>SDBU01000389.1_pt1 | contig 62412 bp, 46 predicted proteins | sample 2277071 | NCBI WGS metagenome assembly SDBU01 (sample SAMN10397929, study PRJNA504765) | marine sediment metagenome | isolation source: marine sediment core GS08_GC12, 126 cmbsf | place: Arctic Ocean: Gakkel Ridge, Loki's castle | collected 2008 | reverse complement strand
ACTACAATGTCAAAGTTTTGTCCCATTGAGAGGAGGTTGTCTAAAAGTTTAAAATGAATCTTTGGTATATCGCAGGCGATCACAAAATTTTTTTCGTGCTGAGAGACTGACAAGGCGCTCTTTATACCCATCATGGGACCGTATCCCTGTTTTTCGTCTACGACAAGTTTTTTATTCAGGAATTCGAATTTATCGGATTCAGAAATGCTGACAAGAGTGTCGACAAAATACCCATCCAGCTGCTGCAGGACGTATTCAATGAGGGTTCCATCCTTTACAGGGAGAAGGGCCTTGTCCTGATTCATCCTCCTGCTGTCTCCACCGGCGAGAATGATCAAGGAATAGGGGAGAGCACTGCTGTCTGCCTGATCTTTCATGACATCTTCATCATAATTCCCGAGTTTCCGAAAGACAAGCCGAAGCTTTCTGTGCATTGACATCTTATTCTCTCCAGTCGATAATGCGAATGTTCACAAAAAGAAGATCATGGAAGCCTACAGAGATTTAAAAAAGCTGATTGAGCCAAACTATCCCGGGCTTTTTGACTCCATTCAAAACAAAATCAAGAAGGCCGAAAAAGACTATGAAAAACCAAGGGAGAAAGATAAGGACAGCTTTCTTTGGGAACATTCTGTTTTCGTAGCGGCTGTGGCTCTTAAAATCTGTTTCATCGAGGAAAAGGACCCCTTTCTTCCAGTGATTGCAGCACTTTTTCATGATATCGGAAAATTTGAGGGGGGCCGGTATCATGATAACAATATACCTGAAGAAAAAAATTCTGCCCGGATCGCCGCAGAAATCTTGGCCTCCTTCGGTCTAAAAAAGTCAGATATCGACCTTGTGACCACCGGTTTGACTGCCTTGTATGATGAAGAAACACAGAATAATTTCATCTCCGATATCATCCACGATGCTGATTTTTTGTCCAAAACAGGATATTTAGGCGTCGCCAATTTTTTTATGAAATCAGCTAAACGGGGACAAAACCTTTATACATCGCTATCACAGAATTTAAGCAGGGAGTTGACGTACGCTTCTGTTCTACCAGGAAATATGAAGACGCCGGCAGGGGAAAACCTGGCTGAAAAAAGATCCAGGAATTTACGGCTTTATTTTGAGGGGCTCATTCAAGAGCTGCGGGATTTGGATATCGCAAGATTTGAAATGAGAGAAGAGACTTTGCCCTGTCCACAAAAAACAGGTGAGGACTTAAAATTTATACTGGTTTTTCCTGAGAGCTGTCCCTCCTGTGCCGTGGGATTGAGTCCGGAATATTCCTTTGTTCAGGGAATTAAATGCACAGAACTGGCTGTTCTTATTTCGTGCGTGAACTGTCCATCGACAATCCGGATGTCGTTCTGTCTTCCTGAAATCCTCTGAGTGGAAAATGTAATGTGTTTGACATTTTGGTGAACTGAAAATATTATACAAATCTATGAAAGACCTGCCGGGGCATCCATGAAAAAAGTAAAATGTATTTCAATCTTAAGTTTTGTCTGTACAGCCTTTTTTCTAAGTTTTTTTGCATGTAAGAAAAACACTTCGGATGAAGTCAAATTAGACAGTTCTACCTATGAATGGGTGACCATCGATGAATTTTACATTCCGGAAGATTATGTCGAAGAATTTATTAAAAATGATTCGGCAGAAAAGGGCCTCCTTCCTATCCAGATTAAAAATTACGGGAACAACACAGCCGTACTCCGTAAGTTCAAAGGGAGAAATTTTGCCGGCCCCACCGAAGCCCAGATCAAGATGATGTACAACGGTCTGGGAGAGTGGAAACTTATTGATCTAAAATACAAAAACAAAGAGGAAAAAAACATCCAGCGGACGATCCTTTACGTGTATGTCAATGGAGACTGGAAGGTCGGAGATAGTGGGGTTCTAACTAAATAATACAGCTTTTTTTGTCTTCTTAAATTTTCCTCCCTCATTCTTTCTTAATGACACACTATTGATCACTTCAGGGATCGTCCCCTCTGATGGATTTTTTTTTAAATGAAGGGGCTATTTTTCGAGTTTTAACTTTGCGAATATGTCTTTGTTTATTTCTGTGACCGGAGTGCTGCTGTCAACGACTGATATTTCAAGTGTGGATTTGACAGCTTTGGGTGGCTCGCAGGTCTGGTCATTGCAGGCTTGATAATACAATTCCACCGGGATTTGGTGGATCCCTAATTCTAAATTTTCCGGGATATCTATAATGGCTCCTATGAAAAATTCTCCCTCAAAAACGGATACCGGTTCATCCGAAAAAGACAGTCGTAATATGAGTGGATCCGGATACTTGATCTTTGTGATTTCAAATTTGATATCAGATAAAAGATCAAAAGATGTGGCAATGAGGAATTCGTCATTAGGGGTATTAGAGTTGATGTGCCAGCCGTTTTCGATTTTCACTTTGACAGCGATTTTGAGTTGGCTTTTGAGAGGGAGTTTATCCAGACTCTGATACAGCTTGATTGAGATGCGTTTTGAGTTATCTTCAAATTGAGCGAAATTTAATGAACCCAGTAGCAGTACGGCCAATAGAAGGTGGAAAACCTTCTTTGATTTTAAGCTCTTCATGAATTTTTAATCCTAAAAATTTAGTGAAATCAAAATTATATTATAGACTTTTTTCCGGACTTTGTCTTTTTAAAATACTGTGTCCTTTTACCTTATGGATACTAGATTGTCGTTTGGATATTTGTCTATGAGATAATAGTAGGGATCGATTCCCACCTGCTCCGGAATCCCGTCCACAATAAACGTGACCCCTATTGCAAAAAGAACACAAATGTTATGAGATAGATAACATGGAACAGAGAACGCCGGAAGCCGTATTTCGTGGAAAAATCGAGGCCGTCGATGTGCAGCTAAAGGGCTTGAAAAAAACTGAATTAATCTTGTCGTTTTTGAAGCTATTGTTTGTTATCATCGGCATATTTTTTCTTTTCAGGGTTGTTCTGCATTCTGCCCCATTTTACCTCTACGCTTTCCTCTTTTTCCTTTTTGTTTTTGTTCTAACAGCCATGATTCACGAGCGCCACATCAAACGAAAAAATTTTCAAACGACTCTCAAGACCATAAATCAAGATGAGATTAGGGCCATCCAAGGTGCTTTTTTGGATTATGGAGATGGGGGGGAGTTCGAAGATTCTGACCACGCCTACACAATGGACCTGAGTATATTCGGGAACAGAAGTGTGTTTCATTTTATCAACCGCACAACAACAAGTTTAGGAAAAAAAGTCCTCACTGAATGGCTGAAAATATTTCCTGACAATTTTCAGTTAAAAAAAATCAGAGACAGACAGGAAGCTGTCAAAGAGCTATCGGAGAAAATTGATTTCAGGCAAAACATCCTGGCTTATGGAAGAAATATTCATGACTCTTTAGAAAGGCTCGAATCTTTCCGATTGTTGTTCAAGGAATCCCATAGTGTGCTGGGGAATACAATTCTTATCTCCTTTATACACGTTTTTCCATTGCTGACTTTGTCTGCAATTGTTCTGGTTTTTTTTAAGTTCTCCTGGTTTATTCCTGTTGGTTTTGCTCTTGTTCAAGGGGTGGTCAATAGGATATTCCGGAAAAAAGTGAACCGACTCTACAAACTGACTTCGCAAAACTTTAAAGTCCTCAATGTGTATTCAAAAATTATTGAAGAGATCGAGAGTGAAACATTCAAAAGCGGTACACTTATTGAACTCCAAAAACACTGTTTTATAAAAAACCAACCGGCGTCTCTCTACATTAAAAAACTCTCTTCACGATTACAGTTTTTTGAAGCACGGTCGAGCAAAGAGATCCATTTTTTATTGAATAATATCTTTTTTTGGGATCTTCACTGTGTTTACAGAATCGAGAAATGGAAAAATGATGTCAAACTGGACATTGACAAGTGGTTTGACGCAGTCGGTCAATTTGATGCGCTCTCCAGTCTGGGGAACATTGGTTATAACCATCCAAACTGGACTATGCCCGAGTTGAGTGATTCTGGATTCATCCTGAACGCGATCTCTGTGGGACACCCCTTGATTCCTTCTTCTGAGAGAGTCTACAACTCAATAAGGTTGGATGGAGATACAAATATTGTCATCATCACCGGGCCCAATATGGCCGGAAAAACGACATTCCTCAAAACTATCGGCCTCAACATTGTTCTTGCCCTTACTGGATCTCCGGTGTGTGCGGACTTATTTCAGGTTTCACCTTTGCGAGTTTATACAAGCATGAAGGTGAGTGACTCCTTGGATAAAGGATTGTCTCTGTTTTATGCCGAGCTCCAAAGGCTCAAAATGATCCTGCAGGCGATTCTAAAGAGAGAACCGGTCTTTTTCCTGATCGATGAAATGCTGAAAGGAACCAACGAACTCGATCGTCACTCGGGTGCTAAAGCCTTAATCCGCCAGTTGATCGAACACAGTGCTCAGGGGATGGTGGCCACACACGATCTCGAGCTCACCAAACTCGAAGGGGATTTCCCGGGAAAAATTTGGAATTATTTTTTTGACGGTTATATCGAAGACGACAAACTGCTCTTCGATTATCTGCTGAAAAAGGGGGTCTGCACGAGCTCAAACGCCCTCGAGTTGATGAAAAAAATTGGAATAAAAATTCAATAACCCTCTTATATTGACCTGTTAAACAAATTGGTTCTCTTCCATTTTGTGAAGCGTAAATTCACTAAAATGGCTTCGCTACTATTCAGATTTTTAACGCCGCCACACCACCCTTCCATTTAAGACTGCAGGTTTTTCCCCCTAAAAAGGGGGCGCCTCCGGAACTCCGCAGATTTACTCTCTTCATTACATAGAGGTTATCAAGAAGACGCGTACCCTTTTCCCTTTTAAATTCCGTGCTCAAACATTCGTGACCGACCGGCTGGGCCGGCAATCTGTGAAGGAGTAAGAAATATCCCAGATCCTATGCAGGATCCGATCGCCACTATAATCAAACCATACAGCCGGAGGTCTTTTTTTAGAAAATGGGGTTGCATCTCAACATTTGACAATTGGAAATTGGGACAAAGAGAAACTTTGGTGGGATTGAGATTGAAATGATATTTGTCAAAAACATAAACATGTGATATAAAAAGTCCAATATTTTGGAGGTGAAGGAAATGATAGAAGGTTTTGAACTCGTTCTTCTTACCCTTATGAATTGGGCGCATCTTTTTGCCACCGTGGTCTGGTTTGGTGCGATGACCACCATGTTTTTTGTAATTCTTCCCGCAGCAAAGGTTGCCCTGGAACCCCCTGTGATGGGAAAATTTATGGGAGTTTTTGCTAAAAAGATGAAGACTGTGGTTTATGTCAGCATTATTGTATTGATTGTGACCGGAGCTGTCATAATGGCCCTCAATCCGTCCGATGCCGGCTATGGTTTTGGGAGCCGCTTGGGCATGGTTCTCGTTGTCAAGCACATTCTTGTGGCGCTCATGATTTTTGTTGGCGTGTATGTTTCTGAAGGTATCCTACCGAAGATTGCCAAGCTTGCTGCCAAAGGACCTTCTCCAGAAGTTGGGGCGCTGCAGAAAAAACAGATGAAAATGGCTATGATTAATTTTATCCTCAGTCTCATCATCCTTCTGCTTTCCGGGTACCTTAGGCTCCTGACGTAAACTTGAAAATCTAGAAGTAGACCCGAAACGATGTAAAAATCATATCCGGATAAGTGCCGAATTCTGAACGAAAAAGATAGGGGAGTCCTTGCATCGGACCGGGGATCAGTTCCGGATTTTTTCCAGTCCCTACATAAGCCCCAACTGATAAGTAGATGTTCTCTGCAACGTTGTACTCGAGTATAGGAGAAAAAACAAAAGAACCGTCACTAATATTATAGATCACCATCCCGATAAAAGGGATCAACGGAGAGAGTTGGTAGGTGATGGCCGTATTGAGATAGTGTTTTCCCATTAGATAAACCGAGCCATCACTATAGGCCGACTTGGTGAACAATCCTGAATAATCTTTGGTATTTTTTTTTCCGGCCGAGTTAAAATGGTATTCGATAAATCCGTACATTTTGCTTGTGAGATTGTAGTCGAGTCCTATCGATGCCCGCATATAATTTTTTTCATCGGAGATTTTTGTTTTTCGGAAGTACTCGGGCACCACATAGGCTGCCTCCAACCAGAAACCGGCCCCGCCTAGAGCTCGCGTTAGATCAAATCCCACCAGGAGGTGTTTCCGGAAGTTTAAGAGAAGAAGAGAAATATCTGTCTGGAGAACATAAATTTTGCCCCTCGCATAGAAGGCGTTGTTGTCGGGATCGAAATGGCTGCCGGCAATAAATCCAAAATCCAGCTCATCCATTTTGCCAACCGGAACCCGGATGCGCAAGGCATCTACGCCCCTCCTTTCTTCGGTGTCCAATTCATTAAACGAGAAAGGAGCGATGACGTCAGTGGGATTGATGACCCGGGCGTTTCCCCAGGCGATGGCCTGCCTGCCTACAAAAATATCGGCAAATTTTGTGTTGATAGTAAAGAAAAAACGGTCAAGGTTGTGGAAGAGGCCAAAACTATTAGCCGTTTCTTCGGGTTTGGGATAAATTCTTGCCTGAAAATCAGAAAAACGGTATTCGAGAGGAATTAAACCCGCAAACATCGCATTCTCTTCAAAAAGTTTTGCGTCCTGGATTCTTGGGGAAAGATCATAGGCAGCATGAAAGGACAGCCAATCTGCTGCGCGAAAGGCCAGCTTTAAACGGATTCTATTATTGACCGCTCCCATATCCGGTTCATCAAGCTGGGAATCCCCAATTTTGAAGGGAGGTGGATTAAAAAAGATGCTGAAGTTTTTATAGTATCCTTCGAAAGATATTTTTTCTTCGGACCATATGAGTGATGTGATAAAAAGAATACATATTAAAATACAGGCGGATTTTTTCATTCCCGGGATTTGTTTTCATCTTTGGCGATCTGACCGTCCACCAGCGTGACAACACGGTCAGCACGCTCCATGACCATCGGGTCATGTGTGGAGAAGAGGAAGGTCATGCCTGTTTTTTTATTCAACTCTCTCATCATGCCGAGCAGTTCGGCGCCTGTCTTTTGGTCCAGGTTAGCGGTGGGTTCATCGGCCAGGATCAGCTCCGGCTTTGAAACCATGGCCCGTGCGATGGCCACCCTCTGCTGCTGTCCTCCGGAGAGTTTGGGAGGGAAGCGCTTTTCATAGCCTTCCATGCCGATGTCTTTCAGGATGTTCATGACGTTGTTATACCTGTCCTCCTTGGTGATTCCCTGGAGGAGCATAATGTATTCGATGTTTTCTTTGACGGTCAGAACGGGGATCAGGTTATAGGCTTGGAAGATAAAACCGATGTGATCCCTCCGAAAATCGGACAGCTCTTTTCCATTCATCTCTGTTATCTGCTTGTCGTTGAGCCAAACTTTTCCTGCGGTTGGTGTATCGAGACCCGAAATGAGGTTGAGAAAGGTAGTTTTTCCGGAGCCTGAAGGGCCAACGATGGCTGTGAATTCCCCGCTTTTAACCGTGAAATCAATATTCCTGACCGCATGAACAATATTTCCGTCTGTTTTATAATCTTTTTTTAGTTTTTCGGTGACGATGATGTTTTTTCCGTTTTCCATGGTATTCTCCTTCTACATACTCTTTCTAAGTGCATCAGATATAGACATTTTCGAGGCCACAATGGCCGGATAAAATCCGACGAGGACCGTAAAGAGGAACGTGGCCAATGGGTAAATAACAAACTGTCTGATATTAAGGACAGGGTAGAGCATTTCGGTAATTGTCGTGCCGGCAAATTCGATGCCCCTGTAGTCGATGCCAATTTTTTTAAACAAAAAAATCAGTGCCAGTCCTATCACTGTTCCTATAAAAATGCTTACAAATGAGAGAGAGCCTGCTTCAAACAGGACGATTTTTCTCACTCCCCCCGGTCGGGTTCCCACAGCGCGAATCACGCCGAATTCAAAGAGACGTTCGTAGAGCGACATGAATAGAGTGTTGATAATACCGAAGGCAACGATACCGAAAAGAATGGCTCCCAGGATGACCATCGTGATTCCAAGCATCCCGAAAATGAGGTTGAGAGCGGGGAAAATCTCTGTCCAGCTGAGGGCTTCGTTGTCAAACGCCGAATAGCGCTCCCAAAAAGGCTGTCTTTTTCAAGGGCAAAAGTCATGTCTTTAAATTTGATGGCGATTTCATGAATGCTCGAACCGATCCCCAGCATCTCCTGTGTCTTGGGCAGGCGGGCAAAAGCAAATCCCACATCCATTTCTTTGATGTTGAAATGATAAATGCCGGAGATGCGGAACATTTCCTGGGAGAGATCTCCCGTTTCTGCCTGGGCCACCGTGATGACAATCCTGTCGCCCAATTCGATTTCGAGCAGTTCGGCCAGTTCACTTCCGATGACAATATCGCGCTCATTCTCCTCCTCAAAATAGGAGCCTTCCTGTATGGCCTCATCGATTTGGGAGAGAAACCGTTCTGTCTCCGGATCGATCCCGACAAACATAACGGCACTGAAATTTGCCGAGGAAGTAATCATGCTGAAACTCGTTGTGCGAGGGGTGAAGTTTTCGACGGCATCTTCGGCCTTGAGGCCGGCTACAACATCCTCCAGGTTGTTGATGGTCAATCCCGCATCTTGCGTCAGGCGGAAGCCATTCCGGTGAATCTGTGCTTCACCCAGGAATGAATCTGTAGCCGAACCGATCATGCTGTCTTTCATCCCGATCATGATGGAGTCAGTGAACATCATCGACGCCAGACCGACGCCAATGGCCAGACCTGCGATGATTGTGCGGCGTTTATTCCGGAAGAGGTTCCGCCAAGCCAATTTTATGTAGAACCACATCATGCCCTCCTAGTGCATCCGCATCGTTTTTGCGGGATCTGTCCTGGCTGCTTTTAGGGCAGGGAAGAATCCGACAAAAATAGCCACAAACACGATTGTGACTGTTGGGATAATGAAACTCCTAAGATTAACGACAGATTTCATCGTTTCGAATTTAATGCCGCCGTATGTGAGGCTTTCCATGCCTTTATAGAATTTTGAGATATTAAATCCATGGGCAGCGAGGTAGGAGTTTGAGAGCAGTCCGAGCCCCGTTCCCAGGATGATGGATATAAGGGCCAGAATAGACACTTCCAGAATAACGAGTTTAACGATCTGTTTGGGTCTTGTTCCCAGGGCCTTGAGTATCCCGTACTCTCTCCGTCTTTCGAGTACGGACATGAGGACAGTATTGAGCACGCCAACCGCCACAATAATAACGATAATAACGAGCATGATCCACATGCCCTCCTGATCGGCCTTCATCGCTGAGTAGAAGGCTTTGGCAAATTCCTGCCAGGTGTGGGAGACCAATATTTCTCCGTCGATCTTTTCAGCGATGAGCCGATTGGTCTTAACCACTTTATTGAGTTTAGTCAATGTGACGGCGATTTCATGCGCTCTGCCTTCAAGTGTTAAAAGCTCCTGGGCGTCCTGAAGATGAAGATAGAAGGCCGTGCGGTCACCGATATCATCTCCGCTGGAAAGAATTCCTACAATTCGATACAGATCCTCCGCGATCGAACCGTCAGAGGCCTGGGAGATAATGACGATCTCATCTTCAACTGCAGCCTTCAGGATTTCGGCGAGCCCTTTACCGAGAATGGCCTCGTGTGATGGAATATCTGAAAATGAACGGCCATCTAATATTTTACTGTCAAATTGTGTGGTTTTCCGTTCTTTTTCAGGGTCGATCCCGATAATCTGAACCCCAGCCGTCTTATTTCCAACAGAGACCAATCCAGCCGAAAACAGTCTGGGAGTCCAGGATTCGACGTTTTTGGTAGATTCGAGAATGTCCCTGATTTCAGGGATATTGTTTATGGTCTTGTACAGTGAGGGGCGGTCAAGGTAAGTCTTTTCATGAATCTGGATATGGCCCATACGGGTCCGGGTGAATTTATCGATGATGTCATTATAGCTGCCATCAGAAAATCCGATGAACAGAGCGGCCATAAAAAATCCGCCCAGCATGCTCAGTCCCGTTAAAATGGACCGGCGGCGCTGGCGGAAGATATTGCGGAATGCCATCTTTAAAGTGAACATTTTTAGATCCTTTTTCTCAGGTTGCGGAGAGAGAAAACCTCCTCATCGACTTTTTCGTCAAATGAGGCTTCCAGATAGCGGAAGACAGTTTTGTGTCCTTCTTTGTGGGTGGGAATAAGTTCCATGACGGATGGAATCTCCCGGCCGCTGAAGGTCTTGATGTCTTTATACAGCATCTCTCTCGTCAATCTGCCCTTCTCATCATAGAATTTTTGCCAGGAAGGCATGAAGTCTCCTTCTCGAACGGAAATGATGATATGTCCCCATACAATGGGCATGTCCTCTTTGGGAATACATTTGACATACAGTTGACCGGTCTCGGGATTTTCGATCTGAGTGAGCTCAAAATGGTAGGACTCGATAAAGGTAAACTCTTTGACGAGGTCGTCGTTGGTATAATCCGAGCCCATCCAAGAGCTCATCATCATAGAGGGCGGAATTTTCATGACCTTGTTGGTTTTGGGGAGGTAGTTCCACATTTCTGTCCCCATACGAAGAGTAGCGATTCCCCGTTCTTTTTTTGGTTCGAGAATGCGGATAAATGTCTTATCCATTCCGGCCGACCAGATATTCATCTTGAGAGTGCGCTGCCAGTGGGGGGTGCTGATTTCCATTTCGATAACAGCAAAACTCGAAGAACTGCGGTAGAGCTCATCCATTTTCTGCAGGATGTCTTCGACTTTTATTTCGGCGGATGACTGAGAAAAAAGAGCGGGGGAGAGTAGAAGCAGGAGTGCTGAAGTAAATTTCAATGCAAGTCTTTTCATATCGAACTCCTCAATTTTTTATCCCATTCAGGATGATTTCAAACATCGTGTCGAAACTTTCCTCTAATTCGAAGATATGGGGATCGGTAATCCACTGGACCATCTCGCCGTCCATCGCTCCAAGGATGATGGATGCAACAATATGGGTGTTCATGGGCTTGAACTTACCTTTAGCCACACCCTCATCAAGAATGTCTTTGGTGAATTTTCTGTTGTCGTCGTAGATTTTTTTCAGGTTGAAGGTGGCCGTTTCGTCCTTGTTGCGGATGCCCTCGGCCCAGAAATCAAGGACGATTTCCATGTAGTCTTTAAAATCGCTTGAAAATACTTCTTTCCAGGCATCGAAGAGTGATCTGAGTTTTTCGATAGGGTCGGCTTTGAGAGAGAGACGTTTTTTGATGATGTTTTCTGTTTTTTTCATCACGTGAAAAAATGCGTCGATAAAGATCTGGTCCTTGCTGTGAAAGTATTCGTAGATAGTACCTTTGCCGATTTGTGCGGCTTCGGCAATATCTGTTATTTTTGTGTTGGCGATGCCTCTTTTGGCAAATACGGTAATAGCCGCTTCAAGGATTTTTCCTCTTTTTTCCTTTTTGTCGACTATTTTCGGCATGTCCTTTTCCTTGTGAGAAAGAGTGATCGAACAATCCCATATTTACATGACTGACTGTTCGGTCAATATAAATAATACATCTCACATTTTTTTGTGTCAAGAATTATTTAAGATTATTTTAAGAAAAGGCTTAGGTTTTTGGAAATATGCGGCCTGTACGGCTCATATATTGTGGTTTAGGAACAATTGAGATTATACGTATGATTGGAGAACATTTCCAGATGAAGAAACCCGCAGTTTTTCTAGGGCTTTCATCTCGATCTGCCGGATACGTTCTCTTGTCACATTAAACAAACGCCCAATTTCATCGAGAGTGTGTTCCCGTTCACTGTTCAATCCGAATCTCATTCTCAAGATTCTGTTCTCACGTTCTGAAAGATTTCCCAGGGCTTTTTCAATGTGCTCTTTGAGATTGATATACGTGACGGCATCCGGAGGTGAGACGAGGCCTTTCTCTTCGAGGAAATCTCCAAGCTCGGCATCTCCGTCCGTGCCGACAGGTGTTTGGATAGAGACAGCTTCCTGGGTGAGTTTGAGTGTATCCCGAATTTTTTCTAGAGGTATTTTCGTCCGTTTGGCGAGTTCCTCATAGGTCGGTTCTTTCCCTTCCTGCTGAACAAGAGAGTGGGATACACGTGTGATTTTGGTGAGGGTTTCATTTAAATGAACTGGAATTCTGATGGTTCTGGACTGGTCTGCGATGGCTCTGGTTATGGCCTGCTTGATCCACCAGTAGGCATAAGTCGAAAACTTGTATCCTCTCCTGTATTCAAATTTCTCGACGGCTCGCATGAGTCCGATATTGCCTTCCTGAATTAGGTCAAGGAGATGTAGATTTTGAGATTGGAATTTCTTTGCAATAGAAAATACGAGTCTCAGATTGGCCTTAACCATTTGCCTCTTAGCTAAAGCGCGCATCGTCTTTCCTTTGTTGATAGAGGCGAGGGTGTGTTCTGCGAATTTTTTGCTTTTTTGTGATTTTGATTTACGGATGAGAGTAACGAGCTTATTTTGAATATCAGAGGTAATCTTTTCCATTTCTGCTTCTTGGATGCCAAGATCATAGATCTGCTTTCTCAACTGAATGATTTTTCGACATCGGGACAGGACATTTTTCTGCGTGAGAGATGTGTTCTTTAGTGTGGAATAAATATTTTCAATATTTTTAATTTTTTTGAGCAGGATTATTCTTTGTCTTTTAAGGTCGGTTTCTTCTCGATTTAATTCAATCGTGTCAAACACTCTGTGTATTTGATGAGGATTATCTTTTATCTTTTCTCCAAGTGCTTGGAGTTCCTCTAACATAAATAGAGTTTGAATAAGGGCATTTCGGATGATCTTATTTCCTCTTTCTATTTTTTTGGCGAGAGACACCTCTTCTTCTCGTGAGAGGAGGAGAATATTTCCCATATCCTTCATATAGGATTGAACCGGAGAAATAAGAATTATATCTTTGGAATCAGAGGGGGAATTTGAAACGCTAATCTTTTTCGACACATGTGTTTTTGCCAAAGTTTTCTCCCTACAAAAAACATACACTACTATAACTATAGATATTATATATTCGTTTCAAAAAAAATAAATTATTTTATGATTACCATAACTCCTCTTAAAATCAGAAGCATCTACATTTGTACTATACCCCCCTATAGTATGTCAAGTAAAAAATTAGTTTTTTTATTCATACCGTAACGAATCGGCAGGATTTGCCAATGCGGCACGCACCGCCTGGAAGCTGACTGTGATCAAACGACAGCATGCCATTCCAAGAGCGAGTCCGGAGCCAAAGGCGCACGGGTACGCAAATTAAATCCTTGGAATATGGGAAAATGAGGTAATGAATTAATGAAATGAATTACGCATCAACCTTCTGTTTGATTTTATAGAGCACGGTTCCGAGATAGCCACCTTCGTTGATTTCAGCAATGTACATGCCTGGTTGAAAATATGCCGGTCTTTTCAACATCGGTTCGGATAATGTTTCTAAAAGCGCTCCAGCTTCCCAGTCATTGTTGCTGTCACTCAAGAGGATAGGTGCGTTCCCTTGAACTAGTTTTTCTAAGATGTCTCTTAAACACATTTTGGTTTCTCCTAAGGTGTCACTTACTATATACGTAATTGAACGACTTTTGGTTGCTATTTATTTAAAAAAAATAGTTCATAATGCAAAGGGTTATCAGGATTAGGGATTAAGGATTAAGGGTTCAGGGGGAGGTCGCCACGGCCTTCCAGGCCCCGCGATGACGGAGGGTCAGGAAAGCCTTTCCCCGGCATTTTTTCTCGTCAGCTTACAATTTGAATATTTTTAAAACTACTTGAGCATCGGATCCATGCGAACGGTCAGCGGTTTGACGGTCGTCGTCCCTCCCGCTGTGAGAGTCACCTTGTACACTCCGGCATCGGCGCGAATACTGTTGAGCTCATTGGTTCTTCTGTTGATTCCTCCAAATCTCTGGCCGCGGGCTTCCAGGGATTCTGCAAGTTTCGTACTGATGTTTCGCCGCTCACTCCTGTCCGTGACTTTTAAATATTGTTCGAAAAGTTTCTTTTCTGCGTCATTGAGTTCAGGAGGATTAAAAGAATAATTCCATACATAGCGGTTGATGCCAGGATTTTCCTCGAGTTTGACTGTAAGTTTCATCTCCCCGCTCATGTCCGTAATCTCAAGAGTTGCGTCTTTAACATTTGTTCCCAGGCTATAGTGAACTAGGGCTCCTCGAGGAGGATTATCACCGGAAAAAAGGAACTGGCCTCGTGATCCTCCCCGGCTGAATGATGTCCACTGTGTTGCCGTGCGTGAATCAAAAAGATGAGCCGGAGATGAAACTGCATCCTTGGTCATTTGCTGGAGAGCGGATATGTCATCGCAGATCCAGATGCCGCGTCCATGAGTTCCTATGATCAGATCCTTATAGAGAGGATGAATGATGAGGTCATGGACGGCGACTGTGGGCAGGTTGTTCATAAACCGTTCCCACTGGACGCCCCCATTGAGAGAGACGAATAAACCGAACTCGGTCCCGACAAGGAGAAGGTTTCTGTTGATGTGATCTTCGCGAATGACATAGGCCACCTGCCCTTCCGGAAGATTGCTGGAGATGTTAGTCCAGGTTTTTCCAAAATCCGAAGTTTTAAAGACCCAGGGCACGAAGTTGTCGCTCCTGTGTCCGTCAAAAGTGACGTAGCATGTGCCTTCATGGAAACTTGAGGCTTCGACACGGCTTACCCAGATGCCGTCCGGAACACCCTCGAAGTTAGAGCGAACATTTGTCCATGTCCTGCCTCCATCCTGTGTCACCTGGACATTTCCATCATCCGTTCCGGCCCACAAAAGTTCTGGAGTCAGAGGTGATTCGGAGATTGTTACGATAGCACAGTGGTTCTCTGCTCCTGTCATGTCCAAAGTCAAGCCACCGGTCTGCCGGTTGGTTTTAACGGGATCCTGAGTCGTGAGGTCGGGGCTGATGATTTCCCAGGTGTCGCCCTTGTTCATTGTTTTAAACATAAAGTTGCCTCCGAAATAGACTGTTCCTGGATGATGATTGGAGGTGATAATCGGAGAATTCCAGTTGAAACGGAAGGGATTATTATCTCCCCACCCTGCCTCTTTCTGAAGATCGAGGATGTCCTGGGTGACATAGTCGTCGTAATTGATGATATTATTTTGACGGGGCCGGATGGAATTTCCATTGCGGGTTTCGATATCTACTCGACTTATGCTGCCCTGCTGGCTTTCCACATAGACGGTGCGCCAGTCATTGGGATCCGGAACTGAGTAAAATCCATCGCCGCCGCCGATCCTGAACCAGTGGTCAGTGAGGATGCCCTGACTGTCCCGGCTGTTTGAAGGTCCGCCCCAGGTACCATTGTCCTGCAGACCTCCATAGACATAATAGGGGTCGCGGTTGTCCACTCCAACGGCATAAAATTGACTGAGAGGGAGATTGTCGAAAAAGAGGTAGTTTTTTCCATGATCGTGGGTCAGGGCCGCACCCCCATCGTTTCCTATATAGTAGCGGTCCTTATTGGTGGGATCAGACCAGAGGGCGTGGTAGTCGCCGTGGATTCCCGTGCTCTGCCGTTCGAGAGTTTTTCCGCCGTCATAGGAAATGAGATAGCCTCCCGTCAGAACGTATACGATTTTGTCATCAATAGGATTGAGGTGTATGTGGTTATAGTAAAAGGGCCGGTTGAAGTAACGGTTTACATACTGCCACGATTCACCGCTGTCTTCACTCCGGTAAATACCGGAACCCAGCTTGGTCATATCTTTGTAATCTGGATTTTCAGATCCATCAGGCAGGTTTTCACGGGGCTGGAAACCATGCTCGACAAAGGCCATAAGCACATTGGGTTTGGTTCTGCAGATGGCGAGGCCGATCTTTCCGGTGTCTCCTTCAGGAAGGCCGTTAGTCATTTTTTTCCAAGACCGGCCTCCATTTGTGGATTTAAAAATTCCCCCGTTTGGCCCTCCGCTGTCGAAACGGTAAGCCCTCCGGAGTCTTTGCCAGAAGCCGACATAAAGGATGTCTGGATTCGATGGATCCATGATGAGATCGATGGCGCCTGTTTTTCCGTCATCAGGCAGTCCGCCTTTTACTTTTTTCCAAGTTTTTCCGCCATTAGTGGTCATAAAAAGTCCTCGTGTTCCGGAATATCCCCAGAGATGTCCTCCGGCAGCCACAAAAACTGTATCCGGATCAGTCGGGTGAGTTATGATTTTGGATATGGAATGGGTTTCTTTGAGACCCATGTGTGTGAAGGTTTTGCCGCCGTCTGTGGATTTGTAGATGCCGTCTCCCCAGGCGATGCTGTTCCTTGGATTTTTTTCTCCCGTCCCGACCCAGATGATGTTGGGATCCTTCTGAAAGATGGCAACATCTCCGATTGAGGCGGAATTATACGTGTCAAAGATGGGTTCCCAAGTGGTTCCCGCATTTGTAGACTTCCATACTCCTCCGGATGCGGATCCGATGAGGACAAAAGTGAAATCATTGTCCAGGGCTTCAATGTCGGAGATCCTTCCCGACATGTTGGCCGGTCCGATGTTTCTCCATGGGAATGCCTGTGCGATTCCTTTGGCTTCCATCTGGGCAAAAGCTGAACCAGCTGTAAAAATCCCGAGCATTAGACATAAAATGCTTAGTGCGGCCTTTGAGTTTTTTCCCATAAAATCCATCTTTGTCCTCCTCTATCCAGTTTAATTTTATTAGATTGAGTTTGAAATGTCCGAAAGACTATTCGGATTTGTCATCGTGCGAAGAATAATATAATAGAAATTTGATTTTAGCAATAGAGAGATATGTGAAAAGTCGTATGCTTTTCCGAATGGAAATCTTCGAACCTTTTGAATTCTCATTGACCCGGAGACTGAAATCCTGTAAACAAAAAGGTAATGGAAAGAGGGACTGAGATACATCATTTTTTTCCCATGCTGAAAAAGAAGCTGAATACACCGCTGCCCGGTTTAAACGCACAGTTGAACATGGTTCCCGATCCCCGTCCCGGAAACAAGGTGTACACAGAAGTCCAGGATTCATGCAAAAGAGCGGGGGTTCTCGTCCTCCTTTATCTTAAGGGAACACGAGTATTTGTTGTTCTCACCCGGCGTACGGAATTAGTTGACCTTCATCAGGCCCAAATATCTTTTCCCGGCGGCCAGCAGGAAGAGGGAGAAAATCTTGAACAAACCGCTTTGAGGGAAACCTGCGAAGAACTTGGGATCCAGGTTTCTGCTTTTCAGGTGTTGGGCCAACTGACCCCACTCTATATTCCCCCCACAAATTACTGTATTTATCCCATCGTTGCCAGGATGGCAGAACAACCTCATTTTAAGCCTTCCCCAAATGAGGTGGCAGAAGTGCTCGAAATTCCTCTGGATTATCTTTGCGATCCGAAAACGGTTCGGAGAGAAATGTGGACTCTGCACGGAATGAACGTCGAAGTGCCGTTCTATTTTTTCGAAGGCCATAAAATCTGGGGGGCTACGGCGATGGTTCTGGCCGAATTTGTCGAAATACTCAAAATTATTAAAGGATTGGGATGAAGATATACAAACGTCGGGAATTCATGAAAACTTGCGGTGTGGGATTGGCATCGCTGGCTGTTCCCAGCTGCAGAAGTCAATCTGAAAGACAAACAATCAGAGCTACGATCAAACAGCCGAATGTTTTATTTATCTCTGTCGATGATCTTAATGATTGGATTGAACCGCTTGGTGGGCATCCTCAAGCAAAAACTCCTAATCTAGCCCACTTTGCAGAGCAATCCGTAAATTTTACACACAACTATTGTGCGTCTCCTTCATGTAATCCATCTCGAACATCTTTAATGACCGGAATTCACTGCTATAAATCCGGGATGTATTCAAATTATCAAGTTTGGAGAGAAGTTCTTCCCGATGCTCAAACTCTTCCCCAGTATTTTTCTGCCAACGGATACTGGGCTGGCGGTGCAGGAAAAATATTCCACAACAACATGCCGGATCCTCAATCGTGGGATGATTACTTTCCCTCTAAAGAAAGGCACATGCCTCGATATATTTATCCGAAACCCGGAGAAACGGTGAATATGCCCCGCTTTGAAGACATGTATGGTGATTTTGACTGGTCTCCTATTGAAATTCCGGATGAGCAGACGGGTGACTTCAAATCCGTCGATTGGGTGGTTCAACAGCTGCAGAAAGATCACCGTGATCCGTTTTTTCTTGCCTGCGGTATATACAGGCCTCATGTGCCCTGGTATGTACCTCAAAAATATTTTGACATGTTTCCGTTGGACACAGTCCAGCTGCCTAAAGTTTTGGACAATGATCTGGATGATGTGGGAGAACGAGCCAGAGAACTGGCTTCACGAGCCGGGAACTATCACGCTCACGTCGTAGAAGCAGGGGAGTGGAAAAAAGCAGTCCAGGGCTACCTTGCTTCTATTGCCTTTGCTGATGCAATGGTGGGCAAACTCCTCAATGCGCTCAAATCAAGCTCCTATGCTAAAAATACGGTTATCGTTCTCTGGTCGGATCATGGGTGGCAGTTGGGTGAAAAACAGCACTGGAGAAAATTCGCGCTGTGGGAAAATGTTCTCAAATCTGTGCTGATGATCAAAGTCCCTGAGGGTTGTGCCGGTCTCCCCGAAGGATCCAAGATCGGAAGCCGTTGTGACCGCATCACTTCATTGATGGATATCTATCCAACTTTGATAGATCTGTGCGGGCTTCCCTCAAAAGAAGGTTTGGACGGCCGCAGCCTGATCCCCCTACTTCGGAACCCGGAGAAAAAATGGGATTTTCCAGCCATTTCAACCTATGACTTTTCAGAATTCTCTATCCGCACAGAAAACTGGAGGTACACACGATACATTGATGACAGCGAAGAGCTCTACGATCACAGAAAGGATCCGGAAGAGTGGACAAACTTGGCCCAAGATCCTCAATATAAAAATGTTATTGATAGATTCTCTCATTATATTCCCGACAATCCTGCCCCTGTAATAGAAACATCGTACGAGCTTATGCCTCACCATATTCCTCCTTTGAAGAGCAAGGAAGAATATTTCTTAAGGAAAATGACAAAAAGGAGAAACGAATGAAGAATCGAACACTTTCTTTTGGAAGGAGAAAATTCTTTAAAAGCGGAGCTTCTTGGGCCATGATGCTATGGGCTTTGCCCTTTCTAAAACTTGGCGCAAAGTCTGGACTGTCAACCGATATTTCTAGAACAACTCTTGAGAAATGGGATGAAACCGTTCAAAAATACGGGGCTGAATTCGGGGGGACGGATGTTTGCAGCTTATCCATTCTAAATAAAGGAGGCCAGAAAGATGTCTGTATTTGAAGTCGAAAGCTGGCTGGTGGCGGAAGGAAAAGATGAAGCACATCAAAAAGCCTTACGAGGGTGGCTGAAATGGGTGAAAAATCATCGGGAACTCTTCAAAGAATGGAAAAGTGTGCGGTATTTCTATAAGAAAGTGGCAGGAGAAAACTCCAATCAACACTTTATCATGTGGGAGTACGACAGTCTGGCCGATTATGAAGCGTATAAAAAACGTCGATCAGACTACTCGGGCTCATACGCAGAATACAAGACGGTGGATCCCTATTATATGGGTGTTTTTAACCACAGCGGGATGACGCTTGAATTCTGGGAGGATCGTGAGAGGGATCTGTGGATTGAATAAGAGGACGGATTGCATGAAACGCAAAGTACACTCACAAAAAAATCAATCTTTTCAGAAGGGACGGAGAAATTTTTGTAAGACAGCATCCTTTGCGGCTGCTGGATTGTTTATGGCTGAGAGGCAAACTAAACCATTCTATGGTGAAATAGATGGGATATTTTTAAATAGAAGAGAAGTCCAGGAGGTAGAGATGGCGAAAAAAATCACTTCTGTTGTGGTTAATGTAAAAAGTCAAAAAGGATCTTGTGCCATTGGGCACCGTGTCGGCGATATCGTAAAAATGACAGAGTCAGGAATCGAGGGAAAAATCTGTATTCATGCTCTTTACAGTATGCTGCCAGCTGTATTTGCGATGATGTTTGAAGCCCGCTTTCCTTGGCTCAAGGATCCCGATACAAAAACTCACGCCTGCCCGGACGCTGTCAATCCTGTTATTTTCGAAATCACTCGAGTTCGAGAATAGAAGTCTATCTACCTATCAAAAATAGTTGTCAAGGTTACAGAAATAAGGACAACCTTTTTCCAATTATTCTCGTCTTAACAATTAGGATGGAATAAAGATGAAAATAAAAACAGCAGGTAAAAGATGAAAAAAGCAGTAACCATGATATTGTCGATATTTTTTGTGTTGGCTACAATCCTTTTGGCAAGTTCCAATCCTGTCACAAAGAAGTTCTATATGGTCAATTCAATTCAGATGACTCCTCAGATTATTGAAGGAAAACAATACCTCACCAAAATGACAAATCCTCTTCAGCCTGTCATTGACGGCAGATTAGTTGATTCTGTATGGGATATGGGTGAGTGGGAGGGTGGATTTATTCAAAGCGTGCCTTATGAAGGACAAGCTCCTTCGCAGAAGACTGTGTTTAAGATCCTCTATGACGGGAAAAATATCTATGTTGCGATTAAAGCCTTTGATGATGAACCGGATAAAATCGAGCGACGGCTGGCCAGGCGTGACAATCTGGAAGGCGATAGAGTGTCCATCCTTATAATGTATTTTTAATAAAATTTTCGTACGGTTTCAATTTGTAAAATCCGGTCCCTGTACTTGGGATGCTCACATCTTTATATTGACAATGGCTCCTCTTGCATTCATAAATGGCTTGAGGGTGAATGAGTTCTTACAACCGTAGAGCCTTTATAAAAAAATCGAGTGCAGCCTTTGCCGGCCTGGCTCTCGGGAAAAAAGCCGGTTTCTTTCCAGAACCCCGAGAAACGGGATCTGTGTCTCTTGAAGAAAAGATAGGGCAGATGCTCATGATCGGTTTCCGCGGCCTAAAAGTAGATAAGAGTCACCCCATTGTCCGGGATATTCTGTTGAGACACATCGGGAGTGTCGTTCTTTTTGACTATGACGTCCCCCGTGAATCTTCCGTTCGTAATGTCGCTTCACCCAGTCAGCTAAAAAATCTCATCTCCGATCTTCAGTCTTTTTCCAAGGCCACGCTTCTCGTTGCAGTGGATTATGAGGGCGGCCGCATTTCAAGATTGAAGGAAAAGTTCGATTTTCCCCCTACATATCCGGCCCAGTATTTTGGACAAAAAAATAATCTTGACTTGACTTTCAGACATGCCGAACATATGGCCAATCTGCTCAAGGAGCTTGGAATAAACCTCAATCTGGCTCCTGTGGTCGACCTCAACACAAATCCGGATAATCCCATTATCGGAAAGCTTGAACGAAGCTATGGAAAAGATCCGGAAATAGTGACGTCTCATGCAGAAAAATTTATTCAGGCATTTCACAGCCACAATGTGTTGTGTACGCTCAAGCATTTTCCGGGTCATGGGAGTTCAACCGGTGATTCCCATCTCGGGATGGTCGATGTCAGCCGGACTTGGATTGAGGACGAGATTTTACCCTACAGGCAGCTTATACGTAAAGAAAGAGTTGATGCCGTCATGACTGCCCACGTGTTTAATGAACATCTTGACCTAAAGTATCCCGCTACGCTTTCCAAGCGGATTATAACAGGCCTTCTCAGGGAAAAACTCAATTATGATGGAGTTGTGATCTCCGACGACATGCAGATGGGAGCCATCGCAGAGGAATACGGTTTGGAATCTGCAATTTTCAGAGCTATCGATGCGGGTGTAGATATTCTCGCTTTTGCCAATAACTCGACGTTTGATGCAGCCATCGCCATCAAAGCTGCAGAGATTATAAAAAGGCTTATCAAAACCAAAAAGATCAGCTTCGAAAGGATTGATATATCCTACAATCGTATTATGAATCTGAAAAAGGGGGTGAATCATGACAGAAAAGCTTAAGGGGCTTCTTGATGCGTCTATTGAGCTTGAACTGTGTATGTCCGAACTGTATTTTTTGTACGCAAATCTATTTCCGGAGGACAGAGAATTCTGGAGGAAACTTGCCAATGAAGAGGTCAATCACGCAAGCCTTTTGAAAAGTGGGCTTATTTATCTGGAGAAAGGCATTCTGCCTGAGGAGATTGTATATGAAAATATTACATCTCTTACGAGGACACTCGAAAGGATTCGAAAGCTGATTTTGGAGTACAGTCAAACAGCCCCCTCTTTTGAAGACGCATATCATGAGGCCATAAAATTGGAGTCATCGGCCGGAGAATTTCATTTCCAGGTCCTTATGACAGAAGAGACGGACTCAAAAATCGTGAAGATATTCCAGGAACTTAACGGCGATGATAAAGATCATAACAAGAGAATATCTGATCTTTTTACAACAAAAGTCAGAGCGTAGGACATTCAGAATGGAGGTCATCCGAGATAACGTAGCACAAGTCCAGTGGGCTCCCTAAGAGCTGGAAAATCCACGGTTTAATCAGTGACTTGAAATAAATCAAGAAAAAAGATAGTATTTTTCAGAATATTCGTTAGTTTTTTAATTAATGATTGATTGAGGAGGAAATTGGATGGATTTGAAATTTAAAAAAACAGTTCATGGATTACTTTTACTCGCGTTTGTATTGGGAACTGCGAGTCTCTTTTTTGCACAGAGTTCAGAGGAATCCCTCATCAAGGACCTAAAATGGCGGAATGTTGGCCCGGCCAATATGGTCGGCCGCATATCGGATTTTGAAGCTTTGGATACTGACTTTACACAGGTTCTTGTTGCGAGTGCTTCTGGTGGTGTCTGGAAATCAGTGAATGCCGGAACGACATGGGAACCTATCTTTGACAATTACGGTTCAGCCTCCATTGGTGATGTGGCATTTTTTCAGAAAGATCCCAATATCATCTGGGTCGGGACAGGAGAAGATTGTCCCCGGAACAGTATAGCCTGGGGTGATGGAATTTATAAATCTGTTGATGGTGGCAAGACCTTCAAAAATATGGGGCTAGAATCCACCCAAGCTATCGGCAAAGTCATTACCCATCCAACCAATCCCAACCTTGTTTACGTGGCGGCGGCTGGACACACCTGGGGTTATTCCGGAGATCGAGGTCTCTTCAAAACTGAAGATGGCGGGCAGACATGGAAAAAACTCACCAATGGACTGCCCAATGATGGGAAAACCGGTGCTGTTGATCTCGTCATGCATCCTACGAATCCCGAAATCCTCTATGTCGGTTTTTGGCAGCGGGTACGCCAACCCTGGAGGTTTGATTCTGGAGGCCCCAACAGCGGAATATACAAAACTACAGACAGCGGACAGACATGGAACAAATTGACAAACGGACTTCCAAGCGGAGACTTAGGACGGATCGGACTGGCCATTTCCCGCAGCAATCCGGATGTTCTTATGGCCGTCGTGGAACACAGTCTTCAAATTAGGGCCACTATCCGTGAAGGACAACCACCGACGCAGAAACCCAATCCGGAATTTGCCGATATGACCAAACTCGGAACGGGCATCTACAGATCTGAGGACAGCGGAAACTCTTGGACGTATATGAACAGGACGAACACACGCCCGTTTTATTACAGCCATATATATATCAATCCTTTTGACGATATGCTTGTGTACTATTTGACATCGACAATGTATTCTTCAAAAGACGGGGGAAAAACACTCGATCAGGTTCAAGGTCTTCATCCGGATTTTCACACCATGTGGCTCGATCCGACCAATAAAAACCGGTTCTATGTCGGGCAGGATGGGGGTGCCTCCATCACCCATGATAGCGGAAAAACCTGGATATTTTTTGACAACCTTTGTTTGTCTCAGTTTTATGCCGTCAGCGCCGATATGCGTGACCCCTATTATGTCTATGGAGGACTGCAGGACAACGGCACATGGACCGGGCCGAGTATGAGCCGCGAAGGATCGATTCTTACGGATACCTGGTACAATATCGGCGGCGGCGATGGATTTTACACGCAGAATGATCCGACCGACTGGAGAATTGCTTATGTTGAGAGTCAGGGGGGATCGATTTCCCGGGTGAATGTGGAAACACGCGAGACTGCCAGGATCAGGCCTTCCCAGCAGAACACCTATAATTGGAGTGATCATGTGCCCAAGTCGGCCAAGAAAAAACCGGCTGCAAAACAGCAGCCCCAAGCCGGCAGGTTCGGCCGTCAAAGATCTCCCTTTCGTTTTAACTGGAGCTCTCCAATTTTGATTTCTCCCCACAATCCAAGAACGATATATTTCGCCGGCGACCATCTTTTCAAATCGGTGGACAGAGGAGATCACTGGCAGATTATCAGTCCTGACCTATCAACCAACGATCCAGAAAAGCACAGCAAGCCTACGGGGGGGATCACTCTCGATCAGACAGGAGCAGAGACCCACTGCACTATCACCTCGATTTCCGAATCTCCAATCACACCGGGTATTATCTGGGTCGGTACGGATGACGGCAATGTTCAAGTGACACAAAATGATGGAGGAGAGTGGACAAATGTTCGAGGCAATGTTCCGGATGTCCCTGAGGGGATCTGGGTGAGCCGAGTGGAAGCTTCGAGGTTTAAAGATGGGACATGCTATTTAACATTTGACGGCCACCGGAGTGACAATTTTAAGCCCTATGTCTTTAAAACAACAGATTACGGCCAGACGTGGACAAACATTTCAGCCAATCTCCCTGATGGAGGCCCTGTCTATGTCATCCGAGAAGACCTGAAAAATAAAAATCTCCTGTTTCTCGGAACGGAATTTAAGGTGTTTTTCTCGATAGATGGAGGGCAGAAGTGGACGGATCTCGGTTTGAATATGCCCACCGTTGCCTTCCATGATCTTCAAATCCATCCCCGGGATAATGATTTGATCGCGGGAACCCATGGGCGCGGTATCTGGATTCTCGACGACATCTCTCCGCTGCAGCAGGCTTCGGAAAAGGTCCTTGAATCTGAGGCATTTCTTTTTGATGACGGCAAGGTGGGAACGCAGTGGCTGCGGTTGGATAGAGGTGGTTATGGAAGAGGAAACCTATTTTTCCAGGGAGAAAATCCTCCCAACGGAGCCACAATCAGTTTTTATCTCAAAGACAAATCCGATGGCCCTGTTACGCTCGAAATCACAGACGCGACAGGAACACTCAAAACAACCTACACTTTAAAAGATGCAGAAGCAGGGATCAGCCGTTTGATGTGGGATATGCGTTTTGATCCCTCCCCGGATCAGATGAAACAGAGCATGACACAGATGCAGACGATGATGGACAGAATCCTTGGAAGACCGGAGGTGGAGCAGGCACAAAAGGCGACTGTCGAAAAAGCACTTGAGCAGCTCAAACAGCCTGGTATTGGCTACAGAGAAGCTCAAGCCATACAGAGAAGAGCGTTTGAAACGATCGGCTTTGGAGGCGGAAGAGGATTTAGAGGTATGGGTCGAGGCGGGGGTGCAGCCACAGCAGTACCTGGAACATACGGAGTCAAACTTACAGTTAATGGAAACGTGTATACCGGAAAAGTAACTGTGCGCCAAGATCCTAAGCTTACCGGTGGAAATAACTAGAACTGGGTTCTTTTGTCTTCTTCCTTTTTCTCTTCTTTACGCTCCCATGGAGTCCAGTCGATTCCCCTGATATATTTCTGCATCCACTTGATCTCTTCGATGTCACGGGTTCTCTGGTGCCGTGCTTCTCGAAATCCGTGCCCTTCGCGGGGAGCCCTGAGGTAGCGAACGGGGGCTTTTTCGATGTCTTTGAGTGCGGCAAAGAGCGACATGCTCTGGGACTCGGTATCCGTGGTGTCTTTCATCCCATGGATGATAAGCGTGGGGGTGGTGATATTTTCGACATACGTGAGAGTGGATTGTTTTCTGTATCCTTCGGGATTATCCCACGGAGTTCCGCCGATATGCCATAAACGCACATCGTAATTAAAGCCGGGACCGTATTCTGCCGACCAGTCATAGACTCCGGCTCCGAGTGAGGCCGCCTTGAACCGGTCGGTTTGTGTGATCGTCCAGCCGCCTAAAATTCCTCCATAACTCCAGCCTTTAACCCCTAATCGGTCTGCATCGATAAGGCCTTCTTTTATGACATAATCCACACCATTCATGATATCCCAGTAGTCTCCCATCCCGATTCCATCCCCCTTATGCACGGTATTTCCTTCCCTGAGTTTGTCTGTATACCCGGAGCTGCCGCGAACGTTGGGGGACAGAGAGGCATATCCCAGCCCGGCAAAGACATGATAGCTGGAACGGAAACTGTTGGTGAAACTTCCGGCCGGGCCGCCGTGGATGTTGACGATAAGAGGTAATTTTGTTCCCTCTGTGTAGCCGGGGGGAAGATGAAAGAGTCCTTCGATTTCGAATCCGTTTTTGCTCGGCCATTGGATAATCTTCATATCAGCCAGAAGAATATCTTTCTCAATCCATGGATTGGCATTTGTGAGGCGCGTTGGTTCGAATTTGTCGATGGAAGAGACATAGATGTCGGATGGTGTTTTGTAGTCAGAAAAAGAATACAGTATCTTTTTTTTATCTTTTGAAATGGAATTGACTCTTAGAGATCCGGAGACGTGAGTGATGTGTTCGTAATCTCCTGTTTCGATGTCCATCTTGTACAGGTTGGAGTTTGACTGCTGCTGCCCGTTAATAAAGAGAAATCGTGAATCAGCAGTCCATGTGATTACCCGGGGGCTTCCCTCAAATTTCCCGGAGACAAGACGGTATTTTTTGGTGTCCGGATTCATGACGTAGATTTTAGAATTCCTGTTGAGCCATTCTGCGTCATTGGCTGCCGTGAAAATAAAACTCTTTCCGTTGGGAGCCCACATCAGTCCTCCTTCGGGAGAGTTGTTGTCGGTGAGACGGATTTTTTCCTTTTCTCCGATATTCATTAAATATATCTCGCTCTTGTACCGGTCATTCCTCCTGTTGGAATACTGGGCTGTAAAGATAACTTTTTTTCCATCGGGAGAAACATCGAAGCTTCCAAGGAGAAATTTTTCATCGGTTATTTTTGTTTCTTTTTTTGCCTTGAGATCGAACATCCAGAGATTTCTCCAGCTGCTTTCACCCTGTCCGTTTGGACCTTCGTCAACAAAAATGATGTCGTAGCCGTCCTTGTACATCTTTTCGTCCTCTTTGCTTCGGGGCTCGGAGGCCGTGAAGTAGAGTGTTGTGGAATCCAAAGACCATTTGTAGGAACCGACACTGTTTTTGTGCTCTGTCAGCTGAACGGCTTCTCCTCCTGCGGTGCGCATGAGGAATATCTGACTGTTTTTCTCGACCGTTCTTTTGAATGTAAAATATTTCCCATCTGGTGAGAATTGGAAGGAATTTCCTCCGGCTTCCCCAATGTACTGGAAGGGTTCTCCTCCCTCTGAAGACACCATATAATACTTTGTCTTTCTTTTGTTTTTGGGCCAGTCCAGCTCTGATTTTGAGTAGAATACCCATTGGCCGTCGGGTGACAAAAGTGCGCTGCCAATGCTTGCCATGTTGAGCGCATCATCTGTGGTCATCGGGCGGCGCTCTGTGTCTTGCGCCCAAAAAGGGCTGACAATAAAGATCGTAAAAAGCAAAATTGTCAGAAATTTTTTCATATTTTCCTCCTGAAAATGTATTCCTCAGTAAATAATGAGAAGACTTTTGTTTTTAATAGAAGCCAATCATATTATTTTAGATCAGATTTTTGCAAGACTTTGATTACATGAAGACTAGAAACTAGGAAAGGGATTGAAAAGAATAAAGAGAATATGATAAGAAGAAGATTCATTTAATAAAAGAAAATTATTTAGCCTGAAAAGGAGAAGTTATATTGAAGATAAAATACTTGAATAAAATATTTGTTGCTTTACTTTCTATTGTCCTCCTCTTTCCCCTGGCCTGCAAAAAAGAGATGGAAATTGTTGGCCGGAATGGGATGGTTGTCTCTGTGGACCAGTTTGCTTCTCAGGTAGGGATAGACATTTTGAAAAAAGGAGGGAATGCGGTGGATGCGGCTGTGGCTGTGGGACTTGCCCTGGCTGTGACCTATCCTTTTGCGGGTAATATTGGAGGTGGGGGATTTATGATCATCCGGTTCCCCGAAACAGGTGAATCCGTGGCTGTCGATTTCCGGGAGATGGCTCCTGGTTTGGCCACCCAAGATATGTATCTGGACGAAGAAGGAGAAATAGAACGATCGAAAAGTACCGTCGGGCATCTTGCCGTCGGGATTCCTGGTACAATCAAGGGTTTTGATCTAGTTTTAAAGACCTATGGACGTCTGTCATGGAAAGAGGTGATCGAACCTGCAATCCGTCTTGCGGATGAAGGATTTGCCCTGACCGAAGACCGTGCGTCTTCCTTTAATAGGTTGAGAGAAAGATATGGGAATTTTGCCGAGTTAATCAAAATATTTTCCAAATCAGATGGAACGGATTTTGAAGAGGGCGATATTTTTGTACAGCAGGAATTAGCCGAATCTCTCAAACAAATTGCTGAAGAAGGGCCTGATGCATTTTATAAAGGGAAAATTGCCGATCTGATTGTCTTAGACATGGAAAAACACGGAGGGTTGATCACAAAAGAGGATTTGGCCAATTACAAGGCGCACATCCGAAAGCCATTAAAGGGGAATTACAGGGGATTTGAGATTGTCTCAATGCCTTCACCCAGCTCCGGAGGAACTGCTCTTATAGAAATGCTGAATATACTCGAGGGATTTGAGCTGGGAACCATGAAGAGGTATGCACCTGAAACCATTCATTTGATCGCCGAAACCATGAAACTGGCGTTTTTAGATCGAGCCCGCCATCTTGGGGATGGTGATTTTGTGACACTTCCTGTCGAAAGACTGATTTCAAAGGAATATGCTGAAAGTGTGCGGAAAAATATTCGACTCGACAAGGCTGTGCCCAGTGAGGAATTAGGGGAGGATATTCTTACTCTGGAAAAGGGCAGCGACACCACCCATTATTCTGTAATCGACAGCGATGGATTGGCCGTGGCCACAACATACACGCTGAACAACGGATTTGGTGCAAAGGTAATTGCCGAAGGGACCGGTATTCTCCTCAATGACGAAATGGATGATTTTAACTCAAAATCAGGGTACACAAACGATAGGGGTTCAATAGGTACCGATGCCAACTTGATCAAGCCCTACAAAAGAATGCTGAGTTCAATGACCCCGACCCTTGTCGTCAAAGATGGAAAAACGTTAATGATCACCGGAAGTCCGGGGGGAAGAACCATCATTAATACGGTTCTAAACATCATCATCAATGTGATCGACTTCGATATGAACATCCAGGATGCGGTTGCGGCCGCACGGATGGACCATGAATGGATGCCCGACAGATTAAGCATTGAAGAATTTGTCCTGTCTAAAAGACTGGAGAGGGGTCTGGTATCCTTGGGGCATACTCTCAGAAAAATTAGCCGTCAGGGGGATGCCCACAGCATATTTATCGATCCGGTATCGGGTCTGTATATTGGTGCCGCAGACAAGCGAACCAACGGTTGGGCCATTGGATATTGATTTTAAAACAAACAGAAAAGGAGAGTCTATGAGTACCGGAAATATTCCAGTCTTGACAGTTATGGAAGATACCATTCCCAAAGCGTACGAAAGAGCCATAAGAGAAGTCTGGGAAAAGGGCATCCCTATTCGCACGGAGTACGACCGGCCCGAAGATCCTCCCAGTAAGGATGCTTCAGTCTTAATCGTTATCAATGATCCTTTTGGTCAGCCTCGATTTCACCGTTCCTTTGCCGATGGGCTCGGAGGTCTGGCTGAATATGTCCAGGAAGTCGTCCATGGAGCTCATGATTACTGGGTCAAACCTGTTGAGGAAATTCTCAAGGGCCAGGAGAGCAAGGATACCCGCTGGACCTATACTTATCATGAGCGATTGTTTGAATACCGCATAGAGGATAAAGTGGTGAATCAGATCGGGTATATCATTGATAAGCTTTCTGAAACAGCCTATACGCGGAGAGCGCAAGCTATTACCTGGAATCCCAAACTCGATCCTCTCACGGATGATCCGCCCTGCCTGCAGCGGCTGTGGGGGCGTCTCTGTGAAGACGGCCAAGGGGGCTATGTTTTCAACATGAACTCACATTGGAGAAGCCGGGATCTGTTTAAGGCCTGGTTCGAAAATGTGATTGCTCTGACAACTTTGATGAAGAAAATCGCCGAATCCCTCTCTAAGAGAACCGGAAAGCCGGTCAGAGTGGGGCGGTATATGGATATTGCCGACTCTCTGCATATATATGGATCTTATTTCCGTGAGATCGAAGGCGATCCGGCAAAAGGGATCAAAAGTTTCTTTGAAACATTGGACAGCCGCTCCTTCGAAGAGAGGACGTGGGATTCCAATTACATCAAACCGCATTTTATCGACGATGGACTGGGAAAAGGACTCCGGCCGATGCTCGCAAGAGAAACAGACATGCCGGACAACGTGAAAAAAGTCATTGCCGAAGAGCTCAGGCAGATGGAGAAGGACGATTACGTCGTATAAGATGCGGCATGTTACGATAAAAAAAATGAAGGATTAAAGGAGGGATTAATGGAATTTCAAAAACACAAAAAAAGAATATGGTTAAAAACGATTGTTGTCTTTATAATTTTATCTCTGGGTGTTTTTGCATCCGCTGAAGAGCTCAAATTCGAATTTAACCACACATTCGGAGAAGTTGTCGATTACTTGAACGGTTTGACAAAAACCTACCCGAATATCACTAAACTTCACAACATCGGGAAGAGTTTTCTCGGCCGTGATCTCTTGGTGCTGGAAATTACCAACAAGGCTACCGGAGGGGGTTTGGAAAAGCCGGGATATTGGATTGACGGCAACCTGCATGCCAGCGAAGTCATGGGGGCGGAAGTCTGTCTGAAAACTATAGATACTCTGGTTACCCAGTATGGAACGGATCCATTTATCACCAATCTTGTGGACACACGGACTATCTATATCATGCCCAAGCTCAATCCCGATGGATCCGAGCACTACTTGACCAAACCCGACAGCATGCGCAGCAGTGTCCGGCCTCATGATTCGGACAGAGATGGGCACCTGGATGAGGATCCGGGGGAGGATTTAAACGGTGATTTTCACCTGACTCAGATGCGGGTCAAAGACGAAAAAGGGCAGTGGAAAACATCACCCGATGATCCCCGGTTAATGGTCCGCCGTGGTGAAGGCGAAAAGGGAGAATGGACGGTCTATTCGGAAGGAATCGATAACGATAAGGACGGACGGTACAACGAAGATGGCGTGGGTGGACTGGATATCAACCGCAATTGGCCCTCTCGGTGGCAGCAGGAAAGCGTACAGAGAGGAGCAGGGTTTTATCCACTCTCCGAGCCCGAAACTCGTGCCGTGGCCGAATTTCTTATGGCCCACAGGAATGTGACGGGTTTGATCAACCATCACATGTCCGGGAATTTTCTTTACCGCCCGCCTACGAACCGTAATTTCGATCCTATCAGCGGAGAAGAGATTTCTTTTCCTCGAGAAGATGAGGCCATCTTTGTGGCTTTTGGACGGAAATATACGGAGATAATAAACGAACAGCGTGTGCAAAAAGTCTTGGGTCGAAGTGCTCCTCCGCGAAGTGGGGCCATCTTTGGCGTGATGATCGGATGGGCGTATGATCACTATGGAGTGTTCAGTTGGGTGCCTGAGATGGGCTCTCTGAATCCTTTCTGTGACTATGACGATAACGGTCGAGTGACAGATCTGGAACGGCTGAAATGGAATGATGAGGAGATGGGAGGAAAGATTTTTGTTGACTGGAAGTCCTATGATCATCCACAGCTCGGCGAGGTAGAAATTGGAGGATTTGTGCGCAAGACCTACGATCCCAAAAGAAAGGCCTACACAAACTTGATGTGCACTCCTGGAGAAAAATTTGAGGATTTTTTGAAAAAACATACGGAATGGAACCTCTACCTGGTCTCGAAATCTCCTCAAGTGCAGATTACGGATGTTTCCGTGATTCCAGGGGAGGCCGGTTATTTTAAAATAACGGCCAGTATACAAAATCAGGGCTATCTTCCCACAAACGTTACACAGCATGCCATCCAAAACCGGACGGCCAAAACGGTTAAGGTTTCTCTTTCTCTGAGTGGGGCTTCCCTGGAAATGGGACAGGCCGTTGTGGATATCGGACATCTTTCCGGGACAGCCTCAAGTTTGAACCCACCCACCGAGACGGTGGAGTGGATGATTAAAGCTTCAAAAAAAGGATCCTCTTCGGCCGTGATCAGGGTTGTTTCGGAAAAGGGAGGAACGGTCGAGAAGAAAATTTCTTTTAAATAAGGAGAGAACATGATGTTGAATTCTATGAAAAAAAGTTTGCATTTAATCACAATAATCTGTTTGGTGTTTTTTATGATAAGTCTACCCAGTTTTGGGGCGCAGAAGAAAATACCCAAACAGAAAAAATTAGTCCTCGATTGGTTGAGTCAGCCCGAAATTGTCGAAAAATATGGGAAAATTTCAGATGCTATATGGTCATACGCTGAGTTGGGTCTTAGAGAGAGCAAATCATCCACTCTTTTAGCCGACATTTTGGAAGATGCTGGTTTTACAGTGGAGCGCGGTCTGGCTGGTATGCCCACCTGTTTTGTGGCCACCTATGGATCGGGAAAACCCGTGATAGGACTCCTTGGAGAATTTGATGCCCTGCCGATGCTTTCCCAGAAGGGCAGGGTGCCCAGACAGGAGCCTGTTGTGGAAGGCGCACCCGGTCATGGTTGTGGACACAACACAATGTGTGTAGCGGCAGTGTCAGCGGCTATAGCGATTAAAGAGGCCATGGACAAATACGGGATGGAGGGCACAATAAAAGTATTTGGTTCTCCGGCTGAAGAGACCGTGATCAGCCGTCCTCACATGATCCGGGCAGGGCTTTTTGAGGGTGTCGATGCCGTGATCGACAATCACAGCGGTAGTGGTCTTGGGACGAGCTACGGCGTAGGCGGAAACGCTCTTTTTTCGACCATCTTTACATTTAAAGGAAAAACCTCCCACGGCGCTTCTCCCTGGGGGGGACGGAGTGCTCTGGATGCTGTTGAGATCATGAACGTGGCCACGAATTATCTCAGAGAGCATCTGCTGTACACCTACCGTATGCACTATGTCATCATGCAGGGAGGAGAAGCTCCTAACGTTGTTCCCGATAAGGCAAGTGTCTGGTACTATATCAGAAACAGCGATGACAGACTGGAGGATATGTACGAGAGGGTGATCAACTGCGCTAAGGCAGGAGCTCTCGCCTCCGGTACAGAATTAGTGGATATTCAGGTTATTGCGGCCGTACATCAAAGGCATGCGAATAAAGGCATGGCTGAGGCCATACAGAAGAATATCGAAATTGTTGGGATGCCGGAATGGTCTGAGGAGGAACAGACTTTTGCCAAGGCTCTTCAAAAAGAGCTGGGCAGGCAGGAGACAGGGATGCCCTCCCGGGTGGGAACACTCAGCGACCGCCAGCGCACTTTTGTTGGAGGGGGATCTTCGGATGTGGGGGATGTGACCCTCATTGTGCCCACGGCAACACTGCGTTTTCCCGGACAGGTTCCGGGCGCTATCAGTCATCACTGGTCATCGGTTGCCTGCAACTTCGGCTCTACAGCCTGGAAGGGGCTCAATGCCGGGGCAAAGGTCATTGCCGCCACGGCTATCGATCTGATGACCCAACCGGAAGAACTCCAGAAGATTCGGGATGAGTTCGAGGCCTATTCAAAAGACCATCCTTATAAAGCTTTTCTCCCGGAAGATGCAAAACCGCCGCTGGATCTGAATGAGGAACTCATGAAAAAATTCCGGTCGTTGCTGGAAAAACACTACAAAGAAATCAAATAAATAATTGGAGGATTGTATGTCTTATATGGGAAAATGGCTCCATCTCGATCTTTCTTCAGGAGAAATAAAGTCGGGAGAACCGGATCCGGAGCTCCTTAAGAATTACATTGGGGGAAAAGGGCTCGGATTTGCCTTGCTTGAAAAGATGGCCCCACATCCCAATCCCTTAGGGCCTGAAAATCCTCTCATTTTTATCAATGGACCTTTTACCGGAACTCGAGTTCAAACAAGTGCCCGGACAAGTGTTGTTGCGAAATCCCCGCTTACCGGCTCGATCCATGATTCCCACTGCGGCGGATACTTCGGCCCTCGATTGAAAGCAGCGGGAGTTGATTATCTGATTTTGACCGGCCGGGCGGAAAAACCGGTGTATATCCACTTAACGGATGAAAACATCGATGTTCTGGATGCGTCCGATTTATGGGGCCGTGGGATATTTGACACGGACAATGAACTGCTCAGGCGTCATCCCGGAAAAAATCCCAGAGTAGCCTGCATTGGACCGGCAGGAGAAAGACTAAATAAGATTGCATGTATCGGTTCGGATAAATACAGACAGTTTGGAAGAGGGGGAATGGGAGCCGTCATGGGATCTAAAAACCTGAAGGCTATTGTTGCAGATGGAAATATTCCCATCAAATACCACGATGAAAAAGTTTTTAATGAACTTAATAAGCAGCTGACTCAGGACATAATGGATAATGAGGCCGTCAAATTCCGCAGACAAAAAGGGACGATGAAATGGATCCGAGGCGCTCAGGAATACGGGTTTCTCCCCACCAAAAATTTCCAAAAGGTTCAGTTTGATCATTTTGAAAACATCAGTTCAGAAGCGAGTAGGGAAGAACTGAACTGGAAGGATGTGGGATGCTTCAACTGTGTGATTAAGTGTTCAAAAATCGCCAAATGGGATGGGCATGAGATTGAAGGACCGGAATACGAAACGACGGCCTTTCTGGGATCCGGATGTGAGATTAAAGATATCAAGGATGTCATGTGGGCCAATGAAATATGTGATGACCTCGGGATAGACACCATTAGTGCCGGCGTGACCTGTTCTTTCGCCATGGAGTGCTACGACAAGGGATTGATCAAGGATTGGAACGGATTGAAATTGGAATGGGGCGATGCTGATGTGCAGCGAGAATTTCTCAGACTAATGGCTTTACGTGAGGGCATCGGGGAGATTTTTGCAGATGGGACGAGAGAGGCAGCCCGGAATATCGGTGAAGGGAGCGAAGCCTTCGCCATCAATACGTTTGGCATGGAGCTGTCCGGAGTTAATCCCAAAGGATGCTTAACTATGGGAGTGGCACTATCTGTATCTGATTTTGCCTCTCATACAAGGCTCTGGATGACGGAAGCTGAAATGGGCCAGGATTTCAAGATCTCGGATATTCCCACTTCTGTTGCCGACGGCCTTGATGAAATCAACACCCGAAACAGTCTAATCATCTGTGATTTTGTACCCTTTGGGTTTGATAGACTGGCCCCAATATATTCGGCGGCCACAGGAATTGAGCACACGCCGGAAACTTTAATGGAGGTCGGTGCTAGAATTACAAACTTAGCCCGAAGGTACAATATTCGTAATGGCCGGAAGGCCTTTGATGATATCCTCCCGGACCGTTTTTTCAACGAAGAATCCCTTTCCGGTTTTATGAGAGGAAAGAAGATGGATAAAGATTTTTTTCGGTCTCTCATCCTTAAATACTACTCGCTGCGCGGATGGAACAGAGACGGAGAACCAACTGAAGAAACCTTGAATAGATACGGACTTTAGTCATGCCTTTGGATGCCGAAGGAAAATATACCTATTGCATCCTCACCGATAGGTAGCTCGTCATGCACTATAACAGTCCCTACGAAGTCGGGCCCATCAGGCCTCCCTCAGAGGCCAACAGCCTATTGATCAGGGTCTCCCGGAATTGTCCCTGGAATAAGTGTGTGTTCTGTCCTATCTACAAGCGACATCCCTTTGAAAAAAGACCGGTCGAGGATATCCTGAAGGATATCGATGCGGCTGCGGAAACACATGGAGATACCTTCCGGACGGCCTTTCTTCAGGACGCCAACAGTTTACTTCTAAAAACACCGGACCTTTTAAAAGTGATAGGTCATCTAAAAAAAAGATTCCCGGGGATAGAACGTGTAACCAGTTATGCCCGGGCCAGGACCGTTGCGCGAAAAACGGTGGACGAGCTGAAACAGCTACAAAAGGCCGGACTGTCCCGGCTGCATATCGGCCTGGAAACAGGATATGATGCCCTGCTTGCCTATATGAAAAAAGGGATGACGGCGGATATGGCCGCTGAAGCGGGTTTGCGGATCAAACAATCGGGTATTTCGCTCTGCTTCTACGTCATTATCGGTTTGGGAGGACAGCTGAAGTTGGAGGACAAAGAAACCTGGAGAGAACATGCCGTAGAAACAGCCAAAGTCCTCAATCGAGTGGACCCGGATTATATTCGGGTGAGAACCCTGACGGTCCGCGAAAGCAGTCCGTTGTTTGAGAAACAACAAGAAGGAGAGTTTAAAAGAGCCAGTGATGCCGATCTGGTCAAAGAAGAGCTGCTTATGATCGAACATCTGAATGTTACCAGCCAGTTTGTCAGCGACCACTCGACCAATATTCTCATGGATATCAGGGGGAAATTCCCAGAGGATAAAGAAAATCTGATCACACTAGCTAAACGATATTTAGCTCTTTCCGAAGAAGAGCAGCTGAATTTTCGTCTTGGAAGTCTATTCAGATTCTTTGGCTACTCTCCAAATTATAGAAATTTTAAAGATTTTTTTAATTCAGCAAAAAGGGCGGAGATGCAGACCACGATTGATAAGATGGAGGCCAAAGAGCCTGGTTCTTCTTACCGTCTCCTCCATCACCTCAATAATATGCTTGTATGAACAGTCTGAATAGGAATGGAGGTTTGTGGCTGCTCTTGACAATTCATGCTGTCCGAATACACTGGACAGAGAAACCCGATAAGATTTGTTATTAAAGGAGAGAAAACGATGAGTATATCAAATATAAAGAGAATCTTCGGATGGAAGGTTGTTGTTCTTTTAATTATTTTTGTTTTGGGTTCGATCAGGATCGGCTCCGGACGCACAGAAAAACCCGTCCTCCACGGAAAGCACTGGATGGCGATTACGGGAAAGCCCCTGGGTGCGACGGCAGGGGCAAAAATATTTGATAGGGGAGGAAATGCCGTTGATGCCGCCTGTGCGATGCTGGCAGCCACCAGCACGATGTATGATACTTTGAGCTGGGGGGGAGAGACACAGGCTCTTATTTATAATCCGAAGACAAAAAAAGTCTACGGTATAAATGCCCTGGGCGCAGCTCCTACGGGCGCCACACCGGAGTTTTTCAAAGACAAAGATCTAAGATACCCTCCGCGATACGGCCCTCTTGCCGCTGTGACTCCCGGAACTCCAGGAGGTCTGCTGGTCATGTTGGCTGAATATGGGACTTTGAGCCTTAAGGAGGTTCTTCAACCGGCCATGGAGATGGCTGAAGGTTTTCCTGTGGAAGAGCAGCTCTCCAGCAATATTGAGCGGAATAAGGAGAGGATTAAAGAGTGGCCATACTCCAAAGAGATTTTGCTCCCTCATCTTGGGGAAGAACATGAGGCTCCGCACCCGGGAGAAATATTCAGACAGCCCGACTTGCTGGCCACTTTGAAAAAAATGGTTGAAGCTGAGCAGCTGGCACTCAATGAGGGACAAACACGTAAAGAAGCCATCTATGCCGCTTACAAAAGATTCTACGAAGGAGATATAGCCGAGGAATTTGTCCGGGGCTGCCAGGAACAGGGAGGACTCATCACTATGGACGATCTGGCTAACTGGAAGGTCTATATTGAAGAGCCGGTGAAAACAACTTACAAGGGAATAGAAGTCTATAAACTGACGAATTGGGTTCAAGGGCCCGTGCTGCTCCAGATGTTAAATATGCTGGAAGGTATCGACCTGAAGGCCATGGAGCACAACAGTGTCAACTACATTCACACACTCTACCAGGTGATGAATATGGCCTTTGCCGACAGAGATTTTTACTACGGTGATCCCTATTTTCCACCCGAAGAGCCCATCAAGGGTCTTTTGTCCAAAGAATATGCGAAATCCCGTCTGCAGACACTGAACAAAAATATCAATGATCCCAACATCAAACCCGGTGATCCATACCCCTTTGAAGGGAAGACAAATCCCTATCTTCATCTTTTGGAAAATTGGGGAAAAGAAGACATTAAAGATTCCCGAAAAATGAGCCCATTGGAACGGCTTGAGTACGAAGAGAATTTCACGGCTGGGACTACGTCTATCCAGGCCGCCGATGAGGAGGGATGGGTAGTGTCTATCACACCGAGTGGAGGATGGATTCCTGCTTGCATCGCGGGGAAGACAGGGATAGGCATGAGCCAGCGCATGCAGAGTTTTGTCCTGGATGAATCTGAAAATCCTTTTAACGTTGTCCAACCGGGAAAAAGACCCCGTGCGACACTGACACCCAGTTTGGCCCTGAAAGATGGGAAACCCTATCTATCCTTTGCGGTTCAGGGAGGTGATACGCAGGATCAAAATTTGCTTCAGTTTTTTCTCAACATGGTTGAATTTGGCATGAATGTCCAGGAAGCCTGTGAAGCGCCGAATTTTGTAACCTATCAGCTGAAAAACTCATTCGGGCAGCATGAGATTGTACCAGGGCGGCTCAGGGTCAATGAGAGTGTTCCCCAGAAAATAAGAGATTTACTGGAAGCCATGGACTATGATGTCGATGCTCGAAGATACACATCCGGCCCGATAAATGCCATCTTTTTTGACTGGAAAAACAAAAGCTTCTGGGGTGGTTCCAGCAATTATGGGGAAGACTATGGGATTGCCTGGTGATTCTCTTAAGGTTTTGAAGTGGATATATATGCCGAACTTGCTAAATTTTTAGACGGACTTCCCGGTGGATTCCCTTCCACGGACACCGGAGTCGAGATTCGTATTCTGAAGAAACTCTTCACACAAGAAGAAGCCGGGCTGGCCATGAAACTGAGTCTTCTTCCGGAAGATACAGGAGTCATTGCGAAGCGGGCAAAGAAAAATGAAAAGGACACGTCTGCTTTACTGAAAGAGATGGCACAGAAGGGTCTTGTTTATAGAATTGAGAAAAAGGGGCGTCCATCCCTCTACATGGCCACTCAATATGTGATTGGTATTTGGGAATACCATGTCAACGACCTGAACCTGGATTTAATCAGGGATATGGAAGAATACATCCCCACTCTCATCAATGTCGAGACATGGAAGAAGGCCCCTCAACTGCGCACCATTCCTGTTGGCCGAAGCATCCCCGTGAAACTGGATGTGATGCCCTATGAAAAAGCTGAGGAACTCGTACGGTCGCACAATAAATTTCTTGTCGCTCCCTGTATCTGCAGGAAGGAAAAGACTATGGTCGGGGAAGGCTGCCAGAAACCTGAAGAGAGCTGTCTGGTTTTGGGGGGAGCCACCGATTACTATTTTAAAAACGGACTCGGCAGAATGATAAAGGAAGAAGAGGCCCTCGAGATACTGCGTGAAGCGGATAGACAGGGCCTTGTTCTTCAACCATCTAATTCCCAAAAAATTGTCAATATCTGCTGCTGCTGTGGATGCTGCTGCGCGGTGCTGAGGACTATCAAAACTCATCCAAAGCCTGCCGAGCTTGTGTCCTCTGCGTTTATGGTGGAGTATGATTCCGACTCCTGTTCGAACTGTCAAGCCTGTGTTGACCGCTGCCAGATGAATGCCATTGCGATCTTTGATGACTCAATTAAGTACGATTTAGACCGGTGCATCGGCTGCGGCCTGTGTGTTTCTACGTGTCCATCCGAGGCCGTCACTCTTGTACGAAAGCAGAAATCGGCGCAGCCTCATGTGCCCAAGACGTTCATGGAGGCAAATATCAAGCTGCTCAGAGTGCGGAAAAAACTGGATCCTCGGCAGATGGCCAGAATATTAAGTGGTCTCCGTTCAAAAAAAAGACAATCTAGACGTGAGGACGTCTCACAGAGAGTGCAGAAACCTTGAATATGAAGGGCTAGGATATTGATCCTTCTCTCTCAAAAAAATGGGAACCATTCAGTGTCCCATTTTTGGTTGTCATGGCTGTTGTGACGATTGTTGTCACGGGAGTCGACTACGTGTTCCCCGCTATAGGGGCCAAAAAATATGGATTTTTCCGTGCTGGTTTATGGGGAGCGATTGTTGGTATGATTATTGGAGCTTTTCTTGGGGCGTTTTTTTAGGTATTATGATGGCTATGCTTTTCAAACTTATTGCCTCTGGTATCATGACCTTTTATTTTGTCAGAGCCCTGCTGTAATTTAGATAAATGTGATCCTTATTAATTTTGAATTTATAAAGGAGGGCGTTATGAAAAACTTGAAGTCTGTTTTCTGTCTATTTCTTCTTTTTGCTCTTGTTTGTCCCGGTTTTACACAGACAAAGGTTAAGAATTTAAAACATCATCACATGCAAAAATTTAGTTGGATGAGACTGGCCGAGGTTGTGCCTGAGGTCACTGACCGGGCTATCCTGCCGATAGGGACCGTTGAATCCCATGGCGCCGTGGCGATCGGTGCGGACAATGTCATTCCTCTCAATCTGGCAGAACTGATTTGGGACAAGTGTAATGCACTCATTGTTCCTCCCATCAATCATGGATTCACCGGATTGAGTATTTCTCAATTTCCGGGATCCATCACGGTCAGGCCTGAAATATTAGAAGAGTATATTTATGATGTTTTAAAAGATCTTGTCCGGACCGGATTCCGGAATATCCTGATCATCAACGGGCACGGGGGCAATACGGAACCCGCAAAAAACGCCATGAACAGGCTGCATGTTGAGACCGGAGCCCATTTTATGGTTGTCGACTGGTGGAAGGTTGCCTTTAACATCACCCGTGAAGTTTATGGGGCCAAAGCCCAGCAGCCGGGTCACGGGGATATGGAAGAAGCCGCACTTGTGATGGCTTATGATCCGGAGATGGTGGATCGAGAAATGTATGAGAAATTGGGAAAAGACAATGTCGGTGCAGCAGGAGTTGAAGAGGGAATTGCTTTAATGCCAACCTGGGCAACCTCCGAATATCCGGAGAAAGGCATGGGGTATCTGGATTTTGACGTCCAAAAAGCTAAAGCTTATACCCAGAAAAAGGCGGATTACATTGCCGGTGTTTTTCTCGAGGCCATCAAAAGATGGGAGATGATGGAGGGATGGAAAAAATAGACTAATACGAGATTAGCTCCGTGTTGGCTGGATATTTCAACCAGACGTTTTTGTGCCTTAATTCGGCTTTTTGCGTTTTGTATTCCGGGCTGTATTTTTTGACAAGCAGCCAGAAATTAGGAGAGTGATTCAATTCCTTTAGGTGAGACAGTTCATGGATGATGAGATAGTCGGCAGCCTGATTTGACAGGAGCAGTATCCTCCAGTTGAAGTTCAGGTTGGCTCTTTTCGAACAGCTGCCCCAGAGGGTGTGCTGGTTTTTAACGCGAATATTGTTTGGGGATACAGATATTTTATTTGACCAGTAGGGAACCCTGTCTTCAAGAAAGAGAAGAGCCATTGTTCTGTACCAGTGCACCACACCTCTGGAAATGATTGAGGGAGTCAGCTGAGGCGCAGTTATGATCAACGTATTGTGTTGAAAATACCAGCGGGCTTTTTTTTGATTTTGGACAGAAATCGATAGCGGATAAATCTTGTCGAGGACCGGCAGTCGGGCTCCATCCTGAAGAAGAAAAGGAGGAGGGGATTTTCTTTTCGTCTGTATTTCTTTTGATTTCCTTAAGATCCAATTTTTATGTTCAAGAAGAGCCAGCTCGACATCCTGGAATCGACGCCGGGAGGGGAGTGTGACTACTAAGCTCTCTTCATCTTCAAATGTTATGCGGATATTTCTGGCCCGGTGACTCTTCCGTATACGATAGTCGATACTTGTTCCATCCAGCACTGTAAAATACATCTCTTCTCTTTTCATAGATTCCTCAAGCATAATAAACTGTCTTTCTGGAAATGTTAAGTTAATTAGGATATAAGATAAATGAAGACTGAATAAGAACCATGGACATCAAAGAAAATAATCTCGAACTGACATCTGAAGCCATGTTGAAGATGGGAGAGGCAGCCCTCAAATCGGTTGTTGAACATATTCAGGATTTGCCGGATGCACCTCGATCAAATCTGGACGGGGGGAAGGCTATCTCCAGAGCACTTCGTGAATCCTCTCCGGAAGAGGGAACTGAATTTTCTATCCTGCTCGACTTTTTGATGAACAAGGTTATTCCGGTGTCCATCAATGCGCCTCATCCCACGTATATGGCCTATATTCCTGGCGGGGGTCTTTACCCGTCGGCGGTAGCTGATTTTATGGCGGCGGCCACAAATCGTTATGTCGGCATTTGGGAGGCTGCCCCTGCTGCCGCACGGCTGGAGGCGAATGTTTTGGATTGGTTTTCCCAGTGGATGGGATATTCAAGTAAGACCAAGGGAATTTTGACAACCGGAGGCTCTTTGGCCAACTTCAGCGCTGTAGTCACGGCAAGAAGACATCTGCTCGGCGACAACATCACCAGGGGTACACTCTATGCATCTAACCAAACTCATCACTGTGTGATGAAAGCGGCCATGCTGGCAGGAATACCTGAAAAAAATATCCGCATTCTGGATGTTGACGCAAAGTACCGTGCAAAACCCGAACTCTTTGAAGAAGCGATAAAAACCGATCTCAAGGAAGGTTTTAGACCTTTTTTTCTAGTCGGCAGCGCGGGAACAACGAACACGGGAGCCGTGGATCCTTTATCTGACCTTGCAGACGTTGCTAAGAAGTACAATCTTTGGTACCACATCGATGGGGCCTATGGAGGATTTTTCAATCTTTGTGAGAGAGGACGGCAAAAACTTGCCGGGATAGACAGGTCTGACTCCCTTGTGCTTGATCCCCATAAAGGACTTTTTATTCCTTATGGAACAGGATGCCTGCTCGTTAAAGATGGAGATCTGCTCAGAAAGGCTCATATGGTAACAGCGGATTATCTCCAGGACCTTACGACTCCAGATGGTGAAATGAATTCCTCAGAGTATTCGCCTGAATTGACACGGTCCTTCCGGGGTTTGAGAGTGTGGCTGCCGTTAAAGTTTTATGGTGTAAAGGCCTTCAGAGAAAATCTGAATGAAAAACTGTTGTTAACGGACTGGATGTACCAGCGCTTTCTGCAGGAACCGGGTTTCGAATGCCTTTCTGTTCCGGATCTGTCTGTGATCACATTCCAGTATCGTCCGGGGCGTGCCCTTCCCAGTGAAGTGGATGTCTTCAACCGCAAACTTCTGGATAAGATTATCCGCAGCAAAAAACTTTTTCTCTCGAGCACACTTCTAAAAGGCCGCTTTGTCATTCGTGTCTGCATCCTGAGTTTTCGGACACATTTGAGTGAAGCTGAGGATGCCTTCCATGTCATTACGTCCACTGCAAAAGAGCTTGAGAAAGAACTATACAAATAGACCAAAAGTCTTTTGACTTGATGAGATTAAACTAGAAAAATGGGACTCTATAATTTATTGGAGAATACATCCCATGTATATCCCGATAAAATGGCAGTTGTCTGTGGGGGAAGGAGTTTTACGTATTTTCAATTCAAAAACAATGTCGACAAAATCGCAGGTACTTTCCGTTCACTGGGGATTATCAAGGGAGATAGAATTGCGATTTTTCATCAGAACTGCCATATCTTTCTGGAATCGTATTTTGCCGCTGCTAAAATCGGAGCTGTCCTTGTTCCTATTAACTATCGGTTAAGTCCTAAGGACTTTTCTTATATTCTCAAGGATTCTCAGGCAGAAATGTTGATTATTCAATCAGAATTTTATAATCCAGCGGATAGAGATAAGTATGATGTCCCTCTAATTCAAGTGGTTGTAGAGGGGCAGATAGAGGAAAAGAAAGGCACTAAAAACACAGAGCCGGAAGTCTTGATAGAGGATGCAGATATTGCTCAGATCTACTATACCAGCGGCACAACCGGACGGCCAAAAGGAGTTATTCTCACTCATAGCAATAACCTTGAACATGCCCGATCCGCATCCCGCGAATTCTGTTTGACTCCTGAGGATAACTGGCTTCATGTCTCGCCTCTATTTCATCTTGCAGATGCTTGGGCTGTTTGGGCGATGACCTTATCGGCTGCCACACATGTGGTGATCCCATGTTTTGAATCCCATGCTGTCCTGAGATCCATCAAGGATCACTCTGTAACTTTGAGCAATTTTATTCCAACCATGCTCAACATACTGGTCAATACTCCAGGGGTTCAAGAGCATGACTTTTCCTCAATGCGGTTGATCCTCAGTGGGGGGGCACCGATTGCCGGGGAAGTAGTAAGAAAAATTTTGAAGACTTTTGGATGCGATTTTATGCAGACATATGGGATGACAGAAACAAGCCCCTTTTTAACGATCTCCAAACTATCAGACGATATGGCCGCACTGTCCTTTGAGGAGAAACTTCACTATAAATCCAAAACAGGAAGACCCTTTTCAGGTATTCAGCTAAAAGTGGTCAAAGAGAACGGCCGAGAAGTTCTCCCAAACGAAAGAGAGGTGGGAGAAATTATAGTCAAGGGGAAAACCGTTACACCCGGTTACTGGAAGCTCCCTGAAGAAACCGCAAAACGGATCCATAATGGGTGGCTGCATACGAGGGATTTAGCGGTTGTCGATCCAAAGGGATTCATATCAATCGTGGACAGAATGGACGACCAAATCCTTACGGGTGGGGAAAACGTTTATTCCATAGAAGTGGAAGATGTTCTCTATTCCCATCCAGCTGTTCGTGAAGCCGCGGTGTTTGGGCTTCCTCATCCAATCTGGGGCGAAATAGTAACGGCTGTTATCGTCAAAAACGAGGAAAAACTCGAAGAAAATGAAATTATTAAATACTGTAAGGAAACATTGACCGAGTTTAAATCACCTAAAAAAGTGTTCTTTGCCGAAGAGCTGCCAAGAACAGGTTCGTTAAAAATTCACAAATACAAATTGAGAGAAAAATATTCAAAAAAATAAGACCTGTCCGCTTTTGGTGAAATTATAATGTTTGCTATTTTGGATAAGTTCTTTTTTGTTTTTCACTCGAGTTTGATCCTCTTTAATTGTTTTGGATGGATTTGGAAAAAGACAAGAAAAGCGAATCTAATAGTCATCCTGATGACAGTTTTTTCCTGGTTTATTCTAGGCATTTGGTACGGATTCGGATACTGTCCGTGCACGGATTGGCACTGGCAGGTCCGGGAGAAACTGGGACTCTATAATAATCCGGATTCCTACATTGAATTTCTGATCGAAACGTTTACCGGACTGGATGTGAGTCGATTATTCGTGGATACCCTTGCTCTTGTTCTTCTAGTTGGAGCTCTGCTGATGTCTCTTATAACCAATATCCTGGATTGGAAAAAAAAGAAAAGAGGAGCATGCAAGATGGTTGAACCTCTACAATAAATAGGGACTTGACAAGAGTTCAGCTTAGGTGATTTAATCTGTTCAAATTCAAAAAGCCCGCATGATTGGGGCTGGAGGTAGGGAAATGGTCAAAACAGTTCCACAAGTTTTTATCCATACGGTCAAATCTTGTCAAAAAGAAAATCTGCTTCTCTACAAGTCAGATGGGAAGTACGTCCCTGTATCTACTGCCGAATTTGAGGAGAATGTAAAGGGCTTTACTCTCGGTCTAAAAGAATTGGGCCTTAATGCCGGAGATAAGCTCATTATTTTGTCTGAAAACAGGCCTGAATGGGTCATGACAAACTTTGCCAATCTGAGTTTGGGAGCAACAACAGTCCCCGTTTACACAACCTTGTCTCCGGAACAAATCCGTTACATTATTGATGATTCGGATGCAAAAATTGTCGTCTATTCCAACTTGGAGATGTGGGAGAAATTGGATGTTATAAAGGCCGATCTTGACAAAGTGACTCACTTTATCACCTTTGAGACTGACGCACCGGAAGGAGTCCTGTCTTTTAAGGAAGTGACCGCATCAGGGAACAAATTGGCTTCAGATGAATCCGATCTTTTTGAGAAAACAGCCCTCCAAGTCCAACCGGAAGATGTTGCCTCCATCATCTATACATCCGGAACAACGGGCGTTCCTAAAGGTGTGATGCTGACTCATCATAACTTGATAAGCAACATGATAGCTGTCTGCCAGATTATTGAATTTTCTATGGATGACACCAGCCTATCCTGGCTGCCGTTATCTCACAGCTTTGAACACCTGGTAACAGTGGCCTATATCTACAAAGGTGTATCCATAGGATATGCAGAAAGTGTCGAAACGGTTGGAGAAAATATGCAGGAATTGCGGCCTCACCTGTTGACGAGTGTGCCCCGGCTATATGAAAAAATCTATTCTGCAATCATGGAGAGTGTTTTATCGGGCTCTGGCCTTAAGAGAAAAATATTTTTCTGGGCACTCAAAACAGGAAGAAAAACCGGACAAAAAAAACTCAGCGGCCAGAAAGTTCCGGGTTTGCTCGAGATGAAGAGAAAAATTGCCCATAAGCTTGTTTTTTCCAAAATTATTGCAAAAACCGGGGGAAGGGTGAGAATTTTTATTTCAGGGGCTGCCCCTTTGTCCAAAGATATCGCTGAGTTTTTCCATGCGCTTGGAATTGTAATCCTCGAAGGATATGGTTTGACCGAGACGTCTCCGGCAATCACGTTGAATACTTTCGATCATCTAAGGTTTGGGACGGTTGGCCGGCCTGTTCCGGGTGTCGAAGTCAAAATTGCCGAGGATGGGGAGATTTTGGCCAAAGGCCCAAACATTATGAAGGGGTACTACAAAAAACCTGAGGAGACGGCTGAGGTTTTTGAAGGGGAGTGGTTTAAAACCGGTGATGTCGGATTTATTGACTCGGATGGATTCATCACCATCACGGACAGAAAGAAAGACATTATAGTCACAGCGGGTGGGAAAAATGTGGCTCCCCAGATGATCGAAAATCTTTTAAGAACAAGCCCATTTATCATCAATGCCGTCGCTATCGGGGACCGCCGGAAATTTATCTCGGCTCTTATAGTCCCTGAGTTTGACAAACTGGAATCTTATGCCAAGGCAAACAATATTTCCTTCAGCAGCAGGGAAGACCTTCTGAACAATGAAAAGATCCTGAACAAAATTGAAGAGGAAATAGCTAAATCGATGGAGGGTATTTCCCGATATGAGAAAATCAAGAAGTTCGCTCTTTTAAATAGAGATTTTGAGATCGAAAAGGGAGAGTTGACCCCCACGTTAAAGGTGAAAAGGAATATTGTCGAGGACAAGCACAAAAATCTCATTAATTCATTCTACGAGGATTTATAGACAGGATTTTTTCCACACAAATGATTCCCGCTGCGCCGAAATTATTGCTGTGGCTATGGAAGGCGGACGGAAAATTATCGATTCAACTCAGAAAAAGAATCCGGCTCGAATATAGAAGCTCAATTTTTCTTGAGAACTAGCCAGGGCGGCCGAAAAGGTGTATGTTCGTTCCAGAAAAGAAAACCACAGCCCTCCGCCAATGGCCGTATGCCACGTGTCTGAAGTTTCTCCTTCAAGATAGACACGGCCGATATCCGAGAGACCAAAAACTCCTATCTCGCCAGGCACAAAAAGATATATTTCACTCAAGCGGAGACGCAGTTCGGCATTCCCAAAGAGGCTGCTGTCCCCGGCAAACCGCTGTGTTCGAAATCCACGGACGGTTGCGTCCGAACCTGAAATTCCTCCTCCTCCGATAAAGGCCGCTTCATGAAAGGGGTATTTGCCAAAGACTTTTTTTCCTCCCAACCTGAGTGCCAAGGTGGGTTGTAAAGACATGGATGACGCCGTGAGATGAGCTGAAATACTTCCTTCAACAATTCCGAAGCTGCTTTCAACTTCGAGAAACGCAGGAAAATATTTTCCCACTAGGTTTAATTGAATTCCGCTCTTGTTTGGATCGTTCCCCTTATTTGTCTCGACTTTGAATCTGGCCTTTAATCCAAGCTGCCCAAAGTTATTGGAACCATAGGGAGCGAGAGCTCCAATGATACGGTCTTCATCCTGTTTTGTTCTGGTGTACTTAAAAGTCGGGCCTAAAGAAAGAGTCATGGATGGGCTTAAAGCCAAATTGAAAGAGGGATCGAGAATATACTGTTCTTGACGGACCCTGTAATATACTGAAGATTCTTCGTTTAACGTCTCATTCCCGTAGCCAAAAAATCGCAGGATTTCAATTCCTGAAGCCAGTACCCTCAAATTAAAGAAGTTTTGCGAATTTTGCAGACAGAACTCACTCCTGTAATCCATCCTAAAAGATTGGGGAAGAGTGGCGTATCCAAATCGCAGCGTTTGTGATGAGCTGAAGGGAAGTTTCCGAAATCCATAAGTCTTGGTGTTAAATCCTGCTCCCAAAAAAACTCCGATATCCGGTCCTCCACCAAACCAAATCAAAGGGATGGTGAAAGAACCCCAATCTAAGGGTGGAACCCATGGGGTGTGAGCTTTGAGGATGGGCATGGTGTAGGGCCGTTTATTGAATTTTGTTTTATCTCCTGGATTGATTTCGGGAAATCCTGCGTGATCGTAAATACGGAGCCCCCCACCTTTTGAATCATCAATTGTTTCTTGATCCGGCCCACCGATAACACGGATAATAATTCCATTGGCGCGGCCTCCCTGTGAAATTACTTTGTCGTTGCCGCCAAAGAGATGCAGACGTATTTCCTTCGTTTCATCATGAAAAAACCTGCGTTTGTAATAAGGCTCTATGGAAGTCGCTTCTCCTGTGGAGAGAAGAGATATCCGAATTTCAACCGATTTATTGTCTATTCGATTGATTTCTAAAAGTTCCGTTTGTTTAGTCATATAGATATCGACTTGGTGAGCTAGAAGCTGGTAGAACTGATTTGATATGACTAAGAGATTATCTCTGCGATTTTTCAAGGACGTTTCGAGAGTTAGTCCTTCAATCTGATAATATTCTGGAGGAAGGCGTTTGACAGCTTCCTCAATTACCGAATTAGACAGATGTTCTTTGAGGTCTTGAGCTACAGTTTCCCACTCAGGCTCTTCCAAGTCTGTAAGAAGATATCGATCAACATCCCAGCTTCCAAATGTCATCCCATATATTCCCGAAAAGTCTTGCCTAAAATTAAGAAGGTAGGGAAGAGTAAATCGGCCCAAGTTCAGCAAGAGGCCATCGTACTTGCAAAAAACCTGATCTCTATCTTCAGGGATGGGCTGCCATAATTGCGTTCCAGGCAAGTTTGCCCATCTCCACTGCTTGCGGTGCCGGTCCCAGTCTCCCATGAGAATATCGAGAAGCCTTGCTTTTAAGTATGCTTTGCTATCAATCCGGTCACTAGGACTCTCTTCCAGACATTCCCACATCTCCTCATAATCAAGAATATCGGTGATACCGGTAAATCCCGGGTTATTTCCCGATGCTGTAGTGGGGAACTCTTGAAAAGTTCCCATCAAGCCGGCAAAATCGCTGCGGTATTTGCCGAGGGCAGGATCGTCCGGCATGATAACGAGTTTGATTGGGGTCGTGAGTATTCCGGCGGCTCTCATAAGCGAGTCTGCAACCAAAGGTCCTGCAGGTTGAGCCGAGGACATCTGGTCCTGTACCATCCTATCGGCGATTGTTCCTATCAGGAGTGGAGAGAGGATAGCGGATGGATCCTTATCGATCCCCCGGAAAGTGTAAGAGCGCCCATCTGCTCCCTTGAGTGCAAGGCCCATGGTCTGCTGCCCACCAACGGCCATGAGAGGAGATAAACCTCCTGCTTCGTTTGTCTGGCCAGATTGAATCGAACGATTTGGCCTTTAGTATCCAGCACGATGACCAGTGCACTTTCTGTTTTAAGAACAGCCGAGACGAAATTTCGCTCTTTCGTGAGGGCTTCTTCTGCTTTTTTTATCTGAGTTTCGAAATTACGAAGATAGCCGTCACGTTTCAAACCCTCTACTACGTTTTTCCTGTCTTCGGGATGGTAATAAAAATCAGGCGTGACCTGACCTATTAATTCTTCGGTTGAAAGTCCAATGAGGTCTGCAAGTTCCTGATTGGCCCATTGGATCTTTCCGTCCTCAAGTCTGCTGATGATTGTAGGGATGGGTGAAGATTTGACAATTGTGTGGACCTGTTCTTCGGCATGTTTGAGAAAGGAAATATCGACATAAACCCACAGAGTGCCGATCTTTTTTTGATTCTTATCCTTTACGGTATAGCAAGTTGGTGAAAGAATCCCTTTTTTATGTTTTGTTGTCCGAGCCGCACGCCTGAAAATTTCGGGCAGACCAATTTTTTTATGATGATCTGGTGATTTTTTAAGACGTTCGATGTGTGAATTGAAGGCATCGAAGTCCTCAAAATTGGTTTTTATTTTTGATAAAAACTTATCATAACTTGAGTTGACAACCTTTTCGACTGGAAGTCCAAAAAATTCAGTAACACGTTGATTTGAAACTTTGATTATGCCGGATTTGTCCACCATGAGGATGATATAGGGATTCACATTAATGATGGCCTGCAGTTCATCTTTGTTTTTAGACAGCTCTGTTAGAAGCTTTCCCATCTCCAGGTTTTTGTTTTTCAGCTCCTCTTGGATGTCCCAGAGATCCAGATTGGCTTTGGCCATATCCTGATGGTACTGCTTCAGTTTTCCCTCTAGTTCGACGGCGTGCGTGATATCCCTGGCTATTCCATCATTCCGGATCATCTGGCCGTCTTTGAGCACCATCTTACGCCTTATTTCAAAGTGTTTGGTCTTTCCGCTCTTTGTATTCATCCGGAACCGAATCGTTTTGACTTTTGTATCTCCAGTTTTGACGGATTTGAGAAAAACCTCTTTAACTTTTTTACGATCGCCGGGATGGATGATTTGAAAGACAGATTTTCCGATCAGTTCAGACGGACGATACCCCATGGCTGATTTGACAGAGGGACTGATAGTGATGAATTCCCCTTTGGGATTGAGTGAATATATGATATCCGGAACATTATCCGATATCCTCTTAAGAGTGACCTCAAAATCTTTGGTTTCTTTTTTCATAGCGTGTCAAATCCTTAGTTTCGGATTTTCGACTTTTTTTGGATTTTAACCCTTTTCAATTTCAAAAGCAATGCGATGAGATGTGATGTAGGCATTGACCATAATATTATCCTGTGGTAAGAAAGATGAGGGATGTTTCAGACTGAAATCATAATATTTCTCCAATCCTTTTCCTCTGATTTTTTAACGGAGTTCTTTAAGTTTTTTACCGAGATAGGAAAGAGCACGTATACGGCACCTCTAGTGCTTATAGTTATGTTTGGAATAAGTTTCCGGATGGGATTTATTCTCCTCCATGTTGTGTCCTGGAATGGGCTGATCACTTTTTTTTTGAAGGAGCTTTTTTCACTGCCGCGGCCATTGAATGTTGATGTACATGTGAAGCTTCTTGGGGAAGCCGTACCCAATGCCACTCCCTTCGAAAGCATGGGGGCAAAAACCTTTTTTGGAGGTTTTTCAAAAGACACTGTAGAGTACATAAGAAAATATCCTTTTGATTCCTGGGGATTTCCCTCCGGTCATGCCAGCCATGCCGTTGCTCTTTGGGGATCGCTTTCTCTCTATTTGAAAAAAACATGGCTAGGCGTTACGGCGGTAGTGATGATAGTTTTTATCTCGCTCTCCCGGATGTATTTGGGTCGTCACTTTCTAGCCGACGTTCTGGGTGGACTCCTGCTTGGTTTTTTTGTGGTCCTAGTTTTTTATTGGGGGATCTATAAAAACGAATCTTTATTATCCTTTATATTTGAGAGGAGTGAGAAAACCCGAATTTCCATGGGTACGATTTTAGTCTTGTTCTATTTTCTTGTTGTTCCTTTTCTCGTATTGCTCATCCCAGGAGTACTTGTGGAACAAGTGGCTGCCCTTCTCGGGCTAAATCTAGGATTTCTTTTGATAAGACATCGAGGGATTCCCAAAGATACGGGACATATTTTGCAGCGATCCGGACGTGTGCTTTTAGCCGGAGCCGTATTTTTCCTGTTTTATGCTGGACTAAAAAGGGGGATAGGACTTGTTCTTGTAAATGAACCTGCTACTGTTGGATTTATCCGGCTGGTTTTTAGTATGTTTATTTCTTTTTGGGGCTCTGTGGAATTGTGTATTAAACTCAATCTGTATGACCGCTGATCCAATTGTATTCCTCACTGAAATCCTCATTATCATAATATTTTTTTTGTTACAACCACTTTTACTCCCAGATATTTTCGCAGCAGCTTGAGACCTGAAAAATGATCGGGATGGCTGTGGCTGATAAAAACGCGAGTGATATGGAAATGAGTTCCTATGTGTAGGTATGTCAGACTCTCCTGCACAGCGTGGGAACAGAGCAGGCCCTGAAGTCTGGGTGATGAAAAACTTCCTGGCCAAAACCAAAGATAAAAAATAAGCCCGCAAAAGGGGGGCTGATGGGGACGGTTCGTAGGTGGGCTGTCCCTTTTTTTTAGATTGGAATTTGATTAAAATTTTTACAATTTCATGACAACTGGGGTTCCGGAAATGATAGAATAAGCCCATGTTTTCCCTGCCTTCCGGCCGGTCAAAGAGCAGACTCCGAAAGCAGGTCCTTCTATTTGGAATCTCGGTCCTCCTGCCTTCTCTAGTCCTTTTGTTTTTCACTGTCCGCATGAACCGGCAGGATAACGAGCTGAGGAAACGGCGGGCGGAAGAAACCAAGCAGCTGAAGGCTCGAGAAATCGGCCAGCATCTAGCAGATTTGCTCAATAAAGCAGAACAAACACTTCTGCAAGAATTGGAATCAAATCCAAACTGGAGTAAAACAATCTACCAGACTTTTCCCGATCTTGTCTTTGTCGCAAAAATAGTTGAAGGGGATCTCAAAATGCCCTGGGACGATGCAAGAGAGGAGATGTCGATCTCACAGAGCGATAGTTCAGGAGAGCTCATCCTACAGGCCCAGCAGGCTGAGTTTTCCTTAAATAACCTTCGCCTGGCTAAAACTTTATTGAATAATGCCTTATCCTCTGCGATTTCGCCCGTTCAAAAAAGTTTTGTCCAACTGCAGCTGGGGAGGGTTCTCTCAAAGTCTGGAGATGAGGAAGGAGCTCGTCGAATCTACAGTGAGATACTCGGTCAATCGGATGACTTGACCGATGAATACGGAATTCCATTAACTCTTTTTGCAGCCGATCGCCTCTCTCTTATGAGTAAAGAGTTTGATCCCATCCTGGATAGGCTAAAAGGCCTTATGGGAAAAAACTGCCTGCTTCCGCCAAGGGCCTTTTATCTCATCCTGGACATCTTTGTGCAGATTCAAGACAACTCGCAGGAAACCCTTCAGTTGGAAAAGATAAAAATGTTGAGAGAGGATACCGAGGATGCTCTCAAAGATATCGAGAGAATTCAATCGCTGAAGGCCTTAGTTGGGAGATGGATATTACGCAGCAATTCCTCTGATTTGGCCGGGGATTCATTAATCTGGGAAGCACACGGAGACATTCCCCTGATCGTTGGTATACGTGAGGAGCATGAGGGGCAATCACCTGTCCTCCTTGCATTTAATGGCCCAAAAATCCTGAGCACAGTAATGGAACAGGCAGGCCTGGCCAAAACCTTCCCGGGTTCCTGCCAATTGATCACCGATCCCAATGGAGAGGGGATTCGTCCTGGAGGGATGTTCCGAGGATTTTGGCTCCGGTTTGATGAAATGGAGATTTCCGATTGGTCTCAGTCCTCTCTCCCATTCCCTATTTTTTGCTGGCTGATCCTTTTCCTGGTCGTTGGATTTACATCCTTTGGAGGGTATCTGGTCTGGAGAGATGTCAGCCGGGAGTTGGCGATTGCGGAGATGAGGTCTCATTTTGCGGCCAGTGTTTCCCATGAGCTGAAGACCCCCCTGACAGCCATACGCATGTTCGCGGAGGCATTGACGATGGGTGTGCACGATCGCCCGGAGGCACAGAAGGAATATCTACAAACGATTATCAGTGAGAGCGAACGCCTTAGCCGGCTTCTCAACAATGTCCTGGACTTCTCCAAGATCGAACAGGGTACGCGGACCTATCGGTTTGAGCCCACCTCTCTTGAGGAAGTCGTTCGTGCAGCGGAGAGGGCCATGGCTTTCCACTTAGGCCAGAAGGGATTCAAACTTCGAATCGAACTGGATGAAGGAATGCCCCCGGTTCATCTCGATAAAGATTCTCTTGAACAGGCAGTCCTTAACCTTCTCCACAATGCCATGAAGTATTCCGGGGAAAGCCGGGAAATCCTCCTGAAACTCCGGAGGGAGGGAGACACGGCTAAAATTGATGTCATCGATTTTGGTGTCGGGATCTCAGAGGAGGACCGGAGACACATATTCGGTAAATTCTTTAGGGTGACCGGGATTGAAAACCAGAGGATTCCTGGGACTGGCTTGGGATTGACAATAGTCTCCCACATTGCCCAGGCTCATGGTGGTAGGATCGAAGTCGATAGCCAGTTGGGAGAAGGAAGCACCTTCTCCATTATTCTCCCCTTGGGGGAAAAATGAAGCGGATATTGCTCATTGAAGATGACCTTTCCATCCTGAACGGTCTCAAAGATGTGCTGAGTTATAAAAACTATGAGGTCTTCACGGCCACAGATGGTGAAATCGGATATACTGCAGCCAAAGAAAAGAAGCTAGATCTTATCATTTTGGATATCATGCTGCCAAAAATGGACGGATTCACGCTCTGCCGGAAGCTGAGGGACTCGGGGGACATGACCCCAGTTTTAATGCTCACTGCAAGGGGAGAAGAACCGGACAAAGTGAAGGGGTTGGATTATGGGGCGGATGACTATGTGACCAAGCCCTTCTCTTTGTCCGAACTTCTTGCTCGGATCAGGGCCCTTCTCAGACGACAGACGGGAGAAGAGGAGGGTAGGACTTCTCCGGATTCCTTAAGAATCGGGGATATATACCTGGATTTCAAGAAATATGAGGCGTCCAGAGGGGAATCTTCACTGAGCCTGTCTCCCAAGGAATTTGGCATTCTCAGGTATCTTGCTTCTCGTGTTGGTGATGTCGTAACTAGGGATGAACTTCTAGATGAAGTCTGGGGGTATGAACAGTTCCCGACCACCCGGACCGTGGACAACCACATCGCGCAGCTGAGGTCCAAGATCGAAAAGGATCCTGGAAATCCCAAGTTTTTGATCACAGTACATGGTATAGGATACAGGTTAATTTTAGATGTGGGAAAAGAATGAAGACAGATATTTACAAAATTATTACATAATTCTTACATGCGCGTGACAAACCGGAAATTCAAAAAGAGTATCTTCGGGATGAAATCAAAACCGAGGAGACAAACGATGGAAAAAAAATCAGTGGGATTCGGAGTAATAGGACTTCTTCTTACGGCAGCCTTGCTGGGAGCCATAAACCAGTCGGGAGAGGACCTGTTCCAGAAGGCCCTCCGACTGGAAAGGAATGAGGGGAAATTGATGGAAGCCATCGAGATTTACAATAAAGTGGTCGCAGAAAAGGGAAACGAAGCCTTGGCTGCCCAGGCCCAGCTCCGGATAGGCCTGTGCTACGAGAAGCTGGGAAAGCAGGAGGCCCAAAAGGCATTCCAGAAAGTGATCGACAATTACCCAAATCAACTTGAAACAGTCAAGGCGGCCAGAGAAAAGTTGGCCATGCTTTTGAGAGCCCAAGCTTCAGTTAAAAAAGGGAGAAAAGAATTTAAGATATCTAAGATTCATACTGAAAAAAGGAGAGAAGGATACTTTTCGCCGGACGGAAAAAAGTTGGCCTTAATTGATTATGGAAATCTTTGGATTCGGGATATTTCGAGCGGCAAAGAAGTACATCTCGTGGATGACTCTTCCGAGATATTAGATTTATTCTGGTCACCAGATAGTAAAACCATTGCCTATGTTAATCTTGACTGGAAAGTGATAGTTGTTTCTGTAAAGGGAGGCCCTTCAAAAACAATCATTAAGCCGGATGATGAGTTTTTAAAAGCCGGAAACGTTGTCTATCCTTCAGGTTGGACTGCTGACAGTAAAAAGCTTGTATTCAAGGACACATCCAAGGGCTTATTTGCCATACCAGGAGATGGAGGAAACTGGGAAGAAATCTATAGGTTTTCAAGTCCCGAAGAAGCAAAGAAAAGGATAAACGAAAATATGGCTTTATCTCCAGACGGAAAATTAATCGCTTATGATTCTAAAAAAAACAATAACACAGATATATATATTATGCCTGTGGGTAACAAAGATTCTATTCGTGTCACGTTTGATTCCGCAAGCGACAGCTGGCCTCGATGGTCCTATGATTGTAAATGGCTTGCATTTAGTTCAAAAAGAAGCGGTGACTCAAGAATCTGGATAGTGAGAATAAGTTCAGATGGCAAGCCAGTAGGCAAACCTATTCAAGTTACAAGAGAGGAGGCAAATAACGGAGCCTGGACGCACGATGGGAACATATCTTTTATGACAAGTGAAAGCACGGTCCATATTTTTTCAGCTAATATGGATGGAAGTGAAGAAATTCAACTGACAAAACTCAAGGGAGCAACTTTCCCACGCTGGTCCCCTGACGGAAAAAAGATTGTTTTCGTCAGATGGGATAGATTAACAGAGAATAGAACTATATGGACAATCCCTTCTAATGGCGGCGAAGAAAAGCGACTCACTAGCGGAGAATTTCCTGTCTGGTCCCCGGATGGAAAATATATAGCCTATAATGCACTTGCCAGACGTTTTCCGTTTAAGGCAGTATTATCAATTATCCCGGCAGAAGGAGGGCAACCAAAAGAGTTGATGAGCTATGATGGATTCCTCAGAAACCTCGACTGGTCGCCAGACGGAAAGCATATTGCCTTCTCTTATTCAAGGGGAAAAGATATCAAAAACCTCATACCTGACTCAGGATTAGATAATGAAGATATTTATATCATCCCAGCAAAAGGTGGAGAGCCAAAGAGAGTAACCCAAATGGATAAAAAGGGATTCCAGTTCACATCGCCTCGCTGGTCTCCGGACGGGAAAAAGATCGCTTTTAGATCTCTCGGCAAAGGGGAACCAATCGGAATATGGACAATAGATAGTGATGGCAGAAACCCAAAACAAATCTCCCAGGAATTAGACGGGTGGGAAATAGCCTGGTCGAATGATGGAAAATATATTATTGGCTCCAAGCATATTAAAGAATCAAAAGACCACTGGTTAGCGGATCACAAACTCTATAGAATTACTGTTAAAAGTGGAAAACTTGAGGAATTAAATGTAATGGGACAAATGGTTGATGTCTCCTCAGATGGAAAAAAAGTAGTCTATTCAAGATTCACTGGATTCGAAAAATCATTCTGGCTGGCAGAAAACTTTCTGCCACTTGATAAACTGGCACAAAAAAAAGACAAAGAGGATCTGTTGGTTAGGAAAGTTCTGGCTGATACAATAATTGAACCTCTGGGTGCTCCTTCCCCTGATGGCCGGCATCTTGTTTTTGCAAGTGCTGGATATTCACCCCCTAAAAATAATATTTGGGAAATGGAAAACTTCCTGCCCAAAAATAAAGATAAAAAATAAGCCCGCAAAAGGGCGGTTGATGGGGACGGCTCGTTAGCGGGCCGTCTTTTTTTTTGACACAATCTTGACAGAGTCTTGACATTTTCTTGATTGAAAAGTTTACCCGTGTTGGATAGAGTAGAGAAAAGATGATTTGACAGTGAAAACACGGAAATTCTGGGGACTCATTACTCAAAAGACTACTGTTCTATTTATTGCTGCTGCGGTGATGTCTGTTTTTGCTCTGATCTGGATGGGTCTGCGTCTAATGCAGCAGGACCGCACACTGGAAGTGCAGCAGATTGAAGAAAAACGGGAGGTGGCCGCAGATCGTATCATCGCTTCCTTAGAACAAGCTCTTACGATCGAGGAACGGAAATTGAATGATCCTCAAGCGAGTGATCTTTCCACAGCACCAGAAGATTTTTTTCTGGTTTCGATGAATTCAGAAGGAATACGAGTCTGGCCGGAAAAAACACTGCTTTACTACCCACTTGTGTCTTCCGGGTATGAATCTCCAGCCCAGCTTTTTGCTGAAGCTGAAAAAGCCGAATTCCAGAACAACAATTATACTCGAGCAATCACACTCTTGCGTCCTTTGTCTAACTCTGAAGATCCTTCTACAAGGGCCGGTGCAAAGCTTCGTCTGGCTAGAAATCAAAGAAAAGCAGGCCGTCTGGATGCGGCCCTTGAGACATATGGTGAGATCAAGAATTTTGATATTAAGTCTAATGTGACAACCTCAGGGATTCCAGTTGACCTTGTGGCACGCCGTGCCTTTTGTTCCCTCCTGGAAGAAATGGGCACGGATCCGGATCGGTTAAAGGAAGAAGTGGAGAGTTTGTATGAAGATTTGGGCAGCCGCAGCTGGCGCCTTGACCGAGCCTCTTACATATATTATTCAGATTTGGTGAAGGGATGGCTTGGATGGGAGCCTGATTCTGATATTGGGCCCTTGGCTCTAGCCGATGCCGTTGTCTGGCTGTGGGAGAACAAGGAATCTATGGGTAACATGGAGCAGGGGATAACAGGTCGCAGGTCCCTTTCCTTTTATGGTAGAGCTATCACTGTCTTGTGGCAAAAATCGAAGGATGAATTAACAGCAATAGTTGCAGGGCCGCTCTATCAGAAAAGTCAGTGGTATGATCCTCTTTTTAAGAGTGCTGATTTCAACTCTGTCAGTGTGAGCTTAAGTGATGCTGAGGGAACACTGGTTTACGGAAAAAACAAACAGGAGGATATCCCTGTCACTTCACGGATCGGCTTGGTGTCCGGACTTCCCTGGGACATTAATCTTGTCAGCGCAAACCTTGATGAGGAACTGAGCCAGTTCGCTCAGCGCCGGAGGCTAATGATGGCGGGATTGGGAATACTGGCTCTTCTCGTTATTGCGGTGAGTTATCTTATCAGCCGTGCAGTCTCCCGGGAACTGGCTGCTGCCAGGCTCCAAGCGGATTTTGTTTCTGCTGTCTCCCATGAGTTTAGGACACCACTAACTTCTATGCGGCAGTTTACGGAGATGCTCAATGAAGACGATTCCCTTCCAGCAGAAAAACGCAGCGTTTTTTACCAGGCGCAAGCCCGAGCAACCAACCGGCTCTCCAGGTTGGTAGAATCACTGCTGGATTTCGGCCGGATGGAAGCTGGTGCCCGTCCCTACCGGCTTGAACTAATGGATGTCGGCCGGTTGGTTAAAACCGTTGTCGAAGAATTCCTACAGGAGACCGGCTCTGATAGTTCTGAAATTGAATGTGTCGTTCCTGATGATGGCCCAATAGTCAAGGGTGACCGCGCAGCACTTGACCAGGCCCTGTGGAATCTCCTGGATAATGCAGTGAAATATTCTGGAGAGAATAAAAAAATCCAGGTTGAAGTTGAGGAAGGAGATCCAATTACTATTCGGGTCCAGGATCAGGGATTTGGAATCCCTTCATCCGAGAGGTCCCGAGTACTCCGGAAGTTTGTCCGTGGATCAAATGTCAGTGGTCGTGGAATCAAAGGGACAGGGATTGGGCTTGCCGTAGTCAAACATATAGTGGATGCCCATGAAGGGAAACTATCAATCGAAAGCGAGCCCGGGCAGGGCAGTACGTTTACGATTCAACTGCCTGCTGGAGGATAAACATATGCCAAAGATACTGATTGTCGAAGATGACAAAGACATTGCTCTTGGCCTGGAGGAGGACCTGTCCCGCCATGGACACAAGATCGAAACCGTAGGAGATGGGGAACGGGCTTTGTCTTTAGGAAGGGACTCTCAATGGGACTTGATAATCCTTGACCTCATGCTTCCGAAAAAGGATGGATTTGAGGTCTGCCGAGAACTTCGTCGTGAGGGGATTAAAACACCGATTATCATGCTGACAGCCAAAACACATGAAGCCGAAAAGATCCTTGGATTGGAGTTGGGAGCTGACGACTACATCACAAAACCTTTCAGTCCTCGGGAATTGCGTGCCCGGATCCAGGCGTTGCTCCGCCGGATCTCGAATGATTCTCTTGGCAGTTACAAATTTGGTGAGTGCGAAGTCGACTTCGACCGCGGTGAAGTCTGCCTGAGCGGCCACCCTGTCAATTTGAGCACACTGGAATTCCGCCTGCTGGAGACTTTTGTCCGCAGGCGCGGGAGGCTTTTGAGCCGGGATCAGTTGATCGATGCCGCCTGGGGGCCTGCCGTCATTGTGACCGAAAGAGTGGTGGATACCCATATCCTCAATATGCGCAAGAAGATTGAACCAAAACCTGAAAAACCGCAGTATATCCTCAGTGTACGCGGCAGGGGTTACCGTTTTGATGGATGAAGATCTTGACAAACTCTAGACACTTCCTGGATATGAATTTGATTTAGAACCTTTATATTGATGGCAGGAGGTAAGTCAAATGAAAAAAAGATCAATTGAAAAAGTTATACTGATTATTTTTTTGGGGATGAGTTTGTCCATAATTGGAATTGCCCAGAAAATTGAAGACCCTGGAGTTATGCTCCGTTCTGCCATCGAAAAAGAAGAAGTAGACGGCGACCTTCAAGGCGCTATCGATTTGTACCGGCAAATCATCGAGAAATTCAGTGGCTATCAAGCCATTGCGGCCCAGTCCCAGCTCCGGATTGGCTTGTGCTATGAGAAGCTGGGTCAGAAAAACTCCAAGCAGGCGCAGGACGCCTTCCAAAAGGTCGTCAACAACTACCCCCTGCAGTCCGAAGAAGTCAGAATTGCAAAAGAAAAATTATCTGCCCTCCTGATAGCTCAGACAATTATTGAAGAAGGAGTTGAAGGATTCAAAATCCGCCAGGTTTGGGCAGGCCCTGGAGTTAGCACTTCTGGTGAGCCTTCTCCTGACGGTCGCTATTTATCTTGTGTTGATGGAAAAACAGGCGACCTCGCAATCCGTGAGATTACCACTGGGAAGATCCAACGGTTAACGAACAGAGATGCCCCTGAGTTTCCCTCGACTTCCATCTGGGCTCCTGACAGCAAGAGTATTGCTTACAAATGGTTCAATAGGGATAACTTCTTTGACCTGCGTATCATTGGCCTCGATGGTTCCGGCCCTCGTGTACTCTTTCAGAATAAAGAAGTAGCGGTCAGTCCTTCCGACTGGTCCCCAGATGGTAAGCACATTCTGGCTATCTTTGCCCCAAACAAAGAAGTCACTTCTCAGATTGTGCTGGTTTCTGTTGCAGATGGTTCTATTCGTGTTCTCAAGACTTTTGAGCAACGGGTTCCGGGAAGAGTGCTATTTTCACCGAGCGGGGAATACATCGCCTATCATTTTGCGCCAAAGAAAGAAATTCGAGAGCGCAACATCTTTCTCCTCTCGGCTGACGGAAACCGCGAAATTCCTCTTGTAGAACACCCGGCTGATGACCGTTTTCTTGATTGGTCACCGAATGGAAAAAGCGTTCTCTTTAGAAGCGACCGCACAGGAACTACGGATATTTGGCTCATTCGAGTTATAGATGGCGTGCCTCAAGGGACTCCAGAATTGATTAGGAAGGATATAGGGCAAATTTACCCTAAGGGATTTACAAGCAAAGGGTCCTTCTACTACAGCATCGAGACCACAATAGCAAATGTTTACATCGCCACACTTGATATGAAGGAGGGCAAATTCCTGGATCAACCAACAAAGATTGCACAGCGTTTCGAAGGATTCAACATCGAACCCGATTGGTCACCTGATGGAAATTATTTAGCTTATGTATCATATAGAAGCGTCGGTGGAGTGGATTCTTGCCTTCTTTGTCTTCGGTCTGTCAAAACAGGAGAGATAAATACAGTTCCCACTCCTCAGCTTGATTACTTTAAATACATTTCTTGGGCTCCTGACGGCCGATCCCTTATTGTTGTAGGTGTAGATAAAGAAAATGTTCAGGGGGTTTATAAGATCGACGTGCAAACCGGGGATGTTACCTCTATTGTTCGATTTGAGCGCGGCTCAATTATAAAGCAGCCTGCATGGTCCCTTGACGGGAAATCAATTTTCTATCCGTACTGGCAATTCACTGAGAACCTTGCCCGCATCCTTGTGCGTGATCTTGAAACCGGCCAGGAGGAAGAACTATATCGCCAGACCGCACCGCCTGATATTGGGATGGTGACCCTGTCACCTGATGGACAAAAATTGGCCTTTCTTACGGCTACAGGTGATATTGTTAAAAGGATATTACAACATCATGTTTTGAGGGTTATTCCTGCCGCTGGTGGAAAACCTTACGACCTTATTAAAATCCCGGTTTCTGAAGGAATGATCGCTTCATATGCGTGGACTCCTACCGGACGGGAAATACTCTTGTCTAAAAGGGTTTCCAGCGGAATGCAAGAGCAGAAATGTGATGAGCTGTGGATGATTCCAACGGAAGGCGGAGAGCCTCGGAAACTCGGATTATCTATGGACAAAATACTTAACTTAAGTATTCATCCAGATGGGCAGCGTATCGCCTTCATTTCCCATAAGGGAGGTGCAGAAATCTGGGTCATGGAGAA
>SDBU01000388.1_pt1 | contig 62508 bp, 82 predicted proteins | sample 2277071 | NCBI WGS metagenome assembly SDBU01 (sample SAMN10397929, study PRJNA504765) | marine sediment metagenome | isolation source: marine sediment core GS08_GC12, 126 cmbsf | place: Arctic Ocean: Gakkel Ridge, Loki's castle | collected 2008 | reverse complement strand
TTTCACAAAGATGTTCTTCGTCTGCTAAAATCCCGGCAGGATCATGTGGATCATCTCCCCACGCAACTAATGGAGCTGGCTGAATTGCAGTCCAAGAGAATGGGAATTCGTGATAATTGTCTCCGAAATTAACAGTGATTTCACCATTACCTTGAGCACACCACAGTTTTACCCATACTTCATCGCCTTCTGCCATATGATGTCGGTAGCATAGAGACAGATTTGAAACACCCATATCTCCACCGAAACGGAACCTTTCATAACCAGCAGCAGAATCAAGTTGTCCAGCACCTAATCCTCTCACTAAGTTCGTGAAATTCCATTCAACTCCAGTTACATTTAAAACAACTGTTTCACGAATTACGTGTTGAGTGATTAGTTGGTAAGGAGAACCTTGTTCCAATACAATTTTTTCTCTGGTTATAATAAGTTCAGCTCCTGACCTTACAGCTCCAATATCTACTGTAGGGCAAACACCACAAGCTCCTGCGAAAAGTACACCCGGTCCAAAAGAGACGTTATCTACAGTAACGACTGGTACATTGTAACCCATTTTCTAGTCTCCTTTATTTTTTTTCTGCGGTTTTTTTTGTGGATTCTTTTTTAACCGAAGAAGAAAGAAACTTAATAAAATCACCCTTTTGTCCTAAGAATTTTACGAACAATTCACGATTGACCATAAATTCATTGAACAATTGTTTTTGAGATTGCCACAGAAGATAAGTATCATCTACTAACTCATTACGTTCTGCGCATGATCTGCAAGTGTGATAAATTTTCCCTCCTTCTACCGTAATGAAAAAATCCTTCGCTTTCATTCTGATTTGAGATTTGTCTTTGTTCAAATGACCTAGAGTAAAACCGCAACTCTTGCATGGCCATACTTCACCAAAAGACTGTTCTCGTTGCATTCGTGCATTCGGTTTGACCTTTTTATTTTCGGCCTTGTCTTCCATCATTGTTGTCTCCTTTTCTTTTTTGTCGATTCATCGACTTTATATTCAAGAATGATTTAACATTCTTATTCCCCAACTCACATTAAGATAAAACGTATTCTCAGCCGGTTCATAAGCTTCGATAGGTGTAGAATCAGCTTTACAAACGAGGCTTCTATTGTCTAAGTTTAAAAGTTTATTATGTAAAACAGTAAATATTGCATCGTAAACTGCATGAGCTTCATCATAATTTTTTTTAGAATATGCCCAAATATTAAGACCTGGTTTTTTAAATTGTTCTAAATCTGGATCTACTTCACCACTTCCCATACGAAAACAAGCAAGGGGATATGTAGTCGCTACAAAAGTTCCCGGTCCGCTAGGATAAAACCTATTAGAAATTAAATCAGTTACTGTTTCATCTGCTAAAACAACTCTTAAAATAGCAATCCTAGCTTGTTCTATATCTGAAGACATTATTTTTTCCTAAATATAACTTTCTTTGCTCCATTGATTAAAATAGGTTCAATACGTTTTTGAGTTTCATTTAAAGAACCTGCCAAGAAATTTCTTTCTACCATTCCACCTGTCCCAATTGTACTTCCCAAAATAACTGATCGAACATAAGAAGCTCTGGCATTTGGAGAAGTTAATAAATCTTCTGCTTCTGCAGTATAACCAACTCCTCCCCGTATTTCGTTAGAATCAGCACCAATATCAGAACTTAATGCATTTCGCATTTTGCCACTCTGTCTATGTACTAAGTAATAAGGGCTATGCGGATTATTGAGATGTTTTTTTCCATAAGGATGTCCCATCTTAGCTAATTCTTGCAAGCTATGGCAAGTCCAATTGATATTTGCTCTAATTTGAGTTCGAAGTGGTTTTAGGGCTTTGCTTACTACTCCAATCATCCCTGCTTCAACTCGAAGTTGCGTTGCACGAATATTCGCTATAACCTGTTGTGTTCCTTTAACAACTACTTGAGCCATTATTTATCCTTGTGGCATCTGAAATGGAGATCGTGGTTGTTGTTTTTCTCCCAAGAAACCTGAAATCCATTGAATAGCTTGAGTCATATAACTATGGAATGGATGGGACGGCGGAATTATTTTAGTCCCCGCCTGGAATTGAAGTCGGGCTTCCCTTAAATGGTATAAAGCTAATTCACGTCTTGGTTGGTAGAAGCTAGGATTAAATTCTATCGATTTTTTCAATAGTTTAATTCCTTTTTCCATTTGATCTGCTTCCTCAAATAGATGCATTGCTAGATTATAATACGGGCGACAATCTTTGGGACATTCTTTAAGTTGTTGTTCGTTTAATTTTTTATAATAAGCTAATTTTTCTGCTCGTTCTTTTGTTCCTAATACAAATCCCCAGTGAAGCATAGGAATAGGCGAAAGTCGTAAATTAGTCCCGGGATGTGTTTTCATGTATTTAGAAATTGTTTCATCTAATGTTTCATGGACTCTTCCGGTAAATTGAATTTCTGGTAAATTTCGGAAAAGTCTTACTGATTCTGAAATTGCAGGTTGAGGTCGATCACCCCGATAATTAAAAACCATAAATATGAATCCTAAAGCATTCTCAGTTGAAACCATTTTATCAAAATGATCTAATTTTCCAACTCCATAATTTTCATCAGGATCAGCATAAAATATCCAAGGGCAAGTCGCTTTGCTAATACTGAAATTTCGTACTTTTGAATAATCATCACACCATTTAAAGTTATAAATTTTATCAGTATATTTTTTGGCAACTTCTCGGGAACCATCTGTTGATTTAGTTATAACAACGATGATTTCATCAAAAAGGTTACTCATTCTATGTAAAAAGTTTTCTAATAAATACTCTTCGTTATTGACTAGCATCACTAAACTAATACGATTACCCGGTAAACGTTCCGCGCGAGCTTTAGCAAATTTCTCTCTTAAGTCATAATTGAATCGTTCTAAGTGTTTAGCTGGAAAATGAGTATCTACCCAGAGCTTAAAGCCTAAAACTTTTGCCCTAACACAAAAATGACGATCTTCTCCTCTCATAGTTAAAGGAAGGTTCTGTACTTGGTCAAAACGACAACCTTTTTCAATTGCATAATTAGAAATTAAATTGCATGCTCCTAGTCCTCCAACAGTATAAGTTCCTTTTACTCTAAGCATTGCAAAGAAATCTTCAGAGATTTCATATCCTCCAAATTGCCAAACTTGAGGCATCAGTTGTTGATCAAATTTATCCCAACGTGCCCAAAAGATTTCTGCAATAATATCTCTATCTGATAGAGCTAGATGTTTTAAAGTTCGTGAGTCTCGTAAAATTACATCTGAATCTAAATTGAAGATATAATCGTTGTCTCCGATATTATCAATGAAAAAGTTTCGCATGTAGGTTAAATTAGCAAGAGTTTGATCTGAGAATTGATGTTCCGGTGCTTGATTTTCAAATTTTATCGAAGTTATCTCTACTTTTTCATATTTCTTTTTCCATTTCTTTGCCCAATCAGTCAACATTTTTAATGAATCGTCCTTTGAATCATTTTCCACAAAGAAAAGAGATATTTTCTCTTTTGGATAATCCTGTTTAACAACAGACTCCAAGAAATCTGGCAAACACCAAGACCGATCTCTTACCGGAGTACAAATTTTTATTGAAGGATATTGTATTTCATCGTTCCATTTTTTTAGACGTGCAGGTTTAAAAACGCTTTCTCGATGTTCAAGATTAATTCCAGTCACGTCTACTTTTTCTCTTTCTTTCATTTTAGCCTTACGATCTTTAACTGTGCTCCAGGCTAAGTGCTTAACTCTAATATCCATATAACAGGTAGAATTATCACTTTGAACAGCATAAAGCGGAATTGGCCCACAATGAAATTTTCCCGTTAATCCAAATGGTTTGCTTTTAAGTTTGAATAACCGCTTAAAAGTTGGAGACCAATAACCGTCAATACGATAATTTTCCGGATCCCACATATCGCATAATCGGAAAGCGATTACATCGAAACCAGAACTAAGAATTTTCGGGAGTCGGCCTTTAAATGATTTGTCAAAGAGCTCATCTGCATCCTGGGTTAAAATCCATCTAATCTTTTCTTGTTTTGCTACCTTTTTTGACCATTCCCAAAGTTGTCCTCGAAGTTTTGCTTCATCAGTAGCCCATAAAGGCTTGTCGTTATGTTTAACTAAAACTTTAGGAGAAAAAGCTTTGCAAATTTCTACCGTATTATCAGTAGATGCATCATCTAAAATCAGAACTCGGTCTGCATATTCTATTATCGAATTGAGAACCTGTTTTAAATATCGCCTTGATTCATTATGTACAATCATTTGAACTAACAATTTTTGTTTTGCGGGCATTAAATGCCTCCCATTTTTATGCTTTTTTTTTATAGCATTTTTATTATATTGCCTTTACTTTTATCTTTGGTCATTGTTCTGTCAAGCGTTCTTTTAAGCTTTCTTACATTACATCAACGTTTCAGAAGTTAGAGAACCGACTTATAATTTTTCGGTCAGACGGTTTCCAGTAAAAATACCTTTCACAGTTTCTACATTTTTATTTTCAAAGTACCAATCCGTGACTCTCTTGACTCCTTCTTCGAAATTAATCTTGGGCTCCCATCCCAATAGTTTTGTGGCTAGAGAATAATCAGTAGTTCTATTCAGGGGACCGACAGGCATATCTTCCAAGAATTTAAATTCAGGATTATAGTTTGGAGTGTATTTCTCTTGAACATAATTAACCACCGCTTGAGCTGCACCAAAAACTCGAATCCTTTCATTTGTTCCTAGATTAATAGCCTGGGCATCATCAATTTTTTCTGCAGCTAAAATCATTCCCTCTACAATATCACTAACGTGAGTCCAATTTCGAATTGCTGTTCCATCTCCCCAAATTTCAAATGGATCCTCTTCGATAAAAGCCCTGGCAATCATTGCCATAATCGCATGATTTTCTACTCCTCGCTCACCATATACTGTAAAGAATCTAAGACTAGCTGACTTCATTCCATATTGTTTGTAATAAGCCTTGAGAGTCATTTCCGCCATTAGCTTCGCATATCCATAAATATTATCGGAATCATATGGAGGTCCAGCATCGTTTTCTTTGAGATATACTTTTTTTGAAGTATCCGCTTGTTTGAAGTTTGGATAAATACATCCACTGCTTGCATATACAAATTTTTCTACTCCAGCCTTGTATGCTGCTCTAATTATTGATCCATCAAGAATAAAATTTGTAGAACATTGTGCGTCATGTCGCTCTACATAACCTCGTCCACCGTGATCTGCTGCTAGATGAAAAACTATATCTATGTCACCACGGAATGCTTTATCAAGGTATTCGTAATCCAATAAATCTCCTATAATTAAATAACCTTTCCCCCCTGCCTCCAAAGGCACTTTTAGATTTTCCATTCTACCCGTACTTAAATTATCTACAATCCGAACATATTCTACCTCTCGTTTTATCAAAGCGTCTACCAGGGTTGAACCAATAAATGAAGCTCCCCCTGTCACTAAAACATTTTTTCCTTTCAAATCCATCTGCTTCCTCCTTTCAAAGAATATAAACGGGTAACAGTTGCAAAAGATGCAACCCTTGGTCTATATACACATACTTAAAGCCTTTATCAAAATTCATACCAGTAGTTTTAGATTTCCAAGTATCAATCACAAAATGAAAGACAATAAGAAAGATTGCTTTCCAATCTGAATAAATCCCTAAATATTTAAGTGCGACACAAATAACCGCTGCCCAAATCATACAATGACAAAGCATCACATACCAATATTTTCGTTTATTTGTTGCTTGCCATTGGCTTTGTAGAGCCATGTCTCCAATATAATGAGCAAAGAGTAACCAGATAAAATTAAACATTTTTGTTTTTCTCCAATCGTTTCTTCATATAGAATTCAGCAAATTCTAAATCGTCTTTGGTATGTATTTCTTTACCTTCTGCTTCGGGGATTTCAACAAAAACTTTTCGTCTAAGCCTTGTCCATGGATAGGATAAGATTACAGTCCCAGAAGGACAATACATTATAGGCAAGTTTTGTCGCCCTGCTTGTGTTTGCCAATCATTTACGGCAAGTAAGTATTGAGGATGTCGTGGATTATGAATTAAAACGAAAGGATTTCCTTGATAAACCAAATGTGCTTCTTCGGCATTATCATCTTCAAAATATTTCTCAATTAACTTATCGATACTTTCAGCAGTTTCTAGTGGAGTATTAACACATAAAAGCACGCTAAGAGTAGGTTTAAAACCAATTTGTTTTATGACTTCAGGAGTTACATGCAAGGGATCAGCCAGGTCAAAAAAAACCCGAGCTCGGGGAATTATTGATTCGGGAGTTTTAAGATTATCTAAACGTTTTACTCTAGGATCCTTAAACTCATCTTTATTTCCTCGAATAACTATAAATTTATCAGACCATTTTCCAGCCATCCCTTGAGCTTCTTTGTTGTCAGTCCAGACAATAACTTTTTCTAAATGTTTTGTTTCTAAGGCAGCTTTCATTTTCCAATAATACATTGGATGTCCACACAAATTCCAAGAATGTTTATCTTTAGCAGAGCCAAACGAATCTCGAAATCGCATTAATCCCACTATTCTATTTGCATTGATTCTCTTTTGAATTTTATCTTGGATAGATTTGTCCATTTTTTCAGAAATCTAGGGAGCAGAGATTATCTACTCCCTAGATTTTAACTCCTTTATTTTGCTAAAGCTTCGTCCAAAAGTCGTTGCATTTCTTTCTCGACTTCTAAAAGCGTTTCTAACGAATTGCCATCGTATAATACACCCCAGGTAGCTTCCCAATACTTATTCATAAAATCACCGGAATCTTCAAAAATTGGGAATACAACTACATTCTTTTGAGCTTCGTATACACAGCGCCAACCAGCGGGCTGCCGTTGGTCTGCTATCTTTGCATAGTTGTCACTCAGTTCAGGAGCATATGACATTCGGTTGCTATTTGCTTCCCATTGAGAATCGTAAATGTCCTGGGCAACAGGATTGAGTACAGACCATTCAATCCATTTGAATGCAGCTTCGGGATTTTTACTACTTTTAACTATACTCCAACCCATCAAGTCTGTATGAGCTCCACCGAAAACTCCATTCGGAGCCGGAATCAATTCTGCATCCCATCTAAACGGAGCAGTCGCAAAACCGCCTCTATAACCTAAGTGAGTTATTACGGTTGCTACTTTCCCCTCTGCAAAAATCTTAGGCTTACTTCCACCCAATGCTTTATACACTGGCAATGGCATCATTAAACCTTCATCAACCATTTCTAGGAATTCTCCAAAGACTTTTACTAAATCTTCTCCGAAAACAACTTTAGTTGGATTAAAGGGATCATCTACTATTCGACCTCCGAAAAGATATAGTAAATCTAATTGAGGATATTTATTTAAAGCTCCATATCGTATGACATTTCCGTTTTCATCTTTTAAAGTTAGTTTCCTCAAATATCCCTTGAATTCTTCCCAGGTTGTTTCTCTAGTGATATACGGGATTCCAAGTTCATCGAACAAATCTTGATTGAAATTTACTGTCCCTCTTGGCATTGGTCTCTGCGGAAATCCATATAATTTCCCATTTCGAGTCCCGGCCTGAAAAAGACGTTGAGGGTAGTTTGAAGTATCAATCCCTGATTGTTCGACAAACTCATCTAATGGTATGATTACCCCACCATTGACAAAAACATTAAGGCGGAAATCGCTAACACTATAGATTACATCCGCTTTAAGTTTTCCAGATGCAGCTAGAAGAAGAATCTCATTCTGGTATGTCTTGGGAACAAAAGTTTCAATGGTTATATCAATATCAGGAAATTCTTCTTCAAAAGCTATCTCTAGTTTTTTAGTAGTTTCCTCTAGGCATCCATCCAAACGCTCATACACCAGTAGCTTCGTTTTCTCAGCGAATGAAGCTACTCCCAGGCTAAGAATCAAGCCTATTACCAACACTGCGATAACACATTTCTTAAACATTTACTACCTCCCTTTTAAGTCTTCAATTGAAATTGTAGACCCTTTTCTATTTGCTTTGCAAAAAAGATAAAAATTAAAATGACTGGAATTAAGCTAATCAGTCCTCCGGCCATGATTTTGTTATATTCAGTCATATAGATTCCATAAAATTCAGACATGCCAACAGTTAAGGTTTTCATTTGATTACTTCTTAATACGATCACCGGCCAAAGAAAACTATTCCAAACCTGTACAAAACGAATAATGAAGAGAGTCAATAGGACCGGTTTGCTCATGGGTAGTATAATTTTGATATACATCTTCCATAAACTGCACCCATCAATTCTAGCTGCGTTAAGAGTATCTGAAGAAATAGATAGATAATATTGACGTAAAAGAAAAGTAGAGAACATTACAAACCAAAAAACAACAAATACTCCCTGGTAAGTATCCAACCAACCCAGTTTAGCCATAATAAAAAATCTTGGAACTATCATTAAAAATCCTGGGAGTATCATCGTTGAAAGCAATACATAAAAAATCAAATCTCTTCCTTTGAATTGAATACAAGCAAAAGCAAAAGCAGCCAAAGAAGCAAAGAGCACATTACCAATCGCTGCAATACTAGTTATTAGTGCTGTATTAAAAATCCATCGCCAAAACGGGTGACGAAAAATAACATCTTTCATTGCTCCTAAGTAAAATGGAATAGGAATAATTTGAGGATCACTGATAAAAGTATGTTGAGAAAAAGCAGTGGTAAACATCCAATAAAAAGGAAATAGAGCAACAATAGCAAAAATTGTTAAAAGTAAATATTTAGAAGCTAGTTTGATTTTCATTAATTTCTACCTAAGAAGTTGTAATTCTTTCCTAACAAAAATTTCTGCATAGCAAGTAAAACTACTACTACAGCAAACATTACTACTCCCATAGCAGCGCTTCTACCAAAAGCAAACATACCGAAACCAACCTGATAAATAAAATAAGAAGATATTTTAACTGGAGAAGTAAATATAGCCCAAGAAGCACCTCCGGGAACTCCTTCTAGAAAAGCATACACAGCATCGAAAACTTGGAATGCTGTTATCAAGGAAATTACCAAATAAAAGAATATAACTGGTTTTAATAATGGCATGATTACATACCAAAATTTCTTTATCTCACTACATCCATCAATGTCTGCTGCCTCAAAGATTTCTTTAGGGATACTGTTTATAGCTCCGAGAAAGATTATCATACCAAATCCGGCACTTTGCCAGGCACCCATTGTTGCAATAACAGGAATTGCAAGAAAATAGCTTTGTGTCCACAGTATCTTACCGACTCCGAATAATCCTAAAAACCAATTTACTAAACCCCATTCAGGATTGAAAACATATCTAAAAATTAAAGCAATAATCACGGTGCTTGAAACCCAAGGTAATAAATAAATAAACCGGAACAAAGTCCCAAATTTCATTTTTTTATATAAAGCAAAAGCTAAAGTAAGACCGAGTATAAGGTTGAGTGGTACCGACCACATAGCATAATAAAGAGTATGAATGAGTGAATCTAGAAACCACCTTTCTTTAAAAATATAAAAATAATTCTCTAAACCTATATACTCTGAAGTCAGGAGCGTTGACTTAAAAAAACTAAGTCTTAAAACATAAAATAAAGCATAGAAACCAAAAATGCTTATTCCGATTACCATTGGCAAAATAAATAAATACGGACCAATTCCCCTAATTCTTATTCCATCATCACTCAATCTGGAATCTCCTCATATCCTGCTGGACCGTACTCCCCTTCTTTAAAATAATATCTTCGTATTAGAACTCCTAGAGGTTTGAAGACTTGAGCCAACCAATCAATTCCACCATTTTTTTCATGTAAAGACATATCACAATAATATTTGTCTACATATGGTTTTGTGTTATCTGTTCTAGCTACTTCTTTATAATAATTTCCCATCTGTCCCATGTGGGCATGTCTTCTGTTTACAGGACCCCCCTTTTCACATCCAATAATAGTAAGCTTTATAGCTCCTAAAATAATAGCTCCTTGCATTGCCATATGAACAGTCGTGCCTCTAGCTAAACAATAAAGAGGTTCTGTTCCATTTCCTCGACCCAATATACTAAGAGCATTATCAGCAAATTCTTGCTTTGTTTGTACCATTTTATGCTTGAATCGTAAATACATTACCTCATTCCCAAAATCACCAATATAACTATACGCACCACATATTGGTCTATCTTCATAAAGTCCACGCGCTTTGTCATTGGGGTCCATAGTATAAGCACAAATGGAACGAAAATCTTTAAGCATTTCTGGTCTTTGTTTTTGAACTTCTCGAAAAGGACCTTTGTGAATTGCACAAAAATAAGTAATATGCGGAAAACCAAAAAACGAATAGTTTACAGCTATGGAAAGCTTCCCTTCAAAAAAATCTTTAGGAAAATCCTCTAAACTTCTTCCTCCGCCAATAATATAAGCCTCTTTCCCTTTAAATCTTTCATCTCCTCTAAATTCCTCTATGTGCCTACAATTCTCTACCAATGTCTCCCCCTTGCTAACCAGTCAATTCTCGTTTGTCCATCTATCCTTGTTGCGTATGGCCAAGGAGATTCCGGCATATCATGGACCAAAGCAATCTTCCATTGTTTGTTTTTCATCCAGCCATAACCCAAGACTTTAGTTTTCCAATTAACTCCAAAATTCATCTCCACCCATTTTTCTGGCGGACTAGGCACTAAGAATGTTTTGCCTAAAAATTCAAATTCTTGAGGTGGGTCAAACATATCCTTGGGAAAAAGAGTCATAGCAGCTCCGGCATCTCGCCCCAAATAACAGGTAACTGCACACAGAAATTCCGGGTCTTTAGATGGATAAAGAATCTTAAAACCGAAGGTTGACTTCCCACTCTCAGGAGAATGGGCAAATGACCAATGAATGGGTGTCCCATCTGGAATGTTATAAGTTTCCCAAACATCAGATCCTTCTTCGGAAAGCTGGTCTATCATGGCAACGATATTTTCGTAAGGAACTGAGGATAGAATAAAGAAATCAAAATCACCATCCCAAGGAAGTAAACGATTTTCTCTTACTGCTCCTAACAAAACGCCTTGACATAAAATCAATGGCACTTTATGCTTGTCCGCAACCTCTTTGACGTGAAGAAAGTTATCTATCTTTTGTTGCTCATCCATGCTAATGCCTCCCTTGAAGTTTATTGTCTTGCCAAAAATACGGGGTGTGAATTACTTGTTTTTTCCGTCCTGCTGATAACAATTCATTATTTCGACTTTCTTCTTCCCATTGCTCTTTGGGAAGTAATCCCCATTTATGTCGAGTATGGGATTGATGTAATATCTTAAAGGTACTAGCATCAATAGCTGGAACCTCACGTTCAATGGCATTAAAAATAATCCATCCATCCCAAAGTTGTCTTCCCAGTAAGAATGGAGGAATAACGTTGTGAGGGTAAAGACCTTTAGAGAAAATGTAACAATCACAAGAACCTGGATGCCTAAGCATCCCTTTGTCTTTAAGTATTTTTTCAAGATCTGTATTCCAGCTAGAGTTATTGAAATCAATTGGTCCCAAAAAAAGTTCTGTACTGTCTTTAACTGTTCCTTTCCATTCTGAAAACAGATCCCAACGTCGAGCTAGTATTAAAAATTGTTCAAACTGTTTCTTTGAAGCCTCAATAACTGGCATCATGTTATTAAGAGTTACAATGTCAGAATGAAGATAGCACAGGACATCCGAAGACGAAAGTTCCTGAGCATATTCAAACAGGTTATTGAGATATGGAGTCCCATATTTATTTACTGAAGCACCCCCAATATGTTGGAGTTTCAATTTATCACAGATTTCTTTAGTTCCTGGTTCATCTCCAAATAAAATGATTTCTGCTTTTGGATAAACTAATGTCCAACTCGTTATAGCATTTGTCTGAATAGTTTTAAATTGACCTTTATCGGAATCAATAAAGGGCCTTGGAAAAGAAAAGATTGTTAATGGTTTATCTTTCAACTAATTCTCCCTTAGAGAAAATATATTGAGTATCTTCGATGGAACTTTTGTAAGGCACAAAATCACCTTCTATTTTAAGAATATCTTCATTACCATTTTTATAAACTTCACAAAAACCTCCAAAATTAGTCCTTGATCTTTCAAAAGTTTTAGAAAAAGCTAAAAATTTATTCCACTCTTCTTGAACTATATAATTATAACTTTTTACAGAAAATCTAGTTTTAAGGTAATGATCTATAATTATTGCCGTAATTTCTTGAGAAGCATCAATAGTTGGAATATTTAATCTTTTAGCTTTACGTAAGAACCAGGCTTCCCAATACGGAAAATCCCAATAAAAATTTGGTAATTCAAGGTCTTGGAAAAAACACTTTCCCCCAAAAATTAAATAGGTAATTGTTTCTGAAGATAGTAATTGAGCATGATTTTCAATGTTTGATACTGTTCCTTGATTGAGGATGCAATTATCATTCAATTTCCATGCTCTTCCAACAACTAAAAAATCTGAAAATTGTTGTTTTATTTTTAAATTCACTTGTTCTAGGTCTCCGAAAAGAAAGCAATCTGATTTTAAACAACAAAAAGTATTAAATCGTGAAGAAGAACGTATTTGCTTAAAAAAGCTTAACAAACTCACTGAACCAAGATCTCCTCGAAAACAGTTTCCATGAAAGGAAAAGACTTTTGGAAGATTTTCATCAACTCCCGTAAGGTCTCCTCCAAGCAATACAAGCTCAGAATTTGGTGCTACTGATTGCCAGTTATCTACAGGTGCTGGTTCAAATTTTTCAGAAAAAGAAAAAATAGTAAGTCTTTTATCTCGAACAATCTGTCCTTCTTTATTAATGATAAAATCAGCATCTCTACTAGATCTTTGTCCTGATGATAACGTTCTGTTAAATTTTAGCTCCTCTTTGTAGTTAGGTTTATTTGTCCTTTCGATATGTTCTTGATGCACAACTGAAATATATTCAGAAACATCAATCATTGGAATGTTACGATTTTTTACATCAAAAGGAAGCCATCCATCCCATAAAGCAACCCCAACAATAAAAGGAGGAATATGTCCAAAAGTTTTTTTTGTAAAACAGAAAAAATCCAGTCCGCCAATAGAACTGCCTGGTATTTTTCTCCTCCGAGCTGTGGGATGCAAAAGCCCCCTATTGTCTAAGACAAATTGTCTCCAGTCAGTTTCAGGAAGAGGTTTAGAGATATTAGAATCGTATCTTGCCCCTATTATTAAAAACTTATCAAATTTTTGAGATACTGTCTTAACCATAGCCTCTAAGTTCCCAACTAAAATACAATCGGTGTTAAGGAAAATAAGCTTATCAAAACGTGCCGCAGCTTTAGCTTTACGAAAAAGGTCATCCAAGTAATAAGAACCAAACTTATTCTTTGCAATGCTATGGAAATGTCGAACATTACATTCATCAGCAACTTTAGCAATCCCTTCTTCATCAGCCGCCAAAAGAACTTCACCACTAGGACATTCTTCTTTCCAACTCCTGATAGCATTTCTTTGAAGCACGTCAATATTTCCCTCAAAAGGTTTGGGACAACTAAAAATGCTAATCATTTTTTACCCTCAACTTAAAGCATCCTACTGCATAATAATGAGGAATAGAATAGGTTGCTTTTTCTTTTAAACAAGTTTCTTTGTCTGTCTGAACATAAATATTGTCATCATTTTTTCTCCAATAGGCTTCATCCTCCACTTCCCACCCGTCTAATAATCTGGGCAATCTTTTCTCGCCATAAATTCGATGATAATGTTCAATCGTATCATCTATCCCTACGGGAATATGAAGAAGTTGGAATCCAACAGGATTAATATATTCTCTCATAATTTTCATAATTTTTAAATCTTGGTCAGGATCATCTTTGCTACTATAACGACCAGCAAGACCAGCATGTTCAATGCTAGAGAGATTAACAATAACATCAACTCCAAATGGAAGGATATCAACCCACTTAATCATAGTATCAGGATCCATAGCTATTCCTATTGGAGACTCTGGAAAAAGATCCATAAAATCTCCTTGCATATAACGTAAATTAGGTAAATTTTCAGGAATTTTAGGGGTACTAATATCAACACAAATCACATTGAAACCATGCTTTGCTAAAATTCTACTATATCCTGCTTCACTTCCACCTCCAAAATCTAAAATAGTTTTATTTGTCAGATGCTTTAACTTCAGCATAAACCATACATGACCCAATTGGTCGCTACCTTCGATATCTTTCATTTAGTCTCCTTTCCACCATTTATTGGGAAATTTCTTTTTTATAATACTATTTGGTTCATTCGGTCTTAGGCCCGTTGCTTGCATATCAGCATCAACCATAATTCCAACAAGTTCCTTAAATTTTATCTTGGGTTGCCAATCTAATAATTTTTTAGCTTTTTTGGCATCAATCCTCAATTCATCAATCTCCAATGGTCTGAGATAGTTTTTATCTTGTTTCAGGTATGTCTTATGATTTAAACCGATACAAGAAAATGCTTCTTTCAAAAATTCTAAAACAGAATGAGATTCTCCTGTTCCTAAAACTAAATCTACTGGCTCCGACAATTGAAGCATTTTCCATATTTGTTCTACGTATTCAGGAGAGTTACCACACCAACATCCCTTGCCATTTCTTCTTACATATATAATATGATTCGGAACAGTACAGCAATAAATTTTTCCATTATAATCAACCTGTTTTAAAATAGAATTAGAATTTCCTCTAAAACTAGGATTATTATATTGACTGATAATATTAATTCTATAAGCATCTTTTCTATTCTTGTGTTGCCTGACATTTCCAGATAATCCGCATTTCAATAATAGTTCTTGCACATCATCTATTAATCTTTTTGAACTTGTATAAAAATTACAATTTTTATTAATATCTATTTTGCCATTACCATCTCCTTTAAATAAAGAATTAAGAAATATCATAATTTGTCTTTTGTCTAAAGTTTTTATAAATAATGGAACATACATATCTTTAGATTTACCAAATTGTTTCAGATAGTTCCACAATTGTTTATCTTGTATTATAAATTCTTTTTCAGTTACTCTATACTTGAAATTTAATTTCTTTAAGCAATCTTCTATCTCTACCCTGTACTTAACTTTTGCAAAAGTTTGAGATATTGATACTCTATAATCACCCCTCTTTCCATTCCCAGTACATCCTTCACTAATACGCCATCCCAAAAATTCTAACCAGTCATCCATATTTAGTTTCAATGAAGATTCAATTCTTTTATTTTTATATTTAACAATTGAAGGCAAAAGAAAATATTTCATCTCCTTTCCCTGCCAAAAAGCATCTTTTTTAAATTTCCATTTATTTATTGATTTAAAAACTTCTTCAGCTTCTAGAAGTTCATAATTATTCTTTTTTATATTTTTTACATACATATTATGATTTGGAGTTACTACTAAATCCAAATGTCTATTTTGAAAAACAATCATTTTTTTATTATATTTTCTTTCAATAATTTTACTCGGTATTTTGTATTCTAAATAACCTTCTTTATTTAATGTTGCAACTTCATCTTTGTAATTTAAATCTTTAAACAATTTCCATCCAAAATTTGTTAAAATTTCTGTCTTATTATCATAACAAAAACCCCAGTCCCTTTTAGCTTCTAAATTTCCCAAATAAAGAAAGTCTTGTCTGCCTTTTAAAATATTTGTAATAGCTACAGTAATTTTTCTAGTGACAAAAGTTTCACCACTTCTTGGTGATTCGTGATTTCCCAATGTGCCACTACAGGCAAAAATATTATAACCTTTTCGATAATTTTCCGTCATCCAATGAGCATATGCTTTTGAACATGCATAAGTACTTTTTGGTCTAAAAAGAGTATTCTCATCTTGTGGGGGAAGAGAAGCACCCCATATCTCAGAAGAAGCAGCATTATAGAATTTAGCTGTGGGACAATTGTGTCGAATAGCTTCTAGCATTCGAGTTACTCCTAAACCTGTTACATTCCCTGTATATTCAGGCATATCAAAACTTACCCTAACTTGACTCATGGCTGCTAGATGATAAATCTCATCTGGTTGAATTTCTGAGACAAGATTGGAGATTCTACCTCCATCGGCTAGATTTCCATAATGTAAAAATAATGTTCTTTCTTTGACATGAGGATCTTGATAAATATGGTCAATCCGCTGCGTATTAAAGGCAGATGACCGTCTTATCATTCCATGAACCTCATAACCCATATGTAACAAAAACTCGGCCAAATACGACCCATCTTGGCCCGTAATACCAGTTATGAGCGCTACTTTGTTTTTTTTCATTTTATTTCCTCTCAAACAAGAAAACCATTGTTGCAGTCTCTTGATGATGTTGGTAAAGTTTTTCGAGACTAGTGCGTTTAAATCCTAACTTCTCAAAAACATCGCTATAAGTAATGGGTTTTCTATAAATTGCACTATAGTCTGATTTTAGACTTTCTGAATACTTATCAATTATCTCAAAATTTTTCCCCAGGAGACTAACGGATTCCTTTAAGAAGATGACGCTTCCTTTTTTAGTAAACCGTTTGAAATTTTCAATAGTAGCCAAAACATCCGGATCATCAAGATACATAAGAACCGCTGAGATGAGAACGAAATCAAACGAGAGGTTAGTTTTGAAATCAACAATCGAAGATTGAAGATAAGAAATATTAGGAGCAGCATTTTCTTTTTTTGCTATATCTAAAAGACCCCTGGAGGAGTCAACGGCCAATACCTCTTTGCACATTGAAGCAAGATAAATAGAGAGTCTACCTACTCCACAACCCAAATCCAGAGCCTTACAATTTGCAGGCAATTGTACCTTAGCAATCGCTTCCTTTTCTAGTTTATCTCGTTCTAACACTAAATCAGATTTTTCAAAAAGAGTTATGCTCTCTAATTTCATATTTCCAAATTCATCTGCTCGCCTATCCCAAAATTCATCTAGCTTCTTATAATCTAATTTTCGTGGATTATCTTTTAAATTTTCTTCTCTAATACGTTCTAAATCTTCCATTTTATCCACATCAGCCCATTTAAGTCCGGTAACATCATGAATGTATATTGATGCTTCGTCTAAATGTTCAGCGATAATTAAATCAAAATAGACGTTGGTATTTTCTTTTTTCACTTCTATACTTAACCATTTTGAAAGCCTTCGACCATATCTCGGTGTTAGTTTCAAGATGCCAACCGATTTATACTGATTAAACTTCCACTCAGTTATAGGTTTCCTAACTATTTCTATTTTTTTAATTCTTCCAGTCTCGTCTACGGTAGATCTGCTTCCTTCGTGCTCCGGCCCAAACCAACAAACAAGCCAATGCGATTTTTTTTGATCTTCTGCCAATACTCCCGAGATTAAAGCTTCTTCGAAAAATGTATCTCCTTCAATTAAGATAACCCCTTTCCCCAAATATTCCCTAGCTAACCATAAAGAATACATTGAGTTTGTTCGATGAAAAATCTTATTCCTAATATAAGAAATTTGCATCCCTTGATATTCAGGACCAATCCAATCTTCTACAATATCTCCCAAATAACCAATCACAATTACAGTTTTTTTAATACCATTTTTGATTAACGCTTCTAGGATAGTCTCAAGAATAGGTCTACCATTGATTTTTGTTAAACACTTTGGATCTTCGCTAGTTAATGGGCGAAGCCTTCTTCCGTAACCAGCCGCTAAAATAATCGCATTACTAATCATGGACTTTTTCTCCTAAAGCATAATTTACAACTGACTTGGCATATTCAAGGGTAGAATCAATTATTGGAATTTCTTTAACAGGGGAATATTGGAAAAGATAGATTAAAGATAATTCCGTACAAGCTAAAACAACAGAATCTATCTTGTCCTGGTAATAACGAATTAAATTAAAGAACCTTGCATGTTTTCCATCACCAGGATCTGTTGGACTTAACTTTATTTCTTCGATTATATCAGTAACTACTTTATTCCATTTGCCCCTTGGATAAACTGCCTCGGGTAAATATTCCGAGTATAGTTTGATTTGAGTAGTGATATGACCCCCGATAATCAAAGGTCTTTTCAACCCCTGTCGTATTACGCTTTTAGATGTCATTTCGATTAAATTAAGCACAGGAATATTAATTTTGGGTAATACGTCATCTAAAAAATAATGAGCCGAATTACAGGGCAAAGCGATGACCTCCGCCCCCATTTGTTGAAGTCCCTTAATACTTTTTACTATTCCATCAACTGGACTTTTCTCTAAATATAAAATTGCTCTAGTCCGGGAAGGTATTTTAACATTATTATCAATAATGATATGCAAATGCTCCCAATCTTTTTTTGCTGGAGTTAATTCTACAAGTTTTTGAAAAAACGATACGGTAGCAAATGGACCCATACCTCCCACAACTCCGACCACTTTTTGTTTCACATCAGTCACGATAAATTCCTACTGCAAAATACTTAACCCGTTTCTGGTTCTGAAATTTAGAAGCATCTAAAATCCGCCAACAATCAATTACTTTGGCACCTTCTATAAAATCTTCTGGTTTTAAGTCTTGAAATTCTTTACATGAATTGGCAATCACTACAACATCTGAATCTTTCAATGTAGACATTAAACAAGGATCCCAAGTAAGACTAAATGGTAAAATATCATGGAAATTATTAGGTTTGAGCGGATCATGAATACTAGTCCATATACCTTTCTTAATAAGTCCTTCTGCTATTTTTAACCCTTGAGATTCTTCGGTAGTATTAGTTCCGGGTTTAAAAGCCAAGCCCAAAATTCCCACATGTCTTCCTTTCGGAAGTATTTGTTCAACCCAATTTATGATTCGTTCTGGTTGTCGTTCGTTGACATCATTAGTTGCTGTTGAAATTTGAGCATTAATATTAACTTGAGAAGCTAGATGAATAAAGGCTTTGCCGTCCCGAGGGAAACAAAAACCGCTGAAACCTAGAGCCCCTTTGAAAAATCGAGTCCCAATTCTTGAGTCTCTACCAATGGCAGAAGTAATAGTGTCAACATTTGCTCCAGGTATTCGTTCACAAATTTCAGCTAAAGTATTAGCAAAAGAAATCTTTGTTGTTATGTAAGCATTTAAAGTCATCTTAGAGATTTCTGCATTTACATAATTCATATGTATAACAGGAGGATCGTTTAGGAAGAGTTGCTTATAAAGAACTTCCAATTTCTTACCTGCTTCGGGATTTGATTCTCCAATGATTACAAAATCAGGGTTCAAGTAACTATCAATAATTCTTCCGATTGCTACCAATTCCGGACTATAACATAAATCAAAATCTTTTCCGCATTTTTTATTACTAATATTTTCAATGGTTTGCTTAATTTGATTCATTGTTCCTGGCATAACCGTGCTTAGGATTACTATCAAAATATATTTGTCTTGCTTAAGGTCCTTTAATATTCTTCCTATATGGTCAATGAGCCTAAAGAGAAATTTTCCAGAAAAAGCACCGTGAGTATCACTAGGAGTGGGAAGCATAACAAATATAGTTTCACGAATAAATTGAATAGCACAAGGCAAACAGGTATTCATAGTAAACGATCCGGGATAATCATCAAATCCACGCAATAGCTGCAAAACCTCTGGTTCTACTATTGAACTGTGACGATCTTTAATTTCAATTCGTCTATCACGGTTTTTTTCTATACCCATAACGCTAAACTGTCGTTTTGCCATAGCACATGCAATTGGAAGTCCTAATTTTCCTAAACCAATAATACCTACTTTCTCTTTCATTGAAATCTCCCTTTAATCTCTTCGTCACTTAGCTTTCTACATCCATCTTTCTCTACTAACCAAGTAGCATTAAAACAATAACAAAGCCTGCATTGATGCAAACTAGTATTCCAAGCAAGCTCTTCTTTAGGACGTTTTCGAGAATGCTCTAAATGGATAACAAAAGCAGCTTTGGTTGCATCTATTAAAGGTACTTCCCTTCTGCGTAAAGCATACCAAGGCAACCAATTGTCCCAACCCATTCTAGCAATCAAGAATGGTGGTATTTCATCGAACAATCCTTTTAAAAAGAGAAAGTAATCTATTCCAGAACTTAAATGAAGTATGCCATGCTTCTTAGTAAAATCTACAATATTCTTTTCCCAGTCAGGTTTATCAAAGTTTATTTCTTCGTCAGAATGAACATCCCATCTTTGTCCAATGGTAAGAAAATTATTCCATTGATTTTTATACAAACCACCATCAACTGTTTTAATCATTTGTTTGAATGAAGAGGTAAGAATTATATCAGAATTAATGTAGCACATCCGGGCAAAGCCTGTCATAGCTTGGGCTCGAAAAAATATCTCATTTACATAAGGAGTTCCATAGGCACCTCGCTTTAATCCTGTTATTCTTTGAGCTCCAATCTCAGCAGCTATTTTCGCAGTTCCTTCTTCTTTCCCGAAGATAATGATATCTGCGTCAGGAAAAATTTTCCTCCAACTACGGAGAGCATTTCTTTGATGAATTCCTACGGTTGTCTTAAACGGTTTACAAGTTGTAAAAATAGTTAGCATTGTCATTCCTATCTGGTTAATTTAAGCTTATCGGTTTCATAGCTATAAGCTTCACTTTTCTATCACAAAACCATATACACTTAATCCGCTTCCGCAGGCAATCCCGATTTGACTATCTTCGGACTTGATAACATCCTTTGGAATTTTTCCAGTTTCAAATCCGAAAGAACCTCCTATCAAACCATCAAAATTGGGTTGATGAAATAGAAAAGAAGATCCACGTCGATTAATGTCAGTTGTAAGAATTAAGAGTCCTCCTGGTTTCAAGATTCGTAATAATTCATTGATGCTGTCCATTGGATTAGCCCAAATGTGTTCAATGACAGAAATACAAAATATTCGATCAAAGTAATCTGCTACATACGGAGTGCGTCGAATATCAGCCCTTTTAAAGTTTAAGCCTGGCAAAGAATGACTGCCAATATCAATGCCATGAGTTTCACAACCCTTTTGTATGCAATGTTTTGCCATTATACTTCCAACACATCCTGCATCTAACACTCGTAGTCCTTTTTTAATATCTGAATTAAGGATTGCGAATGGCCACTCCCAATTTCTGCTCCACGGAACAATTTTCATCTTCTTTATTATTTTTTGAAACTCTGGTTTTTCAATATCTGATTTAGTTCCCCAACCCTTAGCTATAATTTTCATTTTTATGTCTCCTCTTATGGCATTTTACACACAAAGTAATTCCATTACAAATATCCCATAACTCTTCAATTCTAACTGCTTGACCAAAAGAAACAATTTTATAATCTTCTAATAATTTCGAGAACCGATATAAATGATGCGCTCTTAATATTCCTCCAATATTTCCACAATCCTGACATTGCCATTTATCTCTAGTAAAAACTGCTTTTCGCCAAAGATTATAAATTGCAGAATGTCTAATAGATTTTGTTAAAGAAGTTATCCCACCTTTCCAACTTGGATTTTTTACTCCATAAACACCACTTCCGGGTCTGGATTTACCCTTTTGTGATTCACTCTTTTGTTTTAAACATGCAATAGAATAAACTCCAGTTTTTCCTTTATTCCAAGGGGATTTACCTTTCATGGCTTTACTTTTATTTTTTTTACTCTTTTCCGACAGTGGGCGTCCTTTTAAAGCAATACTAATTCGCTTTATCCAAAGTTTACGCTTCCTAGAATCTTCCGGTGCCCCCATCTTGACATATCTCCTTTAACAATTTTACAATTTTTTGAGCAGCCTTTCCATCTCCATAAAGATATTTTTTCTCAATTGCCATTTTCCGATAATCATTTTGACAAACATAATAATGCAAAGCAATACGGTAAATTTCTTGGGCTCTTGTTCCGACTACTCGAGCAATTCCAGCAGCAACACTCTCTGGACGTTCAGTAACTTGTCGAAGGATTAAGACAGGTTTACCAAAATAAGATGCTTCTTCAACAATGCCCCCGGAATCGGTTAAGATGAGGAAAGAAGCTTTCATCCAAGATAAAAATTCTGGATAAGATAAGGGTGGGATAACATGAATGTTAGGAACCCCTTTACCAAAATCTTTGAAAATTTTTTGTACTTCAGGATTAGGATGTAAGGGAAAAATAATATGAAATTTTTCAGATGTATTAGCTATTTTCTCTAAAGCAAATCTTGTATTTTGCATAGGTTCTCCAAAATTTTCACGACGATGAGTAGTTACAAGGAAAAACACACGATCTTTAAAATCCTCTTGAAATTCCTTAGTTAGTTTTATTTTACCTTGCTTTACCATATACTCTACAACATCTATAATGGGATTACCTGTAACAAAAATTTGTTTTTCTGGAATATTCTCTTGAAGAAGATTTTGTTTGGCAATTTTGGTAGGAGCAAAATGATAACCAACTAAAGTGGAAATTAAACAACGATTCATTTCTTCGGGGTAAGGGTTGAAGGAAAAATGTGTTCTCAATCCCGCCTCTACATGCGAAATTTTACATTTTGCATAATATGCAGCCATCGCTGCACAAAGGGCACTCGTTGTGTCTCCTAGTGCTATAACCATATCAGGATTTTGACTAAGAAAATAATTAGTAAGCATTGGAATTAATTTAGAAGTTAAATCGGCAAGAGTCTGATTTTTAGTCATAATTTGAAAATTAATGGTAGGTTTAATATCTAAAAAATTGAATGTTTGTTGGAGAAGTTCTTTGTGTTGACCTGTAGAAGTAATTATTGGCTGAAACTGTTCTGGATATTTCTGTAACTCTTTTATCACAGGAGCTAATTTGATTGCTTCTGGGCGAGTGCCAATAACAATAGCGACCTTTGATCGCTTCATAAATATATTCCTTTGGGAATTTTTATTTATTATAAGAAATAACTATTTCCTTGTCAAATTCTTTATCTATGTTTTCTAATATTTATGTAGCTTTCAATTTTTTAAGTTGAAGTTCTAGATGATGCGGACTGGAACTCCGACTATATACAAATTCAATAAAGTCAATTTTATATCGAATATTATTATAGTAAACAAGATCATTCTCTGCAAGTGGATTAGTTTCAACATGTAAACAAAAAAGTTTCGAAACTGTTTGTACTACTGCTCCAGGGAGAATAATATTCACGCCTCCTCTTCGTAAATCGATCCATGCATTCATCGCTGCAAAAATCTCAATTTCCTGAAAAACAGGTTGGTTTGTCTGAGTTATTGCCTTAATTATAATATTCCCTACTGTTACTTCTGTAATAAAGCCGACAGTAGTAATTGAAGTAATTGATGTAAAAGCTTTAGTCCCAATTTTTGGACCATTTTGTGTGAAAGTAAAAGTTTCTGAATCTCCTACCCCCCCTACAATACCATTGACTACCACAACTCCGCTTCCTGTAGTACATCCAGAAATTTCCATAGAAAGATAAACTTCTTCAGCGGGTTGCCAATCTATAGCCGGAGCAGCAGTGATTTTAGTTAATTCTAGAAGAATATCTGTGTTTCGTGTAACCCGACAATTCCGTAAATTGATTAAACTTTGGAAGCTCACTGGTCAAACCGCCTGGTCTCGGACATGATCCAATACTCGTTGGACAGCCGCGGAAAAACCATATGTTTTATTCTTGGCTGTATTTGCATGAGTATCTCTTCGGTAAGCATAATCCCCGATTTTTTCATAACTTAAATCTACATCTTCTCGAGAAGTAAATCTTGAAACAACTTCTCGTTGACATGCTCCTCGTAAAGATTTCGGAATATCAGAAATAGGAGTGTAACCTGCCAGATAAGTTACTTCTACGTGTTGCAATCCTATAGTAAAAAAAGCATCATCTAAACAAATTTGTCCAACATCTGGATAAAGATGATATAAATCTGTAGCGATACTAAGGCCATTATCTGATAAACCAGCAACTGACCAAACAGGAGTTTCTTTAAGCTGAACACAACGTTCTTGCGTTGTTTCTACATCAAAAATTTCTGTCCAAGTATTAAGAAACATCCAATAATCCATATATTCTTGAAAATCTGTAGTAACATCTTCGAGCACCTCTTGCAAAACAGTATCATAAGTAGTAACACCGGCAAGACCCATAAAGGCTTTGGTTTCGGTTAGATTACAAAAAGTATAAGTAAGGCCACTCGGCCAAATTACAGACATATTTATCTCATTTTATTTTGTTCTTGGCAAGAAAAGGATAGCGCCTGCCTCTATTAAGGCAAGCGCTAAACCTCTATTTGTTTACGCGAATATCTCGAAATCAAATAACCCTGTAAGGCCATTGATCGTTAAACCTGGATATGAATAGTTATATCCAGGAGTTCCGCCCGCTGAAGCTGGAGTAATACCAGCTAAACAGACTAAAGTGATTTGTGATTGACGCGGGATATATGCATTACAATCAACTATATTCATGTCCTGGAATCTAGCTGGATCAATAGCATTTGCCACGTTTACGTTTAACCACGCTACACAATAACCTGCATCTGGAGTCTCGGGGTGATATGCAACAAAGGCCAAATGCACATAATTTTCGAGAGCGTCAGGAGTCACAGTTAAACCAGCACTTACAGCACAACCTTCGGTTGTCACATCGTCTTGACCTTCAGTTAGGGGAGCTACTGGCCAGAAAGCAGGAGCGTCCTGTTCTCTTCCAACATCTTCTCTACCTACAGCTTCAAGACTTCGTTCTGGTTTGTGAACTGGAAATTCCAGTCCATACACTGTATTTGTGTCTACTGAGCCTACACATCCATCGTAAAGTACAATTGGCTTTCTTCTTACATCACCACGATCTACATTTCCAACGTTGACTACGAGATGTCTTACGATAGTATCAACTGACATTTAATTCTCCTTTGTCTTCGTTAGCATGGGCCAACGTTGAATCCAACACCAACTGGTGTTTCTGTTGCACAAGCATAAAGACCCTCAAAATCAAGTCTTTGTGTTGCAACACCAATGGCTTGGTCTACTTCGATATCTTCACTGGTCTTTAACGTTACTTTCCGTCTGTCACCGAACATGAAACCTTGTCGGTAAACAAGAATTAGGAGAGTTCGCACCAGTCCAGCAACAGAATAAACCCCTGTTGCATCGAGATCTTGACGAACGTATTCGCTGACCACGATAGGAATGTTATCGAATTTTCCCATTTCCCCTTTAAGTATCGTTGCATTAGGACCATATCTATCTACGGTTAAGACATCTGCATTATTTAGCAATGCGAAATAACCACAAATACTGGTTACCCAGGCAAGCTTTGCAGAGTCAACTCCATAGATACCCATAGACTGTCTTAAAGCTCTTAAGTTTGCGGTGTTAAAGGTACCTAAGTTAGTTTGTACCGCTCCGCAGTTTCGAGCCCACCATCTTAAACCATTCCATGCCCATCGAGCATCCAGAGGATTAATAACATCAGCATCTTGATGAGGAGGTGGTACAACATCTCCATTGATTGTTGCTTGTTCCTCAGCAATTGCTAAAGCTTGTACCAGTTGATCCTTAATATACGGAAGAACCGGTATTAGAGAATCTTCATTCATTTCTTCTGAAAACAGAATTCGCGCTGCTAGTTTTGCAACGATGAAGGTTACTCGTCTAGTCCTTGGAGTGGATGCGGTTATTTTGGTTGAAGAATCAACTAATGATTCAGGAGCTAAATAACCAGTTGCATCTGCTCCTTGTGCTGGTAGTCGATATGTACTGGCAGGTATGGTTATTCGAGGGAATAGAGCCGCTACCTTTAGTTCGAGTTTGACTCTCTCAATTAGTTCTCGAGAGAATCCAATTGGAATCCATTCAAAACCTTCTGCTGTGGTTTGGGTGTCCATTGCTTTTCGGAGTTCTGACATGTCCGAATCGTAAGTTTTCCACAGTTGCAGGTCTCGTGGGTCACGCTTAAGAAATGCAGAAAGGATATACAAATCATCTGCTTTTCTTAAAATTTCTGGCTTGACAGACGTAAGGGCTGTTGGTGATGAGACATCAAATTCGGCTTTCCTCATAGGTCGTTGTAACCTATTTTGCTCCACATACTTCCTTAAGGAAGTTTCAATTTGTTTCTCAATAAAATCATTTGCTGCTTTGCTCTTGACTTTATCTTGAAATTGTTTGAGGAGTATTTGAGCTTCTAGATTTTTCATTAGTCTCCACCTCCCGTTTTACTCATTTTCTCCTTAATCTCGTTGATTTTGGCCTGAGCTGCTACTTGGTCAAAACCATCTGTGCCTACAAGTTCTGACAATTTAGTCACTTCCAGTTCAAGCTCCGCTGATAATTCCTTATTTGCGGAATCATTTTTCTCTTTCTCTTTCTCTTTGTCTTTGTCTTCCTCTTCCTTATCTTTCTTGTTTTCCTTTTCCTTTTCCTTTTCCTTCTCTTTCTCTTTCTCGTCGTCTTCGGGATCCTCGTCCTCTTTTCCCTTTACCTTCGCGTTTTTCTGTTCCTCTTCAGCCGGGTCCTGTTCTTCCTCTTTACCTTCTTGTTTAAAGGTTGACTTTGCCTTCCACTTGTATCCGAGCATTTTGGAGAGTCTTCCTACTACAGCTTTTAACTCTCTTTCGAAATCGGGAGGAAGACCCATCTCTACGGTTCGCTCAAGTTCCACTGTTTCACCGACTTTTAGGTTGTCCATCTGTTCAAAACCCATAAAGTTTGTCCTCCTTAGTTTTCCCTTAGAATCTTCAAGGGGCTTATCATTTTGAGCATCTCTTTTAATTAAGAGAAATTTCCGACGCGTAGCTGCTTTATCTACTAGGGATATTTCTTCTACAGTAAGATTTTTTATCCTTTTTATCCCTTCTCGTAAGCCTTTAGGCCCTATATGAATCATTCAGCTACCTCCGTGCGCAAAGCTGCATGTCCACCCATTGAAGCTCCTGTGAGTTCTTTACTTTTAATTTTTTGCCAAATATTATTATCATTTACTCGTAAGGTTAATACCCATGAACCCTTACGAACAAGTTCCTCGCCTTCAAAATAATCCATAGGCGCTTGATAACATTCTAAAATAGCCATTTCTTTATTCCAACCATATTTCCACACATTATCATCGGGACTAATAATGCTTTGTTCCATTGGGAATAAATTACCACCTCGGTCACGATGCATTATTTCTGTGTTTTTATATTTTTCCATCCATAGATACATCGCATTTTGAATTTCGAGTTCTGAAACTATATGCCCATGATTATCAACCACCTCTGGTTCAAGAACAACCATTTTTACGACATGTTCATCATTGTCAATCTTTAAAATGGGAGCAAAAGATTCAAGGTATTTTTGAATACTCTCGGCTTCTTCGTCTTCCTCTTTTATCTCAGCTCCACATTCTGGACATTCATCTATCCCTGGTGATATTTTTGCACCACATCCAGAGCAAACAACTTTTTCGTCTTCAGAATTTTCATTTTCTTCTTCGTCTAAAATGTCTTTAGCATTTGAAATAGAACATAAAAGCGCAAGTTGTTCTTTCCCAAACTCAGCTATTTCCTCTTCTGTTAAATCAAACTCTTTAGCTAATAATTTCATATCTTGCTTCGCTTGTTCGAATTCCATATTCCCATTATTTCCATCGAGTTCTAATGATAAATCCTCATACATATCATCTAGTGTTTTATCTTTTTCTAACATTAACTTAGGTCCACCGGCTGGATCCAAAACAATGGCTTGAGAAACAAAACTAATATCAGTAGCCCGTCCATCCTGTTCATTAATTTTAACTCGGGGAGAAATTCCCCAACGAGAAAGTTTATCTTCTGATATTTCTAATTGATAATGAGTTTTTTCCGCTGCAACTTTATCCACGAAATAAAGATCACCAATGATTGCTCTTTGTTCCTCATCCCAACGAAAATTCTTTACTTCTCCTAACCAATTTTTACATTCATCATCGTGATCCCAAAATAAAGAAGTTTGCTTACGTGCTTCGACATCTTCAGGATCAGGTTTTTCATTTAAAACTGCAACACAAGGTTCAAGCTCTTCTCCTGAGTAGTATATGCCATTAGCAGTACCTTCTTTAAGAATAAGACGATCTTTTACAATATAAGGAATTTCAATTTCAAGGTTTTTATTACTTGAGCGAATTACAACAACTTCTTCTGGAACTTCCCAACTCTTGGGCCATTTAGAAAGTTTCATAAGGGGAACTGAAAGTTGTTCTAATTTTTCTAATTTTTTCACCCACTTCTCCCCGACTTTTTTATACATCTTCTTGAATTGAGACCAAGCCACTGCAGCAGGTTCATCAACCCCGCCAGCTTTAGCACTATCAAAAATTTTTGACCATACATTTATTTGAGCTAAAGAAAGACCCGCACCAACTAAAGATGGGGGTGCATCTTTTATAGAGGAATAAGGCATTGATTAACTCCTTGTAAATATTTTTTGAGAGTCCACAAATATAATTACAAAATTTTCATAAAATTTCTTTTATGATAGTTTGTATTTTGGTGATTCTTGTGTCAAGTATCAATATAAATAAAAAACTCGTCTATCACAATAAAGAACAACGTTATGAACATTTTTATTCTTTATTAAAAACACTTCAGTTAATTTTTAGGTAATTTATTTTATCTCGTATATTGGGATTTTTATTCTCACTAAATTTTTTTGCAGCTTCACCATTTTGAACTTCTTTTACAGAAATTATTTCACCTTTACCATCTCCTTTTGTTGACCATTCTCTAAAGCATTTATCACACATCCAGCAACGACCATGGCCTTCAGCCCAAATACATTCATATTTTGGTGGTTTACTACATTCCATACATTGATCTCGTCGATTCTTAGCTTGTGTTTCTGTTTTCAATGATTTTGAAAATTTCCAAAGATCTCCACCGAGAGACTCTCGTTTAATAGTCCAATAGTCTTTAAGTTTTTTGCCATGGAATACAAGAGAAACTTGCTTGCTAGTATCTAGGGCTATATCAACTGGACCCGAATCAACGATCTCTATAAAAGCAGAAAATTGTTTACTGTGATTCCCCAACGTAGGATTATCAGGTAAAATTTCTCCGTAAAATGTCATCCATTCTCGATCGGATCCATTGACAAGAGCCTTAATAGAACAATCCCTTCGAAGACAATAGGCGCTATTTGATTTTTCTATGGGATTATTTAACATACCCGAGAATTCATCTAAATACTTTTCGTTTTTATTTATGATTAAATCCCAATGATCAACGATAACTCCACGAACCGCAAACTTGCCTTTCCATCCATATTTTCGTAATATGAAAGTTGCTTTTTTTAACGTCTTCATTTCAGATAATTTTACTCGGCAAATTATCGGCAATTTCTTTTTTTTAGAATATCCTTCAGGAATAAATTCAGTCCCTTCACTTACAGTTGCAGAATCCATCGCTTTAACTAAATGTTTTAATTTTCCATCTTCTAATATTTTTTCTTTATTCATTATTTTAATTTATCTGTCATTACCTCATGATCTTTTTGCATTATTTCATGATGAGTAGATATTTTGCCATTCAATTCCTTCAAAGCAATAATATTTTCTCTTGATGAATCAATAAACTCTCTAGTCCTATCCCCACTATCTTCCAATAACTTTTGTAATGTTTCAATATGGGCATTAGCCTCTTTTCGTATTGCTTCTTGTTGAGGTTTAATGACTTTGGTATAAATAGCCCATCCTATAATTCCCGCTATTCCAATAGCCAGACCCAAAGGACCAAAATTTTCCAACGCTGAGATCATTCCCGTTCCATCCATTACTATTCTCCTTTTAAATTATATATTAAGCTAATTTTACTCTATGTATTGCCGAAAATTCTGGTTTTGGGTCTCCAACATCTGTCGGATTTTTTGTTTGTTCAGTTAAAAGGGTGTCAGGTGGAGCTACTATATAAAGATTGCCTCCAAACTGAATCTTCCACGAACCTTGACGATTGAAAATATAAACCGGATCTTTTAAACGATTAGAATTCGGATGCCAGGCATGTAATAAACTTGGACCATATGCTCCTTGGTCTTTACTAGCATTCAAAATAACTTGAGTTGCACCCCATTCCCCATTTTCATATGTCCGCATTAATGCACTATATTGACCAGTATATGTACCCCATCCTGCTCCTTGCCACATCACGTGAATTCTATGTTGATTATCTATTGAAATTGAAGGATACCGTTGTACATAATCAACATCAGTAATATGAGTGGGACCTGACCAAGTACCAGATGTTCGTTTATAATATTTTATATTTAATTTTGTTGAATAAGTTCCCCCTAATCCTGTTTCCGCAACTACAAAATGGATATCTCCGTTAGAATCAGATGCAATAGAGAAATAACCAGTAACAGCAGATGTTCCAGTGCAAATAAGTGTGTCATCATATCCATCATGGTAAGAAAGTCCATCTTTATAAACAGTTCTGATTGAATTAGAAGGATCAATATCAATTGTTATAAGTGAACCAGGGCCAATTATCCCTTGGGAATGCAAAATCATAGCATTCTGAGAAAGTTGTACCCAATACCAAAGATGTGTTGCCCAACTTCCCACTATTCTTAATCTATTATTTAAATCAATAACTATTGAAGTTTCTGCCGAGGGTCCTACGTCATATTCCAACCAACATTGATTACCTGCTTGATCTAAATTAAAAATCATTTCACCCTCTATCAACCCCGCACTTCCACCCTCAAAACAAAGTATCTTAGAATTGGCATTTATTATATATACAAAAGCAATAGTTTTTCTAACTTCAGAAGTTGATCCTTCAACTTCATCCCCAACTGCAAAATTAAAAGGGGGAGGAGTTGGACCACCTCCTTCTGTTACATAAGAGCCAACATAAAAATCAGAAAGAGTCCAAGTACCATTTGCACTTCTCCTTGCATATCTTCCAGTATGTATTAGCCCATGAATAGTACTTGGTTCATCTTTAAAAACAATGTGTGGATTACTATTTGAATCGACTGCAATACTAGGAAAGTATTGTGCTTTGTCAGTCAAACTAGAAGCTGGATCCTCAATCGTCCATGTTTTTCCATAATCATCCGAATAAGCATAATAAACATGACTTATACGTCCATTGGATAAACATCTACGGAAGACACAATGAATTCTTCCGTCGGGACCAACTACTAAATTCCTTTGCAATGGCACAGAAAGAGCATTTATAATTACATTTTCATTAGCTACAATATAATCCTCTACTGCGGGTGGTTCATATCCATCACTCCCACTCCAAAATTCAACTTCATAAACCCACCACCACCCAGCAGTTTGTTTTCTAATGTAAAGATTTTTCATAGAAATTAAACTATTAAATGATATTTCAAACCAAGTGAGAGCAGGAACCGGACCTTGATAATGAATCCACTCTATATTTCCATCTATTATTGTAAAAATTTCTATTTCATCAAGGTCTCCACCAAGAACAGTAGAACAATATATCCGTATCTTGTAACATGTAATATAACCAGCTACTGATAAAATTAAGTAAGCGTTGGAACCAGTTTTACCTCTAGTATAAGTTGCTAAATTTCCGTCGTATGCATTAGTTTCATTAATCCAATCGCCACTAAAATCAGTAAATGATGTCGGCGAAATCCAGCCCATAAAATTTATCCCTTCTTCCTCTTCTTTTCATTTGGGTCTACTTCTTCGGCTTCAAATACTCGTTTCAAAAGCTCATCCTCGTTGCGTCCTGAATCATTGAATTGCTCGAATGCTCTTACAAGCAAGTCATATTCTTCTTTCTGTAAAAGAACCTCATCATCATATAAACACATTTTCTTTGCCAATGGATTTCGCTTCTCGTATGCTTGTCTTGCATCCATCTTAAGAGTATAGAGTACATTTGCCATACTTTCATTGACCGCGTAATCTTGCTCTATCGTCTTTCGCATTATAACGTTGTCAATTTCTTCTTTTGACCAGTTATCTGATTTTTGAATAGCAGCAACTACTCCTGGAGTTTGCAATATTTTTTGCATTATTTGTGATTGGATATTGATTTTAACCTTGTACGGCTTTAAATTTATTTTTCTTTCTTTCACTTTTTATCTCTCCTTTTAGAGATTATTTATTTCATCATTCAAATCGGTTAATATATCTATCTTCCCTTGCTCATTGGTAATTACCTCATTACCTCCAGCCTACTCTGCTGCAAGCCTATTCTTCAAGAAAGTCTTCACCTTTGCCTTGGTCACATTGTTTAAGAATGCCTTAAAATCATCCCATGTTTCCCAAGTCTGAGTGTACTCGTTGATGTATCGTTGGACATAGTTTAGTTTATCTGAATCTGTCATATTATCCTCCCTAACTCCCCAGTGCCAGGAGTTCTATTTTTGGTATTCCTAGCTTCTGGGATATTCAGTTTTCTAGTGCTTTTAATCTGTCATTCAACCGTTTTATTTCATTCAATAAAGCAATCGTTAGGCTAGTATATTTTATTCCTAACGGCTCTTTTTCTACATCAAACACAACTAATTCTGGGATTATACTTGCCACCTCTTCAACAATAAGTCCAAATTCTTTACTCCCTATTTCCTTATCTGTATATGTCTTTGGTATAAGGTCTAATACTTTTGAGGTATCTACTTCCAATGGTCTAATATTCTTTTTGAATCTCTTGGCGGAAGTTTCTGCATATATCTCTCCTGTTCCAGCATTATATTCAACGACTAATCCGACCGCGGTTTGTTGTAGAAGATTATTAAAAAAGATTCCCCCATCCACTGCTAGAGCAAAACCTATATTCCAACCAATAGCTCCTCCTTGGGCAACACCAGAATCATATTGCCACTTCATGAGGTCGCCTGACTTATTAATTAGAAAATTACTTCCAGTATCACTACTTTTCCAACCTCCCTCAAGATAGGCGTCCCAACCAAAGTTGATTGAATCGTGAGTACTCATATACATGTGTAACAGAGGATAGTCGTCTGCGCTGGTTGTGATTTGCACATGAGGCCCTGCTGCTTCACTTCCATCCGCCCCATCCAGTGCCAGCATAGCAGCACCCACTCCACCGTGAGGGACAGTTGTAGTACCTAGACCTAGTTTTGCTGGGATTCCTACGATACCAGCAACATCAAGCACAATGCCATCATTCCAAGTTATAACCCCACCCTGAGCTATGCCTGAATCATAACGGAATCGAATGGTATCTAATACTTTACCTATATCAAAATTAGATCCAGCATCACTACTTCTATCCTGTCCCGCTGTACTTTGATGGCAATCAAATTTCAAAGCAATCTGGTTATGAGAATAAGCCATTATTGCAAATAGAGGGTAGTCGTCGGTTGCACTAGTGATTTGAATGAAGGGACCCGTCGCCCAACTTTGCGCCCCTTCCAACGCCAACATAGCAGCACCTCTCCCACCATGAGGGACTGTAGAAGTTCCTAATCCTACCTTGCCATTACTTCCCTGAATGAAGAAGGCGTTAGGAGCACCAACTCCCTCCCATCGGAAATCTACATCTACTCCTCCTTCATTCCAGACTACGGTATCGGTGCCTGCTTCTGTAATATCAAGCATATCAACATTGCCGACTAGAACTCTAATTCTATCATCAGTAAAGCGAATATAGGTGTCTAGGTCTCCAGTATGATAAATATATTCAGCTAGAGTAAGGTTTCCAATGCCTGTGATATTATCACTATCATCAATAAGAATTCCACTATTTTGTAAATTTCTACCACTTACACCATCCCATCGAGCTATTGCATTATCAGTTGAAGTAGCAGGGACAGAAGTAATTCCACCTGTATTTACTAATAAATGACCTAATTCATTGAATAATTGCATTAGCTTTCCTCCACTCCCCAAATTTCATAATCAACTTCACTGGCACTAGTTGCATCCCCTTCAATTTCGTCTGCTGGTCCTAGAGTCATTTCATCATTATAAATCATCAAATATTTAGCTCCCATAAACAATTCAGGAGTGATAATACGCCTAGAGACATCACCAGAAGGTTTTACAAATAAATTCACAGTCATTCCCGCTACAGTGCAAGTATTAACATAATTAATAGTTTTAATAATAGTTGAAATACCTGCTGGAACTGTGTATAGAGTCCCTTTTGCTGCTGGTAATTGTCCGTAACCAAGATTTACAATTTGAAATGGCATTTTATAATCCTAACCAATCTAAGGCATTAGTTTCATTTATCATTGCAGCCACAGCTTCAGCATCTGTATATTTGGTGTGATGTTGAGCAGTGGTAACATTAGCTAAAGAAACATGATCTTTCTCCCCTAAATCATCTAAATTGATGTCTCCAGAAACCGTTTTAGCATGATGATCGCCGGGATTTACATCATCAAGTGCAGTGTGTGAAAGTCTACTGCCAATAGCCAAAGTTTCTAAGAGTTCTACAATTTGAGCTCCAGTCATCGACCCATTACCCCCACCCGGGAGAGCATCAACCCATCTCACCAAAAGAGCTTTGGTTGTAGGATCAATTCCAAGTAATTTAGATTTTACTACTTTTGCATTCTGAGCCAAGCCTTCGCTTTTCAGAAGTAGTGCATTATCTCTTTTGTCTACTGCAAAAGCATCTATTTGCCGTAATTGATGGTCTTGTCGTAATGTCATTTTATTCCTTAATCTTGATGCAATGCCTTCATAATTTCCATTTTAGTTAATTCTAATGATGTAGACACGACCTTTGGTCCAATCTGTTTATCTCTCTTTGTTATTGATTCTTGAGTTTTATGTTCCAATCCCCTTCGTTTCATTTCTTGGGTTACAAGAAGATGGGTTTTTACCGATAATTCATCTGAAGCATCACTCCCTCTATTTTCCCAAAATCTATGCACCTGGATATGGAGAGAAGGAAGTTCGTCGTTATCCATCGTTTTTATTTCTTCAGCAATTGCTTGAGCATCAAAACTTTCCCTCTTAAATATTACTTCTCGAACAGAAGCTTTATCTTTTTGAGCAAGCTTTGTAATCTTTCGTGGTTGAGTAAAGGGGAAAAAATCTCGGATTTCAAAAGAAAAAAACGACTCAGAATTGGGCCATAATTTTTTTCGTTTCAATTCATTTATTCTATGTTTTGGTTCTAAAGCTTTAAATTCCCTCAAATTTACCTCTTTGGGTTGTCGGCATCTGATAAAACCAAATGCTTTTTTATTGTAGTCACAAAGAATCGTAAATTGAGATAAATTCATCTCATTGCCTTTAATGATTAATGTCTTTTGTTTCTTCCAAATCATCTCTGCATATGGAGAAGCCAAAGGAAGTCCAGATTTGATTAACCGCTCTAACAAGATTGTAAATAATTTAGTGCTCGTTTTTTTCATTATATAATCTCCGCTTTCCCATTGACGATTTCATATTTAGGACTAAAAGTAATATTCCCTCGCTCCAAAACTTTCATCATAATACGTTCAGCAAAATCAAGACATTTTTCTTTATTTTCGAATTCAGTTGTTCCGCCCCGAAGGATGATAGCATATTTAGCTGCTACTATGCCTAAATCTTTTTTCAATTGAACTTTACTAATTTTACTGAGATCATAATTCTTAACGTCAAAAGAAGCATTTTCTAATCTTTCGAAGGTTTTTACCTCAGAATCAGAGGCAATCCATAAATTTTCTTTTACCTCTTGAGCGGTTGTTGGATTAGCTCGACCTCCTTGGGGTTGAGAACCGGTACTACTTTTAGATATACTAAGTCTCTTGACATGTTTTTTTACCCGAGTAAGTTCTTGCGCCCAATTTATTGCTGAAGGAGAAGTAGTAGAAACAATCAAAAGATTTGCTTTGCTGGCTAGTTTTGGAATTATGCCCCGTATTTGGTCTTTAGTCGGATCTTCTTGTTCAAACTTTTTCTGCATTAAAACTGAATTAGCGTGAACATAGTGTTTAAAGTAATTTATCGGCGCCTTTGATCCTCCAGGAAAATAAGGAGGGTCAAAATAAATCACGTCAGCCTGGGGAATTTCCTCATTAAGAATATTTTTATTGAAAATCCTACCTTTTCCTCCCACCTCTCCGATTAACTGATTAACATCTTTTACTGCTTTAGATAAATCACCAAAAACCTGGTCTCTACTATAAGGCTCTTCCTCTGAAATGAAAGCTGCAAAACCTCTAAAATAATGTTGCAAGAGGAGAGACATTGCTGCTAGAGCTGTTTTTTGTTTCCCCCCGGAAAACCTTTTGTAAGCTCCAACCATTAAACCATCTATTAATCTTTTTGACTCTAATTGTTCTGGTCTTTTAAGTTCTGACTTAGAAAGCCAACCAGATGTTGGAGGAGAACTTAATAAAGTTCTTATATCATCATCACTAAATTGTTGTCCTTGAAAAATCCCGCTTGAATAATAATAAGCAAGGGGGCATAGGTCATTACCGATAATTTGAATACCATGCTTAGCTGCTTCAATCGGAAGATGAGAACTTCCACATGTTGGGTCAAAAAGCGTTTTAGTGTCTTTCGGAACATATCTAAAGATTGCATTTACAAATTGCCTCTTGGAACCTAAATAGTTTGAAAGCACTTCCTCTCGGTTAGCTGTTGGGTTAATAATCTTTCGGCTTGGTATTCCAAAGGTAGAATTGTCTAAAGCTATTTCGATTGAAATATCTGGACAGAATTTCTTACCAAGCTCTGATAGTTTTTCTATCAATTTATCGTGTTTCATCTCAATAACTTCTTTACCGAGATGAGTAAAGATAATTTTCTTTGCTGGTATTTGTTTTAATTGAGTAATTATTGATTTATGACCTACTTTCTTTCCTCCTTGTAACTCACTAGCGTTTTTGACAATATCCTTAGTTAAAGAAGTACCATCTCCAATGTAAATAGAAAGTTTTTTAAGTAGAGGTTTATCTAAAACATCTAAAGTATCAGGAAAATAACCAACTCTTCCTTCGTCAGTTTCAATAATTAATCCATTTGTTGAGATTTGATTAGCAACAATTGACCCAAACTTAAACTTACCTTTAATAACTTGACGATTCTTTAATGGAAATTGACTTTCTGAAAGTTTGTCATTGGTCTCTTCAGACATAAATACCGGAATATTTGTTTCTTCTCCTTTTAATCCAAGAGCATGTTCGGGAGAAGATTGAGAAATCCAAATATAATCTGGATTAACAAACTTCAATTTGTCCTGCCAACTAGCTCCAAAATCTAAGAGAATCGTTTTGTCGTGAGTTTCTAACCGAATCGCTGAATGATTTTTATGAAATTTAGAAGTCTGTTCACATTCGCCTCTGGTTCCTAAAAAAGTAAGTTTCATTGAAATTCCTTAAGTCTTTTCATTATTCGTTTTCTTAAAGCATGGATAAACTCTTTTGATTCTGCTCTACTAAAATCGAAATTTTCATCACCATCAGGATTTTCACCATCAGGATTTTCACCATCAGGATTTTCATCATCAGGATTTTCACTGTCAGGATCTATATCTTCTCCAGGGGTTACATCATCTGCAGGATCTCCGCCCTCGCCGGGAGGTGGATTATCTTCTACAACAACATACTTTCCTCGAATAGTTCGTTTTGCGCCACCTGGAACTTTATCTAAATGATAATATATATCTCGAGCTTCATCTGCTGTCATAATTCCAGAATCTACCAAAGTAGTAGCTGTTTTTGCTTTAACCTCTTCTGAATCTTGAAGAGCACTTACGGTAGTTAAATCAAATTCTCCTACTAATCGGGTGCCATATCGAGGAAGCAAGAAAACACTCACATATTCTTGCATTTTGATTAACTTGGGAAGCATGGTATCTTCCCAAAATAACTTCTTTTGTTCTCTACTGTTAGCGTAATTCGCATATTCAAAAAGACCAACAATAGCTGGAGGGACACCGTAAGCTGCTAGAATTTCTTCTCTAGTCATTTTTCTCTGTTCAATAAATTCCATATCAGTGTGACTCGATGAAATTGCATGATACTTTAATCCCTCTTCTAGAACTGGAGTTTTAAAAGCTTTTTGAACACCACCATATTTTCCTATCCATTTCGAGCTTAATCTTTTCATAGCTTTGTCAGATAAATGACGATCTGTCTCTAAGACACCCATAATCCGGGCACCAGCTTTAAAGAATCTAGCGTTAAAATCAAGAGAATAAAGATCAAGGACAATAGATTTTTCTGCTGCCGTATTAGCTGAGGTGCCATAAAGTTCAGAAACGGCAGAGAAATACTTAAAATGAAGGACATCTTCGGGAAGAAGTCGGATGTCTTTTCCATTTATGTTAAAGAGGTAGTAATCAACCAATTTCTGCCTAGAGGGTCTGATTTCCATATGATCGGGACGTAAAACATAAATTTCTTCTGGAGGTTGATCTCCTTCAGAAACTAATTCCCAATAGGAATTTCCAGTAAGCTCCGCAAAAGCAAGAGTAGCTTCCCAAAGATTAAACCTTGTGGTGTAAGGATTGGGAGTTTCTAGCACTTGATTGACTAACTTATCAGTTACTTCGGTACGTTTACCCTTTTTGGTTACTCGTTTTTTATAAATTTTAAAAGGAACTTTTGCTCCGGTTGTAGCAATTCGGAAAACTGCCGCATAAGTCCAGATGGCTTGTTCGTACGAAGCCAAGTAATCAAGCGTCTTAGCCGGTTTTGTTTCCCATTGAAGATTTTCTGCTAATTCTGGCAAAGTCTGAGAGCTATCACGTATTGGAGCATATCCAAAACGGTTTAAAATTCGTTCTACTACTTCTAGTGTTTTTTTAGGCATCACAGTTCCCATAATGAAAATTTTTAATCTTTTCATCCAATAATTTTCTATTGTTTAATTCCTCTTGCCAAACAATCAAAGTATCAAAGCCAAATTGGTGAAAATGTTCAATTCTTTCCTTTGGAGATTCTGTTCTAGGAAAATATTTTAGATCGTGCCAGTAAGTACCAAAAAGTTCTATCAATTTTTTTTGTCCATTTATATTCATAAAATCAGGACATTTCCCTCCTAAAACAAAAGTAATATCTCCAACATACTTATATTCAAGAGGAAATAATTCTTGTAAAATATTTTCCAGAAATCGTTCTGGTTTATTTGGTTTTATTTTTCTCGCTTGTTTCATCTTTTCCAAATACACAGGATCATTCCATTGTTTCTTTTTAGTTTCTCTAATTTTTTGTTTAGTTTCTTCAGAACGGAACTTTCCAGTCCAAAATCCAGGATTTCCTAAATGAGATTCTCTCATCCGTTTCCGAACTTCTTCTGAAGGATGTCGATTGAGACCAATTTTTCTAAGTTTCTCTTTAGTCTCTTCAGTATGTTTTTTTCCTAATTGCGATTTACCCATTTTTATTCTAGTTGTTATTGTATGATGTTTACCATAAAAAAAATGATTCTCCCCCTTTAAACTTAAACTTATTTTTTCTAGTACTTCTTTCCGGTGATGTCTGCCAAGAAAACCTTTATGATTTTTTCGCATTTTTTTGCAAGTTTCTATAGAAGGATGTTTTCCTGTATTCCAAGGGATCTGACCTGAATGCGATTCACTTTGCCGTTGTCGCCATAATTCCCGTTTTTCAGGATCTTTTGGTATCCCCATTCAATTATCTCCTATTAACTACAAGTATTGGTTAAAGTAAGCCAAGCTCTGACGATAACATCATTCATAGATGCATTTGCAATTCGAGCTCGCATATACACAGGACCAGTAGTTATTGGCATAGTAGCTTGAGAAGTAAATCCACTAACCGGAGTTATTCCAGCCATTGCACAAGGCCCTGCAAATACTAGATTTGTAAAACCGGCATAAGCCATCGTATCCCAATTACTAGAGTCAGGAGATGTTTCAATTGATGCAGTAACACTCATACCACAATGACCTGCACCTCGTTGCACCGTAAATGCAATATCATTTACATCTTCCATCTCAACTGCATCAGACCAAACAGTATCTCCAGCAACTACACAGAGTCCTGCAGCAAAAACCGCTTCCACATTCTTCCAAGTATTCAACGAAAGACAGATTGATTGACAAACTGCAATCGGCATTGGACTAGTATTTTGCATTGTAACGGGAAGGGAATTGCAAGACAGCGCATTCTGCATCATCTGATACCAACATCGAACCACATCATCCCAATTTGCTGGCCATTGTCCCATGAGACTCCTCCTTTGAATATAAATTTCTTCTAATTTTAACTATGTAAATGTAAATGATACCAAACTTTCAACCTTACTGTATCTTGTTGTGCTGCATTAGATGAGGATAGCCTTGCTTGGATCTGTGCATTAGCCTCACAATGTGATGTATAAATTTCAAGTCCTTCCACATCGTCTTTTTTGTCAGTACGAGAAAAAGTAGCCTCACCAATCAAGGTAGTTCCTTGATACAATCTAATTTCATAATCGCCATTAGCATTGGGTGATAAAAGATGAAGATGATGGATATGAAATTCGTTAGTAATTGTATTTACAGGAATTACCTCAATAAAATTTCCAAGAGTGTAAGCATTGCTATGAGAAGTAATCAAAACTCCTTGAGCTAAAGAGGGATAAACTAATTGGGAAGAATGCAATTCTTCCCACATATCTTGTAAAAAACCAAAAATAGTCTCTGCACTATTAACATCATTTCGATTTCCGATTAATTGATTAATAAGTTTATTTTGGAAATTATTAGGAAGAGGAACTCGTAAATCAGCTACTCTTCCACCATATCCATTTCTAGACATCTTATGCTGCCTCCATTAGTCTTACATCACACGGAGTTAAAGCGGCTTCGCTGACTGCATACATACGGACATTCTGATCCAAGCCAAGAGAAAAAGGATCCCCTGCTAAAAGTGGACTTCCATCTGCTATGGTCTGACCAGCAGAATCCAATAAATAAATAGGGTCATCATTCTCGTTACTAAGATTATAAACTGAAAGCCATCTTCGTTCCGCCATTGCTATAGGTGGTAATGCTATTGGCGTTAATCCAACTTGAACAGAACTTGTCCGAATTCCTCTAACAAACCAATCACCCACCGGCACCGGATAAGGACCGGTTATATGGACATCTCTTTCTAGCGAAGTACGTGGATAAACTATCTGATAAGGCATTTAGTTTCTCCTAAAAACTCTTCGATGATAAGACCCCTGCAAATACATTTTCTTCTTCCTCATCTTCGTCATCTTCACCAATATATCTTACCCCTGGCTCTTCTTCTCCTCGTTTCCCTGCCCGGTCAGCTAACCACATTGCCATCAGTAAATCGGAAGAGCCAATAGGATGATCGCTTAATTCTTTTCTCCATTGGCAAACTTCACACTCACAATGCGGTCCATGTTTAAAGTCCGGGATTTTCCATAATCCTTTTTCCATTTGAAGAGCAATCCCTGGAAGTCCAATTTGTAAATCTAATTTTTGACTCCCAGTGTAATAACCTTCTATGGGAATTTCTCGACCACCCTCTATTGCTTCCATCCATTCAGCTAAGGTATGTTGGTAAGCATTATTTTCTACAAAAACACTAAAAGGTTCGTGGTCTTTATAGACTTCTAGGAGTTGTCTAGCAGTCTCAGGTCCTGTCCAATGACCAGCTCTAATATTAACTGGCCAACGAGTACCACTCTCTGGATCTATTGCTAAGGTAAAAATAGCTGATTGAGCATTTTGACTTTTAACTCCACCCAAATCGACCCCTGAAAATCTTGGAAATTCTTCTGGAACTTCTAGGTCTTCTAGCTCTGCATCTTCATCCATCAACATATTACTTTTTATTAAACCCTTAGTAAAAGGAAACATTCTAGCGTCTAGCGCTTGATGTCTAAAGGCACGATTGAAGTCCAAAGAACCTCTTTCTTGAAATGTTTCAATTAATCGTTTTGTTGGCCACTCTTCTTTCCAGGTAGGAATATGTTTGACTCTTTTTTTTGTTGCTCCTGACCATTCCTCAATAGATTTAAAGTCTTTAGAAATAGCCTGGTTTAAAATATGGAAATGATAATTTGGTTTTTTAATTTCGTGAGTAAGATCATTATGATGCCAGGCATTACAAATATAAGTGACTTTACCACCTTTGACAAGCAATCCTAGCCATGTTGCAGTATAAGCCCTAGTTACCATTTTTCTTAAGTTAGCTTGGTAAATAGCGTTTCTAAAATCAACTGGATCATCAAACATTAAGTCAGTAGCCCTATCTCCACTACCCGTAGAAAGAATACCCAAAGCCTCTACAGAAGAATCCACTGCTGAAAGAAAATCTCTTTTCACGGTAATTTGATGTTTTGTCCAACTTCCTCGTTCTGCTGGCTGAAGATTGGGAAAAACTTTATGTAATTTTTTATTATATTGAATTATGTTGCTAATCGCACTAAGGATATCAACTGCCTTGTCATCATTACAGGAAATAATCTTTAAGATTCTATTGGGATTTTGTCCTAAAAGCCAAACTGGACGAACTAAAGACATCTGGCCAGTTTTCCCATGTAATTGGGGTGCGAAGATTAAAGTACGATCATATTTGTCAGCATATTCATGCCAATGTTTTTGAAAATCTTGAAGGTCCCATCCAAAAACATACTTAACAAATATAGTTATATCTGTCCTAGCTCGTATGATTATTTTTTGTTCTTCTAATTCTCTTGATCGCGGAGTATCTACTATTGGCATTTTTGACTCTATCTAACGATTCTATCTTTATCGCGTCGTTTTTTTCTATTTGCTTCGTCTTTTGCTTTTTCTGCTTCTTTTTCAATCAATTCATTAATTTGTTCTTCGCTAGTTATCTCACTAATATCTTCTTCAACTTCTTGATTCTTGTTTACTAAGCTTGCCTTGACATTAGATAAAACAAGTCCTTTATCAATTAAAATTGCTGCCGCTGCAACAACATCTTTTATCTTGCCCTCTTTTGTCGCTTGTTCAATTATCTTCTGAATTACGTTACGATCAACTAATTGTTTAACGCTTTCCCATATTTCGTCAAGGATAGTATCAAGAGTTCTTTCTTTGAGACCAGCATATTCACTATAGTGGCTATTCTTCCAAGTTATAATGGTGGTAAGGGGAATATTAAGTTCCTTAGATGTCCTTTTAGCGTTACCCCCATTTTCAGCTAGTTTCTTCAAAGCCTCCATCTTTTCTGCTGAAGTATAAGAACGATATTGATTTCGACCTCTTCCCATTTTAATCTCCAAGTGTTTTTTATATCATCTTTTTATAAAATTATTTTGGCAATTTGTTTTATTTATGCAGTTTGGCGTAATAAAAGTCAAGGTTTAACATTAAGAGGAACTATGGAAAGCAGGATTAAACGTAGTTTTAAGGAAAGATAAATTAGAATAAATGTAAATAGATAATTTTTAGGTAAATGAGTTGGGAGTTTTTACGTCGGAAAGTTTTTCGCTAGGCTATATCTTTTTTATCCATCTATGTTTATGTGTCCATACTTTATTATACAAATGACCCCAAACAAAACACATCCAGAGTTGTTCCATCGTAGGGTCGGGGAATTTTGCTTGCTTAAAAGAATGCCATTGTCCTTTGCCTTGTTGCACATATCCATAGAATAAATGCAACATAGTCATTACGCTAAGAGGTTGAAGCATTTCTTGAAATTGTTTTATCCTGGGAAGCCAAGTCCAGTGTTCAATATGAAGAGGATAAAGAATTTCTTTCTGTATCTCTACTTGAAGGGAAACAGCAGACTTAGGATCAAATTTACTGGTATCAAATCTTTCTGCTAGAGATGTTTTAGGAACTGCTAAATAAAAAGGTTCTCCTTCATTTTTCATTTGAATACAATAACTAGAAAGAATGAAAATTTTCTTGTTTTTAGGATGTAAATATCTATCACCTTCTTTTGGTTTATGATGCATAAGCTCAGAGGCTCCTGAACACATTGCAGGAAATAATAATTCAGGTTTTAAACCTCTAAGTTTTGGTCCTTCTGCTAGGTGTTCTTTCATTTTTCTTAATTCTCTTGGCCAAGTTGCCACATTATGTCCTGTCATAGCTTATATCTTTTAATTTGAAAATCTTTCAAGGTGATTGTATAATTCTCTTTAATTCCTTTGGTTATATACTTGATAATAACTTCTGATGCTACTGCTACCAAAAGAAGAATAAGATTGCGAGCTAAGGGATAATCACAATCATCTATTCCCTTATCATCCGGGACTCGATAATCTTCATTCCAGATAATTTCTCCATATTCATCAGAGAAACCGATATGTAAACAAGCTATTTTATTTTTTAAACAAAAATCTTTTACTAATTGACGAGATTTAGAATTGTCAAAAGCATCTATCATTAAACAAATTCTTCCAGCGGGGAAAAATCTCTTGAATTGCCTTTCTTGATTAAACATTCTAGGGATAGGTGCTATGATAGTTTTTGAAACTTCAAATACTCTATGTTCTAATGCTTGAGCTTTGAGAGCTCCAATGTCTTTATAAGTCCAGATTTGAGTATTAATGTTTCTTTCTTCAATTCGATCTCCGTCCACCGCTGTTATAACACCAAAACCCTGCCGGACAAGATTTTCAATTAAATTAGAACCAATAGCCCCCACTCCACAGATACCAAGAGGAAAGGTTTTGATTTTTTCTAAAATATCTTTACCCCGATAAATTTGTTCGTGATGTAGAAAAGTCATTTAACTCTCCCCAGTATAAGTGAACCAATTTTAATAAACCACCTAGAATTGAAATAAACCCTTGATGGAGAAGGATAAAAATCATAAAGCTCAAGTTCTAATGGACTTTCAATTATACAAATCAATGTTTTGTCAAAACAATCTATCCAGGCCGCCATTGTTTTAATGTCTCGCTCAGAGAGTTTGTGGTTGCCATTGGGATGAGAATGATAAAAACCTAAAACATCACCACGCTCTTCTTCACGCTTTAAAACCCAATTTCCATCAAACTTCACCGAATGTCCAGTGCCAATCGTCTTTTTAACTAATCGACCTAAGAAAAATCTTTTTCTGTATTTACCTAAAACAATTTTACAGATTTCTTTTTCCACTTAATAGTCCTCCCGATTAATTGAGTTTCTTTCTTGTCCTTCTTTAATAACACCGGTAAGACTTTGAAGATCAAATTTATGATCTTCTCCTGAGAGGCAAATCCCTGCTGAAACAACTTCAAAACCTTCTTTCATTACAGTAGATCTAAATTCTTCTCCATCCAGAGAAAAAGTTACAACATAAGAATCATTCCGCTCAAGATAAGACAGGAATTTACCGTTGCCATGCTCTACGGCTTTTTTAATAGTTTCCAGGGTAACTTCCTTTAATTGCTCTTTGCTCAATAAAAATTGCCATTTATAAGCACCTTTTTGAATCGGATCTAAACCAGGTTTACTCAAATTCTCAAATAAAACAGACTCATTTAAAGATTCTCGTAAATATTCTGCCTCAGAAGGATTAACGCTATGATTATGTTTTTCAAACCAATAGTTTATTCCATCAAATCTTACTATAATACTATCAAACAAAGATACCCCATCTGCTAAAAGCACTTTAATTATTAAGCCAATTCCCTGGTGACTGATTCCATACCATCCATCCTTTCGCCTCTCACAAAGAGTTGCTCTCGTAGAGGGGAATTGACTAAGGTATGTTTCAATTTGCAATAAATTGGGACTACCCACTATCCTCACAAGCTTTTCAGCACAAGGCTTAAGGATTGCCCATCCTTCAAAATCACCCAGGACCTTATACTCTTGAATTAAACCCAATATCCTTACTCGGACTTTACTATGAGCAACTACCGGAGATATAAACTCAGTATCATAAAAATCCTGCTCAGCAGTTTCGACTTTAGCAAATAAGTCTTTAATGTTCATTTAAACTCTCTATTTTTAGAATTCTCTTCACTAACCTAGGAACCATTCCTGTTCTTATCCCATAAGCTCCTGACGCTACCATTGTGCTTCCCTTGGATGGATTTTCAATTATTATATCATAGAGACTATAATCTTGCCCTCTATTGATTTGTTTTTCAATTATTATTTTCATTCTTAAACCTTTTTATAATCTGCTATTGCATCATTATATCTTTTGAATTGTTCATCATCTAACATAACGCCTGTTGGGGGTCCATTTGATATAGTTGATGCAATTTGATTACAACTTTCTACTTCCGAAAGGGATGGTTTTTCTGAAGGCCAATAATCTTGTTGCAGCCCAAATTTTTCAGGATTTTTCTTTATTTCTTTAGGTATAGAAACATAACTTGGAATAAATTGTGGCATTATAGTCTCCTTTTTTATGCCGATAATCTTTGAGGCAATGGCCAGTTCATTATTTCTTCTAAGAGGTCTAATTTGGATGGTTTTGATACCAGAGGGAGAAGATTTGGTAATGCGTAATAATCTCCAGAGAACCGAAAAGAATCAAACATAATGCCTTCTCTTTTACATGTCGCTTCGATATGCTCTGAATATGCCTGACCATCTACTTTTATAAAACAAATATTTGGCGTTACTCCCATAACAGTTTGATATTGTTTAAAGGCATCTACGAAGAAAGGAGAACTATTTTCACCACCATCAGTAACAACGATAATTTGCTCAACATGTCGTTTATCTCTTTCCATTTTTGCAATAGCTACACCACATGAAGTTTGTCCCCCTGCATTAATCCCTTGAAAAGCTTTTTCCCAACCAGTTAATGAAAGATCCGAAGGGTGTGCAATAGGATAAACCATTGAATCAAAAGCGTATACCCAAAGATCTGATTCACAAATCACAGAAAGCATAGCTACAATTTTCTTTCCTAATTCAATCGCATTTTGAAGGCTCGCACTCTTATCGATCAACAACGCTGTAGGCATTTTTATTTTGGTTTTCTTTATTTGTGCTTCGGTAACATCCTCTAATTTTTTCTTTATATCTTTTGAAACATCAGCAACCTTAGCAGCTTCTTTTGCCTTATACGCTGAAACTCGTTTAGATTTCTTTGCCTTCTCTAACTTTGCTTCAATGAGCTTTTTGACATCAGGATTGTCAAAAGCTCCTCTTTTTTGTAAAGAAGCAACATTATTGATTAGCTCTTGAGGACTCATAGCATTAATCAAAGCGATTAGAACCGTAGGAGTGATTGCTTTAATCACTGTAGATGCAATTCGATAAGGGATTTTATGCTCAATAATGAGTTTAGCTTGTTTGGCAGGACTCTTCGCATTGGCAATTAATTTCAAAGCAAAAAGCTTAGAATCTTCAGGAGGATCATCATCAAATAGAATTTTCTGTGCTCGTTCAGAGGGTTCAATACGAAGAATAGCATATAGTCGCTTTAAGTGGTTTCTGGCAGCAACTACCGCTGAATCAAAATTATTGTCATTAGATTCTCGCTCCCGAAGATAACGAGTGATTTCAGTCCGCATTGACCTTGGCACATTTCGGAATAAACCATGCTTTGTTGACTCTTTTTCTCCTCTTTCCTTCATAGGAATATAAGTTTGCCAACCCCTAACAAAATCAAGAACTCTTCGAACCTGATAAGGAGGAAGCATTCTTAAAAATGCCAATCCAATATCTCTATTGCCTTCAAAATTACTTAAAGCCAGATTGACAATAAACATCTCTTTGTGGTCACGGATCTCACCTTTATCCCAATACCAACTAGCTAATTGACGATAAAAAAGAGGATCCTGGTCAACGATATTTTGATGAATTGGATGTAAGCTATCAAGGTCTCGATGTGGAGAAGTTAGGAGAGTATTGAAGAGAGAAATTCGTAAATCTTGTTCCTGGCTATTTGCCTGTTTTTGGTCCATTTATGAACTCCTTTGTATTTTTTAAAAAAGTCTGTATAAGTTTCTAGAACTGTTGTAAACAATGCTCTAACCAATGAGCGTTCTCCCCCATGGCGAAGAGAGTTGGATTTGAACCAACACACAACTTTTCAGTTGTAAGTTTGTAAGTTTTAGAGGTACGATACAGACTTTTTATTATTTTCAAAATCTCAAAGATCTAACCAAATACTGCTTCTGGACGAACGGTGAAATTTCCATTTTGGTGATGTGTAACAACATAATTTTCTAATTTATCAACCTCTACTTCAAGAAAATTTGCAATAGCACCTTTAATCTGTTCATCAGTAGAAGATTGACCAATATCCATTTCAACAACCGGGATATCATGCGATTTTCCTTCATAACGAATATGGATTACGGCCTCTTGGACCTGGTTTGTCATGATATTCTCCTTTTCTAGTATTTTAAAAAGCTCTTCATACAAGTTGTGAAAGCATTTCAAATTTATTTACTGGATTTGAACCAGCTACGCTCCATCCTAAGTGGAGTGCAGAAACCAATCTGCACAAAGTTTGTAAGCTTTTACGGTTCAATACAAAGAGCCATTATTGCTTAGTTCTATCTAAGTTTAAGAAGCTGGACAAGCACAACTTTTCAAGAATTGTTTGTATGCTTCTTTGATTCGAGACAGAACCTTAATATTTCAAGTTGAGTCTGCTAAGTCTGAAAAGCTAAATGTTATTAACAGTGGGATTTGAACCCACTACCGTCAGAGTCTTAATCTGATGCTCTACCAAATGAGCTATGTTTGTAAGCTTTACATATTCGAGCAAACTCATTTATAGTATAATACAATAAAATTATTTGTCAAGGGCTACTCGTTCTGCTGGTGGAGCTCTTCGAACCATTCGGTGATAATACGTTGAACCATATTAGAAAAATTACGACCTTCTTCTTTCCTGGCCTGATGTATCTTTTCTATTTGTCCATTCGCAAATGTAATTGTTTTTCTGTTATCGTTTGGCATTTCAATCTCTCTTTTCTAGTGATATTTATTTCACAATTCTACTTTCTTTCTCTTCTTTTTTTTGCTCTATGTGTAAATCGAAGAGTTCTTCCACATTACTAACTTGACTTACTATCTTCTGTAATTCAGCACGTCCTTTTTGAACTAAAGCATCTACTTTATCCAAACATGTGTATGCATCATTTAAGTATTTCCCCAAACCCTTCATCTGCTCGGCCATCTTGTCACCTTTAAAGGTAACTTTTACTGAAAAATTAACTGGTTTGTTTCTTGGCATTTTAGCCTCCTATTGTATTATTTTAAATGGTTCTCGTTGATTTGGATCTAGGCAAACTTGTATCCCCCAAAGAGAAACAGAAACTTCTGAACCTAAAACTATACCATCTACTCTAAGCAACTCATCATAGGCTTCAGAATTACAAGAAATTCTTGTAATTCTAGGTGTTACATGCGCCATATTTTCAATCCCTTGAATGAAGTCCCGTAATCGTTCAAAAGTCAATGGTGGTGGATTTTGAATTTCTATAGCAGTTCTTCGATCTTCTTCTCCAATTTGTTCTGGTGAGATACCACAACTTCTTATTTGTATCTCTCTCATTTGATTTGCAAAATCCTCAGCAGGCATAGTAGCTGCATTAAATGCTTGTTCAAGTTGTTGCATAGTGGTTCTTCCCCGTTCTATTGTTTCTTGCCACCGTTGTCTAAGTCGTCTTAAGTCTGCCTCAGAACCTGAAAATTCTATAACTCCTTCTTCTGGTGAATCTCCCGGATGCAATCTTTGGTCCTCTCTTAAAGGCTGCGGATTTCTCCTCCCTGCTTTAATGATTTCATCGCCACGTCCACCCCGAACCTCTAAAAGACTCATCAAAAGAAGATCTTCCTTCGGTGTTTCATTCTCAAGTTCAATACAGAGCCCAATAAATGGATTACATTCATAGTGAGAATCTGAACTACGGAATTCAACTGGATAATGAATCCTAAAATGAAATCTCCATTCTCTATTAGCAGCTTTTTCAATATGTTCAAAGAACCTATCTTTTTTATAAGATTTTCTCTGTTTGGAATCAAGAAAATTTAAAAGAAGTTCTTCGGCTTTCTCATTAACTATAGGTACATTAACAGAATAATCACCACCAGCAATTCCAAGATCAACTCCATAATCTACTCTGGCTGTATGTCCAACTTCTCCTCCTCGTTGAAAATCTAATGATCCATACGCACTGTAAAGTGAACTTTCTTCTCTGAGATTCAAAGAACTAACTTGAATACGAACTATTCTATTTTCATTATGTTGATCAATATGTTGATCAACATAAGCTCCATCTCCAGAAAGTCTCCTGCCAATGTCAGATCCAACTAGATCAAATTCACAATGACTAATTGGAATACCGCGAAAATTCATACGATTACAGACTAAATCTAGCCCATAAGACATTTGTGGCCCACGATATTCTCTTCTGAGCCACCAATCTTCTACTAATGATTCTGTAACTTCTCCTTCAGGAGAATATTGACCTGCTTCGATTGGACCCTGGCTATAAAAACGAATCACTCCCCCATTTCCCTGGATCCATCGCTCTCCATCTACAGCAGGTACCTCTGAATTTGGAAGAATTCCATTCCCATAACCGATTCCATTGAGTTCAGGAACTTCACTTAAAGGACGTATATCTGGACAAGGCATTAATTTCCATATCTTCCTGAGTATTTAGCTGGTTTTCCAAAGACTAATTCTTCAAAAGTGTTGGGGATGTCTGCTGCTTTTTTAATTTCTTTTCCCTCTTTGGTCAATGCCTTAAAGCCTTGTTTCTGGAGTTTATTGAATTCTGTTTTTATCTCTTTCGGTGTCTCAACCACCACGGTGCTATGCCCCGATACATCTAAAATCCTAAATTTCATTTCTCTTGCTCCTTTTCGTTTCTATTTAATAGTCTTTCTTTTATTTCTCTACTTGCATGTATCCGGTTTTTCATCTCTAAAAATGATAACGTAAGAGTTCCCAACACTTCTTCATCTTTGTCGGTAACTTCATCTCTAATAATTTTCCCTTCTAATGGCCTGGTCAATTGCACTAAATTATTAAAGAAGAATTGACGTTGTTTATAAGTCAAGAGGTGTAAAAGTTCGTGAATTACTACTTCTTCAACATCCTCTTCGGGACAGAGTGTAGATATATGCATTTCTGCCCGGAACACAGCACCTATTATTTTCATTTCACCCCATTTTTCTTTAGGGTGAAGATGAGCCCCAGTAATTACTTTTATCTTCCATTGAGCCAACCGTAAAATTTGTTGCCAATAAGCAATGGCATCTATAATAAAGGCATTTCTATTTTCAGCATCCAATCTCTTCTCCTCCTAAGTCTTTAGTCTTTTCTGGTTCTAAAAGTCCGATTGCTTTTTTTAATTCTCGAATCTTTCCCCTGCTGATTCCACGGAGATCATTTCGAAGACGTTCCAATGTGATAATAGTTTGTACGAACCAGCCTTCTTGCTGCGGAATTTTTGTCTCTACACCAAGAGCTTCAGCTTCAGCTTTCTTTTTAACTTCGTCTATTCCAGGTGGAATGGGGAAAGGTAGTAATCTTTTGTTTATTTCATCAACATCATGTTCAAAACTACAAATCTCCTTATCTACTTCATCAAGTAAATCATTAATCCTCGCAACGAAAGGTTGTTCTCGCATTGCTGCTCCTTGACCATCCATTATTTTTCCTCCTTTATTAATGAATATATTTTGAAATACCTTAGTTATTTCTTCTGAATGTTCTCTACCACTTTCTGTTGTATATGTTATTATTATTGGATTTATTGTTATTTTTTCCATTACTTCTTCTCCTCAATCTCAATTTTCTCACCACAAAAATGACAATAATGCATTTGCATTAATTGAATTGGCCAACAAGCACAGGTAATAAATACACCAACGCTTTGTATAAGAAATCGAGGTATTTCTTCAGACTTTCCATCTCTATGTTCAAGATAAATAGGATTTTGAAAAGTAATTCGTTCAGCTTGCTCTGATTTTTTCATCGGGCTACAACAATATTCTTGAACCTCAAATTTCCATTCTTTAAAATCACCTTTTTTATATACTAATTCAGGTTCTAGGCGTGCTGGTGCTGAATGTAATCCGTCTATAGGGAAAAGCCCAAAACTCATATTTTCATCTGCAAAATGATACAAAGTCTGTTTATGAAATACTTTTTTGGCAATGACTTTCATTTGAATTCCTTTTGATTTTTAACCCGGGCTCCGGTTTTCTCTCGCCTACTAGAAGGAGATGACTATCTTGATCATCAGGGAGCCCGGGGATAATGTGGGAATAAAACACTAATTATAACTTATTTATTCAAACGCTTAATCTGTCTTATAGTCATCTTAACTAAATTATCGAAAGTTTTTGCTTGTTTAATTCCATATTTAGCACAAACAATATCTACGTTACCTTTTTTCCAGAATCCTTCCGGACAATGGACAATGAGTCGAGAATATCCAATGGCTATTGGTCTAACATTTAATCCAAATTCCATTAAAGAAATCGGTGCCAGAGCGTCGTGTTCAAAATGCATAACAATTATATCAGCTAGTTCCTGGGCTTCTAATTCCCATTCAAATTGTTTTCTGAATTTTGGATCAGCCTTAGTTATACCCCAATCAGAGTCCCAATCTTTTTGCATAGGATGAAAAACAAAAAGGTTCTTATTCTGAAAATGTTGTCCTAATTTATCAATAAAACTATATATCCAACATTTTTTAGATTCATCTACAACAATCGAACCAGCAACATATACTCTAATGCCTTTAATAGCCTTAGAGCCTTTAAACGCCTCTAATGAGGCAGGAGCCTCTATGACTTGCATAGTTTCCTCTCTTTTCTTACTTTATCATACCTTGTAATCTTTGTCAAGAATCTTTTAATTTTTGTTTCTTAACTGCCTCTTCAGCTTCTTTGATTAATTTTTTACTAATTTCTCCTTTAAATGGAATTGGTTCAGATTTTTTCTTAAACCGGTTGCAGGTCATATTGGCAAAAACAAATCCTTCTTGTCCCTCTGCTAACTCTTCATCAATAATATTCGTTTTTGTCCGATCACAATAAATATGAAGACCAAAAAATATCTGATCATTAACGAAACTCTTTCTTTTCCATTCTCTTATTGCCGAAAAGTGACACCCGTAGCAAAGACATTTTGACATTTTATTTTCCTTTTTTAGTCTGTTCTTCCATATAGCGAACAGGTTTACCATTTGCTTCTGCGTATTCTATTTCGTGCCTTGTTGATTCGCCTATGTAACCATCTTTATTGATAACAAAAACCTCATCAGACAAGTCTATCTTTCTGAGGTGAAGCTCATCTAATGCTTCTTTACAGCCTGATTTGTCTCCAAAATGGTCAAGTCCATTCCAACCCTGTCCTTCTGCATACCATTGAGGTAAATAGTTAATCATTAAGCATATAGCTTTGCCGTCTTTCTCAAGCTCCCATCTCTTTATCGCATGAAGATCAGCAAAACGGGTTGAACCACAGATACATATAACTTTAGGTTTCATCTATATTGACTCTCGAATCCAACCACCGAGATACTTGATCAACCGTTTACATTCCACTACCTGGCTTGATTGATTAATTGCTCTAAAAGCTGGCTCCAAAAGACTCAAACCTTTTGCTACGATAGCATAAGAAGGATTCTCGGCTACCACTTTTAAAGATTTTAATGTTTCCTTTTGTTCTGTTGTCAGATGTTTCTCCAGGGCTTCTACGTTTTTAAAATACATTTCGCGGATCTTACCCTGTGTTAATTTTAAAGCTGTAACCCTGTCCTTTTGATACTCTTCGTTAGTCATTTTAAGCTCCTTTTTATTTTCCCCATATTTTATCTCTTTTATCTAAAGCAATAGTCAATATTTCCTTGGGAGACATATTGAAATTTTCAGGTAAAGGTTTGCCACTTTGAGACATTACTATTGGTTCATCTTGATACTCGGGAATAAGAATTAAAGTGCTTTCCCGTCCTGTATCTCTTTCCCAACTACAAAGGGCATCGTTTAATTTTATTAATGCCTGTTCACATTCTTTATCTTTATGCCACATTTATTTTCCTTTCTTTTTAAATGGAAGTTCTTTACATATAAGTCCCGAGGCTCCTTTATGACCCCCACCTCCGTACTTCTGGGCAATCTTTCCTACATCAATTCCTTTGCCATCCGAATATAATCCTACTGTCCAACTATCTCCTAAATAGGCAAAAGATAAACAAATATCATATTTTTTCATCCTATCCCCAAATGCTTCACTGCCAAACATATAAAGTCCTAGAGCAAAACATTTATAACCTTCAAATTCAGTCTTGAATCCATAACTTTTACAGTAATCTTCACAAAAATTATCTCGAAATTTCAGACAAAGTTCACCCTTCTTAATTATATTAGGAACTTCTATTAATCTAGTAGGTAATCCAAACAACCTATCCCATATACTATCTTGTGGTTGATGATCATATAATTTTAATCCTACATTAAAATACGCAGTATCTTCCTTAAATTTCCAGGCCCATTTATCCCTATCACCAATTAATTCTACTGCTCTGGGCATTACTTTCCCTCCATAGAAATATTTCCAGGCAAGCTCACAACCGGAAAATTCCTTATCTCGTATTCCAGATAATGTCAATGAATACTTATATTCAAAAGCAGTTCCATGATGGTCTATCCAAATGACATTATTGGTTAGCAAGAGAACCTTCTCCATAATCTCTGGCTTAAAAGAAAAATCCACTATAATTATCTTTTCGCAAAGATTGATTTCTTTTATTTTTATCTCATTCTTATAATCCACTTCTATTAACTCTATCTTGGAACTCTTATCTAAGTCTTTCGATGCCCGATATGCAATAGCTCCAGCAGCTTTTCCATCTAAATCATTGTGAAAAAAAATCTTCAATGTTTTTCTCCTTTTATTTTAAGAAATTCTTTGAATTTTTGCATATCTGCAATTTTAGCTTCTATGAAAAGAGACCCATCTTTAATGTAGGCTTTCGATATTTTCCCAATTTTTTCTTGTTCTTTGGAAATTGCCATTCCATTAAGATTTTTGACTGCTCCCCTTAACACTTCAAGGGTATAAACAACCCCATTTTCATCTACCTCACCCGCCGTGATTAATTGAAAAGCAATTTTTTTAGGCATTAAATTATTACAGTCTTTTCTAGTGGTCTCTTTACAGATGCGATGGACACACCTGCTTTCTTGGCCGTTATTACTCCGGCAACTTCCAGATAATCTTTAGCAATAATAAAACTATCTGGCATTTTATCATTAAGGACTGTTTTGTTTTCTTCAACCGCTATCACTGGTATGCCTGCCTTTACGCAAGCATAATGAGGTCTGCCAACTACATTTATCGGGCTTATGAGAAAATCAATATCTGTATTCCAGTAAGCATTGTCTCTTAAAGATATTTTAGGAGCTGTATGTGCTCCCTTCAGACAACAGTGCAAAAAACATATAGAGACCATTTCTGCTGCTTTTCGAGGATCAACTATCTCATTAAGTGTTTTTATTACTTCACTATTTTCAACCGGAGCATGAACAACCGGTTTATTTAATTTTTCAGACATTAACTTAGACAATTTTGCTTCTACCCCTCCCCATAAATTCGTGCCTCCTTCTTTGAGCAAATACTCTTTTGCTTCATCATCATTAGTCTCAATGGGTGTGTTAATGACTAAAACATCATACTCGTATTGGCTAACTTGCTGAATTGCTTCGTCTGAATGAAAAATTGCTCCATATGCTTTTCCACTTGGTAATACTGAAGCAGTCATACGTAAGGGAACATAAAGCTCTACTATTTCAATCTCTGCTCCTATTGTAACTCGGGCTGCAGATACAGCATTTACTATTTCTGGTTTTATTTCATTTACAGCCAACAGTATCTTATTACTATAGACTTCTTCCAATCCGATTTGACCTTCTAGAAATCTATCTAAAATTGAGCCTTCCACATATAGCATATTATCTGTCATTTCATTAATATCTGATGCATTTACAATATTAGGATGGACGAATAATTTATCACAAACCGAAGCTAATAATTTGGCAACAGGTGTAGCATCTCCCGAATGACCTCCAATTTGTGCCCCAATACCGGTTGGAACGATAAAAATACAATTCACTACATTCTCCTTATTGTTTTTTTATTTACAATATTTCCTTCAAACCATGTTACGGAAAAATTAACAACAACATCCTCATCGAACTCTTTACAGGAAAACACGTTGATAAATACTTTTTGCAATAAATCCAGGGTATGAATAACAATATTACTAGTTCTAATGAATTGTACTGCTGTCGTACCTACCAAATGAGGCTCTGTCTCCTTCTCATTTTCTGGAGTATATAAATCATCCCACCAACACAGCTTTTCTCTCTCCATGCCAATCAACCTACAAATTTCTTTAAAATAAAGTTTAATTTTTTTTCTGGTAAAAGTGGCGGGATTGCAATTATGTAAATCTAAAATAAGCTCTTTGCCATAACTATCCATTGCCTCTCCTTATAGTTTTCATACTATATCACACTTAATCATCTTTGTCAAGCGTTGGAAGGGGGATAAAAAGAGGGTAAACAATTTGATTAATCAACATTTTTGTTACTAGAAAGTCTAACATTTGCCATTTACCTTGACATCTTTTTTAAGATGTCTAATTTACTTGACTTAAGTTGACATCTATTTTTCCAAACCTTCTGCCAGAGCCCATAAAAATTTCATATAATTCATACCATCCCGACAACTTTCTTTGATTTGTGCTGGAGTTCCCTTGCCATTTACTAAAGCTTTTAAACGAACTGCTTTTAACCACACCATTTGATTTGCTGCAGGCAGGGGATTCGGCATACTATCAAAATAATCTTGTTTCTCCACGCCGCCTTGATTATAACTTTCTCGCTCTTTTAAAATATTTTCTGCGTCTTTTGCTGCTCTTTCTATTGCTGCATTAAACTCTTCTGCAGTATATCTCATTCTACCCCCTATAATTCTATTATATACTTCAATGCTGGTTTAAAACTATCATATAAAATATCTATAGAATATCGAACAAATGGATGTTGAATTAAATAAGGGTCAGCAGAAAACCCTACAACCATAGTTCCGCCTCTTCTCCCATATCCCAATTCAAAAAGAGTTCCTGTCATAGAACGCCATCCCAAGTTGACCAAGATAACCTGAGATTCTTTCAAGTGCTCTAAATCTTGGTAATACAGCTCTTTTGAAAAATTAGGACTTAGCTTTCTAAACTGTTCTACATTCTCTCTTGTTATAATTTGCCCCTTCATCTCTTTAGGAACATGCCGTCCAGGATTATATACATCTTTTCCAGCTCTCACCAAAATATCTTCTGCTTCATTTCTCCAATCAAAAGCTTCTTCATAAGTTATCCCTTCAATTTTCCCTGCTAAATATACTTTCATCCTTATTTTCCTTTAGATATTTTCTCCTTTTAATTGGATAGCCTCCTATCATTGTAAGATTATGTCTAGTGAGGTGTGTAGAATCCGTCTGCATCTCTTTCCAGTCTAGTCGGTTCTGAAAGACGGATATCATACTGGTAAGTCTTACCTATTGTTTTATGAATCCCAAATAGAATTTGCTTTGGAACCCCTGCAGCTTGCATCTTATCTACTGAAAATTTACTACCAGGACTCCAGCTTCCATTGATCATCGCTTCGACATAGGCTATATCGAAAACACATTTACGATGCTTATCTCCAATGAGTACATATTCAACTGGAAGACCTGTTAAATTCACCCAACGTAAAGTTGCTCTTTCTAAACCATAAAAAGGAACTGTCATCCAAGAACGAATTTCGTTTCCGTGATTAATAAGGAAAACATGACCCCGAATTTCAAAAACACAAAGAGCACTTTCTGCGACAGTAACTTTGCAGTTTTCTACATCTGCAAGAAGCATTTGAAGAATCTTAGCAAATACATAATCCCAATTACTTCTCCAATGTGCTTCCTTCGCTCCCTTACCATGATTACCAGAAACTAATACAACCTTAACTTTAGGAAAAGACATACAAAGATTACGGATCATACCGCCAATTTTCTTAGACCCTTTAAAAACTTGATCTACTGCATTCTGATCAATGTAATGGGGTTGGCCCGGATAAACCAATTCTCCTTCAATATAATCACCTAATCCCAATATCCAAAGATTCTCAATAGTATAGGCTTCGCTATGAATATTTTTAATCTTGATAATTGAATCCTCAAGCTTTTCAACTTCCTCCTCAAATATATTATAGTTGTATTCAGAAAATCCTGATGTATCTTGAAGAGTTTGTAATTGTCCTATCTGGGAATCTGAATATACTAAAGCCATATCTTCTGGATCGTAAGGTTTTTTTTGCTTAGGATAAGCTTTGGGTTTATATGCAGGAAGTTTTATTAAAGAACTCCTTACTACCTCTAAAATCTTCTCTGTTAAAAAGTCACGTTCTGATAATTGCTTGATTAGTCTTGCATTTTCTTTTTTGAGCTGCTGATCAAACTTCCTAATATCATCATCTGGTTCGCATACTACAGAAAATGATTTTTGAATACCGCCGATAGGCTTTGAAAGACCCCATCTGGGACGCTTTTTTCTAACACCATAACCAGTAACCTTCCCATCCTCCGACCACCTTTTATTGATTTCTACAGCCATTTCATCGTCGGTAAGTTTCAAAATATTATCTTTTATAAATTGCTTTTTTGCCTCAGCGTCGTGTTGCCAGTTGAAAGTATCTCTTCGTTTTATGTTGTTATCCATTTTATCCTCCGAGATATATTGTGCAAATTTACTCTCTACCGCATTACTAGCGGATTACCAAGCATCTGTCAAATCAAGTTAAACAATAAGGATATAGAACCTGACGTATAAAGGCATACAGACGATTATCAAAGAACGGGTATAACTAGTTTGCGTTTAAGAAGTTGGAGCTGGTAAGAGGAATCGAACCCCTGTCAATGGATTACAAATCCACCGCTTTGCCGACTAAGCTATACCAGCATAAAGTTAATAACTTGATCCTTCCCTATATCGTTTTCTTCTTAAATATCTACCATTACCTTTATTTTTTCCTTTATATGTTGACAACTGTGCATCACAATTACAACATATAATTCTCAGATTTTTTAAATAATTATTTGTTGGATCACCATCAATATGATCAATCACTAATGGTATAGGTTTTTTCTTCCATGTCTTTCTTCCACAAAGTTCACATTTATGTTTTCTGAACCGTAAAAGAACTTTTCTTATTGTTGTAGGCCAGCTCATTTCACCTCTTTTGAGTTTTTCGTAAGAAATTTTTAATTGAAGTTCTCCTTGACAATAATTATTACAAAATTTTTTATCTTGTCTTATACTATTCATCCGAATATTACAATTTAAACATCGTTTATTCCGTTTATTTTTTGTTATATCTGTTTTCAAACCAAACTTTATAAGCCAACGTCTAACCGTTGTCTTACATACATCACACTTAATAGCTATCTTTTTTTGAGAAAGACCTCTATCGACTAATTGTTGTAATGATTGCTTTTCCATAATACAACCTATTTATTTTTTGGCACGGATAGCTGGATTCGAACCAGCAACCTACAGTTTAGAGGACTGTTGCTCTTATCCAGTTGAGCTATATCCGTATTTATTCATATATTTCAGAATATACTCTTTCTCGTTGCTGTAATAGTAAGTTTTTTTGAGTTTTATCAGGAATAACTGCCCTAGCAATAAACCATGTTGATATGCCAACAATAACCCATATTATTATGCAATATCTTAGTGGCAATATCCTAGGTATAGAGTCATCCTTTTTTCTATATGTCATTGCATTAACTCCTTTATATTCTGGTACGGATGGCCGGAATTGGACCGGCACCTAATGGTTTCGAAGACCATTGCTCTTCCGTTAAGCTACATCCGTATTATTTATAAGAATTTAATCTTCAACTAAAGTTAATTCACCACATCTTACTTCCCAATGAGATCTACGTCTCGGGCCGATTGAATTACCATAATGTTGTGCGACATACGCATCACTTATGCGTTGACGTTCTTTACATTCTTCTTTGAGTTCTTGTTCGTTCATTTTAAACTCCTTTTTATTTGGTGCGAGAGGGGGGATTTGAACCCCCGCGAGATTTCTCTCATAAGATTTTAAGTCTTATGCGTCTGCCGATTCCGCCACCCTCGCTATTTTATTCTCCTTATCATTGAAAATAATATAATCATTGTTCCAACAAAAGAGGTTATTGCTATATACATACTATTTCCTTAAGGTGCGGGGGAGAGGAATTGAACCTCCAATTACTAGGTTCTAAGCCTAGCGTGTCTACCTAGTTGCACCACCCCCGCATTTTATAATTACTTATTTATTAATTTTCTTGCGTTCACAGCGTCTCCCTGCATTATTGCTCCCATTGCACGAAACTTAAATCCCGAAAGCCATTTTTCTTCTCTACCTGTAAGTGATTTTTTATTACATAACTTCTTTTCTAGAACTATCCTCTCTCCTTCGGGAAAATCCTGAATACCAATTTCTTTTCCACATCTTTCAAATGCTTTTCCCATTTCTTCTAGGTCCTCTGGTTTCATTATTGATTCTCCTTATCAATCATATAAATAGTTGTTTTTCCTTTATGGAGACGGCACCTGGAATCGAACCGGGGTAAAAGGATTTGCAGTCCTTTGCCTAACCACTCGGCCATACCGTCATTTAGTATCATCCTTAGTTTCCCACATAAATGTATCCAGAAAATCAGTATCTTCAGGTATTTGTGCATATATAATTTTACCAGTCCAGTTAGAAAGTGCTTGCCAAAATCTTAATTCAGGAGCTTCTTCACAGAACTTTACAAAGTCCTTCAATACCTCACTATTTCTTGTTTTCATTTACTCCCCTTTCTCTTGTCGTTCAGCAACAATAGTTCTTGTATCTTTCTTGTAAACTAATCGATACTTGCCATGTTTATTTTTCTTTATCGATTTCATTGCCTTCTTAATCATCTTTTCCTGAGTCATTTTCCCTCCTTTCATTGGAGCGGATAATCGGACTCGAACCGATATTTTCAGCTTGGAAGGCTGAGGCTCTACCAATTGAACTATACCCGCAATTATTTCCATTCAACCAATAAAATATTTGTATCAAAATTAGAATATATAAATTCCATCCCTCTTTCTATCCTGTCTTTGTAATATTCATCAAATCTATTTCTAGGGATTAGCAATCTTTTACCATCTTCTCTTACTTCTATCATCTTTATTCCTTTATTATTGCTGGTGCCGAGAGGCAATTTCGAATTGCCGACACCTGGGTCTTCAACCCAGTGCTCTACCATCTGAGCTACCCCGGCATTATGGCAGAGGAGAGAGGATTCGAACCTCCGAAGTCTCTCGACTTAACGGTTTTCAAGACCGCCGCCTTAAACCAGACTCAGCCACTCCTCTATTTTTGTCTTTCTGTTCTAAATATATTTTAACACAGCCAAAGCAATTGCAAATTAATTCAGGTGTTTCTCTAGCTTCTTCTATAATTTTCTTTGAATATTTTCTTAATAACCATCTTGCTGTTTTCCCTTCCCAATACCAAGCATTCTTACACAACTCAATAATCATATTGTCTATTTTGTCTTCTTTTGTCATTTTTATTTTTTGGGGTGAATGGAGGGTACTGATCCCTCTTCCATGGAGCCACAGTCCAGTGCTTTACCTTTAAGCTACATCCACCATATTAATATTTCGGTTTATCCCTATCTGCTAATATACCTAAAATTGTAGCTCTAGCAGATTGAGTCAGTGTTCCACTACCAAATAAATTCAAATCGCAATATATGCGACATAATTCCTCGTCAGTCTTTTTCTTTAATTCTTCCCAATTAATCTCATCACTCAATTTTTTCTCCTATATTAATATTTCTGGCGAAGAGAGTTGGATTCGAACCAACGGAGCCCTTCGACTCAATTGCTTAGCAAGCAATCGCCTTAAGCCACTCAGCCATCTCTTCGTTTTTAACCTGGTTTCCAAGTATTAAATTCGCCACTACGTTCAGCCGTACTATCCCAATCAACTTTCACCCATCTTATCGTAATTAATTTTTGTAATGGTTTAAGAAAATCAGGCCAATGAGTCCAACAATTCATAAAATCAACTCCAAATATCTCACATATTAAATAAACCCAATGAGGAGCTTCATAAAACATAAAATTAGGTCGCCTTTGCCAATAATCATATGCTTCATCAGTTTGCTTTTTTGTACAATTAAACGTCTCAAGATGTGGAGCAGAAAATCGCCACGTCTTTAATGGTCGATTTAATATCTCAAGCCGACCAGCATCATTCATAGTATCTACAAGTATCCTTTTAATTTGCCTAGTATCCCAGTCACCAAATCTAGGATATTCAGCTGCCTCTATAAGAAACTCTTCAATTCGTTTCTTGTCTTCTGTTGTTACAAAACTCTCTAATCTTAAATCATATAATTCCATTATTTTCTCCTTTTATTGGCACACCCAGGAAGGATCGAACTTCCGGCTACGGTTTTGGAGACCGTCGTTCTACCACTGTACTATAGGTGTATTTTGGTAGACCTACTTGGACTCGAACCAAGAATCTCTGCCTTATCAGGGCAGTGCCTTAACCATTCGGCTATAGGTCTATATTGGTGCGCCGGGGTCAATTACTGACACCTAAAGAAATCAGTTTGTTTCTATTCTCAGCCTCAATTATTCTTTGAGAATCTTTGGCTTCAACGAATGAAACAATAGGCTGATTGACAGCAGCCCTTAAAGCAATATTGCATGCAGCATTATAATCAGCATCTAATTCAAAATTACAATTATGACACTTGAAATTTTGT
>SDBU01000387.1_pt1 | contig 62598 bp, 53 predicted proteins | sample 2277071 | NCBI WGS metagenome assembly SDBU01 (sample SAMN10397929, study PRJNA504765) | marine sediment metagenome | isolation source: marine sediment core GS08_GC12, 126 cmbsf | place: Arctic Ocean: Gakkel Ridge, Loki's castle | collected 2008 | reverse complement strand
GGTCGTGGGTCTCGACCCACGACCATGCCCGAACGATACTCTTGTTAAAGAACGCTACGTATTACAATATCGCCTGAAATATAATATACAAGGGTGGGCTTTAGCCCACCAATTCGAATTGTTATCCGGAAACCATCTAAAAATACTTGCAGAAACGAAAAATGAAAAAATATCTGACCTTATGCCTGTTGGTTCTACTCGCGGCCGGCTGCCGGCCAATACGATAATTTGAAAAAGGGATATAAATGATTGGTGCTATTGCTGGTGATATTATCGGCTCAGTATACGAGGCCAATGCCATCAAAACTACTGATTTCCCGTTATTTCAAGAACGTTCCACTTTTACAGATGATACTGTTTTGACCGTGGCAGCAGCCTATGCTATTCTTAAGAACGCAGGTTTCGCTGAATCATTCAAGAAATTTGGAAGGGCTTATCCAGACTCGGGCTACGGTTATAATTTTTTCATTTGGTTATGTTCTGATATAAGTGAACCATACAACAGTTGGGGAAATGGTTCTGCAATGCGAGTAAGCTCTGTCGGTTTTGCATTTGATTCAATAGATGATGTTTTAGAACAAGCTAAAAGAAGTGCAGAAGTTACTCATAATCACCCCGAGGGTATAAAGGGCGCACAGGCAGCCGCTTTAAGTGTGTTTTTAGCAAGGAAGGGAGAAAGTAAAGAGGCGATAAAGAAGGAAATTACGGAACGTTTTAATTACGACCTTAATAGAACAGTTGATGAAATCAGGCCGGCTTATGGATTTGATGTTTCATGTCAGGGCACAGTTCCTGAATCCATTATATGCTTTCTGGAATCGGGTAGTTTTGAAGATTCAATCAGGAAAGCTGTTTCTTTAGGTGGCGATAGTGACACCCTTGCCTGCATAACAGGAGGTATAGCCCAGGCATATTACAAAGATATTCCACCTGATATTGTAACTGAAGTGGAAAAAAGATTGCCCGAAGAATTACTGGAAGTTGTAAACGAATTTAATGCGAAATATATTAAGGGTTAAAGACTCACTCAAACCTTGTCCGATGCTCGAAGTATTGGTGTTTTATACGGAAACCATCTAAAAATACTTGCGGAAACGAAAAATGAAAGAGAATCTGACCTTATGCCTGTTGGTTCTTATCGCCGTTGGCTGCCGGCCTGAACAAGAGCCGAACAGCAGCGCCACCATCGACTACATCCGCCAATCAGGCCGGCTGTGGGGCGTCGCCGAAGTTACTCTAAATGAAAACGGCTCAATCACCCTCGTCGATACCAAAAGTTCAGGAGTCGGATTAAACCTGATGATGCGTGATGCGAAGAACAAGGTCGTCGATTCGGTAACATTAAGGCCCGGCCAGGCATGTTCGGTCTCCGATGGCCGTCATGTATTCATAACGTACGAGTTGGTGGCTATAAAGGACGGACGAATTGTCATCACCGTAACCGACAAGTTCGATGCTCGAAGTTTTGGCGATGGCATCAAGGAGACAAAAGAGACCATAACCATTTCACCATACAAAAAACAAGAGGAACCCAACAGTTAAGTAGCCTGGCCCCCGCCCACAAGAACAAAACCTGATTATTAGGCCAAATTCGCTATTTCCGCAAAAAAAATCTCGTATTTGGGATTTTTTTATTGACAGATTCGTCCTAATCGGCCACTTTAATTTCAAGATACAAGAGCGAAGGTATGCACCATAGCTATTAGATTTTGGTCAGTTAATTATTGCCTGGAAAGAAGGCGTGCCAATGAAAATACATATCTGTACTTAAACACACTGATGAAGTTTCATCAACGGATTGAAAAGGCGTATATTTTTAGTTGCATTCCTGTCAAACGGCTAAATCTTTAACAAAAGAGGGAGTATTCACAGGAGAACTATCAATGTTACGAAAGAATCAAAAACAAATGTTTACGAGAGTCTTAATTATGGCGACCATTGTGGCGTTAGCAGTAATAGGCCTTTGGGTGGTCCACGTTGGAGCCGACGGAAAAGGAGCAGGCAGCGTCGCTCTCCGGATCGCCCCGCCGAACTCGAAAGCCTTCGGAAAGACCCTGACCGAGTGGAATACGATTTACTGGGAGCGGACCTTGACCGGAGGTGAGAGCAAGGTGGGCCGAGTCCAGCTTATGCCCCTCCCGTATGGCGAATACGTGGGCGGCTCCGGTACGGAAGATGACCCTTTAGTTTTCGCCGGTCAACTCGAGATCACCCTTGCCCCTGGAACTCCCTTCGTGCTTCCGCTGTTCGCCTGGATTGGGGAGGGATACGATGGGTATCCCGAGGTACCTGATGACGAACCGTTCCCCGATGATGACTTTATCGCGTGGATCCACCCCAACCTGACCATTGACGGCAAGACAGTCATGTCGGACGATAACAAGGCGGCCTTCTACATCGGGCCGACGTGGTTCGAACAGCCCATCATGTACCCGGAACCCGGCAAGTTTGGAGCGGTTGCCGCGATCTGGTTCCAGGGCTTCGGCATCGTGAGCCAGCCGCTGTCCGTGGGCGAGCATGTGATCCATCTCTGGGAGCCGTTCACACTCCCCGACTACCCCTACTATATCGTGTACGACAACACCTTGTTCGTCACGGTTGTCAACGATGATTAGAACGTACGCATGAAGATGCAAAGGGAACTGGGCCACAGCTCAGCCCCCTTCGGTCTTAAAAATAGGGACAGTCAAAATAACCAATTAACTATCTTGTCCGGATTAATTTCCCTGTTTTTTTGTCCCAGCGAACGGAGCGTAGTTTGAGGCGGTGGTTGCCGTGGCAGTCCGTGCAGACGATTGGTTCGGCTTGTTCTTTTTGGCCGCTTTGTTTCTGCCATTTTCGGACAACTTTCGCCGCCGGTATATCATGACTTTCGTGACATTCCTTACACAATACATCGGTTTTTTCGTCGCCGGTACGCTGCTTCCATCGACGGACAACTTCTGCCGGCTGTACATCGTGTCCGGTATGGCACTTTTGACAGGCCCCGTCAATCTCGCTCACCGCGTACATCTTATCAGGCGGCGTTAGGTGGTTCTCATCGTTTTTATGAGCGATGGATTCGCCGTGGCAGTCGGAGCAGGCGTAATTTGCCTTCGCGTGCCATTGAGCGAGCTGCTCTTCTGCATAATTTGCATGGCAGACATAGCAGGTAGCGTTTTTAGTTTCCGCCTCGGTGTTGACTTTCTCACTCTCGCTCGGCCCATCCAGAAGCAGCGGGGCGTTTTTATCGATGACAAGCGGGGGCGGTGCGTTCATTCGGCCGGACACATCATCCTGTCGGCCACAGCCCTGAAACGTGACGGCAACTGCCGCCGCCAGTATAAAAATCACAACCAAAACCCTCGCCTTCATATTGATTAGACGTATTCCCAGTCTTTGAGCCACTGATAGTTAGCGGGCAGATTGGCCCAGGCACGCTCCATCGCGCTATCTAGTTCGGCCCTTTCCTTCGGGTCCAGCTCGCGGCGTTCTTTTACGGCCAGGCAGATGTTGTCCACCTGCTGCACGCTTATCATCCCCGGAATGGGAGCGGTTATGGCGGGATTGCAAAGGATATGGCGGATGGCAAGACGGGCTATCTTGTTGTCCTCTTCGAAGTGCGGGCTTTTCGGCGAACTGTCGCCTTTGAATACGGTATTGCTGGCGAAGGGTTTTATACCGAACCAGCCGACATCGTACTTTTTCAGCGTCGCCCACAGCCCGCTCTCATCGGTGACCATCTTTGTCTTGGCGGTATAGGGTGTCAGAATGACGTCCATCTGTTCGGGGTAGGTCTCGATAATTTTCTTAATGTGCGGCCGGTCATGGGAAGAGATGCCGATAAACCGCGCCCGGCCGGTCTTTTTGGCCCAGTCGAGGGCGGCTACCGCCTCTTCAACGTCGGCCTGGATGTGCTGGCTGCTGTCAACCAGCAGGCTGATGCGCCAAAGGTCCACGTAGTCCAGCCCCGCTTCTTTCATTCCCTCGTCGAGCCCTTCCTTGAGCTTTTTCCGTGGCCGCCACTCTTTGAATCGGCTTTCCCATATATGCCATGAATAGCCGAAGTACATCTTATCGCGTCGGCCTTTGAGCGCCTTGGCGTAGGCGAGGATTTCTTCCCGGCAGCACGCGTCGACATAATTGATACCTCTATCGATGCACCGGGTAACGACATCGTAGCGGTTCTTCTGGAAGTCTCGCCGGTCGATTTTTTCCGTCATCCACCCTTCCTGCTCTTCGCCGCCGATTATCTTGACCACTCGTTTCCAGTGCCCCCCCAGGCATACCGCCGATACCATTAACCCTGTCCTCCCGCATCGGCGGTATTCCATATTCGGGTCATAGTTGAGTATTTTGCCTGTGGATGTTTTTTTCGCCCCCTCCGCCGACTTTGCCCCCGCCATCCCGGCCGTCACTGCCGCCGCTGCCGCAGCCGTATCGCGTATGAATTCTCGACGTGTTTTTTTGTCAGCCATAAGACTGTCCTCCTGCTTTTAACAGCATATAATATACAGGATATAGTATAGCAAGGTCATCGGAGAAACGCAAGTATTGTGGCTACGATTTCGAGAGATTGTTGGAGGCGGCGATATTTGCCTATTTTCGGTTTATTATTTAATATTTACTGCTCCAATTGCCATTTACAATTTAGTATTCAACTTTTATAATTGTTAGTGCCGAATCATAAATTATAGATAATCAATCGTAGTGCGGGCGTAGCATAGTGGTAATGCACCGGCCTTCCAAGCCGGCTAGGTGGGTTCGATTCCCATCGCCCGCTTTTTTTGTGACTGCTTTTGATGGGGAGACTTCAAATCATTATGTTCGGGGATGTTCAGCGTGTTTTTATTGCCGGTTTCCGGAAGCGGCGGTGGGAGTCTAAGCAATGGGGCAGGCCCCAACACACTGAGATAATCCCAGTGAGATAGCGAAGCGTTATCTCACCCCAGAAAAATAACGTTTCACTATTTCATAGGGCAGGCGGGGCAAGCGTATGTTTTAAGTGGGTCCCCGCTAACGATATGCGGGGATGCGGGCAGGTGGAAAGTTCACAGATGATTGTGAGAAAGCGGGCGGAGGGTGAAAAAAATACGGGGGCATCGTATTTTCGTAAGCACTTTTAGTTGCAGGGATTAGCTATTCGGCGAACACGTCCTATAAGAATTTTTTAAGCCTTTTTGAAAAAAGTGGATTTATTTGTTGACTTTGTGGGAAGAAGTGGTAAACTTTCCCATTGTTGTTACAGTTAATGGGACAAGAGCCATGCTGAAACTCACAGGTCAATATCAACACGTAATCGATGGTAAAGGCAGGGTTTTGGTCTCCAACAAGTTGAGACATCAAATCGATGTCGATGAACACGGCAGCAATTTCTATCTGGTCTTCGGCGTTAACGGCATACTTTGTTTGTATCCTGAGAAATATTTCGAGCAAATAGTTTTAGCAGTTGCACCCGATGCGACTGCGCCGGACGAGGCCGTGGCGTTCGAGCGGATAAGCTTTGCTTTGACGAGCAAGGTGGAGCTGGACAGTCAGGGCCGACTGCTTTTGAATGAAAGACTGCGAAAGCGAGCGGGATTGAAAGAACAAATTACCTTAGTCGGCGTCCGAGACCATATCGAACTGTGGAATAACGACAACTGGGAACAGTATCTGTCCGACCATATGGCCCAATACCAGAAACAAATGTCGCAGGCGCGGCAAATCGTGTTACAAAAACAGAACAAAGAACTTGAACTTTCTTAACCGGAGGCGACATGATTGAAACGGATTCGAACCATTGTCAGATTGTAGGAAGGAGCCTGGCCGGTGAAAGAACGGTTGACGAACAAACGTTTGCTTCGCTGGCAATACTTTCCGAACGGCTCCAGCATCTGAAGGACGTCGACAAGATTTTTAGCAGCGTTACATTTTCGCCCGAAGTCAGGGAACTTAAAGCCCAGCAAAGGGCAGTAGCTGTAGGGTAAAAATAGCGAATAGTCATAGCGAATAGCGTATAGGAGAAGAAAACCGGGCGCTACACGTTATCCGCGATATGATAAATGAGAAACAATGGAGGTGAATAGCTCGAAAGTAGAGCATATTCCGGTTTTGGCAAGGACGCTGGTCGAGCAGATAAACTTACCCCGGGACGGGGTGATGGTCGATGCGACCATAGGACAAGGAGGTCATAGTTTACTGTTCGGCAAAATCTTGGGCCCCGACGGTGTGATCATCGCTCTTGATGTTGATAAAAAATCTATCCGAGGGGCCCAAATTAGACTGAAAGACCTTGCGTGCAAGGTTATTTTGATATACGGCAATTTTTCAGAAATCGGCGAGCTTGTTCGTGAGCAGGGCGTTGAGAAGGCCGATTTCATATTAGCGGATTTAGGTGTATGCTCAACCCAGCTTGTTGATAGTGAGATTGGCCTTAGTTTCCAGACGGACATGCGGCTGGACATGAGAATTGACAAAAGAATAAAGAGCAGTGCTGCCGATATTGTTAATAAAGCGGACGAAAAAGGCCTTGCAGATTTGATTTACAAATTCGGCCAAGAGAGGGGCTCGCGTCGGATTGCACGATTTATCGTGCGTGAGCGTCAGAGCCGGCCAATAGCGACAACGGGCCAATTGGCTGCGATAGTGTGCAGGGCATTGGGACAGCCAGGGCAAAGACGAAAGAGCAGAATACACCCGGCGACAAGAACCTTTCAGGCATTGCGAATCGCGGTCAATAATGAGCTTGAGAACCTTGAGAGGCTGCTTGCTGCGGCATCGGGGCTGTTGGCTGAAGGCGGTCGGATAGCTGTGATTAGCTATCACAGCCTTGAAGACAGAATGGTTAAGTTTAATTTTAAGGCAAATGAAAAAGACGGCATTTATAAGATTATCACAAAGAAGCCGATTGTGCCGTCACGGGAGGAAATTGAGGAAAATCAGCGGGCAAGAAGTGCGAAGTTAAGGATAGCACAGAAAAAATAGAACAGAAAGTGAAAAAGGAGTTTTGCTATGACTCGGGATGTGAAGATTGGATTGCTGTTAGGTTTGGCGTTTATATTTATGATTGCATTTGTAATTAACGGTCTGCCGAGCTTTCGTGGCGACAGCAATGAGCTGACCAAGACATGGGTCGACTTCCCCGATAAGCAGCCAGGTATCGGGGCCAAAGAGCGAGTGGTTATTGACTGGGCGGCGGCGATGGAAAAGCAGCCCTTTAGAGCTGATAATCCGCTGATGGACGATTCGGAACGCTTCAGAACGAAGTTGCCGCAGGGACCTCCTACCGCCAAAAATACAAACCCTTTGGGTCTTCAAGAGAGCAATATAGTCAAGCCTGTCGCACCGGGGCCGATTAATGTTGAGACAACGGATGTCAAGCCGGCTTTGCCGAAGATATATGTTGTTACCGATGGCGACAACCTGGCATTGATAGCCAAGAAGTTTTATGGTGATGAAGAGGGCAACAAAAGAGCAAACATAATGAAGATATTTGAGGCGAATCGCAACATTCTGAAATCGCCGGATGATATTCAAGTCGGCCAAAAGCTTATCATACCTGCCTTGCGTACTTCGGCGGCGGAAAACAAAAGTAAGAGTGGCTTGGCGAGCTCTATTTTTGAGAAGGTCAAATCTATCGGCCGGGAACATCTTTCTTCTAATAAAGGCCGCACAGCAGAGCCAAGCAAGAAGTACACGGTTCGTGAAGGTGACAGTTTATGGAAAATTGCCGCTGAGCAATTAGGCGACGGCAGCCGGTACACAGAAGTAGCCAAACTAAACGCCGATATTTTATCCGATGAGGACAGTCTGACCGTTGGTACGTCTTTGAAAATTCCCGCTCGATAGAAATACGGGATAGCTGCAGCGTTGAGTAGAAGAAAAGTAAGTTCTATCCGCAATCCGCTGAACACTATGCGATGATTAAATTATGAGGCCACAATTTCGTTTTTTATTTGTTGTTTTTTATTTTACGGCAGTTTTGATTTTCGCTGTTTATCTTCGCAGCGTCAATAATCGCATTTTCTACCAACTTTACAAACACGAGGCCGAACAAGGCTGGTTAGTACAGGAGCTTACGCATAAACAACTGCAAGTGGAAAGTTTAATTAATCCCGCAGCAGTATCAGAACGTCTTGGCGGCCCGTGAGTGGTGTCAGGCGCCGTGAGGTGCAATGTACGAGAGAAGCGTCCGCACTATTATTATCTTTTTTTTGCTTCTGATAGTGGCATTTTTGTCATTAGCAGGGCGCTGCTTTTACCTTCAGCATTTCAAGAACGAGCATTATGTTGACCTTAGCACGAAACAGCAGCTTGGGCGGTTCATAAAGCAGCCTCAACGGGGTGTGATTCTTGATTGCTGCGGCAGGCTTCTTGCGGCGAGCAATAGAGTGCGCACTATCTTTGCCGAGCCGCGAGCAATAGAAAGCCCTCTCAACACATCCGTCAAATTAGCTCCGATAGTAAAGATGCGAGCAACCGAAATAATACGCATTATCAGAGAGAGCAGAAATCCTGGTTTTGTAAAAATCAAGGTCGATGCAACCGCGTCCCAGTGCAGTGCCGCTCGTAAAATCTTCGGCGTCGGAGTCCAATCTGACTGGCAAAGATATTTTCCAATGGGACGATTAGCGGGACATGTCGTCGGCTTTACAAGTGTTGACAACCGGGGATTAAGCGGGATTGAGCTGGAATATGACGATAAACTTCGAGGTTCAGCGGGTCAGAATATTTTTCTTTTCGATGCGTTTCGCCGTCCGGTTCAGCCAAGGCAGCAAAAGAGTGTTTTTAGTAATGGTGTTGGGATTATCTTGACTCTTGATGGCACCATCCAGCAGTTTGCCCGAGCCGAGCTTTTAGAACAGTACGAGAGCTACGAGGCGGAGTCGGCAGTTGCGATTGTGGCCGAACCAAAGACGGGCGCGATTTTAGCTATGGTTTCGCTGCCTGATTTTGACCCTGGCGACATTGGCTCGTCTGACCCAAACACGTTTCGCAATCGTGTAGTAACGGACCAGTTTGAGCCCGGCAGTATGATAAAGCCGATTATCGCCGCAATTGCAATCGATAGCGGTGCTATCAGGAAGGATGAGAGGATATTTTGTGAAAACGGCGACTATTATGGCAAAGGTTTTGGACGAGTCAACGAATACAGGAACCACAGATTCGGCAATTTAAGCGTGAGAGAAGTCCTGATTAAGTCGAGCAATATAGGGATGGCGAAAATCGGTCAAAAGATGGGGCGCAAGAAACTTTACAACGGCCTTAGACTCTTTGGATTCGCTAAAACAACCGGAGTCGAGCTGCCCGGTGAAGTGGTGGGATTGTTGAGGCCCACCAATAAGTGGACCGGCTACAGCGTAACTCGAATACCGTACGGTTATGAATTAAATGTAACGGCGATGCAAATGCTTCGAGCCTTCTGCATCCTTGCGAGCGGCGGTCGCTCAGTTCAGCCGTTTCTTGTTAAGGCAGTAGTTGACAGTAAGGGCGAGATAATCAAGCTAAGACACTCATCACCGGATGTTGGTTACATCATCAAGCCGGAAGTTGCCAAGTGGATAGTGAACGATTGCTTGGTCGGAGTAGTTAATGAGCGGAAAAACGGAGGGACGGGTTGGAGGGCGAAACTGGACAAATGGCAGGTATTCGGCAAGACGGGAACGGCTAATATTGCCAAGGTTGGCGAGAGGGGGTACGAAGACAATTCCAATCTTGCTTCCTTCATAGCAGGTGCTCCGGCGGAAGACCCTGCTGTAATAGTTTTAGTTTCAATTCGCAGACCAAACGGCAGACTCGGCAAAGGTGATAGCGGCGGAGCAGTGGCGTCACCGGTGGTCGGCAGGATACTTGAAAAGACTCTTAAGTACCTGCGCGTCCCTGAACGGGTTTTGTGAGCCTTGACAGGATTGCCTCACCCTTTTATTTCTTTTGATTTTCCAGCCTTGACATAACCGACGGACTACGATATACACGATGCGGGAGGTATAAAAGATATGGCAAAAATTATCTACGGTGTAGCTGGGGAGGGATTCGGTCACAGCAGCCGGTCACACTTGACTGGGCAGAGGCTCATCGATGCAGGGCACGATGTGATGTTTGTCGGGTCTCAAAAATCACTTCTTTATCTGAAACAGTATTTCGGGGAGCGGGTAAGGGAGATATTCGGGTTGTCTTTTGCGTTTGTAGATGGGCGTATAGATAAATCGGAGACACTCAAGCAAAATCTTCTCAATCTGCCTAAAGGCAACAAGCTCAACGATGAATTATTCAAAGAGCATTTTGAGCCATTTGGCCCGGACCTTGTGATATCAGATTTTGAGCCTTTCAGTGCGTGGTGGGCGTGGCGAAAGAGAGTGCCCTTTATCAGTATAGACCACGAACACGTGCTGACGCTCTGTGAGCTGGAGCACGAGAGCAAGAACTGGTTTTCACGGATAACGGCGAGCGTGGTGACGGAGTGTCACTATGTTGGTGCGGTTGCGTATATTGTTATCAATTTTTTCGATGCGCCCTTGCGGATTGATTCGGCAGTCCTGGCACCGCCGGTTGTGAGGCCTATAGTACAGGGGCTCCAATCCAGCAAGGGGGAACATGTCCTGGTGTACTCCACTTCGGGCAAGGGGGTCGAAGGGCTGCAAACGACGCTTGGTAAGTTTTCGCCGCAGAAGTTTTGCCTTTATGGATTTAAAAAAGAGGGTGAATACGACAATTGTATCTTCAAGGCGCGTTCGACGGAGGGATTTCTTGCCGATTTGGCGAGTGCGCGGGGAGTGATAGCCTCGGCGGGCTTTTCATTGCTCAGTGAGTGTCTGCATTTGAAGAAGCCGATGTGCCTGCTGCCTATTACGGGGCAGTATGAGCAGATAATCAACGCGCAGTACATAGAGAAGCTGGGTCTTGGGATTGCGGGTGAGAAACTGGACGAAGAGCTTGTGGGGCGGTTTTTGAAGCAAATTGATAAACCTGTCCCTGATGATGAGAGGATACTGTGGCCTGACAATGATAAATTCTTCCAGATATTGCAGGAGGTCCTGAACAGGCTGCATAGGCCGATTAGTATCGGGCTTTCCTGAGCTGTGAGTTGGTAATATTGGACAGCATTTGCATAGGTGTTAAATTTGCGTTGATATGGACAGGGACATCAGTTGCAGGTAAAGAGAAAATATCTGACAAATATCCCGCTTATTGCGCTTGTGGCGGCCAACCTGATACCGTTCTGGGGGGTGGTTTTTTGGGAGTGGGATGCCTTTAATGTTGTGCTTCTTTACTGGTCGGAAAACATTGCGGTGGGGTTCTATAACATCCTGAAGATGGCTTTTGCGAAGGTCAACAAGCCGGTCGAGCATCTGGGCAAGCTTTTTATGATACCGTTTTTTACGGTCCACTATGGGGGATTTTGCGCGGTTCACGGGTTCTTCGTTTTAATGCTGTTTGGAAAAGGGGATGGCGGGTCTTTGCAGGGACACAGCTGGCCGTGCTTTTTTGTCTTTCTTCAGATGCTGCTGAATGTTCTCAAACATATCTATTCGATTATGCCGGAGGCGATGCTGTATGCGATGGGGGCGCTTTTTGTAAGTCACGGTGTCTCGTTTGTGTATAACTACCTGATTAAGGGCGAGTATGCCAAGGTCGAACTCAACAAGCTGATGGGCAGCCCGTACGCTCGAATTGTTATTATGCATATGGCTGTTCTATTCGGCGCGTTTTTGACGACGGCGTTGGGCTCGCCGGTTGGTATTTTGATTATTCTTGTTGGTTTGAAGACCTCTCTGGACGTGATATTTCACCTGCGCCAGCACAAAAAGCACCAGGCAAAAACCGCTTCGGCATAATTACAGAATCGGGTCAATCCAGTATAATGTTGCGATAGGGCCTGCGCAGTTAATCTTTGAAATTCAAGACTTCGGGATTTATGATGAGTTTTATATCATCTTTGGTGTGAGGGATGCCGTCCGGGCCGGGGCTGAATATCTTTTTGTTCTCGACGTCGATGATATACTCATCGCTGTAGGCACGGGCCTTTAGACTTATTGTTTTACCGAGTCTTTTACTTAACACGATTTGAAGCAGGTCAGAATGTATTTGAAGTTTTGTTTTTATCTGAGAGATTCTTTCCAAGGCAGGTGTTATAATTCCGATCAGCAGCGAACCTATAGGATTATATGTTTTGTAGTACCATGGGAAATTACCATTGGGATCAATTGTTATGGGTAGATCCGGATAAATGGCAGGCCATACTGAGAGTTCTTCAATATTCCGGCGATTCTCTTCAGCAGCAATCAATCTATCGCAACAGTTTCTAAGCACACGGAGTGACGAATTCAATTTAAGAGGAGAGAAAGTCGAATATTTCATCCTGGTTGTTGTGGATATTTTACGTAACTCATTTTTAAATGAAAGGTAATCAAATATGATTGAGTTTCGCAGATAAATATCCTCATTTGTGAGCGGAGTGAAATGCTGCGCCAGCAGCTCCACTGAAACCCGGGAGGTTTGTGGATTGTTTATTATGAAGTTTGCAGTTTGAATATTTACTACAAAACAAGCCATGCATACCAACTTAGTGACTAAAGAACGGGCATTCAAATTCATCTTTCTAATAATGTTGTCTAACTTCAAAAGCTCTTCTATCGCAATCTCATCATTTTCCTGACAGCTTTGTAGACGCACGTAGGCTCGATGCAAAAAGGCCAAATTTCTGACGTTTCCTAACCAATGAAGTTTAGGGTCGAGAGAAGGTTCCGTTAAGTCTGCTATTTCTGGAAACGTGCTGAGGCTTGCGATAACGTTTCTGCCTTTCTCGGCATTTTGCCAAATTAGTATAATACTTTCGTCATTTTCTTTGAGTCCTGTAGATATTTTGGTGTAATCGTCTTCTTTGAAGAACTTGTTAATCTCTCTCAGATTATTTACATCCTGAGCGGATAATCCTATGGCCGGGGCGCCCGGCAGGTTAGTATCTTCAACAGCTAAGCTTTTCAGCAGTTCGTAACTTTGATTGTATTGTGGTGGTGCTGATCTTATATCAGAGATTGTATAATCGTTCGGAATCGGAGGTGCATCAATACGCCAGTAACTTAAAAGGACTACTTGTAGGGATGAGAAGATCATCACTACAATGGCAAAACTCTTACCAATTAATCTGCCCTTGCTTTTTCTAATCTTAGCAATAGAGGTGATGGCGGTATAAAGGCCCATTAGTGCCGCGATAAAAGCCAAAGTGGGATTCATAAAGAACGTGAGTGCCGCACTTAGACCTGCGAGCAGAGCCGACACAATCACCAGTTTGCTCATTTTTTTCTTAGGGGCTGGCTGCTCTGTTGGCGAACCTGTCAAGGCGAAGCTGCAGGATGTACATATTTGGGCGTCATCGGGGTTTTCAGTTCCGCATTTCTGACATTGCATTTGCGATTTCCCAGACACTGTTTGTAAAGGCTATTATTCGCTTTCTTGTATTTACCACTTTAGCTTGTGGAGGTCTCTTGTCTTGATGAATCGCACGTGGTTGTCGGCAAATAAGACATTGCAGCCTTCGCCCTGATGGTTGTCGGTGGTGAGCATCTCCGGTCCTCCGACCTGGTTCCATCCGGGGTGAGTCTCGAAGAGGGCCACCATCTCCGGAGGAGCATCCCCTTTGCTAAAGTTTTCCAGGTTCTTGTTCATGGCGTAATTGCATGGCCCCTCCAATGCACCTTTACAGCGGAACCCTTCACGGGGCATCTCTGTATACTTCATAAGTAAATCGCACCATTTTGTTTGCGTCGGGAATTTATTATCGTAGTCGTTGGCATAGATAAGCATGGCCCTGCCGAGGCCGGACATGTTTTGACCGCATACTATTCGGAAGGCGATTTGTCTGGACCGGGCCAACGCCGGCATAAAAATTCCCATCAAACACGCGACAACCGGCACCAGGACTACCAGGACTACAGGCAAGGCAATTCCTGTGACTGCCAGGCCGATGCCTTTTAATTGACCCCTGCTTTGAGAAATCTTTACTAAACTTACAATACCAAAAATTATTGAAAATATTGCCGAAATAAAGCAGGTAAAGGGGCTTAGAATTGCGAGTACAAGCGAAGCGATGGCCATTCCGCTTGTTTTGGCTGGGCTGATCGGCTGCTGGGCCACAGGGGGTGTCAGAACGGCGCTGCAGGAGCTGCACACCAGGGCGACATCGGGATTTTGTGTTCCACATTTTGGGCAGTACATTTTAAGGTCTCCTTTTGATTTGATATTTGGCCACATTAAATCTCCGCGAACCATTTTCGGACCATTATAGTTTATTGGGTGGGATTTTCCAGGATATTTTTTGTTATTTGTTCGTTTGCGAGCGATTTAGAATGATGGATTTTGAGTTTGTCCTATGTGTCCTTCGTCGATGCAGAACTGGATGATGTCATGGCCTAATGGGGCGGCGTCGGCTGAGCCGCGTTGTCCTCCTTCGACGAGAACGACGATAGTGAGCTTGCGGCCTGTGTCATCGATGGCAAAGCCACCAAACCAGGCATGGTCCGGATTTGTCGTAGAACCGGTTTTGCCATACACTTTTACACCCTGAAGGGGGAGAGTGCTTTGGACAAATTGGCTGTAGGCGGTTCCGCTGAGCTCATTAACTACGGCACTCATGCCATCGTGGACGACGTTTAAGGTTTGCGGAGAGATGCCGAGTGGGACAGGCTGGGAATTTTGAATTTCGAATTCGGGATTTTTGTTAGGATCATTTATGAATAGGCGAGGTGGTTTGTAGATACCACCACGAGCGATGGCGGCAATGGCATTTGCTACCTGCAGCGGTGAGGCCCGGAGATTTCCCTGGCCGATGCCGAAATATCTTTTTTCGCCCCTGTCGAGAGGCGGTATCTGCTCGAAGCGTGAAATTGTAGGCCTTGGGGCGCCGGTTGAGATTCTTCCAGCGACCTGTCTTAGGTCTCGATGCTCGATGCTCGATGCTTCCGCCTTCGCTGAAGCTACGGCGGACAAGCGATACTCGATACTCGATGCTCTAAGCATCGGTGTAAGTGGGATTTTGTGGCCGTAGCCGAACTTGAAAAGCCAAAGCTGGAGGACAGAAGAGTCGATTCTGTCTGCAAGCCTGGAAAAATAGATATTGCAACTGCCCCTGATGGCGTTACGTGCATAATTTTGCCATTTGTAGTCGTGTCCGCTCCGGTACCTGTTAAACATCCAGCAGCTTGGCCAATATCTTGGTGCCTTTTGTGCGGTGCAGTTAATAATCTCCTCCGGAGTGATTTTGCGTGATTGCAGTCCGGCGATGAGAATGAGAGGCTTTACAACTGAGCCTGGCGGATAGGCCTTATTTACCGCTCTATTTCGCAGCGGTTCGTTGGAGTCGGAAGCCAGGGCGCTATAGTCCTGCCTGACACGGTTCAAATCAAATGTCGGTGTTGATACCAGCGCGAGGATGTCGCCTGTTGCGACCTCTATCACGACCGCTGCCATAGGGGTATTGCAGTTTGGATTTAGGTCGCAGTCGGTGAGACGGTCTTCTATTTTCTTTTGAAGCTCGATGTCCAGTGTCGTTGTAACGTCTTTGCCGAACTGTGTCTCGGTCCGACTTATTAGCTGGAGGTCTATATCGTAAGCTTTTTCGCCACGTCTGCCCCGCAGTATAGCCTCACAAATATATTCAACGCCGTCTTCCCTTCCGCAGACTTCTTCGCTCAAATAGCGTGATAATTTATCATTTTCAAAAAGTTGCTTGTCCCTTTCCTGGTGCCGCCCAACCCATCCTATTGTTTGTGCGGCGACTGAGGCGTAGGGGTAAATCCTCCTTGATTCCGGCAGGATTTCAATGCCCTCAATATCCATAAACTCCAATTGAGCATCAAAGACGTCCGCATCGGTTTTTAACTCGAGCAATCGCCAGGGCCTGTTCATTTTGGGAATGTTCTGAATCTTTTCTATAAGCAAAAATCGCTGGTCTTGGTCCGGGAATTCCTTTTTGAAATCCTTAATGGCTACTGACAGCGGCACGTCACTGATTCTGCCTTTGTATTTGGCAATTATTTTCGGGTCGGGGCGGTTTCTCCTCCAGGCAAGAAAAGTGCGGAGATTCCATATTTTGTCGTTAATTCGGGCGATTCCTTTCTCGACATCGGCTCTTTCTAAGCCAAAGTACGTACACTTATCAATAATCTTCTGCAGGTCCTTGAGCTTTGCATACAGTTTTTTGCGTTCCTCGGATAAAGATAGTTTTGACCCGGCGAGCCCGAGCAGTTTTGCCCGTCGAACACGTTCATCGAGAAGTGAAGTCAGCTTGTAATTTATATGCAGCTGGAACTGTGGTTCATTGGAGGCCAATTCCCTGCCTTTTCGGTCGAGAATTTTTCCCCTGATGGTCTTAAGCTGACGTGAGACGCCTTGCCGGAGCTTTAATTCTGTGATTCCCTCCATGTAGAACGAATGGGACCATACCTGTATTTGTATCAGCCGGAGTAAACAGGGTAGTATAAGCAGTGCACTTATGATTATAAAAATTTTGATTCGCTTATTAAACATAGTAATCGTATTTTGCAGCTCTTAAGAGATACACTTGACTTTCACAGTTCACGAAACACGCAGCTAACGCCGGCTGAATCGATGTGTTTTTATACGCATGAACCATGCAGCCGGCAAGAAAAATAACGGCCCGACTATGGACGAATATAATGCAGTGGCCAGGATAGCAGAGTATAAATTCGACACGGTGGACTGACCTCTCAGGAGCGCTAAAAAATGAGTGAGTGTGCCGGTCATAAAAGCGGTGATGAATATAGCAATCGCCTGGTAATGGACTTTTCTGATGGCAATAACCCGGTGAAGATATGCCAGGGCGGTGCCGAAAAGTCCAAAGCTAATCGTTTGTGAGCCCATTGTAGAACCAATACTAATATCAGCAGCAAAACCTATTGCGAATGAGGTTATGACGGCATCGGTGGTGTTGCTGTAAACGGCAGAAAAGACCAAAAGGATTAATAATAAATTAGGTTTACTGCCTAAAGGTGGAAGAGCAATTATATCCAACAGCAGAGAAGCCTGCAGTACGGCAACCAAAGAGACAAAGACAGCGAACCGAAACCATCGCATTTTATATCCTCACGGCCTTTCGCGCACTTATTCATCGTGAGCGTTTCGGCTGCGCTCAGCATCGAAGGCCTTCGCTGAATAAGTGCGGTATGTGTGCCCTCGATTAGACTTATGGATTCATTATAATTACGGTTATAGTGTTTAGTCTTTCCAAGTCACAGACCGGTTTGACGGTTATATCCCACATTGACGGATTTCTATCGTCCCTTTTGCACCGGTCGACTATTCCTATAATCATGGAAGCATCGAGAATACCCGGTTTTTTTCGCGCGAGTACTTTGTCTCCGACCCTGACCTTGTGCTTTGTAGAGAGGAGTTTGATCTTTGCCAAATCTTTTCCGCAGCCCTGCATCAGCCTGTCTATATTTAAGTTTCCTATCCTTACGGCTATCCTGGAAGACGGGTCTGTAAATAACTTAACGAGGGCTGTTCTTGGCGAGACGTCAGAAACCGTTCCGATGATACTATTGTCTCCGAGGACGAACTGTCCTTTATCCAGGCCGTCGTTTTCGCCACGATTTATAGTAAGCTCGCTTCTTGTTCCGTTGATAGTTGCCCTGTAGACATCGGCCATAATGAAGCCGGCATTTTTCAAGGCAGGAAATCTAACCCGCAGCCTTGACAGCTTTATGACCTCCAGGTGTTTTTGTCGTAACTGTTCCTGAAGGTTGGCGATATAGTTTTTGTATTGGGATTCTTTATCGAACGTGACCCCCGGGGCAGAGCGTCTGGTGCGGGCATAGAGAGAAATGTTTTTTCCGATAGTTAAAGGCCAGCGAAAGATACGCGCAAATGCAAACTGAAGGTCATTTGTAAGGTTCTGAGGTGCAAAGAGCAAGATAAGCCCGGTCAACATAAACCAGGTAAATAACATTCGTCTGGAGAGAGACCCCAAACGAATGTTATCACGTTTGGAACCCCATTCTCTAATTAGCTTCCTTGCCATAATCGTATTGCATACTGTGCATCAGTCAGCACGCAGGACGAATCATTCCCATCCGTACTCGTTGTGATCCATCGTATCCTTCCACAACTCCAGATTTTCGAGGTAGACGCTGGTGCCTCGCGCAACGCAACTGAGTGGGTCGTCGACCCTTTGTACATTGAGTCCGGTTGCATTAGCGAGAATAGCATCCATTCCCCTCAAGAGTGAAGCTCCCCCGCAAATGTGGACTCCGTTGTCTATCAAATCGGCAGCCAGCTCAGGCTCGGCCTTTTCCAGAGTAGCGGTGACGGTATCAATAATCGTAGCGATGGTGTCTCGCATTGCTTCACGTATTTCCTCGCTTGTAATAACGATTTTTCTTGGCAGGCCTGAGATTGTGTCTCTTCCGGCGACCTCCATCGTCAATTCCTCTTCGAGTGGAGCAGCAGAGCCGATTTGTATCTTTACTTTTTCCGCGCTAGTCTCTCCGATAAGGAGGTTGTATGTTTTTTTGAGATGACTAATGACGGCTTCATCCATATCATCGCCTCCGACTCGGATTGATTCGGATGTTGCGATGTCTGCCAGACTCATTATTGCCACTTCGGTGGTTCCGCCTCCGATATCGACAATCATAGATGCTGTTGGGTCTGTTATTGGCAGTTCAGCTCCGATACCAGCCGCCATCGGCTCATCAACGAGGTAGACCTTTCGAGCACCTGCGCGTTCAGCACTATCAATGACTGCGCGTCGTTCAACGGCGGTAATTCCGCTTGGTACAGCGATTACGACACGAGGCCTGATGAGACCTCCCCTGCCGTGGACCTTGCGTATAAAATATCCGAGCATTGCCTCAGTTATTTCGAAGTCGCTGATTACGCCGTCTTTGAGGGGTCTTATTGCGCTGATTGAACCGGGCGTTTTGCCGAGCATCTCGCGTGCGACCAGCCCGACTGCTTCGCCATTGTTGAGGACAATGTTGGTTCCCTTGCGAACGGCAACTACGGAGGGTTCATTGAGGACAATGCCTTTGCCGCGGACACAAACCAAGGTAGTACAGGTACCCAGGTCGATACCCATGTCCATACTGAACCAGCCTAAGATTGTGTCCAGCAGCACCATCGACTCCCTTCATAAATTACAATTTACTATTTTTTATATGTAAACAGCGCAGTTGTCAACCCCCATTAAAAATTTTCTTTTTTGTAGCTCCGTGGCGGCAATGGGCATACATCTAACGGGATATAGGGTATTTTCCCTTTATATCCGCAATTTTTGAGGGGGTCAATAGTAAATTGGCTACGGAATTTTGAAGATTGTTTCGTACTGAAAATAGCATTTGTAGGCAACAAACGCTGCTGTGGCCAGCACAACGCATAGCGCCAAGCCAAGTATAACCGTGTATAGATTGTCGACTGCGATTACCTTACCCCCACGGATTTGCCTATTAGGACTCATATGTCAACCTCATATAGAATGGTTCCCATTTTGGTTGTATTTATTTTTTTGGCCTGTATTAGCCAAATCTGCTAAAAGTTAATAGTTACGGTGTCTCCGGCCCCTGGTTGTTCCCGTGCAAGATCCAGCAGCTCCAGGGCACCGACAGCTTCTTCAGCATCTGTGTCTATGATGAGAATATCGCAAATAAACCTATCTCCGCGTGTAACGTGGAATTTCATCCCTTCCTTAACGCCGTCCGCGGTTCCGATGGATATGCTGGCCATCTTATTTTTCAAATCTACAGCGGTTACCAATCCTCTCAAGGCGATATCTTTTACGATAACCGGAGCCGGCCGAGCTATTTCTCTGGGTCGTGTGACGGTCACGACGGGCGCAGGTGCTCTCCCTACCGGCTGCAGGAGCCTGTCCATCCTGCTTAGCAATTCAACCTTTTCCTCCAGGAGCTGTTTCTTTTCTGTCTGCAGCGTTTGTATTATTGCAAATTTCTCCAGAAGTGTCGCTGAAGTATCGTCGAACTGTGCTATTAGTTTGATTCGTTCAGAGTCAACTTTCGTTAGCTGAGCCTGGGTATCCATCAACAACTTTGTCGTCTCGCTGGAAGTTTGTGAGGTAGTCTCTACGACGCTGGCCATGTCGCTTACCCGCTGGGTCATAATCTTTTCTTCGTCTTTGGCAGCTTTGAGGTCGCCCTTTAAAGTGCTGATTTCGGTGTTGAGTGAGCCGATTTCACGTGTAAGTTTGTCTTCCAGCCGTTCCATTTCCGCCTTTTTCTCGTTGAAGGCTTTTACGTTGCTTTCAGCCGTTTCGCGCAAGCTATCGGCCTCTCTTTTTAAGGTGTTGTATTGTTCTCTGTAATTGTCAGCGTTTGCAACGTAGGTTACGACAATGCCGCAGAGGAAAATCGAGGAAATCGTCAGTAAAACTATTAAAATTTTTGTAAGCGTACTCAAAACAAGCCCCTTTCGTTAATTCGTGCTTTTTTTGCGGATGTCCGATATATCACGATATCGTACATTCTCCACTATTACTTTACACTTTACGGAGGGAAAAATCAAGATATTTTTTACCTATTTTATCATGAACAACTTGAAGACGGGCACAGACTTGGGTACCCTTTTTGCCCCGCCACTTCGATTTTGCGCAGCAAAAAGGCGGGATTGCAAAGTGGAAAGCCCTAATTGGTACGGGAACGCGGTATGGAGATGCCGGCAAATGGGCAAAATCCAATGGCCAAAGAGAATTGATGACTGGAAAAAGGGCAGATTTCAGGTGTCAAATTTTCGTTGAGCATTGAAAAACGGCCATGGCGGCAGCCATACGGACAATTTTTGACTCATCTCTGAGGAATCGCGGCAGAAATCGGATAAGAGATGGTGTGCCAATTCGGCCTATCGCCAGTGCGGTCCGTACATTAAGCCGATCTCTGCCCTGTTTATCAAGGCCCGCAGCGAGATTTTTTGAAAAAACATCGAGTACTACGGTTTCTCCGCGGCTATCTTTGAGCCTGCCGAGCTGTTCCGCTGCGGCCAGGCGAACCTCAACTATATCATCATCGAGCATAGTAGTGAGGGCGTTTCTGGCCTGTAATGTTCCCAGTGCTCCCATCGCTTTTATGCCCATAACTCTATCATCGGCGTAAGCGCTTATCAGCATTGTCCACAGCTTGGGATATATCCGCTCATCGCCAAGGTTTGCTATGGCTTCGGCGGTCACGAATCTGACCATGTCTCCGGAATCCTGTCGCCGCAGTGTCCACCATAATGCCTGGCTGGTCAGTGCACTTGTATCGCCGCTTTTGCCCAGAAGCAGAGCAGCGTTAGCGCGCACCGTCTGGTCAGTGGCGGTTATGGCCTTGCGAAGCTGTTCAAAGCTGTCAGCAAAGCCAAGCCTGCCCAGGGTATAGAGCACCGCAATCCTGACATTTTCGTTATTGTCCTGCAGCAGCGCCCTTACGGACGTTGTCGCAAGAGAGTATTCCAAATCGCCCACAGCCAGAACGGCAGCAAATCTAACCGGTACAAAGTCATCTTTTAGCAGGCGTCGTACTTTAGGTATCAGTCTTATTCGTTTAGTGGTTGCGACAACTTCGATAGCGTTAACCCTGATTACGGGGTCAGCGTCAGCTAAACCTTGCCTGATAATTTGGGTGGCTTCGAGCACGAGGTTGTCGGCAGAGACAGGTGCCGGCCAGTCTGTTCTCGTATATACCATTTCCTGGCATCCGAAGCAGAGCAGTGCGTAACTGATAAGTGCGCAGGCCGCGAGCCCCGTTAGAAATTTTTTCATTTGTAGGCTGTTCGGCGCTTGTAGGATTTCTAACGGGGCGAGCACCTTCGTGTAATTTGTTTTATGTCTTTTAGCGTTTTTAGCCTTATTTTTCATTTTTCCGTTGCCGTGAAAAAATAACATATTTTTTATTTCGGATAATACTTGCTGAGACTGGAATTATTATGAGCAAAAGAAGGCATAGAGCACAACAAAAATTCAGCCATTGGCCGTATTTACTAAAAAATGTAGTTCTTTTGTCTATCGGCACTTTATCGACGAACCATCCAGCCATCCCCTGGCGGTCGATGGCCTTGTCGGGCAAAGTGCCGGCCAAAGAGCCATTTTTTACGCGTCCGAGTGTGTCGATTATGCAGCTTATGCCGGTATTGACGCTTCGGACGATGCTGAGTCTGTTCTCAACGGCCCGGAAGACACATATTGCCATATGCTGTGAGAGTTCAGTGCTGGGGAAGACATTGTCACCCTTGAAACCGACAAACCATCCATCGTTACTTATGTTAATGAGCCAGTCAATCTGCTTTCGGCCCTGCTTATCCAGTGCGAATCTTCGGGCGATGGCAGGGATAGTAGCTTCATAACAAATCATTACACTGAATTTGTAAGGCCGAGAATCCAGGGCTGACGTGGAATTGGTATGTGGGCCGGCCATTTCAAAAACAGTGTATTCGGTGCCCGGGTCGAGTGAATGGTCGTAACCATAAGGATTGAATTTCATCAAAAGGTTAAACAAGAAAGGACAACTTTTTCTGAAAGGCAGGACCTCGCCGAAGAGGACCAGGTGCATCTTGCTATAGTGTTTCGGGTACTTTGACCCATCAGGCCTGTAAAGGAACGCCGAGTTGTACCTGGCCGCCCAGACAGGCTCGTCGTTTCGGAATTCTACCTTGCCTGAGTAGGCGCCGATGAGCAGGTATGCATTATCGGCGGCGTGCTCGGAGAGGGCTTTGTCAAAGAGTATTGGCTGGCTTAAGGGGTCGAGAAACGTCAGGACTTCATCATTCAATGTTGCCTGCACCATGGTCTCCGGCCAAATGATGAGTTCGGCGCCGGCTTGTAGACTTGCCTTACTTTTCTCCATAAGTTCATCGAAAATTTCCTGCGAGGTCTGCTCAGCGACTTCGGGCTCTCCTCGCAGTGCCTCTGTCTTAATCCACTGTGGAAGGTTTGACTGCAGTGACGCAACGACCGGGCCCTGGGTTACGAACTCGTCCGATTGATTTATTCTCCATCGGCCGTAAAAAAACGTGCCAAGCAGCGCAGCGCATACTACGGTGGTCTTTATAAAATTGCTTACTTTGAAGAGGTTTTTCTGTTGAGCGGCGATTATCAATTCGGCCAGCAGGCCATTGACCATTGCAATGAGAAAGGAGATGCCGGCTGCTCCGAAGATGTCTGCAATCTGGATGATGGTGATATTGGTATACTGGCTGTGTGCCAGAAAGCGCCAGAAAAAGCCGCCGAGGAAAAGGCCCTGCAGGCGTTCGGCTCCGACGAAGAGTACGGGTACGGCCAGAAATAACGGTATCTTTTTTGTCCTGCAGTAACGCAAACAGAGGGCGAGTATCGGCCAGAACAGCGCTGTATAAATACAAAATGAGCTCCAGCCCAGCAGCGTTATCGGAGCTATCCAGTACAGATTGCCGAGCCAGTAGCAAAGTGAGACCAAGTAGGCGAGAAGGGCCAAGGATTTGGTTTTTGTCCGCCGTGGGCGGAGTGAGCTTGCCAGGATAAATGGCACCAGCGACACCCAGGCCAGAAACGAGAAGCTAAAGGGTGCCTGTATCACCGTGAGCATTATCGCGCTGGCGATGAAGGGTAAGCAAAACAGGAAAATATTCTTTAGCTTCAACTGGATTTTGCCTTACTGGTCCGAACTTTCTTTTGGTGAAGTGGTCCTAATCTTCCACTTTTCCGGAGTCTTATCAGACGTTTCATAACTTCATTAGGGGTGAAGTGGTTCTCCTCATTCGCTATAATTGAATTAAATTTAGCAGTAAATAAGGCAAGCTTATGTTCATCTACGCTCAGATGTCCCGTTGGGACATTATTCTCATGGTATAGCCATTTAAGCTCTCTGTCCATATAGTCAGTCCATTCTCTTGGACCTTCACCCTCTACTGGAAGGTTCTTACATTTTTTTATTCTTTTCCGCGATTCTCTGGCATAATCGCTTGAAAGCTCGATTCCTGTGTATTTCCTTTTCAATTTCGCAGCGACAACTGCGGTGGTTCCCGAGCCGCTGAAAGGGTCGAGGACGTAGTCACCGGGATTGGAGCTTACGGCTATGATTCTTTTGAGGAGGCTTTCGGGCATATGACAGGGATGCCACTCTTTACGGTGCTTGAATGTTCCACAAACACGTGGGAAATGAGTCCAGACGTCGTCGGGCATCTTGCCTGCTCGTTTGGCCCTTCTGTCGTTATAATATAACTGTCGGTCTGAAGGGGTGCGAACAGCGGCGTCATTAAAAGTAAAATCATTTTTGTCATTTACGAAGTACAATATGTGGGTGTGTGAGCGGGCGAATTTTGTTTTCATCCGTTGGCCGAAGGTGTAGTGCCAGATAATCCAGTTACGCATAAAAAGGCCAAGCTCGTCGGCTATGACTTTTACGTTTGCTGCATACTCATCGCCGATGGCTATGTAGAATGAGCCGTGGGGCTTGAGGACTTTTTTGCATGCGGCCATCCAGTCTTTTGTCCAGGCGATGTAGTTTTTGGATTTGACCCTGTCGTGGTATTTGTCGTATTTGTAGCCGATGTTGAAGGGCGGGTCGGCGAAGATGAGGTCGGCAAAGGGTTCGCGTGCTTTGCTTAGAACCTCTATACAATCGCCGCATATTATCTTATCGAGAAACTTTTGCATAGCGGTATATTATCAAACAATACCACTTCTGCAAGAAGCTTTTATTCCCCGCCCCACCACACGCCAATACCGTAGGCAACACGAAACTATATTTAGCCCCCAAATTTATTGCGGGATTTTATTTTAACCCCAAAAACTTTGAAGATTTAAGCTATAAATGGCATGAACTCCCTTCGTATATTTACTTGGAGAAACAAATGACCGTGGTGTCGGATATGCAATCTGGATTTCATCTATAAAGGTTTTAAAAAGGCCAACCGCTACAGATTGCATTTTACTACCTATCGGAGATAAAATTATACGCTCCATTACCCCATGTTTTGAATAGATCACTAAAAGATGCTCTAAAGTTTCACGATAATCCAAAGTGCTGGCGTTCATATCCTCTCGTTGTAGAATTTCTTCAATGTGGTTTAACTTTTTGATAGCCTCTAGTCGCCACGCATTTTCAGGCAAATGAGGTATCCCATGAATAAAACTAAAACTGGAAGGCTGAAGTTCTCCGCGCAGAGCTGAAAGTTGGTCGATATTAAAAGAAGGAAATGTGACTAGTCTAATTGGCTGACCTTGCAAACCCACTGAAGATAATTCAGGCACCACAGTTACTTCAAGCACACCGGAAGAAATGAACATTGTTCGATAAACAGAATCAGAGCCACTTGCAGCAATTGCGGAACTAACCTCTTCTTCTTCAGGCGGATACTCAGAAGCTTCTGTATAGAGGATAATTCCGTTTTCAAGACCACAATGAGACCTACTAAGTCCGACTATAAGCTGGACGATAAGCAATCGAGACATAGCTGATATATCAATATATATCTTTCCATTGATGCCATTTAAAAGACTTATTATTTTGTCACAAATCCCAGTTGGGTTTTGCCGGTCGTATGTTATTTCTATCATATTGATTGCATTCTTCTCACATAGCTCTTTAATTTCTGTGTATTTGTTTTCTTTAATATACGGACGATATTGCATAACCAGAACAGTAAAACCAGCATTACCAGACGTCGTTTGTTGTTCTAGTACTGCTAACGCTCTATCCTCAAAACCAGCACATAAGATCAAAGCATCCTCATTTCCTATAGCAAATGCATCTAATACTTCAAGTTCTGGCTTTTTGATATCGCGTAATATGTCATCTTTTCTTGAAACCCTATCCATTTTATTGGTACCATATTTATTTATTGAAACAAAATTAACTTTTAGATGTCTTCGAAGGTCATTTGGCCATCTTCTGGTTCCTGCACTTGATTATCCTGCTCGAACTTTTTCGGATTTAAAAGAAGTAACTCAAAATCTTCATTACGTAATCGAATCGAATCTCTTTTACTAAAAGCTAGATTAAAATGAGGTAAGAGTGCTCTCCGCAAGTAAAGCCTTGGAACAACCCTCCCCGTTATACTTTTACCGCGAGGATCTTCTATAAATAATGAATATCTAAGGAGTTGTTTATAGATTTTTTGTGCATCTCTACAAAAATTTAAATCTTCAATTGGTTCGATTCTTGATGCTAAATAAGGGGGACTTCTTTTTTTGTCCTTTGAGTTTCTATATTTCAAATAAGAATGTGCGACATTCCCGAAAGCAGTAACAATTTCAACAAGTAGATTACCGTCTTCAATTCCCCTAACGCTATTCAGGAAATGACCAGCTTCTTCCCGAATAGCACGTCTCTGTTCATCTTTAGATATCTTGGGTGATGTGTTGATGGCGGCTAGACCAGCGTCGTTTCCCGCTGACGCAACCATTCGTTTAATAAGGTTTATAATATAAAATATATCTCCACTACATAGGCTCTCTAGAATTTCCTTTCCCCACATTTCAGGTTTTTCGCCTTTTCTAATTGCATATGCAAATTGAATTGAATCTAAGTTAGGATTAGTACCTACTAGCTCTTCTAAAGTAGAGACAGGATAACTTTGAATAGCCTTAAAACGTCTGGTAAAGATGTCTTCTAAAAACTTGAGTGTCTCGGAGGACTTAGCTTGTAAATAAACCAAACCAAGATTAAGCAAACTAAACTCTCGGCCCTCATCATATGTTTTACCATCTATATCTGCACGGACATACGAAACCGGGCTTTCTGTAGATACTTTGAAAAAACAGAATGGTGTTCTTTGCATGAATAATCGATTAATATTCTTTTGAAGATCCTCTGTAATCTTTGGCATAGAATAATCATCTATAAAGAAATAGAATGGTATATCCCGAAGGTAAGATAGCATCCGCATTATTTCAGAACAAACACGCATTAAAATATCTGGGCCAAAGTATCGACCTATAAATTGACCTGTATTTATAAAACGTTGCTTGTCTGCAGCACGACGTCGTTCTTTTTGTAGACGAACACATAGGGCTTTAAATGTATAAGAACCTGGTTCTTGGGGAGGGGTAAAATCTAAAATTTCCCATATTTTACCAGACAAATTTGCTTCGTTTTTCAAGAAATCCTCCTTGAAGTAATTCAGGGACCACATTTCAATTGACTCTAAAGTTTCGTAGATAAGTGTGGCAGTGACATAATGCAATGGGATATCATATCCCTCTGGTTTATCAGGCAATTTATATCTTGGGAAACCAAAATACAGGTCGTCACAGCGATAGTAGACTCCTATGTAATCAATATTTTTAGGATCGGCCTCATCAACAAGAAATTGGTGACGTAAACTTAGGCTTTTAAAAACGGTGGTCTTACCACAGCCACGTGGACCAGTCAAAACAAGATTATTTTTACTTTCAACTTGGTTCAAGCCTAAGAATAAATGCGAATATAAAGCTTTAAGCAATGAGTGAGATTCTCCAATCTGCTCACAGCTTAGATAATCAAAGGGAGTGACTAATTTTGCTTCTGTGGTTTGTCGGCGTTTAGTTGCAAACTCATTATCAATTTCTTCCAATAGCTTATAAAGCTGGCGTGCCTGTCTTGCTAAAGGTTCCCGAGTTATATCCCTTTCACAAAGATAACGCGAAAGGAAACAATCATTCAGCAAGTTGAATGCATATTTTTCTCGTGGTCCTGCAAGTGAATAATCTACATTTTCTAATAGCTCTTTAAGTATTGTTGCTAATTGGTCATAGTCGTCTTTAAAAATGGCGCTACTTGTAACGGTGGTGACGCCAAAGTCAGTTACGCGAAAGCTAAAAGAGGGACCGCCTAATTGATCAGTTCTATCTTCTACGAGAATATTTTTTGAATGTAGGTCACCATGTTTCTCATGATGTCTTTCCATGTTATCAATAAAAGAAAGCATTTCTTTCAAAAAGCCTTCAATAAATCCAACGGAGATATCTCCTTTGTGCTCTTTAATATGTTTGTCTAAAGTTTTACCATACACAAATTCTGAACATAAGACCACACAGTCGATACTGTTATCTTGGTCAACCCAGTTTGTAACGTGCCAAAATTTAACAACAATTCTGGAATCTAAAATATTCGCTTTCTTAATTTCCGCACGCCACGACGGTTCGGATGTGTCTCCTCGCACATTCTTCCGAGGTATTATCTTGCATGCGATATCGTTATTGGCAATTTTGGAGTGTGCTCTAAAAACATGTGCATTGTTCCCCGACCCAACATGTTCGACTATTTCATATTCTGGCAATCCTGGAACTTTTTTGCCAAGGAAAAAGTCCAAATTCGGTAAAAACTTTCTCATACCATTTTTCTCTAAAAAGCAATGTAAACTAAGTTTTCAAACAACGCATTTAATAGAAACGTTTACCTAATTTGGCCAAATAGTCTAACGATACAAGAAAATACAAGGTGGTTCAAACAAATAATACTCGAAATACGAACACATTTCCGGCCCCACAATACCCAAAACTGTTTTTTGCAGGAATTCTTACTTGAGGAGTCCGGCGATGAGAGAAAGATGGTTTTAAATATCAGTTATCGGTCTATTTTTGCAGGAGTCTGATTTGGCAGGAGCGATTTGCTAAAGTGGCTGGTATCCTTTGTCGACAAAAACGGTAGTGTTATAAAGTTGCGAGCGATTTCTGTTTCGTGGGATAGGTGTCTTAGTCAGCGAGGGAAACAATATGCCAGACGAAGAATTCAGACTTGTCGACCTTTTAGACGATTTGTCCGCCGGGAAGAATGTCTTTTTTAAGATGGTGTGTCAAGTCAAGGATGTGATGACCAAAGATGTCAAGGCTCTGACGCTGGACGATACCGTAGAGGCGTGTATTAAGTTTATGAGGGAGAACCGGGTCCGACACATACCAGTAATTGACAGCCCGGCCGGAGAAGATGGAAAACAATGCTTCGTTGGTATTATTTCCCAGCGAGATGTGTTCCGACAAGTATCTCCTTATTTGGGTAAAATCGGCCAGGAAGATTCAGACACAAAGGCGCTCAAACAGCCTCTGGTCCAACTTGTCACCAGAAGCCCCAAGTCCGTATCACCTGAGACACCAATAAAAGAGATGATTAGCATCATGGTTGATAATCACATCAATATGGTCCCTGTTCTGGTTGAGCAAAATTTAGTTGGTATCGTTACGTCCACAGATATCTTAAAGCTTTTTATGAGGCTTGATACAATCCGCCACCTATGCTCAAAGGTCGAAGATACGGAGCAAAGAGGGCGTTTTGTCGACCTGCTTTCAGGGAATTCGGACGAGGTGATGCCTGCATTCTCAAGGATTCTGCGAACAGTTGCAGATATTATGACCGAGGAAGTGGTTTGCTTGCAGGAGCGAGACAGTTTGGCCAAAGTGATGGAGGTTATGCAGAAGGGGAAGCTCAGGCACGTTCCGATTGTAGATAAGTACAAGAAACTGGTGGGGATAATCTCCGATAGAGACGTTCTTCGCTATCTTCCGTATCACAACAAGCCATTCGAGCGGGGAACTGATGTATTTCGCGGCAGGTTGTTCGATGTTGCGCCGAACGAGCAGGCCACACAGCAAGACCTCCTACAGATAATAAGGCGAGATGTAACTAATGTCTTACCAAGCTGCGACTTCTACACTGCCGTGAAAATGCTTTATGAGATGAATATAAGCTGTCTGCCGGTGACTGACGAGGAGAAAAAGCTTGTTGGAATAGTTACCGTTACCGACGTGATGCGTGGCTTGCTGGCCGCCTACGGGCTTTTTGAGAAATCCATGGTTTAATTTAGCATATTTGTCTATTCATTCGGCACGACCAGTACCCAAATACAAGCAGATGACCGCTCCATTCTTTGACGTGTCGGTAGATGTGGTCGGCTTGAATAAATCATTCCTTGTCTGAAAGAGCTTTCTGTAATTGCTGCACTAAAGATGGCAGGTCACTCGAAATGATTTTCCACACTATATCAAGGTCAACATCGAAATATCCGTGAATGAGGCGGTCCCTGGTTCCAGCAATTTGGCGCCACGGGATTTCCAAATACTGTTGCCGGCACTGGTCAGAAACACTCCTGGCGGCTTCGCCCAGGACCTCCAGCAACCGTACCAGTGCCAATGCAAGTATCGAGGTCGCCTCGTTTGGACCTTTCTGTAAGCTCAACCGCTTTGCGTGCGGCATCAAGCATATGACGCAGTCGCACAATATCGTCAGCCTCGGACATATTGCACCTCTGCTTCTGTAAGTACAGTGTCGCGGAAATATCGGCTTAGAAAATTCGGGGTATGCAGCTCCACCTTTCGGCCAAGTAACTCAGAGAGTTCATCCTGCATATCAAAAAAAGCAAATCCCGGCTCCTGTCCCTTTTCAAACTCCACGAGTATATCCACATCGCTGTCAGAGGTAAAATCGTCCCGTAGAGCAGAGCCAAAGACGGAAAGCCGACGAATGTGATGGCGTCGGCAAAAATCTGCAATTTTATCTTTTGATAGGGCTATGTTTTCGTTCATTATTCTGCAGCATTTCTAACGGGGCTTGATAAGTTTTTGCTCTTCGAAGACTTTGCCGGTCAGGTAATCGGTAAAGGTGGCGGTCACCGTCAGCGGCTTTTCAAAACTTTTGACTTTGTCGGACACGTCGAAAGTCAATCTGTAATGGGTCTTCAACAAGGCGTTGAACCAGAGCTTTCTTAGCTGGGGCGGTGTTACTCGCCACTTGCCGAGTAGTACCGGGCCCTGGTCTTTTTTCAAGTCCAGCAGCTGTATGTCGACAACACCGGCTACTTTTACTATGTCACCATCCTGGTCGACAGGCTGTAAATAGACAATGAGGGTTTCCTTTTTGCCGTCCTTGTCTTTGTCAAAAAGATTAGTGTATTTGGTAATTTTGACTCTTTGTACATCGCAGAGGTCTTTTAGCCTGGTGTCTTCGGGGAGGCTGTGCAGGGTGGTTATCTGTTTTTGCAGAGCCTTGTTTTTTGATTCCAATTGCCCGATTTGGCGCGTCAGCTCTCTTTTATCCTGAGTGAGCGTGTCAACCTGTTCGGCCAATGGGTTTTTCGAGATTGCCGGGCTTCCGCAGCCTGCGACAAAATACAGACAGAAGACAGAGGACAGAAGACAGAATATCGAATATCGAAGAAGGAATGTCGAATTCCGAAGTTTATGATTCATTATTCGGTGTTCGCCATTCATGATTCGCTGTTTAATGTTCATTATTCTTGCTCCTTTTGCCTGACGATTTCGGGCGCCTTTTGCAATATTCTGTCTGCCAGTCCGTACTTGATAGCTTCCTCAGCGTCGAACCAGAGATTGCGGTCGCAATCCTTTTCAACTTTCTCAGGCTTTTGGTCTGTATGTTTTGCCAATATATCATATAACCTGGCTCGCAGGCGTAGTATTTCCTTTGCTTCAATATCGAGGTCGGTAGCCGGCCCCTCGAGTATTCCCGTGATAAGCGGCTGGTGCAAAAGAATTCTGTTGTTTGCCAAAAGAAATCGTTTTCCTGCCTTGCCGCCGGCCAATAACAACGCAGCCATACTTGCCGCCTGGCCGATGCAATATGTAGCGACGTCACATCGCAGGAACTGCATTGTATCGTAGACGGCCAAGCCTGCTGTAATGGAACCGCCCGGCGAATTGATGTAAAAATGTATGTCGTTTTTGTTTTCTTCGTTGCTCAAAAACAACATCTGGGCGATAATTAGATTCGCGGCGGCATCGTCAAGTGGTCCACCGAGAAAGATTATTCTGTCCTTGAGCAGTCTTGAATAAATATCGTATGCTCGTTCTGTTCGTCCACTTTTCTCAATTACTATCGGTACTAAATTTTGATTAATAGCCATATTTGGTATCTCGTATTGGAATTTTATTTTTTGTTTTTCTTCTTTTTTCCTTTTTTTTCTTCTTCTTTAAGCACCTCGTCGATAAGGCCGTACTGATAAGCCTCCTTGGCGGTCATATATCTGTCTCTTTCGGTCTCAGCGGCGATTTTTTCAATCGGCTGTCCGGTGTGTTTGGCGAGAAGCTCGTTTATCATCCTTTTTGCTTTCAGGATTTCTTCGGCCTGTATTTTGATATCGGAAGCCTGTCCGCTGACTCCGCCCCAGACCTGATGCAGCATAATTTTAGCGTGGGGAAGGGCGAAACGGCTGCCCTTTGTGCCGGCTGCCAGTATTATCGCAGCTCCGGACTGCGCCCTGCCGATGCAGTAGGTCGCGATCGGTGAGCTGATAAAACGCATAGTATCGTAAATAGCCATCGTGTCGTCAACACTACCACCCGGGGAATTGATGTAAAGGCTGATTTCAGTTTCTCGTTTTAGATTGTCGAGATACAGCATCTTCATAATGACTTCGGCGGCCCTTTGATACGATATCTCTCCTATCAAAAACACGATTCGGTTCTCCAGGAGCATATCGTCGAGACTCATCTGGCGGTATCGCTGATACTGGCCGGCAGGACCGTATTGATTGTACGGCCCCAGGTTTTTGATGATATTTTTACCGGGATGTTCGATAAACATTTATGGTTTCCTTTATAAACTTCGTATCTTGTATTTCGTATCTCGCTTTACACTTTGCGAGATACGCTTTTATTCGGACATTTTTACTCGCAACTTTTCTTGTTATCCTGTAATTCAGCCGTCGGGTTATTGTTTTTTTATTGTTTTTTTAGGTTTTTTAGTTGTTTTTTTCTCAGTGGCCTCTGCTTTTTTGCCCGTCTTTTTTGTTGTTTTTTTTGCAGATTTTTTCTCGGCTTTTTTGGTTTTCTTTTCTGCCTTTTTCTCGGTTATCTTTGCCGATTCGAGTAATTTTGCGATGCACATGTGCTCTCGCACCTGCAGTCTGAACTGGGACAGAGAGCCATCGCGCAGCATCTGCTCTCTCATCCTTTCGGGTCGTTGTCCCTGCTGAATGGCTAACTGTGCGATGTGGCCGTTAATTTCCTCTTCGGTCACGTCAATCTCGAGCTTGTCGGCAATTTTGTCCATTATGAAGAACGTCTTGAGCTGCTGTTTGGCCTGTTGTTCACTGCCTGCCTGAAGCTGCTCCATGTGCTCCTCGACCTGCTCACGCGAGAGTCCCCGTATCAATAGATTGGAGTACTGTCTTTGCAGCAGGGAGGTCGAGTGCTCTGCCACAACATCGAGGGGCAGGTCGAAATCGGTATTGTCGAGCAGATACTTATAAATCTGCTCGGTCATCTCCGTTCGCACCTGCTGTTCTAAGCGGTTCTGCAGGGAGTCTTGAATTTTTTCCCGGAGTTGGTTTTCATCATCGACATCGTACCTTTTGAGGAAGTTATCGTCTAACGCAGCAGGCTTGAGGTACTTGATATCATTGACGGTAATCCGGACATCTACCGTTTTGCCTCGATACTCTTCTCTGAAGAAAGTTTTTGGGACCTCGACCGTTGTCTGCCTGGTATCTCCGACTTTTGCGCCTGTCAAGACCTCGTCGAGCTTCTCGACGGGGATCGCACCGACAAAGCCATTGGGCCTTACATGAATGTTGATATTATCGAGCTTCTCTTCGGCCTCGACGTCGGCTACCTTGAGGACCGCGTCAGCAATTATCTGGTCGTCCACCTCTGTGGCTGCGTCTTTTCGTGGTGTCCACAGACCTGACAATTTTCGCAGTTGCTCAACTTCTCTGTCGATTTGCTCGTCTGTAACTTCAAGTTTTGTCTTCGTTACCGGAATGTCTTCAAGCTGCGTCAATTCAAATTCGGGCCTGACCTCGACCTCAAAAACGAACTTGAGCGGGCCTTCGGTCGGCAGCTCTATGTTTTCGTAAATATTTAGCTTGTCCTGCTCTTTCCTGATAGGGTAGCTTTTGCCTTCGTCGGTTACAAGCCATTCGGTTTCGGGCTGTTCAACCGAGATTTTGGCTTGTTTGGAAAGAGGGGCTTTGTTGTTTTTAAATTCTTGCCGCAGCTCTTTTGAGATTATGCCTTTGTCCAAATCACTCTGTAACTCCAATTCAACGCTGCACAGAAACTTCTTTTCAATATCAATGTCCGGCTCACGAAGAGTGTCTATCTTGCTGTCCTTGATTGCTGAGTCGCTGGCATCGGCCATCAATTTCACCTTGATTTGCTCTGTGGTCTCTTTGCCGAACCGCTTTTCAAGCAGTCGGCGAGGCGCCCGGCCCTTTCTAAAGCCCGGCATGAGCGCTTCCTTGCGCAAGGTTTCGTACTGCTCGTCGGTGGCGTTCTTTATCGCCTCTTCCGGTATCTCAATAATGACCTTTTTTCTGCAGGGGCCTGCTTCCTCGATTGTTACGGTGTTTTTTACTGCGGTAGCTTCTTCTTTGTTTTTTGTCTCTGTGGCTTGTTCATCTTCGGCCATTTTGGTGCTCCCAAACGATTTTGCTTTTGCGTCTCCGTGATATTAAACAAAAAAGGCGTTGGGAAAACAACATCCCTTAGCCAGCTTTCAATAATTTTCAATCCGGCACCATTGTAGTGCGGGACTTTAACATATCGGCGACCAACGCCAAACTACTGTGCTTAGCCGGTAACTCGCCGATACTATATTCTCTATAGTCCTTTATAGTAGTTTCGTAAAGCGGGCGATGAGATTTGAACTCACGACATTCACGTTGGCAACGTGACGCTCTACCACTGAGCTACGCCCGCAGATTCGTGACCCGTCGCTCGGGGCCCGAGTTTCGATTCTGTTTGTAATTATAGGGGGTATTATCGGTTAGGCAAGGGGATTTTTTCAAAATTTTGGCCTATTCTGAGTGGTTTTTTGGTTTTGGCGGGTCGGAATTGACGGTCGGACAGGCTTGTGGTATATTACGGATGATTGAAATTATATTCGGGGGATTTAAAGATGGCTGAAAAAGATCGGGTAGAATCAAGAAAGCGGATTGTGGCGTTTTTTGGGACGCTGGCGGCGATTGTATTATTGGGTGGAATCTGGATATTGAAGAGCGGGACGGAGCCGGGGGTTATACTGGCTTCGGAAAATGAGCGAGCCGATGCCAATAAGACTCCCACCGATGCGAACCAGCAGGGCAAGCAAGAATATAAGAAAGTGCCCCGGCCGGACCATAATCATCCGGCTTTTAAAGAACGCGTCGATGAGCGGAAAAGGATGGTCGCCACGCAAATCCGGGCGCGCGATGTCAAGGACCCTAACGTATTAAAGGCGATGCGGATTGTGCCGCGACACGCCTTTATGCCGGCCAGCCAGCGGCGATATGCCTACGGCGATTATCCGCTGCCCATCGAGCATAACCAGACCATCAGTCAGCCTTACATCGTGGCCTTTATGACTGAGGCGTTGAAGCTTCGGCCCGGTTCGAAGGTATTAGAGATTGGGACGGGGTCAGGTTACCAGGCGGCGGTCTGCGCCGAAATTGCCCGTGAAGTGTACACGATTGAGATTGTGGAGGGGCTTGCAAAAACCGCTAAAGAACGATTGAAGAAATTAGGATATCCGAACGTATTCGTTAAGGCCGGTGACGGCTTCTTCGGCTGGCCTGATAAAGGGCCATTCGATGCGATAATCGGGACCGCGGCTGCGAAGCGTATCCCTGAGCCGCTGCTTGAGCAGTTGAAACCGGGCGGGCGAATGATTATACCTACGGGCAGTACGTTTGGGTTTCAGTATCTGGTTTTGGTTACGAAGGACAAGGAAGGCAAAATACACAAGAGCAAGGTGATGCCGGTGCGATTTGTCCCCATGACCGGCGAAGTACAAAAACGGTAGAAGAAGGCCACGGAATAATTGCACTACCGGTTTTGCTGTTTTTTCATCCTTTTGGGGCAGATGCTGAAGGTTGGTTTCCTTAGCAGGTGAGATGGAGAGCTGCGGCGACGTTAACGCCGGCCTCGGAGAGCTCGTTAAATTTTTGGACGGCTTTGTAGCTGTCAAAGGCTTCCAACTGAATGTCGCGTTCTTTTAGGACCTGGCGGGTTTCATCAGGTATTTCCATCAGGCCTGATGCGCCGCAGCCGACCACGAGGACCGAGGGTTTGGCCTTCAGGATGGTCTTCACATCGTCGGCGGCCAGGGAGTGGCCCTGCTTTCGCCACCAGTCGGACTGGACTGTGTCGCCCAGGATTATTACATCGCTGCTATAGCTTTGCCCGTCGATGACGATTTTACCGAATTGGTATGAATCAATGTGCATAGGCTGGACCGATTTTATACGATTTTGCTCTAAAATTCTTAACTTTGAATATCAGGGCCGGGGGGCGGCTGCTTTTTGCTGTACACAAAAGTGTACCAAAAAGGTATATGCCAGAAAGCGACTCCCGAAAGAATCGTCAGGAAGATGAGCATCCCGCTTTCATGCCGCAAACCAAACACGGTGAGCAAATAATAGAAGCCAAGTTGAGCTAAGATTGTAAAAACAACGAGAGCGAGGAATATAAACCACCTTTTCATTTTATTTAACCATCCTTATTAAAAAGTTCATTTTGATTATTCCATTTGGGCGGCAAAATCAGTGAAGCCAAGCGTGTCCGCATAACAATTATAATAGAAAAGTTCCGCTAAATGGACTGCAAACAAATATATCAGAAATCCTGATACAATCAAGAGAAAAATTTATCTTTTGTATTAAGGTTGTAAGGAGGTGTTGGGCGGGGATTTTTGCTGGCTACTTTATGGAAAATCAAGTATAATCGCTGTGCTCGATTATGAGTTTGTGGATTTATTTATGCCGTTTCTCGATGATTAGAACGAATTTTCAGGATGCAGGAGGTTTTTATGCGGAATTATTGTATATTTGCGATATTAGTGTTGTTGGGCGTATCGATAGCTCAGGCCGGTGATTGGCCGAACTGGCGAGGTCCATATTATAATGGCTCGACCGACGAAAAGAACCTGCCTTCAAACTGGAGTAAAACCGAAAACATCGCCTGGAGCGTCGATTTAGCGGGATGCTCGGCTGCTACTCCAATAATTAAGGGAGGTAAGGTCTTTATATCGGGTGTCGATTCCGGCAGGGACATGCTGGTGGCGATGTGCTTCGACCGCAGAAGCGGGAAACAGCTCTGGCAGCACGATGTAGCAAAGGGGATTGGCCGAGACAGGCGGAGCACGTACGCAGCCGGCTCGCCCGTTACCGACGGAAAGATTGTGGTTTTTCTCTATGGCAACGGGGAGCTTGTATGCTTCGAGGTAGGCGGGCAACGGAAGTGGGCACGCAATATTCAGAAAGACTACGGGGATTTTGAGTTCCTGTGGACTTACGGAGGCAGCCCCGCGCTGGTGGACGGCAGGCTTTACATGCAGGTATTGCAGCGTGATATTCCCGTGGAAGGTCGCGGTCTGAGAGATAAAAAGAACGAATCATACCTTTTGGCCATGAATCCCGAAACGGGCAAGACGCTTTGGCGTCATGTTCGACCGAGTAAAGCGCGGAGGGAGTCGCTTGAAGCTTTTAGCACGCCTATTCCTTTTTCTTTCGGCGGAAAAAAGCAGTTGTTAATTGCCGGAGGTGACGCGCTGACCGGGCATGACCTTGAAACAGGTAAGGAATTGTGGCGATGGGGCACCTATAATCCGAGGCGGGTCCTGTCTTGGCGGCTGGTTCCCTCTCCGGTTGCCAGTGACGACATCATTCTTGCCTGCGCACCCAAGAACGCACCCGTCTATGCCATACGGGCCGGAGGGAGTGGTGTTCTCGACGATAGTGCAATCGCCTGGAAGAGCGAGGATGTGCGGGAAGTTACCTCCGATGTTCCCACTCCGGCCTTCTACGATGGTGATTTCTTTGTGTTGAGCGACCTGCGGAAAAGCCTGTCGCGTGTGGTGCCGCGCACGGGTAAGGTGAAGTGGAAAATCCGAACACCCGGCAATTTCAAATACGAAGCATCGCCGCTTGCTGCGGACGGGAAAATTTACCTAATCAACCACTCCGGAGACGTTGCCATAATAGATGCAACAAATGGTGATGTCCTCAAGGTGATTGACATGGACAAATCCAGCGGCAGAGAAGTAGTTCGGGCGTCCATCAGCGCGGCATACGGTCAGCTTTTCATACGAACAACGCGCAAATTATATTGCGTGGGCAAGGGGCGGTGAACCGCGATTACGAGACTAAGTAACGAATCGGGGATTGGATGAGTGATTCTATGGAGGAAAAGTTTCTATGAATTCCAGGTTGCCTTTGGCGATAGTACTTTGCCTGATTACTTTGAATACAGTCGCAGCCCAGGACTGGCCACAGTTTCACGGCCCGCGTCGAGATAATCGCTCCGATGAAACCGGTCTGCTCAAGCAGTGGCCCAAAGGCGGGCCGAAACTGATATGGAAGGCAGAGGGGCTCGGGCAGGGATTCTCCACGGTGGCCATTGCCGAGGGTATGATATACACGACGGGTAACATAGATAAAGATACTATCATTACGGCTATGGATATGTCGGGCAAGGAGGTCTGGAAACGGAAGAACGGGCCGGCGTACAAGCGTTCGCATCCGGGGACGCGCTCGACACCGACGATTGTGGAGGGCAAGCTGTACAATCTCAATGGGGACCTGGACCTTATCTGTATGAACGCCCGGACAGGCTCGACGATTTGGGCCACAGACTTGATGGAGAAGTTTGGGGGACGAATGATTTCGTGGGGGATAAGTGAATCTCCGCTTGTTGACGGTAATAATGTAATATGCTGTCCCGGGGGCAAAGAGGTGAGCATGGCGGCGCTGGATAAGGATACAGGGGACACGCGGTGGACCTGTACGGGTGCAGGGGACAAGCCGGGCTACGCATCAGCCGTGCTTGTTGATTATGGGGGGCTGCGACAGATTGTTATGTTGATGGCCCAATCGGCGATCGGCGTTGCGGCGGAGACGGGAAAACTCCTGTGGCAGTACCCGCACAAGGTGCGTTTCGATGCCAATTGCGATATGCCGATTTACCATGAGGGGCACGTGTATCTCTTCGGGACGTGGAACCGCGGCGCGACCAGGCTGAAATTGAATGTTGAGGGCGATGATTGTTCTGTGGAGGAAGTCTGGCGGACGAACGAGCTCGATAACGAACACGGCGGGGTGATGATTGTTGACGGGTACTTATACGGCCAGGCCGACGGGGACCATAAACGAAGGCATATGGCGTGCCTGGAGATGGAGACGGGAAAGACGATGTGGACGGCCCGTGAGCTTCACGGGGAGCGCTCTGCATCGTTGACCTTTGCCGAGGGACTGCTGTACTTTGTGAGCGATCTTGGCGAGGTCGGGCTCGTTCAGCCGAATCCGAAACGTCTGGAAATCGTCAGCCGGTTCGAATTGCCGAAGGGCGGGAAAGGTGAAGCGTACGCCCATCCGGTAGTTTGTGGCGGGCGCCTTTACCTCCGGCATGGAGAGTTTCTCTACGTCTACGATGTCCGCGGCGAAAAACGATAAGTGCTCTTTCAAGTCGTGAAATTAGCATTTCGGCAAACGGGAACGTTTGATTATGGATATGAAGAAGACGGGCGTCTTGGCGATACTCGGGGCCAGCTTGATGTGATCTGTTGAGCCTGTTTTCGCTAAATTGGCTTACGCGAATTCGGATTTTATTCAAACCTCCGGCATCCGGGCGATGGTTGTCGCGGTGACGGCTCTGCTTTATGTACTTTTGACTAATAAAGGAAATCTGAAGGTCACTAAAAGGCAATTGCCAAAGCTGGTATATATCGGGATTGCAGGGACGGTATTTGCAGATTTGCTTTATTTCTTTGCGGTGGTTTTCGCCTTTTTGATTTTGCGAGAGTTGGTTACCTTTATGCAGATTTCAGGCATTGTTTTGTTAATTGCAGGGATTTTACTTCTGTCGAGGAAAGAAGAAGCGTATTTTTAATGTATCTGAGACAACAAGGAGGGATTGGCAGACTGTCGGGTTTTTTCGTTGATTAAATAAGGGCTGCAAGCGTTATGCTCACAGCCCTTTGGTTAATGTGAGTTGTTAACCTGTGCCCGCGTTTTTTCAACAACGGGCAATTGTACGCAAATCCCTAATAGTTATTATTCCGGCGGCACGATAGTAATTTCGTCTGAACCCTCGTAAATCACGGTTTCTTCCTCTATTACCTGCAGGATTGCAGTTCCATTCTGAAACTGGCCTGGGTCAAGGTTTTCGGTTTCCACTTTAATCACGAGGTCAATTAAGCCGTCTCCATTTACATCCTCTTGGCTGGCCAGGGACTTGTTTCCCTTACCACGCACCGCCACGCCGGAGCCGGCAAGGAAGACGGTATCGGGATTTATGGTCGTCGCGTCGAGGTCTGGTGTGGAGAGGATCGCGACCGGAATTACTCCGTTAGAGCCAAGATTGATAGCGTTCGGATAACTGCCGGGCTTGATGTCTATAGTGATTTCTGCAGGACCGGGCCCGGGGCCGCCGGGCGGGGCGAGTGTTACTGTTGCACCAGGTTGACAATCAAATGTCAGAATGATGGGATCGCCGTTCTCATAGAAGCCGGTCACGGTGCCAAAGTCGATAAAATGTTCACCTTCTGGAAGATTGAAACCTGTGCCGTATACTGTAACTATGGCACTCGGATTAACGTCTATCCACCCCAAAACAGTTCCCCATTCGATATTTAATACACTGGTGTTAGCTGTGTACACAAGCCCCTGAATAATGGCACCAGTCGTAACTCCGGGATTAGGAGGTAGAAGTTTGACAGTCCCATAAGCCATTAGATTACCGCTTATTGTGTAGTCGATATCCTTTGTTGCACCGGCTGGTACGGTTTCATCAGCCCAAACACACGGAGCCGCACACAGCAAAATCGTCATAACAGCCCATAAGATTGTTGAAAATCCTGCCTTAATCCATCCTTCATTCTTTTCCATAATTCGCTCCTTCATAATAGAAATTCCAAGTTTTTCCATTAAACTATAGGGATATTATCGGTCGAAGCAGTGTTTTTGCTGCACATTTTCTCAAAAAAAGAGGGTTTTTTATTGGACGTGTTGTTTCGAAGGTGGAATTTGACGGCAAAGCAGCCCATCGTAATGGCCGATATGAATCGTATCTGTCGTGACTTCACCCATTTATTGGGGAAGGTAAAATGAAAATCAGGGCATTCACACTCGTTGAAGTTCTTATAGTTGTAGCGATACTGGGTATCCTTGCGGCAGTGGTTCTGCCCACGTTTCAAGGGCAAACTACAATCGCTCGGGAGTCAACCGCCAAAGACTCGCTCAGTACGATGCGAACGCAGATAGAGTTCTATAAGATGGAGCACGATGGCGTGCCGCCGGGATATGCAAATGGTAATCCAGTAGGGGAAATGCTTCTTGAGTACCAATTTACCGCAACCACTACTGTAGCGGGCGTAGTTTCCCTTTCTAAGATACCTTCTGCTCCTTACTTATATGGGCCTTATATAAGGAAACTGCCCGAAAATCCCTTTAACAACCTATCGAACATCGCCTATGTAGCTGAGGGGACGGCTTTCTCTGCAGCAGTGGACGGGACCTCCAGCGGCTGGTTATACAAAAAAGAAACGGCTGAGTTTGTAATCAACTGGACAGGCACGGACAGCGAGGGTATCAACTTTTACGATTATTAGTAGTCTGTACAACGACAAATGCGTGTTGGTTACTGAAAGTTGGTCCGAGACATCCCCAAGCTCGTCCCGATTTTTCGGTACGAGCTTGAGGCTGCCAAAAATCGGATTAGATATTACAGAATACTACTTTATTTAACCTTTCCCGTGGCTGCGAACTCAACGCCGCGGGCGATTATCTTCTGGACGTTAGGATTCATTAGGGCCTTGCCATCGTGGCCGAAGGCGTTGTGAACCACACGGCCCTTGCCATATTTCTTTGTGAAGACGAGGGGTTCGGTCTTCTTACTCCAATCAGAATAGGCCTCCACGAGCACGTTGATTTCGCCTTTGCCCTGCAGTTTGGCGTACAGCTCATCATCGGCCTTGAAGTTGCTCATGCCTTTTGTGATGGGGTGTTCGTTATTTACGACCTTTGCCTCGAAGACACTTCTCGGGCCGTGGCCTGAGATGCCCCCCATGACCCATTTTCGGCCGCAGAGCTTGCCGAATTCTTCCCACTTGGCAAACGAGGCGGTGGCCAGGTGCTGGACAAAGAAGCCCTTTCCGCTTTTGACGTAGTTCAGGAGGTTGTCCTGGGCCTCTTTAGGGATCATTTTGACACGCACGCTATAAATCATAAATACAATCACATCGTATGACTTCAGCGCGGTTTCGGATTCGAGGATGTGCGGGTCTTCGCATACCCTGACTTCGAACCTCTTGGAGTCCACGAGTGCTTTGCGCGTGGTCTCGGACATTTCCCGCCAGGGATGTCCCCTCACGTCGTCGCCTGTAATCAGCAAAGCCCTAATCTTTGCGGGCTTCCTGGCCGCATCGGCTGCAGGACAAAAACTCATTGCTACAATACACACCAGTGTCAGTACACAAACTAAACGCCTCATCTCATTTCTCCTTTCTGTCACAATATCAAAGCCGGTGTCCACCGTGGACGCCGTGTAGTACAAGATTTATTGAGCCTTTCGGTCGACAAGACCATACCATTTAATCCTTTAAGAATCAAGGGCTTATGCAGTCCGGTATTTCAGATATAGATGATTAAATCACCCTGCAAAGAGCTCCGATGTTGTTAAACTACCAGTTCCGTCCCAAGTTTTCAACTGATTTTCAGATTTCTATGGTGGTTTGTGAAAGCCGACTCGGCCATAATAATTATTAGAATGGACAATTCAGCACTGGGACCGGCGGCAGGTCCGAAGTCCCATACATAAGGTCTTATTCCGGCCCGTACGACCTGTAAGGCAAATTGACCGCATAGTCCCGGATCACTTCGTCGTAATCATCGAGCCAGTAGGCCCTTGGATTTCTCTTTAGAACGAGGAAACGGCCGCTATCGGCATCATCGGCGGCGCGGTGATATTTGAAATACACCCGGTTTTTTGTTATGCCGACGATTTCGATTTTGCCGGTTGAATGTGACATTACGAACCTTACACGTTTAGCCAGGCCGGATACGAGAGCTTTGGCACACTCTACAATGTGGTAACCTTCTTCAATGGGTACGGTGTAGGCCTTGTTCCCAAGAGCGGGACGACACTGGAAGATATAGTAGGGGACCGCACCGATATAGGATAGTTTGCCGAGCAGTTCTGCCAGAACGTTCGGGTTGTCATTGAGCCCTCTTATCAGCGGCGTTTGGTTTGCTATCATTGCGCCGGTTTTCTGGAGAAGATGGACCGCTTCGACGGCGGGCTCCGTCAGTTCTCTCGGATGAACGAAGTGAGTCATTATGTATATCTTCTTATGTCCGGTATTGTAGGTCTCTATCATTTCCGGCAGCGCCGGGTCATCGAGAATCCGATACGGATTGAAAGCCGGTATTTTTGTCCCGATGCGAATTATCTCAACGTGGTCGATAGTCCTTAATTGGCGAATGATATTTTCGAGTTCCGATGTCTTCAGCACCAGTGGGTCGCCGCCGGTCAGCAGCACATTGGTAATCTCAGAATGTTTTCTAACGTACCGTATTGCCGCCGGTATGTCCTGCAGTCGTACACTCTGCGGGTCTATAAAGACGCGCTTGCGGAAGCAGTAGCGGCAAATACCTTCGCAGATGTTGCTGACCAGGAAAAGTGCCGTCGAATGATACTTGTGTTCCAGTCCGGGGATAACCGTATAGGCTTGTTCATCGGAAGGGTCGAGGCGGCCCCACTCGTCGAGCTCCTGCACATTCGGGACGACAATCCTGCGTATTGGGTCGGCAGGGTCATCCCAGTCAATCAGGGAGAGATAATAATCGTTGCAGCGAAAAGAAAATTTGTCGGTGACCTTTTGTAAATCGACGATTTCCTGTTCGCTGAGCCGATCCAAATGCTCTATTTTCGTAGTATGTTTGGTTTTAACCGTCATTTTTTGTTTACGCCATGAATCAGCCTTCTAAGCCCTCTCTTAGTAGATTACCAACTTCATCGCGATTTTTCAAGCGATTTTTAACTTTTTTCCGGTAGTTTCTGAAAGCGGACCTTGTCATAATTATGACTACAATAATCGCATTTAATGGGCACATTTAGATTGCGTCGAGTGAACAGGAAAAGGCCCTGTTTTGAACGTAGCAGGAGGGATTCGAACCCCCGATACCTTACGATACAACGGCTTTCAAGGCCGTCACTTACAGCTATGAAAACGCTGTGATTTTGCATTTTCCTGCTGGTACCTTATACTTTAATAGTAGGACTATAGCTAAAGTAGAGTCTGTGTATCTTGAGAGAGGATTGTGATAAAATGCGGACGCATGTGGCTCGATTTACAAGCCAGTTGGCTCTTTTTGGCGTTATCTTGTTTATTACCGTTGGAACAGGCCTGATCACAGGGCACAGGGAGAGAATTGCTGCACCGACATCGGCGTGTGGCAGCGAATGTGCCGCTATACTTGAGATGCCGAACCTGCTGGGGCCTTTGGGCGGGGAGTATCGGCATGACAGTGCTAACGGCCGGATACAATCAAATGAGAACGTGTCTAACTTAAAATTGTGTGGCGATGTCTTTGGCACTCCGACGAGTTCGGCAAGTCCCTTCGAAAATCCGGAAAGCGACGTATACGATTTCGACATACCGGACACTATGGTAGCAGATAGCGCCACGGGAAACATCGAAGACGATGGCCTATTGTCATATTTACAAGAAGAGCAAGAAACAATGACGAGAATCGGCGCTGAGCAGTCCTCCAACGGCATTGATGCTATTGAAACATCTTCGGGCCAGAACATCGAACAAATGAGCGATACAGTGAGAATGAATACACCGGCTGAACAAGTACTAACCAAGATACGGACTAAAATGAAATATATAGAAGCCGTATTGAAAAATGCAGTTATTGAGCCTTATCGTATCAACGGTCAAATAGAAGGGCTTCGAATAACAGGCCTGGACAAAATATTGGTGGCAAGAGACCTTCTCCTTAAGAGCGGTGACATAATTCGCGTAGTGAATGGACAACTGTTGAGCAGCAAAAAACATGCTTTCAAGATTTTCAAACGAGCAAGGAAGCGGCCAATTATGGAAATCGAGCTATTAAGAGACGGCAAATCCGTGACACTCCTATATCATCTATCATCTTAGATAGGCAACTTTCATAGTTCAAGTGAACGTTGTGTACTTTCCCCAGATATGTCTATTACGGCGTTTCACAAATAACACGACTATACGAAAAAGGAAATTTTCCGAAGAGCGTGAGCGATTCATCGCGGTTTTGAGGTGATTAGCAGGAATTAAATTGAATCAGAAGAAGGCTTTCTGAACTCTTTACGTTAACACGGGATTAGAGGCGTGTCGTTATTCTGTCTGGCCTAAAATGGTCGTTCGGGGGCATATACACGTGTACGCGGTGGTTTTACAGGCGTCAGCGGTGGTTTGGCAGGATGCGGGGTGCGGTTTTTTTTACATGAGTTTGGGAGCAGGCTTTTTGGTCCGAAAATAATTCACTCCAAATACAAAATCGCCTTTTTTGCTTTGATTTTCGGCAGCAAAGAAATGTCCTAAGCCTGCGTATGAAAACAGCCGAATATGTCAGGTCAGTGAAAAAAATGAGTACTGGATACTAATAATTTAATTTGGAGGTACAAAAATGTTAGCAGCAATAGAATGGAACAGTCTTATTGTGGCGCCTATCAGTGAAATGCTGACCAAATTAATCGGCTACCTGCCCACGCTGATTGGGGCGTTGATTATCCTGACCGTGGGCTGGGTGATAGCCAAGACACTCAGACGGGTAGTCGATCGGGCCCTGGAGGCGATACACTTCGACAAGCTGGCGGACAAGGCGGGCATAACGGAGATTCTGAATAAAGGAGGCTTGAAGACTTCCGCCGTCGGTGTGATGAGCAGCCTGGTGTATTGGCTGGCCATTATTATGGTGCTGGTCATGGTGGTCAACGCGCTTGGCCTGCCCCAGGCATCAAGTGTTCTTGAGACTTTGTTTGCTTTCATACCGAATGTCATCTCGGCCCTGTTCGTTCTCGTAGTGGGCATGTTTCTGGCGAACTTCGTTTCGGGCATCGTTCGCACGGCGGCGGGCAATGCGTCTTTGCCCAGACCTGAGATGTACTCAGCGGCAAGCCGATGGGCCATTATTATCTTTGCGGGGACGATTTCGCTGAGGGAGCTGGGCATAGCAACGCTTCTGGTAACTACTACCTTCAATATCATACTTGCCGGCGTTTGCCTTGCTTTGGCCTTAGCTTTCGGACTGGGTGGAAGAGATGCGGCGGCAAGGTATCTCGAGGAATGGCGACAAAGACACAGTGAGGAGAAGACCCGCAGCAAGGAAGAGGTCTTCAGTTGAATTTTTCCAGGCCAGGATAGGCTGATAAAATAAAACGGGTGCGGAGAACGAGGGGCTGTGAGCATTAGCTTGCAGCCCTTTTTTTAAGTCGGCATCCGGCTTGTTGGAATTGGTTACATTTCTTGTGCTATCGCTGTCATCGGTTGGCACCTTATTAGGCTTGTCAGACTTAGAACCTATCCAAATAACCCACTCTATTGCGTCCTGGCTGCTGCTGTCACCTCTATTTTTTGAACGGAGCAGGAGGGATTCCGGGCTTCGCCCTAGAACCCAAATTTGCTGCGCAAATTTCCATAGGGGCTCTGCCCCTCTGGCGTCGCTCGCAAGCTCGCTCCTGTCACCCCGACGACTGGGGGAGCCTCTCCCCCAGACCCCCTCGGGTTCGAATCCCTCCCACAAAGCAAGCTTTCCTAACGGAGCAGGAGGGATTCGAACCCCCGGTACCTTACGGTACAACGGTTTTCAAGACCGTCGCCTTCAGCCGCTCGGCCACTGCTCCACTTCTTTATTTACAATACTTTACATCATTTCTCAAACTTTTAATTTCAAACTGTGCTGAAAAGTTTCACACACTAATCCACTGATGGTATCGAATTTATGTCACGTCTTTGCAGCTCTGTCAATACGCCCGTATAATACCGCTGGTTCACTGCTTCTGTTGAATGGTCCAAAATTTGCATAGCTGCCTTCGTAGATAGACCTATCTCTTTCATAAGCGTATAAAGACAATCGTTTTAGCTGCTGGATTAAATCAGTCAGCCTATTGTTCTTTTCGGGATTTGGGGAGACAGACGAATTCTCGGATTTGATTGGGCCATGGGAAGACAAATAACTCTGAGTCTTCGTCAAAGACAGATGGCACAAAGCGAGAAATTACAGGGTAGGATTCAAAAGTTGATTTGAGATTAGGGACAGCGAATCAACGCAGCGTAAAGACCGTAATTTCGGGTCTTACGTTCAATCGTGTTCTGCCCACTCTGCCAAGTCCGCGGTTTACATACAGCTTCTTACCTTCAACCTCATACATGCCCGCGTGAAAACGTCTTTTCCTGAGTGTCCACTGGGGGCGAGCCGAAGACTTGGTTTTTCTTCCATGCGTGTGTCCGCTCACCACGGCATTGGCTGCAAACTCACTTAGGTGCTCAACACCGCGGGGATTATGTATCAGCGCGATAGTCACTTGATCGACAGGTACATCAGCGAAGGCCCTGTGTGGCCGGAAGTCACCGACCCTCAGATCACCTAATCCCACAAGCCAAAGCGGATGGCCGTCGATGTTCAAAACGGTTGATTCGTTCCGTAAAACAGTGATTCCGCCGGCCTCCAGGCCCTGTATCAGCCGACGCAGCAAGTGTTTCCTCCTGCGGTCCGGCAGGCTGCGAATACCATAATCGTGATTACCAAGGCAGGCGTAGACGCCGAATCGGCTTTCGATACTGCCAAGCAAATCGACGACTTTCTCCCTGTACCTGCCACGAATATCATACGTGATGTAATCTCCCGTCAATACGACTACATCGACATCGAGCAGATTAATCCGCTCAATGCAACGACGCAAATACCCGCTGCTTACAGTCCTGCTATAATGAAGGTCACTGATATGTGCTATGCGCGTTCCATGTAATCGTCGATGAGGACTTTCCAGATGCAGATCGATTTCAACTACTTCAATCCACTCCGGCCCGGTTCCGTCAGCATCGACGGCCCAACGCGTGCAGAAACCCAATGCGCCCAGGGCAGAACCCTTGAGATAGTGCCTCCGCTTGATTGATTCGGGATCACCTGATATTCGTCTAATATATTTATGCATAATGTGCAATATTGTCAGCCGGAAGATAGTATGTGCTGTACGGTCAAAACAAGCGATAGGTTCATAAAAAGTTTCGTCGAGAACCCGAACATTAGGCAACCTGTTTGAGGGCAAGGACGCTTGTCCATAACGGCGAATAAAAGCTTCAATGCTCCGGATTACATTCGTATCTCATGAAGCCCTTCGACCCTTCGGCTACGCTCAGGGCAGGCTTTTTTTCGCTCAGGGTAAACTCATTGTGTATTTAGTACTTGGTTTTGCTATTGAAGTTAGAAGATATTTTATAGAAGAAGCGGCAATATACAGGGAAAACGGCCTAATTGGGGGTAAAAACGGGTATCTGAGAAAAATTTTGAGATTTTCGAGGATTTTGGTTGACATTGCATAGTATGTATGGCATAATAGGCATAACAAGATAGATTGTGAGTCTATCTAATGTGTAATATCAATCTGTGGTTAGAAAGGAGATTTTTATGAAGTTTGAAAGTCAGTTATTAAAGGGCGTTGCCCCTGTGGTTGTTCTGGAGATTTTGTCGCGCGGCCAAATGTACGGCTACGAACTGAGCCAGGCCATAGAAGAGCGGAGCGGCGATATCCTGACACTCGGCAAAGGCACTCTGTACCCACTGCTTTACAATCTCGAGGCCAAGAAACTCGTCGAGGCAAAGTGGGAAGACACCGACTCGGGACGAAAGAGGCGATATTACTCAATCACGAGCAGGGGTAAAGGCCAGTTGGCCGAACAAAAAGCCCAGCTTAAAGAGCTGCACACCGGGCTGAATCTTATCTTCAGCGGAGCACTTACACCAGCTTAAAAATACGCTGACCGCGGAGAACGCAAAGAGCGCGGAGTAAAAGTAGTTTTAAAAAGCAACTTTGTGAAGCCGGCGGTCTCTGCGGCAGAAATAAAATAAGAACGGAGTCCCGTATGATGGAAAAAGAACATAAGAAAACCGATTTACGGAACCTTCCCACCAGTGCTGCCGAGTTTATAAGACTTGTCGTTAAAAAGATGCGGTACCGCAAAAAGGTCCGGCGGGATGTGCAGGCGGAACTGGAAGCGCATTTTGAAGATGAGCTTAAAGATTGTAAAACAGATGAGCAGAGAGAGCAGAAAGCCCGGGAGCTTGTCGGTGGGTTCGGGGATGTGAAACTGCTTGCCATTTTGTTACGGCGGGCCAAGAAGCGCTGTCGTTCCCTGTGGCGCAAAATTCTGGTCCGAAGTTTTCAGGTGGTTGGAGTAATTATTTTATATATTCTGATATGTTTTGCTCCGCTGGTCTTGGGCCGGCCTAATGTTTCGGTCAATTACGCGGACTGGCTGAACGAACGGGGCCGGGCAGGGCGGACCGAGTCGGAGAATGCTTATCCATATTATATTAAAGCAACTACGGCTTCTGTGGAAATGCCGGAGTTGTTAATCAAGAGTAAAGTTAAATGGCCTGCTGATTTTAATGACATTGAAATGCAGCAGTTGTTGCGATGGATTAACGACAATAACAAAGCTATCGAACTGATAATAGAGGGTGCCAAAAGACCGTACTATTGGGCAGTTTACAGCACTGTAGGGACCGATTTTGTCAAAGGTTCCATAATAGATGATATTTTTATGGAGTATCTTTCCGGCTATATGAATGTTGCCCATACCTTGAATTGGCGCAGCCGGTATAAGGCGCACGAAGGGAATATTGAATCGGCCCTGGATGATTGTTTTTCGTTGGTGAGATTCGGCAGGCATCAGCAAGGCAAGGGATTGTTGATTGAACAGTTGGTTGGTGTCGCGATTGAGGCCCTTGCTCACAGGTCGATTTCGATGATTATAGAAAAAGTGGATGTGCCGGCCGTTATGCTGAAGAATATTCAGGAGCAGTTGCAGGATGAATTTGCCAAGACCCACAACGTTATCAATTTGGATGGGGAAAAGATCTTCTTGTACGACTACATCCAGCGAACGTTCACGGACGACGGCAAGGGTGGCGGACGGATGCTGGTCAGAGGAGCGCCCCTTGCTGTCGGCGACTGGAAATCCGGGCTGTGGAGATTTGTCACTTTGAGTTATCCCGACCGCAGAGAGGTGACGGCAAAGGTAGATGATTATTACTATCTCGCTGAGCAGGTATCTGATGAAACGCCGTGGCAGGTGCATCAGAAAGGCGAGCCTGTGAAATGGGATGAAATAGCCGGGGATTCTTTTTTCCTGAAGATTCTAGCGCCCGCACTTGGCAGGGTAGTTCAGCTTGAGTGGCGGACGAAAACAATGCGATTAGGCCTGTTGACGGTGCTGGCACTGACGCGCTATGAAAAAGAGAAGAGCGAATACCCGGAGAGTCTGGATGTTCTTGTTGAAGCCGGATGTTTGAAAGAGGTGCCGAAAGATCCTTATAGTAACAGTTCACTGGTTTACAATAAAACAGATAAGAGTTTTATCCTTTATAGTCTTGGAGAAAATTTATGCGATGACGGCGGCCAGGTCATCCATCACGATGACGGCAGCATTAAGAAGTGGGCAAGTGAAGGCGACTGGGTTTTCTGGCCCGTGCCAAAATCCGAACTAAACCAATAGCATTCTTCCAATAGATATGAAAAAACCAGACGAGACAGAAACAGGATTAAATAAGCTGCCGGCTTGCGCTGCTGAGTTTATAAGACTTGTCATTAAAAAGATGCGCTACCGCAAAAAGGTCCGGCGGGATGTGCAGGCAGAACTGGAAGCGCATTTTGAGGATGAGCTTAAAGATTGAAAAACCGATGAGCAAAGAGAGCAGAAAGCCCGGCAGCTAATTGCTGAGTTCGGCGATGTAAAACTATTAGCTGTTTTATTACGCCGGGCCAAAAAACGCTGCCGACCTCTATGGAAGACCACGGTCGCAAGAACATTCCAAACTGCCGGCATAATAACTCTGTGCTTTATCGTCTATGTCATCTGGTTCCTGACCGGCAAGCCGGTTATTACTACCGATTATATCGCTGAGCTTAACCGCGTTAATCGTCCTGTGACTGATGAAACCCTCAACGCGGCACCTTTATACCACGAGGCAGCCGAGAGATATTCAAAATTGCCTGAGGATATCTCTTTGCTGCTTTTGCGGAAAAAATATTGGGAAGTTACTCCGGAACAGAAACAGCTTATGGAAAAATGGCTGACTGATAACCAAGAAATTCTTGAGCTGGTTATTTCAGGCACGCAGAAGCCATATTATTGGCGAACCTATGGGAATAAGCAAAATACAAGTGAAATGATATCTATTCTTGTTCCTCACCTTAACGGATTTCGCAATCTGGTGCGGGCCCTGACCTGGCGGGCGCGGCTTCGTGCCGAACAAGGCCGATATGAAGATGCTTTCAACAATGTAAAATCCTGTTATCGCTTTGGCCGGCATCTCAAAGGGGACGGTTTTCTTGTCGAACAACTTACGGCTTGTAGCATTGAAATGGTGGCTACTCGTACGCTCCGCAGCCTTCTGAGTGATTACCAGATAGACGTGTCCACACTGGCTACGCTGCAGAAAGACTACGAACAAATGATTGCCGATGAAAATTTTGTAATAGGTTTAGAAGCGGAAAAAATGAGTCTTTATGACGAGATTCAAAGGTGCTTTACCGCTGACGGGATAGGCGACGGCCATCTTTACCTTAAAAGGATACGTGATATCGCTGAGCCTTTTGAATGGAGCGGCGCTGATTCGTGGCTTGTGACGAACTTCATACGTGTTTTATTTACGCATCCCAATAAGCAGCAAACTCTAACAGCGGCAAGTAAATTTTATGATTACACTCAGGAAGCGACTCTTAAAACTCCTGCACGAATGCGCACAGAGCAAATCGATATAGACCGGGAGCTTCAGCGGCTAAGCAACGGCAATGTACTTCTCTCAATCTTTCTTCCCTCCATTGAGAGAATTATCGAGTATAGCTATCAAAATAAAGCTGATGTTCAGGCAACCCTGGCAATAATAGCGATGTTGAGATACAAGCAGGAAACAGGTGGTTATCCGGAGGATTTGGAACAACTGATAGCCGATGCTTATCTTAAAGAATTGCCGATGGATCCATATACTGATAAGCCGTTGGTTTACCGCAGAACGGGCGACAATTTCATCCTCTACAGTTTTGGCCGCAATTTCAAGGATGATGGAGGCAAACCCGAAATTGACAGGAAAGGCAGGCCGAGGGTGTGGGATTATGACGCAGACGCCGTCTTCTGGCCTGTGCCGAAATACGAAGCAAAGGACAATGATATTCCACCCAAAGATGAACAAGCCCAACCGCATAGAAATATAATTGTGAATTGACTGCCCGTACTGCGGTGTTTGTTAAGCCGTGCAGGCAGAGTAAGAATAACCTCCGAGTGACTATGAGAAAGTGAACGGGTAGTCCTCCTTCAATAGAGGATACAAAAGGGCCGGGCAGATTTGGCCCGTCTTATTTTTGCGTACTTTGTTAAAAAATCTCCTTTTGGATTTGAGACATGGTGATTTAGACCGTGCCAAAATCGTAGATCAAGCAATAACGGCATTTCACGCCAACACCCGGCAGATTACCAAACTTCTATTTGACATTATCTGCTTTTTGTAGAATAATGTTCCAATCGAAAACATAGGTTACTTAGCGTGCTGTCTGGTGGTATGCAACAGCGAACTAACCGCAATTTTTTGCAGGAGGTAATTATGAATTCTGGACGATGTCCTTTGCATTGTGAAGCGAACCACAAACTCAATCGCCGTGATTTTCTGCACGGTTCGGTGGTATTGCTTGCCGGTTCGTCAGTATTGGGTGGCTGCACGTCGTTGCGGCACCAGGGTATCGTAACCGAGTCGGTACGTCCCTGCGGCCCTGCGTCAAAGTACGTTCCGACCATCAAGGCGGCCTTCGTTCGGCGCAAAGAGGATTACGGGATGTTGTGGCCCGGTGCAATTTACGACGGCCAAACTGCACGGCGTATGTACACTGGAAAATTAAAAGAGACGGCCAATGCGCTCGGCGTAAAATTCGACCTGCGACCTGAGCCAATCTATAGTCTCGGTGAGGCCGACGCCTGGCTGGCCGAGGCCAAGGCCGCCAAGACCGACGGGCTTGTGTTAATGCTGCTGGACCGGCAGAAACACGCCTGGCCCACGGCACACAAGACGGTCGACTCCGGCATCCCCAGCGTTATCTTTTCACCCATCGGCACCTCGTTCACTACGAACACTATCAAGCTGGCAGACCGAACGGGCTGTGTTATTTATTCAACGGACGATTTCAGCCAGGTGGCTTATGGTATGAAGATGCTCAAGGCCGGGCCGAAAATCCGCCGTGCACGCTGTGTCGTACTGAAGGGCAACAGGCGATACGAGCAGTCACGGGCGGCCGATTTGGGCATTACCTGGCGTTATGTTCCCGTGAAAATCTATCTCGAAGAATTCCGCAACATGCCCGTTACCGACAAGGTCCTGGCTCTTGCCGACGACTACATACGCCGCGCACGGCGACGCACCGGTGCCACCCGCCAGGAGGTCATCAACGGTGTCAAGGGCTACTTCGCCGCCCGTAATATCCTTGAGCGTGAAGAAGGCGACGCCATCTCGATAGCCGGCTGTGTCAGTATGGTCGTGGAAAGGCCCTGTATAGCCTGGTCTCGCTTTAATGACCAGGGGACACCCGCAGCCTGTGAGGGCGATGAAGGTGCCGCCGCTTCGCTGCTCGTCGTCCAAAACCTGTTCGACCGCCCCGGATTCGTGCAGGACCCCGTGGCTGATACCACTCACAACGCCGTCATCGGAGCGCACTGTGTCTGTGCGACACGTCTGAATGGTTTCGACAAGCCGCCTGAGCCGTTCGACATTGTACATCACCACGGCAACAAGGACGCGACGATTCGCACTTTGTGGCGAAAGGGGCAGCGTGTTACCGCTGTTGACGTTCAGCCCGGCGAAAAGACGAAGATGCTCATCTCGGCCGGCACTGTGTTGGACAACATCGATGTGCCGCCGGCCGGCGGATGTGTCGTCTCTGTCAGGGTAAAGTTTGACGGCGACGAGCCTGTCCTGAGTTTCCCCGGCTTCCACCAGGTCTTTTTCTACGGTGATTACAAACGCCAGCTCGTTGAGTTCTGCCGGCTGTTTAACTTCGAGGCTGAGGTCGTCTAAAAACACCGCCAACTGCTACGAGTTCGTCCGCCTGATGGGAATTGATTGTATAGAGCCTATGGAAGCTGCTTGTCTGTATTTCGGTTATTATTAGAGAGGTAACTCAATGGGTGAAAGAAGGATGGATGCTCCTCGGTTCCTCAACTATTTTATGAAGGAACCTGCGTGACAAAAATGTCAGAATAATTAAATTGCATTACGTATTCACAGGAGATGTATAACATGTCAACAAAGATGAATCGCCGTAGTTTTGTGAAAAAGTCCGCCCTTGCTTCAGCAGCTACTATGGCCGGCCTGAGTTTTCAGGAGCAAGCCCTGTCAGCAAAAACCTCAAGCAATAAAGCTGACTCAACAGAGAAGCCTTCTAATGCAGATTTGCCGATGGGCAGGATTGGACAGGTGAAGATTAGCCGATTGATGATCGGTAGTAATCCGTTTGGAGGCGGTGCTCACAGTCGAGATTTGATTTATGTCGGAGATTTGATGAAGCACTATTTTACACATGAGAAAGTTATGGACACGCTGCAATTGTGTGAAGAAAAAGGAATAAATACAAGCATAGGTGGAAAAGGTGTGAAGCAATACAATAAAGAAAGAGGTGGAAAGCTGCAGATGATCGGGCAATTAGGCCCGAGTGTGAATGACCCAACGGGCGCAGCAAAAAGGGCCGTTGATGCCGGCTATGTGGGAGCGTACATATGGGGTAAAAGAGCGGAGGACCTGGTCAAAAGCAATCGGCTGGATGTGATAGAAAAGTTCGTCTCTTTCCTTCAGAAGAACGGTGCGATTGCCGGTGTGGGCGGCCATGACTGGCGTGTGGTCGCGGCCTGTGAGAAAGCGGGCATAGACGTGGACTTCTACTTTAAGACGATACACCCGGACAATTACCGGTCGGCATATCCAAAGGAAAAAAGAAAGCCTTTCCTGGTCGATAATTTTAGTCCCGACGACCATGACTGCATGTGGGAACAGTTTCCCGAAGAGACAATCGAGCTGATGGAAAAGGTGAAGAAGCCCTGGATTGGCTATAAAGTGTTAGCTGCAGGGGCTTTCCATCCACGAGACGGTTTCAAATATGCATTTGAGAACGGCGCCGATCTTATCTGTGCGGGAATGCTGGATTATCAGGTCGCAGAGGACGTAATTATCGCAAAAGATATATTGGCAAAACTAAAGAAAACGGGCAGAAAGCGTCCCTGGAGAGCGTAAGAAAAACTTGTTAATTGTTTTTACTTGCCGGTTTTGTCTATGCTGAAGATACACCTGTAAATAAAAGCCGAGCAAGCTGACTTCTTTGCTTGCTCGGATTAAAGGTGAGTAAAAGTAGTTGGCGGCAGGGATTTGTATTAGTAGTTTGAAGTTCGCTGGGCTTTGCGCATGCGCCGGCGATTTTTCTCAGATGGTTTCTCGTAATAGGCATTGCGCTTCATATCTCTAATCAAGCCCTCTTTTTCACAGAGCTTCTTGAAGCGTCTTATCATTTGCTGGACCGATTCGCCTGCTCGCGATTTGATTTTCAGCATAAAAAAATGACCCTTTCTTACTAAATGTTTAACAGACCAGTACTAAAAAGAAACTTTTATACTATTTCGACAAAATATATAGAACCATTTAGTCTAAACGATAATCTACTTCTTATCAAGGTAAAATTTTTTTGCCGACAGTTTTTGGCGTAAAAGTGAGTCTTTTTAACTGAAAACGTGGCTATCAGTTTAAAAACTCACGATTTTGCCAAAAATTACCGGAGACGAACGCTTCTGGTAGGTTTGTTAGAAGTCTCCGCCACGCGCGGATGGCGGATAACCGCAGCTTTTTTTGCTTTCTTGAGTAATATGAGTAAATATGCTAAAATGAGAAAACGATTCGCGTATTAAAAGTCTCCGCCACAGACGGACGGGGAATATCGGCTTTGGAGGTGTTTTTTAATTGGAGAAATTTCGTCAGACGCTGAAAGTCAGAAAAGAGCGGGCTATTTTAGTGGCTGCTATCCTGCGTACCCGGAACGGTTCCGACGATTTGGCTGAGCTTACGGCCCTGGCTGAAAGTGCCGGCGCAATTGTTGTCGATAAATTTCAGCAGAAAATCCGCAAGATAAGTACCGTCACCTACATAGGTAAAGGCAAAGCCGGACAGCTCGGAGAACGAGTCAAGCGTTTCAAAGCAGATGTTGTGATATTTGATAACGACCTCTCGCCGCGTCAGATTCGTGAGCTTGAAGAGATTATTAAAGTTAAAGTGCTGGACCGTAGCGATCTGATTCTGGACATATTCGCCACGAGGGCAAAGACAAAGCAGGCCAAGCTGCAGGTGGAGCTGGCGCAGTTGGAATATACATATCCGCGATTGACCAGGATGTGGCTGCACCTCGACACCGTGGCCGGCGCAGGCGGCGGAACGGCTGCGGGTGCTGTCGGCGGCATCGGGACACGCGGGTCGGGCGAACAGCAGTTGGAAATCGACCGGCGATTGGTTAATAAGCGAATCACACAACTTAAACGCGAGCTTGTGAATATCGATAAGCGGAGGATTCGCGAGATTGACGGCCGAAAGGGACTGTTCAAAATCTGCCTTATCGGCTACACAAACGCAGGCAAAAGCACACTCCTGAATACTCTCACCGATGCCGGTGTGTTTGTTGAGGACAGACTCTTTGCGACTTTAGATACGCGAACGAGGAAATGGGCGCTGGGCAGTGGCGCTGAAGTGCTCTTGAGTGACACCGTCGGCTTTCTGAAAAGTCTGCCTCATCAACTAATCGCGTCGTTCAAGGCGACACTGGAAGAGGCCGTCAATGCCGATTTGCTCCTGCATATCGTGGATGTCTCCAATCCGGATGCCCTAAACCAGATTGAATCGGTAAACAACGTTCTGACAGAGATAGGATGCGATAAAAGCCCGATACTGCTGGCGCTCAACAAAGTTGATATTGTCAGAAAAGTGAGTGACCTTGAGATGGTGCAAACCCTTTTCTCTGATGCAGTGTGTATATCAGCCAAGACAGGTCTCGGCCTGGAGCAGTTGAGCGAAGCGGTGTTGGCAAGGTACAAGGGAGCTGTTGTTTTGTTGCGGGTCCGCTCCAGTCAATCGGACGGCCGGGTACAGAGCTTTCTGCGAGCCTACGGCCAAATCGTAGAAGAGCAATATCTTGACGGCTCTGTTCTGATTGACGCCACTCTCGGCCGAAACCAATTACCCGGCCTGAAAAGACTACACCCCGAACGTATCGAAATTGTAGAAGCGTGAGGCGAGAGAAAATCAACCACTAAGGGTACAGAGCAGCTTAAGAGGTCAGGAGATAAAATCAATTGGCGAAAAACAAAAAGTCACCGCTCGGCTTGCCCCGTTAGAAGTCAGTCAGATTCGCCACCTGCTGTTTTTATTCGCAAATCTAATCAGCGGTGGTCCGGACTTCTAACGGCGGCTTGGGTGCGGTGATGTTACGGGAAAGAGGCGTTAAAAAATAATCTAAAATCAGTTTGTGCTTTTGTAAATTTGTCTTATATTATTTGCTCTTTTTATCAGGATTCTGAATTGGTTTGACCGAGAGATTCCGCTTAATGGCTGTTGAGTCCGGACGAGTAGCCGGGCAGGAGTTATTGAGGTGAAGACCCGTTGACTTTGTGAAAAAGGAAAGGAACACTGATATGTCGAAGCTGGGATTTACTCTTACATTTCTGACTGTGGTGGCTTGTTTGCTTGTTCCGGGTGGTTGCGACCGTGGTAAGGAGCAACAAGCCCTTGAAGCAGCAGCAAAGGTGGAACTTGCTAAAGAGCGGGACGAGGCGATTGCCAAGGTGAAAACCGCTCAAATCACAATAAATAACCTGAAGAATCAGTTGACGGAAGAGACGGAAAAAGTCGGTGAGCTTCAAGACCGGAACGAGAAGCTGCTGGCGACCATTGACGAGTTACACAAGAAGTTGGGTGGTGAGGCTGAGGAGGTAAAGAATGAAGTCGAACAAAACCGCACTCCGGACGTCGTCTTTGTCCCTACGCCCCAGGACGTGGTGGACAAAATGCTGGAGTTAGCGGAAGTCAAAAAGGACGATTTGGTCTACGACCTGGGCTGTGGTGACGGCCGGATCGTAGTTACAGTGGCCAAGAAGTTCGGCTGCAAGGCTATAGGTTACGACATAGACCCAAATCGCGTGAAGGAGTCGCTGGAAAACGTGGCCAAGAACAATGTTAGACACCTGGTTACAATTGAGCAGAAGGACATCTTCACCCTCGACCTCAGCAAGGCTAACGTAATCACTCTCTACCTGCTTCCGGAACTGAATGTGAAACTGATACCGCAGTTGGAGAAGCTCAAGCCCGGCTCGCGGATTGTCTCGCACGACTTCGCAATGGAAGGAGTCAAGCCGGACAAGGTCGTTACGCTTACTTCTAAGGATGACCAGTACGAACACACGGTCTATCTGTGGACCGTGCCGCTCAAGAAGGTACCCAAAAAGGAGCTGCCTCCAATACTGAACGATTTCCTTAAATGGCCGTGACCAATCACAACCCGCTCTTCGAATCCTTGGGCCGATTTGGAATATGAAGTTGGACCTTCTGCCTCGACTGGGCCTGTTAGAAGTAAGTCGGATTCGGTCCCCGCTTTTTTATTCGCAAATCGAAGCAGCGGGCTTGCGGACCTCTAACGGGGCTTGGGTGCGGCCTTAGTAATCGGGGCTGGTTGTGGCTTTGCTCTTGTGGCCTTGCCGTGCAAAACGCCATTGGGGTCAAACCATAACGGGTCAATACAAATGAATCGGTCCCATCCAACAGCGGGCCCCTGTTTCTGATGGTAGATGTGCCACAAGTTGCCGGCGGAGTCCTTCGTCACAGAACCATGACCGGGCCCATATATCCCATCGCTTCCTTGTATAATGGGATTGCGTGGATATTTGGTAAAAGGCCCCATGGGATTATTTGCAGTCGCATAACCTACGGCATAATGTTTCGTATTGGCCCCATATCCTGAATAGAGCAGGTAATAGGTATTGTCGTGTTTAACCATCCAGGGTCCTTCTGTAACCCTTCCTTCCCATGGTTCGGCCGGTTTAATAATCAGTTTCGATTTTCCAGTCAATTGCAGTGGATCGGTCATCTTTTGGACGCGTATTTCGAAACCCCTTTTAACGAAGTACAGATAGTACCTGCCGTCGCTGTCCTGAAACATGTGTGCATCTATTGCACCGTTAATGAAAATACCCTTATCTTTGAAAGTCTGGTCCGGCTTGTCCGAGACAGCAAAACCGATTTTCCAGTTGGCGGTGTAGTATAGATAGAACTTGCCATCCGAGGAGTTATAGAAGACGTCAGGGGCCCAGACGTTTCTTCCACCAGGGCTGAAAACCCTGCGTCCCTTTGTCCAGTTTACTAAATCATCGGATGTGTAAACATGGTAGCTTCTGTTATCTCCGGTCGGGTACAGATAATATTTGCCTTCATAAAAAATAGCGGTTGGGTCGGCTGGGCCGATTTCCGCTATGACCGGATTAGAATACGTCTGGGCCGCCTCAAGTAATCCCGCCGAAAAAAACAGAATTAGTACTGTATTAGTAATCAATGCCTTTTTCATTCTTGTCCACCTTCTCCTTCACAGATTCTCCCCTGTAGTTTCAGATTTCAGACTATAAGCATTATACTAAGATTTCACAAATAAATCGCTTAGAAACATTATATAACATTGGGATAAACTATTCCACCCAGTTTATCCCAATGCCTCTACAGTTTTTTGCGCATCTTGCTGACCGGTTTTGGTGTGGTGATGGCCGAAAAGAAACGCTGAGATTGGCACAATTTTCTTGACTGGCGTTATGATTTTTGGTATAGTGTATGGGTTGCGATAGGCGGTTTCGCCTATAAGTTTATGGCCTGAATAAGGCCGATAAAGGAACATCGCAATAGGGAGACAGGGTGACAAGAGTTTTTTAACATAAGACCTGAGTCTCCCTTTTTTTATGCGAGTCATGTCCTCTGCGGCCTCAGCTTTCTCATTGGTGAGAAATAAGCGCTTTAAGTTGCCATGTTCACACATGCAAATCGGCTGTGATATTTGTTCGCTGCCTTGTCATAAGCCCTGGCTGCTTTCATCTGGTCTGTAAACCTGCCAACGTATACCGCTCCCCGTTAACGCTTATCCGCACTTCCCACCTCTTATCTCTGCTGTCCCATGCAAAGCCTTTATATCTCGACCGGTTCTCGCCTTTGCTGCTCGGCCTGTGTGTGGTGATGGTGAAAAAGCGGTCATAAATTATCCAAAAAAAATCCAATTTTTCTACTTGACTTCACCGGCAGAGGATGGTATTTGTGATGTATCCAATTTTGCATTTAAGCTCCTGCTCGTTATCTCGCTTTCTCCTCTCCCTCCGCCGGGCAGGGGCTTTTTTTCTATATCGTCCGGCCTGGCTGTCCAAAAAAACTGCACAGACTACCTGATTTTGACCTAAAAGGCGGTATTTTGCCCTCATTTTTTTACTTGACTTATCACTTCTATGGTATACAATTGTGTTACTTCACCGATGGAAAAGTATTGACGGGAGAAAATATGTTGGAGTATTTGAGAAATAAATCCGGTTTTCTTTTGTTCCTTCTAAGGGCACCGCCCTACGCTTCTCCTTCTGGCAACTTATGGGCCTTAAAATCGCACAGACAGCGGTGCCCTTTTTATGGTGGACTGGCAAATATCAACAACTTTTTTGAGAGGAGTAAAAAATGAGAAGCAAATCAATTCTTGTATCGGCAGCGGCAATACTGGTTGTTTTGGGGCTATGCGGGTCTGCGCGGTCTGGATGGTCTACGCCAGTGCCTGTCTTAGAAGTAAATACCGCATACGGTGATTCGTCGCCATTCCTTTCTTTTGACGGGTTGACGCTTTACTTTGTGAGGGTGGATACTGACACTTTTTACTATGCTCGAATATATAAGGCGACGCGTCCGGAACCATATGGACCATTTACTTCAGTGCAGAATATTAGTGAGCTGAACTATTCGGGAGGTCATGTCGCATCGCCGTGGGTATCGCCGGATAACTTACGAATGTACTACTACCGAACGGAACCAGGATCGCTACACAGGCTCAAAGTAAGTCAAAGAGCAGCCGTTACGGACCCCTGGCCGATAGGTAGCAATATAAGTGAATTAAATAGCCTTGGTAATCTTAATACCCCATCTTTAACTCAGGATGAATTGATAATAGTTTTCATTAGCGCAGATATTCCAGGTGGCATTGGTGATTATGATATTTACATCGCAACTCGTCCTGATAGGTATTCGTCTTTCGGAAATGTCAGGAATTTATCAGAAATAAACTCTACAACTACAGATGGTGCACCATATATTTCGCCTGACGGTCTTACTCTGCTCTTTCATTCCAACCGTAATGGATCCACCCAGATATTTAGAGCAACACGCGGTTCCTTAAGTGAACCTTTCGGAAACCTCGAGCATTTATCATTATTTGATACACCCGGGGGAGGTAGTGGTTTCTCCCGTTGTAGCAGTGATGGAAAATCTCTTTACTTTACGAGTTGGTTAAGTGGAGAACCTTCGGATATTTATGTTTCATATTCGGTACCGATTGCTCACTGGAAGTTTGACGAGGGCAGCGGAAGTATAGCTTATGATTCAGCCGGTACGAATGATGGGACTATCTACGGAGCCACTTGGGCAATAGGTCAAATCAACGGCGCACTGAGCTTTGATGGTATGAATGATTACGTTGATATCCCTTATGATTCGAGTTTGGATATAGATGCTTCGCAGGGAATTAGCGTATCCGTCTGGATTAACTTGAACTCTTACCCAGCCGGCTGGAATCAAGGACCTATTTTTGGACTTTTTGATAGTACAGGTGCGGCCACAAAGAATTACTTACTTATAGATAAACCTCCCCATGGGAATCTAATTACATGGGATCAGTACCCCCCATATTATGGGTGTTTAAGGTCCATAAAACCAGATTTGGATACATGGTACCACGTTGCAGTTGTTGAAGATTCAACTTATAGAGCTATTTACATTAATGGCTCTTTAGATATCTCAGATAATACTTCCGAATCATACCAAGGAAATCCTCCCGATACAATAAGAATAGGCAGCAGGGCCGATATAGATCCCTTTTACTTCGATGGCTCAATCGACGACGTCATGATTTTCGATAGGGCTTTGTCTGCAGAAGAAGTCCAGCAGCTTTATGAAAGCGGGTTGCCTATCTTAGTTGATGTAGACATCAAGCCCGGAAGCTGCCCAAACCCACTTAATGTAAAAAGCCTCGGTCTTCTCCCTGTGGCCATATTAGGCTCGGAAGATTTTGACGTAAGCACTATTGACGTAGCTTCTATTCGCTTGGCGGGTGTTGCACCAATCCGAAGCAGCTATGAAGATGTAGCTACACCAGTATCAGACAGTAATGAGTGTGAATGTTCTACAGAAGGCCCTGATGGT
>SDBU01000386.1_pt1 | contig 62669 bp, 45 predicted proteins | sample 2277071 | NCBI WGS metagenome assembly SDBU01 (sample SAMN10397929, study PRJNA504765) | marine sediment metagenome | isolation source: marine sediment core GS08_GC12, 126 cmbsf | place: Arctic Ocean: Gakkel Ridge, Loki's castle | collected 2008 | reverse complement strand
ACAACCACTCTTATCTATCACAACACCCACCACCATCTGTTTTAAATCCGGACGATGATCTTTGCTGTGCCCTCTTTCCCCAATGGTCTCTCCCCCTTGGCCCTCAAAATAAATGGAGGTGGTATCGAAAAACACAAGATCAAGCCCTGTGAATAAATCCCGATTCCGGACAAACATTTCTTCTTCGATCAAATCTTTCGTGCATCTCGGAGAAAATGGAGTCGCATCCTCTTGCTCCTTGAGTCCCTCACCAAGAAAAGCCATCGCCCGATAGAGGTGATGGAGGGAGACAGCGCTTATTCCTTCTATCTCATAATCCCTGCGCCATCTCTCACTGGCCCTATCTGATCCCGAAGCAAACAGCCGGTGTAAAACCGTAAGGAAAACCGCCCTTTCCACATCAAATTCAAAGTTCCTGGAAGCTAAGAGATCTTTGATTATTTTCTTAATCCCTACCTCTTTCCACATTCGTTCAAAGATGAGAGCGGGGCCTATTTTTTTCGTATAGGATGCCACATCTGATTGGCCGGAGAGAACAAGCAGGACATTTTCCGAATACCGGCCGAGAGATCGGATCAAGGTCTCGATTCTGTTTTTAGCTTGGAGTTTGTCCATACGGCCAATGGTGGCGATAACGCGCTGGTTAATTTTTTGGCCATCTCTCCGATTTTCGACAATCTGTAGGTATTGATACTTACCGGATTTTTTGATGCGAGCAAACATTGGAGCCTCCCAAATAGGACACTCCACATATATATAATATATGCTCTGGTATGTCAAGTATTTAATGCCATATTTATGGCACTACGGTTTCGGGGTCAGTTAAAAAAACGGATTGTAAATAAAGAAGTTACGTGATTTAGACCTTTGTAACTGTTAAAGATAAGTCTAAGTTTACTCTCGAGTAATTAAAGATTTCTTATTAAGGAGTATTCTCATTGAACTTGTCATCTATTTACACTCACCTCAATAGCTCTCTGCAATTTTTGTCATTTTATAAGCAGAGAATATGAAACAGGGCTTCAAAAATGTAATGAGGATTCTCTTGAAGGGAGGCTATAATGTCTGTAATCGGATTTCGTTGTTTTATTGATAGTTTTTCTTATGTTGTACTGGGGGGAACTCAACAGAATCCCAGTCTTATTGCCCATGAGAAAATTCCATTTCCTATGGATATTTCATGGGGAGAAAAAATGAGTTGGCTAAGACGACAAATCATTGAGGTTTTAGGAATACACAATATTTCATTAGCAAGCTTAAAGGTTATAGAGCCAAGTGCTCGAACAAGAAGAATTGAGCGAGCTCACGCAGAAGGGATTATAATCGAGGCAGTTTTTTCGACACTGAATCAAGAGTGCGAATGTAGAATTAAATCACAAATCCGAAGAGATATTGAAGGTTTTACAGAAGCTGCAAGGTACCTAAACAGGGCTCTTAGCTCAAGGGGACTTAACGAATTGAATAATGCAACTTATCAGGACGCTGCTTTTGTAGCTCTTGCGGAATTGTCAGGCCAAGACTAATGCCAGAATTCGAACAATTACAGAGACTAGGCGAAGGAAACTTTGGTGATGTGTGGTTGGTTTATGATCATGCCCTTGGAGTGAATAGGGCAGTAAAATTTGTATTGCCTTCTCGTATTCAGAATCCGACAGAGTTTTATCAAGAGCCTCAAACTCTTATGGAACTTAGACATGAAAACATTGTTAGGGTTGAGGATGCAGGCAAAAAAGCTGATGGGACACTCTATATAGCAATGGAATATTTGCCAAGTGGATCCTTGAAAGACCGATTTAGAGGAAGACCAATTCCGATACAAGACGCTAGAGAAATTTTGTATGATGTTTGTTGGGGGCTAGAGTATGCACACCAAAGAGGCTATATTCACCGAGATATAAAACCTGGAAATATCCTTTTAGGTAGAGATGGAAAAGGAAAATTATCAGATTTCGGACTAGCGACACGTATACCAAGGGGAAGAGCAGCATCTCCCCATGGTTACATGACGCATCTTGCACCTGAAGTTTTTAATCAAGGTTTCACTTCAAAACTGTCTGATATTTTTGCATTGGGTATTACTGCTTATCGTATGTTTTGTGGTGATGCATACTTACCAACAATTGATTCTGATGATGAAATATTAACTCTTATCTGTGATGGGAAGTACCCAAATAGAAAACATTATCGACCATGTATTCCATCAGCTATCCGAAGGATTGTAAACAAATCAATTCATATTGATCCTTCAAAACGGTTCCAAAGTGCGTCCAGTTTTCGAAGAGCTTTTGAAGCGGTTAGTCTTCATTGTAGCTGGGTATGGAAAGTAAGAAGAAGAGCAGTTGTCTATACAACAAAAATTAGATCCACAGAAATAAAAATTGTTGTTCGACAAATAGATGACCAAAAGTTTGATATCTTAACTACTCGAAAATCAAGAACAGTAAATATTCATCGAGTTACAAAAGATTGCTTTCAGGGACTAAAAAAGAGAAAAATGAAATCGGCAATCCATTATGTTCTTAGCAGATATGTGATTGAAGGTAAGTGAGATCTGTCCTCGTTTAAGATTATCGGTACTAAGATTATCTCATTTTTCCACAATTGCATAATTCTTGTGCAATCGAGTTATCCACAGCCTGTGCACAATCCTAAGTAGTTGAATATAATGAAGATACTAGATGTGGGAATATTGTGTCGCATAAGAGTTATTATGTCAACTAATTATTATATAAAAATAATTATGATTCTTTAAGCTTACTCAGAATTTCCTCAAGTATACTAATGATCTCATCCTTCTTAACATCTTGCTTCTTAAATTCGATACGCAGCTTATAATAATTAGGGCCTTTACCCCTGTAATTGTATACATATCTTTTAACTTTTATTTCTGTTCCTTTAATTTTTTTTGAAAGCTCTCGTGTATCTTCACGCTTTAGATCGCGATCCTTAATTTCCCTTATAAGCTTATGCATGTCTTCATTTGTTTTCTGTTTTGATATCTCTATTAGTGTCGTACGGCTTGTGATTTCATATTGACTGCATAATTGACGGATTTCGATTGGAATTTTACTTAAATTCATAGTTTCTGTTATAGTAGAACGTGCTTTTCCGATTTTTTGTGCCACCTGGGCGTGATTGTATCCATAAATATCAGCTAAGGCTTTAAGTCCATCGGCTTCCTCAAAAACATCCAGGTTCTTTCTCTGAACATTTTCAATTAGGGATATTTCTAAGGCTTCTCTGTCTTCAACATCCATCACAATGCATGGAATTTCCTTTAAATTTATGCCCTTTGCAGCCAGGAAACGTCTTTCTCCTGCAATAATTTCATAACGACCCTCTATTAACCTAACTAATATAGGCTCCAAAATACCTTTTTCTTTGATAGAAGCCATTAAATCTTGCATATTTCCTAATTGATTCCTTGGCTGCCTCGCACTTGGATCTATTTTATCCAAGCTTATCATGCGAATAAGCGGTCCGGATTGCCTGGCAGATATGAGATCGACATAATGATGGTCATGCCTCATGCTCAGCTCATCTGGTAAACCACTTTTTTTAGTTTTTTGCACGCCTTATAATCTCCTCGGCTAGTTTTTGATATTGAATTGCTCCAACAGAGTGAGGAGCGAATGTAAATATCGATTCTTTGTATGCAGGACTTTCCTCTAATTTCACACTTTTAGAGATAATTGTCTTGAAAACTTTTTTCCCAAAAACTTTCTTTATCCTTTCAACAACATCTTTCGATATATTTGTTCTTTTATCATGCATTGTAATCATTATTCCGATTATTTGAAGATTCTGATTTGCAATTTTTTTAACTTTATCAATAGTTTCTAATAGATCATCTGTTCCTTCTAAGCACAAAAACGATGATTGTATCGGAATGAGGATTTGATCTGATGCAACTAGAGAATTTATAGTGATTAAACCTAAATTTGGAGGCGTGTCTATTATTATAAAGTCATACATCTTTTTAATCGAAGACAAGCTGTCTTTTAACCTGTAATGACCATCGATTTCGCCAATCAATGTGGTTTCTAGCTTGGCCATGGCAATTTTTGACATGACGACTTTTAATCCTGGAATTGTTGACTGCATGATGACATCGGTAATTTGTTTTCCATCACCAACAAGAACATCATAGATAGAATTTTCTTGAGATTGCGGATCCCTAACAACGGACAGCGAGCTGTGAGCCTGTGGATCCACATCGACAAGAAGTGTATTTTGTCCCTTTAGAGCCAATGCGGCAGAAATGTTAATTGCTGAGGTTGTTTTCCCTACTCCACCTTTCTGATTAGTTATGGCAATGATCAAAATTTCTCTCCAATAGGTACGTTAAAACTAAAGTATATAATTATTTAGCAAATAGCAAGGAATAAATTAAAAAAATGTCGGCGTGCCGACAATCTTTGTAAATGATTGAATATAAAGTAATTAAATGACATATAATGGGAACTTAAAATGTCGGCATGCCGACAAAGAATAAAACTAAAGCGACAACTTACTTGACGCGTTTTGGAGGTTTCCGATCTTTTGGAATTCCACTTTTGTACACATAGCCATTGCGGGAGGTATCAAATTCTTTTTTCATTTGAACAAGAATGTTTGAATCTTTAAATAAATCTACAGCTGTCGCTGCGAGGACTTTTGCCGCTAAAAGCATCCCCTTGTATCCAACAGAATGTTTACTTGATGTGACTACGGCCCAGCTGTGCCACGGGATTTCAAAAGGTGCGCATGTTGTCGAAATGTGTAAAGTAGGAATTATCCAGCTCACTTCTGCAACATCCGTAGATCCACCTTCAGGTTCTTTATTCGGATCTTCCAATTCATTTATATCGGAAATCATACCTTTTTCCACAACCTGGGTTTCTTTTTGTAGTTTTTTCGCGAATTCCATTTCTTCAGGAGTGTATTCTATAGATCCTATCCATTCTAAATTCTTCTGCATGACTTTAGAACCTGTCACATTGACAAGCATTTCATGATAGCTGCCTAAATTTTCGATCTTAGATGTCGTTTCTGTGGCCATGGACGAGCCGGCAACGATATTTTCTATACGACTGAGAACAATTTTAACTCCTAGTCTTGTGGAATCTCTGACCCACAACCACAATTTCGAGTATTCAGGAACGATATTGGGTACATTGCCTCCCTCGAGAACAACATAGTGAATACGGACAGATGGTTTAACGTGTTCTCTGAGGAGATTGATGCCAAAAGTAGCCATTTCAAGAGCATCAAGAGCGCTCCTCCCCTGCCATGGATCAAATGCTGCATGAGAGGCTTTACCAAAAAATTCTATGTAGAGATCATCCATGGCCTGGCTTCCTGTGACATCAACACTTGTTTCATAGCTCGGATGCCAAGCCAGACAGGCATCTAGATCATCAAAAAGGCCCTCTCTAGCCATATATAATTTTCCTCCAACATCTTCTTCTGCCGGACATCCATACAGCTTTATAGTTCCTGTAAGTTTGCCTTCCAGAATAAGTTCTTTTAATACGAGTGCGGCACCGAGACTTCCTGCTCCAAAAAGATTATGTCCACATCCATGCCCGCCTCCATTTTCGATAATGGCTTTTTTGAAGGTGATATTTTCTTGAGACAATCCGGGCAGGGCATCATATTCAGCCAGGATTCCAATGACCGGTTTTCCTGAACCGTATATTGCCACAAAAGCCGTTTCCAGATCAGCCACTCCCCTTTCCACTTTGAATCCTTCACTTTCTGCGATATCGGCAAGGAGCTTTGACGATTGATGCTCAAGCAGAGCAATCTCTGCATAATCCCATAAAGCATCCGATACTTTGATCATTTGATCCATTCTTGCTTCAATTTTTTCTAGAACATAAGATTTTAGTTCTTCAAATTCTGAACTTATGGTCCCCATCATCGTTTGAGTCAACATAATGAGAACTAATCCCGATAAAACCAAGAAACGTCTACTCATCTTCTCCCTCCTGAATGATTTAATTCCTTTATAATCAACTATTTACAAGCAGTCATTTGCTTTTATATTTTAATTGGCCACTGACATAAGTCTGTTTTACTCTAAGATCGAGAAGATCTTTGGAAGAAATTGTCATTATATCATCAGAAAGAATTATAAAGTCGGCCAGCATTCCTTTTACGATTTTACCTTTGATGGTTTCCTCAAATCCGGAATAGGCTGCTTCGACCGTATAGGCTTTTAAAACTTCAGCGCGGGTCAGTCTCTGTTCAGGATACCATCCTCCAACAGGGAGCCCATCAGGCGATTGCCTTGTTTCAGCGGCATACATCCCAAAAAAAGAATTGAGAGACTCTCCAGGGAAATCAGAGTTCAAAGCCAGGTGGTATACCCGTATCCAAAAAAGATCGCCACGCATAGGCGCCCTTAATGCGTTGTTGGCCTATTCGCGTTTCTGCCCACGACATATCGGAAGTGGCATGCGGCGGCTGCATGCTGAGAACAATCCCCAAAGGAGCAAATTTCGGGATGTCTTCTAAAGCCACAACTTGGGCATGTTCGACGCGCAGGCGATAGTCTTTAACCGGAACCTCACTTAAAGCTTTTCGATAGGCATCGAGTGTGATGCGATTGCCCCGATCTCCGATGGCATGAACTGCCACTTGAAATCCTGACAGGAGAGATCTTTTTGTCAACTGCATTACGGATTCTTCCGGGGTTTCTATCACCCCTGTTGTTGAAGGATCATCACTGTAAGGTTCAAATAAGGCCGCACCTCTAGAACCAAGGGCTCCATCTACAAATATTTTAATGCACCTTGCTGTAAGCAGATGGTCGGGATCGATTTCTGGACCTTTTTCGAGGTAGGAGTCGATGAGATCTTTATCCGTCCAATCCAGCATGGCATAGATGCGGATATCCAACTCCCCTCTTTCTTTCAAAGAATTGAAGGCATCCAGCATTTTCTGCGAAACCCTAGCCTCATGGACAGAGGTCAATCCATATTTAAGACACTCTTGCTGGGCAAGCTTTAAGGCCTTTTCAATCTGACTCTGACTCATTGGTGGGAGTATTGCTTCTATAAATTCTTGTGCCCTATTGGTTAAAATTCCTGTTGGAATCCCTGTCTGCGGATCCTTGATTATCTCTCCATCATCTGGATTTTTTGTACTGGAATCAATGCCGGCCAATTCAAGAGCGCGGGAGTTGACCCAACTGGCAAATCCATGAAGACCTCTAAGATAAACAGGATTTTCTACGGAAATTAAGTCGAGAGCTTCATTGTTCGGGTAATTGGCAGCCCAGGCTCCTTCATCCCATCCCCACCCAATGATCCACTCACCCGGAGACGAATTCCGGATTTTCTCTTCAACTTTTTTTATGGCCTCCTCAGGTGTTTTTGTCCCTTCAAGGTTGAGCTCAAGAAAGCTCTGGCCCAGGGTTAAAAGATGTCCATGAGATTCGACAATACCCGGCATTACGGTTTGACCATATAGATCTACAACATAGGCGCCAGGAAAATCTCTTAGAATATCTTCTGAATTCCCTACTTTCAGGATTAGGTCATCTTTAACGGCAAAGGCTTCTGCTATTGGCTCGCTCTCATTCATCGTCAAAATATGCCCCTTGATAAATACAGTATCAGCTTTGGTCTTTGTATATTTTGTACAGGAAAAACAGGTTACAATTCCAAAGGATATTAAAACAATTGTTGGGATTCTAATGTGTGAGCAAAAAATGTTCACCATAATGTTCACCTTTATGTTTTTTTATGAAATTCTGAAGCTAGTAGTCACTAAGTATATCATAGCCAAATCCCTGTGTCGCATTGTCCCAACTATAAAACAATCGAAGAGCAATCTGAAATTTAAATGCTTTTATAAATTGACATCCTAAGATGTTTGTAATAAAGTAAGAAAGTAAGATTGTAATGATATAAGGAATAATTATGGAATTTACAGAAACTGCAAAAGTAACCTCTAAAGGGCAGGTGACAATTCCCGCAGCTATTAGAGAAGTCCTCAGATTAGAACAGGGCTCAACTTTAATGTTTAAAATTACAAAAAATGGAGTTCTGCTGTCCCCCTGTGAAGTGATCGAACGGCCAGCCTATACCATCCAGGAATGGAAAAAAATAGAAAAAATGGTAGCAGAAAAGGGGAAGGTCTATAAATCTTCCCGGTCAGCCAAGAAGCACCTTGACTCTTTATGAATTTTGAATTCAAACCTTCCTTTGACAGGTCATTAAAAAATCTTTCCCTTACAACCAAAAAAGAAATCAAAGCATTGTGTCTAAACCTGATCGATATCTTATCAGGCGAAACTTCTCTCTCTGGAGGTTTTGGTCTTAAAAATCTTAGAAAGAATTTCTGGGAGATACGGAAGGGTTTAAAGATTAGAATATTATTCCGTTGGCAAGGCGATTCAGTCGAATTTATTCTTGCAGGATCGCATGATGATATCAAGAGATTTTTAAATAAATCATAGATGCTGTCATGTTAATAGGGAATATTCGGTTCCCCTCATGCGTCTTTATTATGACGAAACTCTAAAGATCACGGCCTCATTGAATCCGGTGATAATCCGGTAGTAGTCACTAAACTCTTCATCCATTGCTTTATCTCCGGTATCGATCAGCAGAGGACGGCCTTTGAGCTCATTTAATTTATGCTTAGAAGAGATAATCAAAATATTGGATTTACCAACAATCTTGAGAACGTTTGGCGAAATCTGCTGGTTTCCCCGGCCAAAAAGATATCCTTGCCCCCCAACCGGAGTGACTATGAGCTTTATTTTTTGATCTTTGATTTTTTCAAGCAGTTGTGCTTCGTTGAGATCCTTTCCAACAAGTTTTTTGTTATAGACTAAGTCCACTCCCAGAAGTGTGCATTCCAGATTCATTTCTGTCATTACAGCCCGGGTTGTGGTTCCGGGCCCTATGATATAATTGCAGTCGTTTTCCATATTCCCGACGACTTCGTGAGCGATGGCTTCATGGACATACTGTTCACTCACCGCTGAACCCGCCTTTAGTCTTTGTAATAGTTTCCTTTCCCACGGGATCTTTAAGTACCCATAGAGTTTGGCCGAGAGATGTCCCTGCCTGAATTCCTCTTCATCGATATCCATGACTTCAGCTTCGCGGACATTTTGTATCCGGCCCTGCATATAGAGAGAAGCCAGCTCTCCGGCACTCAGTGGATTCTGAGCGAAGACGGCCGAATGGATTTTAACTCCTGTGGGAATTCCAATTACGATAAGCTTGCTGCCGACCGCACTATAAATATCCCGTGCCGTTCCGTCTCCTCCGGCAAAAAGAAGCAGGTCCACTTTTGCGTCCAGCATCGCTTTGGCTGCAGCTTTAGTATCCTCGGAAGTTGTGTTTTGTTCGGATGGCAAACCGATAATTTCCGGAGAAAAGCCACACTCTCCGGCCGCGTCCTCCCCCATTCTTCCGCCGTAGGTTATCAATGCTAAATCAGAGACAGAATTACTCAGAACGTTTAAAGCGTCCTTAGTCCTTGACTCTGACTGAGGGATGGCTCCTAATTTTACGGCTTTTTCCAAGATATTCTCTCCATCCGTTCCCTTTAGTCCTACACGTCCCCCCATACCTGCGATGGGATTGATGATCAAACCGATTTTCTTCACGTCTTTGCCCGATTCTAACACAAATTTTCTTTGATTTTTATTCTCAAGTTGTTTTTGTAGTGATATACTCCTAATTAATTAACGAGAGGAGGCAACAATGGGATCACAAAATATCCATCAATATTCCGATAATACGCCGGGAATGAGCCGTAGATCGTTACTCAAAGGACTGGCTCATGGAACGGCCGCAGGCATGCTTCTACCTTTCCTTGATTTCGGGCAGACGGAATCGTCTTATGATCTCCTGAAACGCGCAACGGCCGCACTCGATCAAAAGAAAACAGCCGGAGACGAGAGATTCTGGACGATGGTCAAGGATCAATTTCTGATCAGAAAAAATCTTATCATGCTCAATGCGGCCAACCTTTGTCCCTCACCGGCGGTTGTCCAAAAAAGGGTGATCGAGCTTACAAAAGATGTGGACAGTGATCCCTCCTCTGCCAATCGCGCGAAATTCTCTGAATTGAAAGAAAAGTCTCGCACGGCATTAGCGGAATACGTAGGCGCAGAAAGCGACGAAATCGCTATCACAAGAAATACAAGCGAGGGCAATAACTTTGTTATCAACGGTGTCACTCTTGGAAAAAATGACGAAGTGATTATCTGGGATCAGAACCATCCTACAGCTAACATCGCTTTTGATGTCCGAGCGGATCGGTACGGATACAGTGTTATCCGGGTTAAAACTCCAGAAAAGCCGGAAAGCCCCGCCGATCTTTTCAAGCCTTTTATAGATGCTATGACCTCCCGCACTAAAATGCTGGCTTTATCACATGTCTCAAATGTTTCCGGTATCAGGATTCCAGCTAAGGAACTGTGTTCAATGGCCCGAAAAAACGGCATCCTGACTCTTGTTGATGGTGCCCAGACATTCGGCACACTACCTCTTGATCTTCATGATATGGGCTGTGATTTTTTCACGGCCAGCTCACACAAGTGGTTCTGCGGTCCCAAAGAGGTTGGGATTCTATATGTCCGTCGTGACAGGATTGAATCTCTCTATCCGAGCCAGGTTGGTGTCGGCTGGGAATCCGCTGTAAAAGGAGGCGCACGGAAGTTTGATAATCTCGGGCAGCAGGATGATTCCCGTGTCTCAGCCATGTTCGAAGCGGCTCAGTTTCACAAAACTCTGGGTAAACAGAGGATCTCAACGCGAGCCAGAATGCTGGCAGATGCTGTAAAAGACAGTCTCAGGAAAAAAATCCCCCATGTCAAATTTGTAACACCGATGGATCACACAATGTGCTGGAGTGTTGTCATATTTGAAATACCAGGGCTCGATTCCAGAAAAGCCCTGGAAGTTCTTTACGGCCAAAACAATATCGGATGTGCAGCCATGGGCCCTAATATCCGGTTTTCACCGCACTTCTACAATCCGCTGTCAGAGATCGAAAGAGCGGTCGATGCGGTCGCTCGATTTACTTGAATGTGTGTACCTTCGCGCCTCCTAAATATATCCCATTAAAGACAAACTTAAACGTGCCGTGAGGCTGTGCGCGGAACAGGACTTCCGGTCCAAATAGAAAAAGCTGTCCCTTACCGACTTTAGCTTCGGCTACAGCCACTCCACCATAGAGCTGATCTTGACCCCAGGCCCACCCGCTCCGCAGCGGTTTAGCGCTGTCAAACCAGGCGATGGATGTAAATCCCTTTTTATCCGCCTCAACATGGGGACGCATGACCGGGCTTCGACTAAAGAAAATATCGATCCTGTCATCCAATCCATAAGCCAGAGGATGCTGATTGTTGACTCTCACTTCCAGAACAGAACTTGGAACAAAATACACTTCTCGTGCGAGAGAGCTACCATTTTGATCGACCATATGATTTCCGACAGGAACACCGGCGTGTTGGGCCAGATTGGTGGACGAACCGATGGTTAGAATAGTTCCTCCCTCGTTGAGAAATTCAAGGAGTTTCGGGATGGTTTTATCGGGAGTTATATTTCCTACCATATGGTGATATTCAGCAGGTATGTTATCGAGATTAGGGGATCCTCCAAAACCGCGGCCACCAAATTGGGATCCCCCCTGACCCGTCCGAGGCGCAGGAATCGCCCCACTGACAAAAATAAGCACATCGAACTGGCTTTTCAGATTGCCTCCATCGAGTTTAGGCGGATAGACCACCTCAAAGGGAAATTCAAACTGTTCGAGCAGCCAGCGTGTCCATCCCGACGGCATAGATCCACCATATCGATCCCACAGACCGATCCGGACAGAGCGGAGTTGCAAAGCTGAACCGGATGGAGCTGTCGAAGTTCCATCAAAGCTGATACCTAGCTCTTTAGCCATATTTTCGGCCATCTTTTGTGTGGCCGCCTGTGCTTCAATATAGATGGTTCCTTCCGGATAAGTCTTTCCGTTCAGCTCAACGGATTGAGTCAGCCAGTAAACTTTCTGGCCTTTGGCAAGGAACCGGTTGGTCGCAACGGCTGAGTCATTGTACTTATGACTCAGCAGAAAACCTACGGCTTTGTTTGTTTTGTTTACTTTTCCCGGAAACGGTATGGCTAAACCTTTTATTTCCTGGAGCGGTCCATCAAATCCCTCAATGATCCGGTCGAATTCAATACCCATCTGGAAGGCCAGGGTGTAACCGGCATTGTCATAGGGCGGCCGCGGGGGGCCACCTTCGTACATAAAATCATTGGGATGGTCCTGCGGTTCAAACATGTCCATAAGATGCGGCCTGAAGGCCTGGGCTGCTTTGACAATATAGGATCCATTCGGATAACTTTTCCCCTCGACTTCAAAGTCACGGGAAGCTTGATGAACGGTAACTCCATTTTTAACAAGTGTATTGATAAACTTTGTGGCCGTGGGAAAGTCGGACTGATTGGAAGGAATGATAAATCCCTGGGGATCCCGGTTTTCAGGTTTCCGAAAGAGGTCAAACTGCTCTTTAGTGAGTCCACGGCTCCGGCCTCCAAATCGTGAAGCCGCTTGTTGATTTGCCGTAGAAGTTCGACTCACTTCAGCTTTAACCGCATCTACAATTTTGGGGTGAATGGTCCAGTTATCCCGGCTTCCTCTTTCGATACTGTTGCGGCCCATGATGTAGCGGTTGTACAGGAATGTTTCCCTGTAACGTGACGCAAGGTCAATGATAGCTTTATCCATGGTGATGGAGTATTCGATGGCTTCTTTGAAATGGAATTTCTTGGGTGTAATGGGGAAAGGAGAATCCATGCTCTTGAGCATGCGGTCCGGAACGATGTTGAGTTCAACAGGTGTAGGATTTCCCTTTATCTCGGTCAGTATGCCAATCTGGTTGTGGAAATAGCCCGTTGTTCGGACGTTACCATTAAACCAGGTCGAGTAGCTTGAGACATTGCGCATTCCGCTGTCCGGCTTCCCTTCGGCAATCAAACGGGAATGCATGGCGGCGCCTACCTGCTCGATTCCAATGATGAGAAGGGGATCGAAATTGTAGTTGGGAGGGTCGCGGAACGGCGGTACGAAGACGATTAGACCACTGGGTCCTGTCTGGTGGTGGTTGTACATGATCTGTGGGTACCACTCCAGATACATGATCTTGTTTAGGTTGATCGTTTCGGGTTGGGTAACCATGTAGGAGTCGCGGTTGTTGTCGTGTCCGATGTATTTTTGATAGAGTCTCGGCAGCCCTCGCGTGGACCGTTTTTTGGGATCGGGTTCCCGCATATACCAATCGGATATCAGCTCCATCCCATCAGGGTTGGCATGAACCGCAAGTATAATCACGTCATCGAGGAACCGCATTGTCTCTCTATCATTCCGGCTGACCATTTGATACACAATCTCCATCAGTTGATGTGAACCGACTACTTCTGTAGCGTGCAGTCCCCCATCGATCCAGACAACGGCTTTTCCCTCGATAGCAAGCTTTCTGGCTTCGTCATCATCGAGTCCTTTAGCCAGGGCCAGACGGGCAGAAATGTCTTTGTAAAAGTCTAGCTTTTTGTGGTTTTCCGGTGACGTGAGGATGGCCATCCACTGTGGGCGATCTTCGGCCGTCCGCCCGATTTCCACCAGTTTCATCCTTGGAGATTCCTTGTCCAGCGTCTTCCAGTATTTTGTCAGCTGAGTGTATGTGATGAGTGTATAGTCATCTCCGATATTAAAACCGATCTGAGCTTTCGGTTCAGTGATATTTTGGTAGGCGTTAGCCAGTTGGGGCCATACAAAAACAACCAAAACAAAAGCAAATATCATAAACATTGATGAAGACGTTTTTTTCATTCCATCCTCCCTTTGAATTAAAACCATTTATTTCTTCAAAAACCGGTTGATAAATTCAAATGTCCGGTTATAACCATCCATACGGTTTTTATACAATAGAAACTCATGTGGCTCATCAGGGGCTATCATCAGCTCAATATGCACATCCCCTTTGGCTCTTAATTTCTGGACGATATCGACGGTCTGTTGAAAGTCGACATTCCGGTCGTCATCACCGTGTAAAAAAAGCACGGGTGAAGTCCAAGTTTTAATGTCGGCAACCGGTGATGATTCAAAGGCCAATTTTCTCTGGGCCTCAGAAAGATTTCTCCCTCGTGTCGACCAGTCATGAACCCCGGCCAAATCCACTCCCACTTTAAAGATATCGGAATTTCTTGCCAATGACATGGCTGTCAGCAATCCTCCGTAGGAAAGTCCCCATTTCCCTATCCGGTCCGGATCCACCTCGGGACGGTTCTGGAGATACTTGGCGCCTGCGAGAACATCCTGGTATTCGGCCGCACCTCTTCTGCCGGTATTGGGAGCGCTGCGGAATGATCGTCCGTATCCGATGCCGCTGCGGTAGTTGATAGAAATCACCACATATCCGTGGTTGGCAAAATATTGATTAACTCCATAGGCCTCTGAATAGAACTCCATGTAGTGCCATCCCAGAAGCATTTGGCGAATCGGTCCACCGTGAGTGTAGACAACACCCGGAAGATTATCCCCGGGTTTCGCCCCTTTGGGGAGAAACAGCTGACAGGATATCTCGAGTCCATCCGGAGCATTAATGATGACAAGCTCGGGGATGACCAGCTCGTCCATCGGATATTCCGAAGGGAGGTTTTCCGGCGCTACTACTTCTATCTTTCCGCCGCTTGACGGAACTGTCGCAATGGAAGTGGGATGAACGGCCGTGGCGTAGAGAAAGGCCACCTTGTCTCCAGATCCCAAAACCACAGGGTAAGTGCCTATGGTTGCACCTTTTGTCAGCTGCATGGGTTTTCCGCCAGCAGTAGGAACTTTCCAAATATGCCGGCCATGGATATCCGCAAGATTAGTGCTGTAGAACAGAGTTTTTCCATCATTTGATACACCGTGGTGTTCCACAAAGGCCTCTCCCGGAGTGAGATCGATGGGATCTTCACCTGTGAGCGGCATTGAATACACATGGTTCCAGTTTTCTCGCTCGGCTTTAAAGATAATCCGACCATTGGCTGTGAGTTCAAAATTTCGAAAAGAAAAATAACGGGGCTTTTCTGAGGGGAAATCCCACAGTTTTTTAGCCGTAGCTTTTTCAACATCTGCGATCCAGATCGCCTGACGGGCTACTCCCCCACCGCGACCTCCTCTAAAACCGGAGGCCGCCGAACCATACTGAAGACCGGGCCGCCTTAAAAAGACAATCGTTTTACCATCGGCAGACCATTGGGGATTGCTGTCTCGGTCTACATTGGGAGCCATATAGGTGATCTTTCTCGATGCGATATTAAAGACAGCGATGAAGCTGTGATCATTCCGATTGGTGACAAAGGCAATACGGGTTCCATCAGGAGAAAATTTCGGAGACCCGTTTCGGCCGGCCGCTCTAAACATAAGTTCCGGTTCCGGAACACTGTCGTGTTCTGCTGGTGGGGATAAAGGAAACCGGTAAATCAAGCCCTCTCTTATCTGTAAAAAGCTCTTTCCGTCCGGGGAGAGAATTGGATTGCTGCCGAGGGCAACTTTCCATGGTTTTCCGCCATCCGGCCTCACGGCCCAAATGGCTTGCTCCCTCCCATCTGCACTGCTGTCTGAATTAGTGACCCAGCCTTCACTGTTGGGCCTTCCGCCTTTAATATAGACAACGGTTTCTCCATCGTCCGTGATATAGACATCCGGGATTTCAAAGACCTCGTCTTTTGCATATCCGGTCAGATTGACGGGCTTAAAATCCGGGGCTGCTGCTGTCCATACATTCCGAGCCCCTTTTGAATAGAAAACCCATGCAATGCGATCCGCATTTTTGGCCGATTCGAGAGCCCAGGGATAAGGAGGAGCTAAGACTTCCTCCATGGTAAATGTTCCTTGAGTTTGAGCTAAACCCATCAGGCCTGAAACTAAAAGTACACACAAAATGAGAATAACAAGTATTTGTCTTTTCATGATCTCCTCCTCAATCTTTTAATGCCTAATACATTTATATGAGAACTGGATAGAAATCAACAAAAAACAAATAAATCAAATACATACTGAAGGGCAAAATCTTTTCTTGCCGTCATTGATGAGAATCTTTTATTGACGTAACATATATATTCTCTGTATTATTAATAATATAGAATATCTAAGGTATACGACGGTGCGGTGCGTATTATGGCTTTAGAAACTATTGACACTTAAGGAGGTTTCGATGAAATCAATTGTAAAAATCGGGTTTATCTTGGGAATTTTAGTCACGGCCTGGCTCATACCCACCGCCCTCGACGCCCACCTCGACGTAAAGAATATCAAAGAAGGAGTGTTTTATCCCATGAGCTGCAGCGAACATGCAAAACTGGAAGATCATACGCTGTCCTGTGCTTTGGAAGTTGGGGAAAAAAACGGCTATTATATTGTTTCACCTGCTCGACGATACGATATCAGGAAAGAAGATACTGGGAAGGTGCTTGAGTTCTTAAAGACCAATCAATCCACCAAAGTACATGCTAAACTGGCTATCCATACCCGAGAAGGCGAAATAGAAATATGGAAAGTGACTGAACTGATCAAACGTTAATTGAGGTTGGTACTAACGACTATTTCTGCTCCACCGGAATCACGTACGTTCTTGTCCGTGCCAGAGATACACACTCGGGGATCTGCGTGATCATATCATGGTAATAAAACGCACTTTGTAAGGACACTAGTGCTTGTGTCTGCTTATTTAATTACGTAGTATATATTCCAAATGATAAAATGTTTGGAGCGAATCATGAAGAAGAAAAATAATTATTGGCTGCGATTATGGCAAATTCTATTTGTATTATGTTTTGTCTCAACGGTAATTTATGCCCAGCAGGGATTCGATGCCAGAGATCACTATTCAAAAAAAGAAGTCATGATTCCCATGCGCGATGGAGTGAAACTTTTCACACAAATATATACTCCCAATGACCAGAGCCAACAATATCCTTTTATGTTTTTCAGCACACCATATGGAATACATTTTTACGGGACGAAAATGAACAGACTCACATTGGGACCCAATGAACTTTATACAGAAGAGGGTTTTATTTTTGTTTATCAGGACGCTCGCGGAAAGTTTAAATCTGAAGGTGAGTTTGTCGTGATGCGTCCGCACATAAGCGAAAAAAAAGGCCCGCAAGATACCGATGAGAGCTGCGATATATACGATACAATTGAATGGCTGCTGCAGAACATCCCCAATAATAATGGAAGAGTTGGACAATGGGGAATTTCCTATCCGGGATTTCAGACCGTTATGGGGATGATCGATGCCCATCCGGCAATGAGAGCCTCTTCACCTCAGGCTTCGCCCTCTGATATGTGGATCGGTGACGACTTTCATCATAATGGCGCATTCCGTCTTATGTATACATTCGGCTGGCTTTCAGGCAACGCGGCCGTACGGTCGAACCCATCGGAAAACCGCGGCAGCGCAAGATTCGATTATGGAACTCCTGATGGGTATAAATTTTTTATGGATCTTGGTCCTCTGTCCAATGTAGATAAAAAATACTTTTTTAATCGCGTGCCCACCTGGAATGAGTATATGGAACACGGCGATTACGATGAGTACTGGAAGAGACAAGAGGTGCTTCATAATCTAAACAATATCACACACGCTGTTCTCAATGTTGCAGGCTGGTTTGATGCTGAAGATTTCTACGGTCCCTTGAGCATTTATTATAAAATTGAAGAGAAAAATCCGCAAAATAAAAGCACTATCATAATCGGTCCTTGGCTGCACGGCGGATGGGCCCGCGGCACAGGAGAAAGTTTAGGAAATATTCAATTTGACCAAAAAACAAGCGAATATTTTAAAAATGAAGTTGAATTCCCATTTTTTCTATACCATTTAAAAGATGAGGGTGATTTGAATCTACCGGAGACGCTTGCATTTGAAACCGGTTCAAATAAATGGAAATCGTATGAACAATGGCCGCCGGAAAAGACCGTAGTCAAAAATCTTTATTTTCATGCTAATGGCCTGCTTTCATTCAGTGCCCCTGATGGTAAAGAGGGAAATGAATTTGATGAATACATAAGCGACCCCAGTAAGCCGGTACCTTTTTCCATTGAAACACGGACAACACAAGGACATCTGTGGATGGTGGAAGATCAGAGATTTGCTGCCAGCAGACCCGATGTATTGGTTTATCAGTCAGAGGTATTATCCGAGGATGTCACAATTGCCGGTTCAATTATAGCCAATCTATATGTATCGACTACGGGTACAGATGCGGATTGGATAGTCAAACTCATCGATGTATATCCGGGAGATGCTTCGGATAATGATCCCAACCCGCAAAAAATAAGAATGGGCGATTTTCAAATGCTTGTTGGAGCCGATGTTTTCCGCGGCAAATACCGCAACAGCTATGAAAAACCAGAACCCTTCATACCGAATAAAGTCACCGAAATAAAATATGATCTGCGCGACAAAAATCATTGTTTTCTCAAGGGACACAGAATTATGGTGCAGGTTCAAAGCAGCTGGTTCCCTGTCATAGACCGTAATCCGCAGAAATTTGTTGATATCTATCAAGCTGTGGAATCGGATTTTCAAAAGGCGACGCATAGAGTATACCGTTCGGCTGGGTTTGCTTCTCATCTGAAATTAAGGATATTGGAATCGAAAGGTTCCAGATGATGACTCGCCCCCTCAAGAGATAAATCATGATTGAGTCAATATCCTCTCTTTTTTCCAAATTATCCAGTGTCCATTTAAATGTATTGATTCTTTTAGGGTTGGCGATGTTTGGAGGGACGATAGGCGGACGGCTGTTTCAAAAGCTCCGAATTCCTCAAGTTGTAGGGTATATTGTTGTGGGAATCCTTATTGGTCAAACCGGTGTAGGGATTATTAGTGAGCAAACGATTCAGGCCTTTCAACCATTCAATTATTTCGCCCTAGGATTGATCGGGTTTATGATTGGTGGCGAATTAAAAAAAGAGATTTTTCTCAAATATGGAAAGCAGTTTATTTATATACTTTTATGTGAGGGAATAGCTTCATTTTTATTGGTTTCAATAGCTGTAGGTCTAGTCGGCAGTTTTTTCTTTTATAATGCGAGTCTCTCTTGGTCACTCGCCTTTTTATTAGGTGCCATTGCATCAGCCACGGCTCCTGCTGCAACAACTCATGTCCTCTGGGAGTACAAGACCAAGGGTCCTTTGACAACGACGGTTTTGGGAATTGTGGCTATGGATGATGGACTGGCACTTATCCTTTTTGCCATTGCTTCAAGTGTTGCGGGAGCGTTAATCGGAAATAGTGATGCCGGGATTATTAATCTATTTCTTTTCCCTATTTACGAAATCGGTGGGTCTATATTGATTGGCTTTTTATCAGGGTTGAATCTAAGTAAGATCCTCAAGCGGTACAGTGAAGAAAAAAGGGTACTTACTTTTTCTGTCGGAACAGTGCTGATTGTCCTTGGTCTAGCTTTAATTATGGATCTTGATATTCTTCTCGCGGCTATGTCATTAGGAGTTACGGTTGTCAATTTCGCGCCACGAAAAAGCAAGGAAATGTTTAAGCTAATCGGAGCTTTTACACCTCCTATCTATGTTCTCTTTTTTGTCTTGGTTGGAGCAAAATTGAATTTAAGCTATTTGAGTTTACCTATCATCGTGCTATCGATAATTTATCTTATCAGTCGAACCGTAGGGAAAATGGCGGGTGCAAATTTCGGTGCACGAATTTCTAATGCTGCCGACACTGTCCAAAAATATCTTCCTTTATGCCTTTTCAGTCAAGCGGGTGTGGCTATCGGATTATCGATTCTAGCAAGTCATCGATTTCCAGGTGAAATTGGTCATACAATAGTTATTATAGTCATCACGACTGTTTTCATCCTCGAAATCGTGGGACCCGCATTCGTCAAAATCGCCGTTACAAAAGCCGGAGAAGTCGGATTGAATATTACAGAAGAAGATATCATCAAAGGAAGCAAAGTTGAAGAGATAATGGATAAAAAAACGCCGTTTATCTACATGGATATGCCATTAAACAAAATCCTTGAGTTGTTTTACAGGCATTCATATTTATTTTATCCCGTGGTTACTGGTGAGAAAAATTTAATTGGAATTCTTTCAATCTATAATATTAAAGATACATTTCTTGTTTCAGGCCTGGATGATTTTCTTCTTGCTTTCGATCTAATGGAACCTGTAATTGCTGTAACGAGGCCCGAGATGTCTATGTCCGAAGTCAAAGAGATTATGAATGAAAATAATATTGAATTTTTGCCTGTTGTTTCAGATGATAACAAAGTTTTGGGATGTTTTGAATCAAGAGGGATAAATAGATTGATAGCGAAAAAAATTGCCGAATTAAAAAATCAGTTAAAATCTCTTGAATAGTCTTTTTTTGACCCCTCCTTAGGGATTGGCCTTGTGACAGAAGTGAGAATAGTTTTATGAGGGTCTCACTAAAAAGATAAATCTTCCAAGCTTTTGATCTGCTGACTGAAGAAATCTTTGACATTCTGCCAAGAATATTGCTCCAGCATCTTTAAATCCGCATCTTCATCGGCATCCTTGAAATAGACAAGGCTCTTCATTATGTGAACAAAATTGTAATTCTCTTCTCCATACTTGTCTTGGAAAAAGATAAAAAATTCTTTTAAACTCATTTCGAAGAATTTTAAGATGTAGTAGAGGTCCACAAAATCTCTTTGACTCCCTCTCGAGGATATCGCATCGATTTTCATGCATCCGATGTCTTTAAGAGAAGAAATTTTTAAATTCAGGAAATCAGAGGTCTCTTCCAACAAGGTATATTCATAGTGAAAAAAACTAATTTTTGTTTGTTCAAATCTTCCTGTCAAGGTGCGTGTATCCGAATAGTCTACAAGAAAGCGGCCGTGGGCTTTCAGGGTGTTTTTAATTTCAAACTGCGAAAATTCTGCTTGCGAAAAAAAATCCAGATCTTCAGATATTCGGTGTCCGATATGAATGGCACACCCTGTTCCTCCTGCTAAATAGAAAGATCTGATGAACTGCAAATCAGACAAGAGGTCAATCGTTTTTTTTGTTTCGCTGTTGATAACGGATAAAAACATCCAGCTATTATTCCAAAATTAGCTGCCAGAAGTTGCGGCTCTTAGCAGAGACTTTTCGACTTTTCTCAAGGACCTCTTTTATTTCATTTTTTGCATAATTTGAAAACAGCCATGAAATGGCGGATAAATCGCCTAACTCAAGGATTCTTTCGATAATATACGGCTTGTTATTGTCGACATTGATTTGACTAAATTCGGTCTCCCAAAAAAACGACCGAAGATGATCCGGGATTGTTTTCACTGATCATATTATATCATAATTCCTTTCTTAAATTTACTCGTATCTCAGCGTACGATTCCAACGGCTAGACCCAAAATGTTTATAGCAGATAGAGTTTTTGATTTTTTGAGGTTTCTGAGTGCGACTTTGATAAAGTTTTTGAACATCTTTATAAGTCTAGACTCCTTTTTCACTAAAAAGGTTTGTAAAAAATTCGAACTTAAAGTATTTTAATTCCGTATATTAGAATAACACACTAAAGGAGGACATCTTGACAGAAGAAATAAAAACAACTCGATATGTTATCGATCCCACAGGTCAGGTCTCTGGACCTTCCATCGGCATGATTATCACTGGGGCCGTAAGCGCTCTTTTCTCCTTATTTGCACTAATTGCCTTGGGAATCGGCTTGAGTCTGGGATCATTATTTGGAGGTCGAAATTTCGGCTGGTATGAAGATTTTGCTGGAGGGGCACTCGGAATGGGGAGTTCTTTTATGGGACTACTTGTGGCCATATTTATTATCTATGCCGCTCTAAAAATGAAAGAATTAAAACAATGGAATTTAGCAGTAGTGGCCTCTATTCTGGCTATGATTCCCTGCATCACCCCGTGCTGTATCATAGGCCTGCCCGTTGGTATATGGTCACTCGTTGTTCTAATGAGGCCGGACGTCAAGGCCGCTTTTAAATAAAAAACCGATGTTATCCCGGATAAAGCCCGAGTTGGGTCCCTCTTTTGTTATCCTTGTGGCTTGTTCCTGTATTCTTTTAGGGGCATTTGTTCTTGCTCCCAATACATCCGGCGGTCCATCTATTGCTGTCGGACGGATTACACTGCCCGAGATTTGCATCTTTAAAAACCTCACCGGTCTCCCCTGCCCCGGATGCGGGCTGACACACTCCGTAACCTCTGCGGTTCACGGAGATATATCGGGAAGTTTATCGCACCACAGACTGGGCTTGCTGACCATTATCTATATTTTGTCCCAGTTTCTCGTGAGTCTTGGTGTGATCTTTCTTTCCGGACTCCGGGAACGGCTTCAAAAGCTAGGGAAATTTCTTAACAAAGGGATCATTATTCTCGGGGTATTGTTCTTTATCAACTGGATAGATACTCTTATAAAACTCATATGAAAGGCTTTTCTTCTTTTAAGGAGGATGTGATGATAAACAAAAAACAACTTTTTGGCGCTTTTATCATTCTGGTCATTTATGTTTTTATAGTTACTGCATGTTCCCCATCAAAATATCCGGACGGCCTCTATGCTGAACTGAACATGGAGAAAGGCCAGATTGTACTCCAATTGGAGTTTGAAAAAACTCCGATGACAGTGGCGAGTTTTGTGGGATTGGCAGAGGGAGCCATAGACAATTCGGCTCTACCCGCAGGCACTCCCTATTTTGACGGCACCGCATTTCATAGGGTTGTCCCCAATCACGTCATTCAGGCCGGGATGCCCAAAGATGCCGAAAGTAGAGGCCCGGGGTATATGTTCCCGAATGAAATTCATCCTGACTTAAGGCACAGCGGGGAGGGTATGCTGGGAATGGCGAATAGTGGTCCTCACACCAACAGCAGCCAGTTCTATATAACATTGAGTGATCGTTCCTATCTCGATAACAGCTATACTGTGTTTGGGCACGTGATCGAGGGCATTGAAGTGGTCCAGTCGACCGCACAGGAGGATGTCATTGATAGTGTTGTGATTGTCCGTATTGGAAAAAAAGCAAAACAATTCAAATCTGACACCGAATCTTTTCAAAAATTGGTGGATGCCGCGAATCAGAAATTGAAAGATGAAGAAGACGCAAAGAAAAAGCGAGAGGCAGACCTTATCCAGACAAATTGGCCTGAGGCCAATACGACAGAAAGCGGCCTGAAATATGTCGTAGTCCAGGAAGGACAGGGACAAAAACCGGAGCCAGGTGCTGCACTCAAGGTTATCTATTCAGGAAAGACCTTAGACGGGAATTTAGCCTTCACCTCTAAAGAGGACGGAAACCTTACACCATTACCTGCAGCGGCTCCTTTTGAGTTCATCGTGGGACAGAGTCAGATCAATCCAGGAATTAATGAGGCTCTTGCCGACATGAAAAAAGGAGAAAAGCGAATCCTCATTCTTAAATCCGATTTAGCGTTCGGGACAAGCGGTTATTACACAAGAGAAGTTCAGGGACAAAAAAGGTTCGCGATTCCCCCCAACATCACACTTGTCTACGAACTCGAGGTTTTAGATGTTATTAAACGATAAAGGAAGGACGAAGCTGAATTAATTGATATTGTCGAACGGTCATCTCTTATAAGCAAATATGAGGTGGGCCGATTCAAAATCGGTTTCGACCTTCGCGAACTCCACGAGCTTGTCTTCCCATCCAATGATTGGATATCCGTGAGAAATGACTAATGTACCTGGCTTTAGCTGTTTCTCAAACTGAGGCCGGAGCAGTGCATTGGAATCAGGAATGAGATAGATGGTCACAATCGTCGCTTCCGATAAATCCGACTTTGTAGCGTCTTCATGCCGGAATTCTACAAGATGTTCTACAAACGATGCTTTGGCATTTTCCCTGGATTCTTGAATTCTTTTTGGGACAATATCTATCCCCACGCCTCTAGCTCCATAAATCTCCGCAGCCGTAATGACAATACGCCCATCCCCACAGCCAATGTCATAGATCACATCATTTTTATCGACACCTGCCATTTCCAGCATCTTTTCAACCACAACATAGGGAGTTACTACATAAGGCGCCAAATCCACCGCATCCGCCCGCCCATGTGAACCTAGATAGAGCTCCAATTGATTTTTTTCATCGAGACGGAAGACATGAGACAGGCCGGGAGTAATCCGATAAGTAATACGTTTTTCTCCATGCGGGAAGGTGACATAGAGTGCTAAATGACCGGGATAACGGTGAACCTCTCCCACCTTGAGAATTTTCTCCTCACGTTCCTGGTTAGAGCGATAGAGACGAATAGAGTATGGGATATTTCCCTTCGTTGCATTACGGATGGTTGTTTCCCGTGTTTGCTGTGCGATTATTTGTCCACAACAAACACCCACAAAAACAATTAACAAAGAATATTTTGATAATTTCATTGAATCATTTTATCCTATTTTTCTTTAAGCTTGATAACCTCCTGTTACGCTTTTACCACCAGGCATACTTAAAGTCAATTTAGTAAATTGGTTTCTTCCATTATGTTTGGACAATACACTGAAATGGCTTCGCTACTATTCAGATTTTTAACGCCATCCACTCTCCAAGGCTTTCATGTAGTCGACATAGCGGTCGAATTCTGCCCCTTCAGCAGAGCGTGTTTCCCATTTCCGCTTGGGGAGGTAATCGGGATGGTGCCAGTCCATTATAGAGCGATACCAGCAGATCTTGAGTCCCTGTTTACGGCATTCCTCGGCCAGTTCTCTGAGGATATCGCGCTTAAACGGTGTGGAATCCATCACATCATAGTCTGAGGTTTTTGAATCAAAAAGGCTGAAACCGTCGTGGTGCTTGCTGGTGATCACGATGTACTTCAGGTATGGCATAGAGTCCCCAGTGGAGGAAAAGCCCGAACCTTGCTTCTCGCCACAGAGTAAAATAGATTATTTTTCATACCGCCCTCTATCATCGATCAGATTTTGTTGCGCTGTCCATGTTTTTTTAAATACATTCTCCATGTGATCGCCCATTTTTTCGGATCATCCAGCCAGCTTGGATCTATTTTGTGAACAACACTATTGTATGGGGCATTCTTTACAATCTCAGGGTTCTCATAGGCTTCCTTAACCACCTGCTCCAAACCAATAAAATACTCGTCGATTTCATCCTTGGAGTAGGATTCCGTGGGCTCGATTGTGAAGGGTTCCGGAACAATAAAAGGATGATGGCTGGACCACAGGTGAAATCCAAAATCCACCATCCTGTTAGTGATATCCTCTGTTGTGATCCCTGTGTCTTCCGTAAGCTTCTCCCAGCTGTAGCGCACCTGCTCGATGCGGTGCCGTCCCTGTGCATAAGGGGCACTGGCTCCCCGAAGGCTCCGGATTTTATTGAGAATATAGTTGTTGTTAAGGACAGCGACATTGGCCGTCTCTTTTAGTCCCTGTGCTCCAAGGCTCATAATCCAGGCATAGGAACGCAGTACAGCCGGAAATACTCCGAGAAAACCCCGGACCTTGCCTATAGTTTGAGGAAGTTTATAGTTCAGACTATAGGCCTGCCCGTCAAATTCAACAATAGGAACAGGCAAATAGTCTATGAGGTGATCCGTGACTCCAAGAGCTCCTGTAGCCGGCCCTCCGCAGCCGTGAGGCGAAGAAAAAGTTTTGTGAAGGTTAAAAAAACAGAAGTCGAACTCTGCCTCCTTAGCTCGAGTGATCCCGAGGATGCCATTGGCATTGGCCTGGTCATAACCACAGAGTCCCCCGGCCTGGTGAACAATTTTGTTGAATTCTAATATTTTAGGATTGAATATCCCCGTATCTTCAGGATTTGTGATCAGAAGTCCTGCCGTCCGGTTAGAGACCGCTTTTTTAAGCGCCTCAATATCCGGCAAACCGTCCTCATTTTGATAAAGAGTGATGATTTTGTAGCCCTTTACTGCAGCCGCAGCCGCATCCGAGGGATGAGAAAAGATAGTGGTGATAATTTCATCTCGCTGGTCGGACTCATTGTGGACTGAGTGATAGGCATATATTATCGAGGCCATAGCAAAAATTGCCGCCGAGCCTCCACCGGGCTGGAATGTAAATTGGGACATCCCCGAAATCTCCCTCAAAAATTCATCAAGTTTATAGATGATTTCTAAAGCCCCTTGGACCGTACTATCGTCCTGGAATGGATGAAGTGCCGTGACTTTTGGCGATCGCACCAGTGTCTCATTGATCTTTGGGCTGTATTTCATCGTGCATGTCCCCTGACCGATATCCACATTAAAATCAGCCCCCAGGCAGTGTTGGGATATACGGAGAAAATGTTTGAGAACCCTCATTTGAGAGATTTCAGGTAAGGCAGGGGGCTTTATCCTTCTCATTTTCTCCGGGAGAAGAGACATTGCGTCTCCGGTCTCTTGAGCTATGCTGACTTCGGTTTCTGGCACGATTAGCCCTCTCTCCCCGGGATTACTCAATTCAAATATGACGGATTCATCCCATTTGGCCTGATGGAAATTCCTGGTTTTCATGATAGGGCCTTTAAAAGTCGATCTATATGGGTTTTTGTGTGAATTTCAGTGACGCAGTACAGGGCACACTGGCCAAAATCAGGGAATTCTTCCGAGAGGTCTTTTCCTCCAAACACATTCTGCTTTTGTAAAAATTGGTTGATTTCTTTGACTGTTTTTCCTGTGGCATTAAAATCTACCACAAATTCTTTAAAATGAGGCGAAGTAAACTTGGGAGCTTGAATGCCCGCGATTTCATTCAGCTTTTTGACAGTATAATGACTCTTTTGAACAATTGTTTGCCCTAATTCCACCATGCCTTGTGGACCTAACAACGAAAGATAGACCGCCGCAGTAATTCCACAGAGGGCAGAATGTGTCCCGACAAATTCTTTTCCCTCTTCTCTCTCGGCAAACGACGTCCTCTCGTAGGCCACATCGCCAAATCCTAATTCTCCTGGAACAGTAGTTGGAGTCATCCCGAACAATCGTGAAGGGAACTCCAGTACATATTTTTCATCATCACGCGTGGCGATGAAACCGCCATGTGCTCCTCCATAACTGAGGTGGCCTCCTAATCCCTGGATATCACCGCAGACGATATCCGCACCATACTCAACAGGAGGCAAAAGAACTCCCAGGGAGATCGGATCCACGCCGACAACACTCAGAGCTCCATGGACATGCACAATTTTTGAAATATCCTCGCCCTGATCTTCGATAAATCCTAAATAGGAGGGATTCTCAAAATAGAAACATGCCGTATTTTTTGTTATGTTCTCTTCAAGTTCGTTCAAATTTAAAAGGCCTGTTTTTGGATCATGGCCAATTGTTTTTATGGTCATAACCGGTAAGCAGTAATTTCGGATCGCAGATAATCTTTCTGGTGAAATGAATTCACTTATGAGGACCTCATCGCGTCCTGTAATCCTACCCGCCATTCTGACTGCTGTACTGGCGGCCTGGCACCAGTCATAGGTTGGGACATTGACGACATCCATGTCTAGAAGTTCAGCCATCAAGCTTTGATACTCAAAAAGAACCTGGAATCTTCCGTGATCTTCATAGGGTTCTCCGGCATAGGCTGTTAGGAATTCCGACCTTTGATTGATTTCATCACATATGGCTGGGACATAATGCTGCCAGCACCCTCCTCCTAAAAAACTGACATTTTCCTCGCATGACTGGTTTTTAGCCAAAATGCCCTCGACATGACTCTTTAATTCATACTCTGACACTAAGGGCTTGGGCAGGTTGAGATCTCGACTAAACCTAAGGTGTGCCGGAATATCTGCATACAATTCCTCGATCTCCTTAACTCCTATCTCCAGGAGCATCTCCGCTTTGACTTTTGGAACCGAATTTGGAATATACGGATGCACAAACTCATTATTTCTTTTCATCTATTTCTCCTACTCAAAAAATTTATGCTAAGCCTCCTCCATCCACCACCAATACCGAACCGGTCACCCAGGAGGACAGGTCACTGGCAAAGAAAAGCACTGCATTGGCGATGTCTATTGGCTGCCCCACTCGTCCGAGTGGACGGTCGGCGGCCTCTTTCATAAACTCCGCATCCTCCTGGCCTATCTGCAAGGATTCACCGTGGAGGAGAGGCGTGTCCACATCTCCGGGACAGACACAGTTGACACGGATATTGTCCTTTCCAAAATCCACGGCCATCGCTTTAGTGAGGTTCACAACTCCCCCTTTGGCCGCACAGTAGGCCGCCGCATCCGCCCCCCCTTTAAGCCCCCATCCGGAGCCCGTGTTGATAATGCTTCCTTCTCCGGTGTTTCTCATGTGAGGAATAACAAAACGGGACATTAAATAGATGGACTTGAGGTTGACATTGAGGACAAGATCCCACTCATCTTCTTCAAGATCAACAAGGTTTTTCCTGATTATGACCCCTGCGTTGTTGAACAAGATGTCTATACGGCCATATGTTCGAATTATATCTTCTGTAGCATTTTGGCAATGTCTTTTTTTTGTTACATCACACTCGATAAATCGGGCTTCTCCTCCATTGTGGATAATCTCTGCTGCAGCCTCTCTTCCCTGTTCTACATCGATATCCAGAAGAACCACCTTGGCCGTGGCTTCGGCAAGCCGTTTCGCTGCAGCTAATCCAATTCCGGAGGCGGCTCCGGTGACAACCGCAATCTTGCCTTCTAGTGAAATACCGATTAATTTTTTTTCGTCTATCTTCATGGAAAAGTCTCCAACACAAGAACTGACACGGGATGTCAAACCAAGTTAGGGTCTATTCTCCTCTTATCTATGTTCGGATTCACCTACCTCCGCATGAGCCTTCCACCATTCAAATGAATGTCCCTCTGCTGAGAGTTTAACATCTACTTTTTTCCCAGGTTCCAGGTCGATAGGTTCTGTGGGTCCCAATTCAGATCCGTTAGACAGGTGAACTTCAATACGAACTCGGGATAAAGTTTTTTCAGATACATTTTCTACAGTTCCAACGAAAGAGGAAGATTCCTTATCATAAGATAAAATTAAGTGTGATCCTTTTCGAACTTCATCGTGGGTTTCGTCTATAGAAATCCGGGGACCAGTTTCTTCTCCTTCTCCTTCTCTTCCTTCTGCATGTTCTCCACTTTCTCCTTCATGCTCCCCTTCTCCTTCTTCTTCATGTTCTCCTTGCTCGCGTTCAGGTCCCGCTTGTTCGGACTGCTCATGTTCCTGAGTACTTGCTTCTTCGGCCTCACCTTCATTAGAGCCTTTATTACAGGCGAATATAAACACCAATAAAAAACTCATACAGATAATCGTGAAAAATCTTAATTTAGGCATCTTTTCTTATTCCTTTTTATATCAGTCCTGCAGTTTCTCCTCCATCAATAGCGATGGCTTGACCCGTAATAAAGGCCGCCTCCTTTGAAGCGAGAAAGGCAAATAAACTGGCAACCTCTTCAGGAGCCGCCTGCCTTTTAAGGGGAATATTTGCGCTGATCTCCGTGAGCTTTTCAGGACCATATTCGGCCTTTTGCATAGGAGTCAGTACATATCCCGGACATACGGCATTTGCTCGCAGCCACGGTGCAAATTCCAAAGCCAGTGTTTTGGCCAGAAGGATCACTCCGGCTTTAGAAGCATTGTAGTCGGCATACAGGGGATGAGCCTCAAGCCCATTGGTTGAGGCTGTAAACAGCAGCACTCCGGACTTCTGTACCTTCATCCTGTTTATGGCCTGCTGTGCACAAATAAACATCCCATCCAGGTTCACTTTCATAACCTTCGACCACTGCTCGTACTCCATCTCATCAAATGACTTGCGGTAGCTGATTCCTGCATTGGAGACAAGTACATCCAACCCCTCCATCAGCTCATCGACGCGATTGAAGGCTTTCTCGACGTCTTCAGGACTGCTGACATCGCCATATACTCCCCCTACAAATTTCGCATTGTCGGCAAGTGTTTTAGTCAAGGCTCCCTCATCCCAATCAATAATAAAAACTCGTGAACCCTCACTTATGAATCTCTGGGCTGTGGCCAGCCCGATCCCGCTGGCTGCCCCTGTAACCACAACTCTTTTCCCTTCAAGGTCTTTATACATCCCCATAGGAAACTCCTCAGTTTAATTTCACAGATTCCACATCGCCTTCTTTATACATAGACCTTCCTTCCCTGTCAAATTCTTCCTAGCTTTTGACATTTAATTTTCTTAAAGATATTATGGGATTGAACACATTAACCTGACAAGGGAGAGACAGATGGCAGAGACGATACTAGAATTAATCAAAAAGAGAACAGTGGTTCTGGACGGAGGGATGGGGACTGAGCTCATGAAAAACGGTTTTTCCCAGGGGGAGTGCCCTGAGAAATGGAATATCGAAAAACCGGACGTTATAAAGTCCATTCATCGAAGCTATTTCGAAGCCGGTTCTGATGTTGTTTTAACCAACAGCTTTGGCGGGAGCAAACTCAAGCTCGCTTCCTACGGATTGGATGAACAGTGTTATGAACTCAACCGTCAGGCTGGATTGCTGGCCAATGCGGTTAAGCCGGACGGAAAATTTGTCGCGGGAAGTATGGGGCCTACAGGAAAATTCCTCTGTCCTCAGGGAGATTACACGGAGGGTGAATTTGAGGACGCCTATGGAGAGCAGGCCAAAGGACTAGCTGATGGCCATGTGGATTTTATCCTCATCGAAACCCAATATGATATAAAGGAAACCCTCTGCGCTCTGAGGGCAGCCCGAAAAAATGCCACCTGTCCTGTCTTTGTAACCATGACATTTGAAAAGTATCCCAGAGGATTTTTCACTATGATGGGCAACAGCGTGTCCCAGTGTATCGCAGACCTCGAGGATAAAAATGTACCAGTCATTGGGGCCAACTGCACACTTGACAGTGCAGATATGTCCGAGCTTATAAAAATTATGAGAGAATCTACGTCTCTCCCCTTGATTGCCCAGGCAAACGCGGGAAAGGCGACGCTTTCTTCTGAGGGAGAAGTATCCTACTCACAGGGAATTGATAATTACGTTAAATATGTCCCTCAAATTATAGATAATGGAGCCGGTATTATCGGAGGCTGCTGCGGAACGGATCCGGGGTATATCCGTCAGATCTCTCAGATAATATCCTCAAAACCCAGCTAGATATTCCTTTATTTCTTAACGAGTTTGAGGATGCGTTTTTTTGTTTGGATTCCTGTGAGAATCTTAGAAAGGACTTTTTTCAATTTATTTTCTTTGTAATCACAGGACTTGATTTTAAAATCTTTCCCAATCAGCTCACACTTTATCTCTTTGGTCTCAACGGCGTTTTTGGCAAACCGGCTGGACTTATCCTGTTCAAAATAAGTGACCTGGAGCACCATCTTCTGTATATTATCGATCTTCTGGCAAAAGACCATGACATATTCTTCTTTATTCGTAGCATTGCTGTCCAGATCCATATGAAATTCTCTTCTCAGGAAATCCTCATTTTCATAGGGCCCGAGTTCTTTCACTTCTTGGTAGATATTTTTGAGGATTTTAGAGGGTGTTTTTTTTTCCATTGGGAATCCCTCTTGTGGTAAGAACATAAATATAACGAATAGAGAGATGACGGCTAGAAAGGGAAATAGAGGAAATATTTGAAGGATTCTCCTTCTTTTCATAATTTTCGAGTTATCCCGTTAGTTTTATTATAACTCAAAAAAACGAAAAAATATCAAGTATTTTCTTGTCTTTTTATTGGCTTTCTTATTCCTTTTCCCAAGCTTTTATTCCATCTGTCATCCATTTGGGAGCCGGTGTTCCCTTGAGGTGGTGGTCGAAAAACTCCTGCATTCGAATGGTAAAGTCCTCCTGGTTGACTCTTTTGCGTAAACCGTGCGCTTCGCCGTTGTAGTTGAACATGTAGGCTACTTTGTTCAGGCGGCGGAGGGCCATCATGTATTCGATGCCCTGGTACCAGGGAACGGCTCCATCCTCGTCATTGTGGATCATCAGGATGGGCGTTTGGACCTTGTCCGCCCAGAACACGGGAGAATTTTCGATGTAACGAAACGGCACTTCCCAGAGGCTTGCCCCCAGTCGGCTCTGTGTGTGTTCGTACTGGAACTGGCGCACCATCCCGCTGGCCCAGCGGATTCCACCATAGGCACTTGTCATGTTCGAGACTGGCGCACCGGATTCAACGGCCGCAAATATGTTGGTCTGTGTGATCATGTAGGCTATTTGATATCCACCCCATGAATGGCCTTGAATACCAATAGATTCGGGATCGATGAATCCCTCACGAATGAGCATCTGAATGCCGGGAAGCACGCATTTTAGGGCATCCTGTCCCGGATATCCTGTGTCGTACTCGATATCGGGCTGCCATACGACATAACCGTTGCTGACATAGTAGGAGGTATTGATCGATGTTCCCGGAGAGGGATTGCGAAAACGGTGATATCCTGTGTGGAGCGTTTCATAGATATAGACCATCAGAGGATATTTCTTGTTGGGATCAAAGTTTTCCGGTTTTAGGAGTATTCCTTGAAGCGGTTTTCCATCCGAACTTTGAAAATCCCGCAGTTCGGCTTTACCCCAGATAAAAGGCTCTGTCTGCTTCCCAAGAGAGGTCACTTTTTTGGGATTAGAAAATTTTAAGTCGCTGACCCAGACATCGGGAAATTCATCAAAAGCGGAACGTGTGAAAAATACCACATTGGCATTTTCGGCTTTTCTTGGAGTGGAAAAACTTTTCTCTGCAAACAGGAGTTTTTCCGGTGTTTTTGTTCCAGAGACCTGGTCAGTATAGAAGCCCGAAGCCATCGTCTCTGTATTTGTCACACGGAGGAGGAGGGATTTTTTGGAGTCTATGGTTTTCTCTTCCGGATCCAGTCTGACATACCTGAAGGAGAGATTATTTTTGCGGCCGTATCCTTCTGTAATTTTGCGGGCTCCGGACCCATCAGGTTTGATCTCCCAGATATCGTATTTGTCGTAGATCAGGACGGAGGTTTCATTATCTGTCCATCCCGCTACTCCGTAGCCTCTAGCCGGTGTAGGGCTGTCATGATCTTCACGGTCAAAACGGACGCCGATAGCTTCTGTGATATTCTTGGTCGTCTTCCCAGCGACATCATAGACATACCAGGACGGGTCCTTAAACCAGATCATGTATTTTCCATTGGGAGACATGCTGGCTCTCCCAAAGAGCTTCTCTTTCGCGAGAGTCCTCTTCCCCGTTCTGGGATCAACGATGTAGATATCGTAAAAAGATCCGTAATAGGACACCAGCTTCGTGTATGGCTCAATGTTCTGTCCCCAGGCGATGTTTCCATTCTCTAGCAAAGTCACATCGGGGAGGTCCTTGCCGGCCAATTTGACGAACTTGTTTTCATCGACATAAAATACCGACTCCCAGGTATTGTTTTTGACCCGCTGGGCCATATTTTTCTGCTGGGGCTGGGGATAGGGATCGTTCCAGTGCCAGAGGTCAAATTTGGCTTTTTCTTCTTCGTCCTCATCTTCATCTTTTTTTGGCTCGGGGATCTCTTTAATCCCGAATAGAGCGATCTTGCCATCCTTGCTAAAAGAGACTGCGGATTTATCGCTCACGGCCATTCCGCTTGGAACTCCTGCGGTTGAGGTGTGGGAGACCCACAGCACAGCTTGAGAACCACCGATATTCATTCCATACAGGTTGAATGTGGGTTCATCGGCTTCGTAGTCATCCCTGTCGGTTACAAAAGCCAAGCGTGTTTCATTATCGTTGATTGCAAATCGTTTGTAGTTTCCTTCTCCGGTTAGGAGAGGTGTTGTGGAGTCCTTTCCTAATTCCTGCTTGTACATCCCGTCGGTTTCAGGTTTGTCCTTGTCTGAGACGGTATAGAAGAGGAATTTGCCGTTTTCTGTGAACTGGAAGAAAAGAACGGACTCGAATTTGGTTTCCTGTCCGTCTTTTAAAGACCGGAGAATCAGCTGGGTGCCGTAATCCTTTTTTTTCTCTTCTTTCTTTTCTTCTTCTTCCTTTTCTACTTCTTCCTCAGGTTTTGCTTCGGGTTTTTTTTCTAGAGGTTTTTTTGTCTCGGCCTTTTTATCTTTAGGGTCTTCTTTTTTCTCCTCTTCTTTTTCTTTGAGATAGGCCATCCAGCCGCTTGCTTCCTCGGGCATCTTGAATTCTTTGACCATTTCGATAAGAGTCACTTCACCGCTGGAAAGAGACATTATTCCCAGTTTTTTCTTGGGCGCCGAATCGTTGTTTCCTCCCCCTCTCATCTGGTCCTGCTTCTTCTCCTTTTCCTTTTTCTTTTTTTCTTTTGCTTCTTTGATCTCTGCTTGTGTGGGGGATACGAGAAAAACAATATGGGTAGAATCATAGCTGAACTTGGGTCTGGCCGAACGATGGGCTGTTGTCCCTTCACCTGTAAAACCGACAGCATGACGGAATTCTTTGCCCGTTCTGATGTTGATGACGACCACGTCGGCTTCGCCCTTCTGCGGAGTGTCCATATAAAGAAACCAGTTCCCATCGGGAGAAATCGCTGACGAGCCTAGAGATTTCCAGCTGTCGTAGTCATCATGGGTTAAAGGTCTCTTGTCTTGAGCTCTACCAAACAGAGGGAATACAAGAGCAATAATTAAAAGCCCTATAATAACTGTGAAATGGGATCGTTGTTTCATCCTCAAACCTCCTATCTTCTAAAATTGTTTCTAGCTTTAGTTTTTAAGATTATATAACAATCTTAAAGAGGTCAAGGAGAAGAATTAGGGCCAGGCTTTTAAAACATGAAAAACTTTCTCGATATTAATTTTATTCTGTAGAAAGTTATTCATGTTTTAAAAGCCTGGCCCTAATTCTTCCTATTATTTTAATCTCAGATCAATACTGCCTATACCGGCATCTATTTCAATGTATATGGTGATATCCGTCTTGCCGTAGGCGTCATTGGTGTAGGTGTGATCATTTTTGTGCATACCTCGGGCATCCACGGAGCCGATCCCTCCATCCACCTTGAAGCGGACACCGACATCTTCAGATAAATATATGGTCGCACTCCCGATACCCCCATCAATCTTGACTTTCAGATCATCCTTCAGTTCGCCGGTGAGGTCGATCGTCAACTCACCTACTCCCATATCGATATCGAGATCTCTGATATCAATCCCTCTCATATCCAGGTGTCCTTCCCCAACTCCAAAATCCAGTCTCAGATCAATCGGTACATCTCTGCTTAAAGTGATATCCCATCGGTTTTTTGAATTTCCAATAGGTATACCCGTTGTTCCTGTTTGTTTGACAGTCAAACGTCCTTTTCGTCCTGTGACAGAATAATCGACTTCGGGTTTCCAATGATCCACGTTGTATTCAAAATAGCCCTCCATCAAATCCCTGGCACCACCCTTGATAGACAATTCACCTGCAGACATTTTAAACCGGGCCTCTACAACTTGTGCGCTCCCGAGTTTGATAGAGTGATAATCTTCCCTAAGCTCTCCCACCTCTACACAGGCACTGATACTTCCCAGAAACATGGTCACTAATAAAAGGGCTTTTGTTTTTTTATTTAACATTGCTTTGCCTCCTCTAGCTACATATACGAATTTTTCTTAGAGAAGGTTCAGTCGTTTAAGAAAAGGATTCCAGGGTTCAAGTGTTCGAGTGATAACATAGAGTTCGAGGGTTCAAGGGTTCAAGTGCTTTTTTTTAATTAAAATATGGGAATTAAGTATAGTGTCCCTTTAATTAATTGGTCTCTTGAATACTATTTTTCCCCCGACAATGGTGTAATCGACCTTGGACGTCATGATTTGGTCATGGGGAATGGTCATCAAGTCATTGTTGAAGATCACCAAATCAGCAAGATAGCCTTCCTTGAGCATACCCTTTCTGTCTTCCATAAATTCGGCATAGGCGGCACCAAGTGTGTAGAGTTCAATGGCTTTTTCCATAGAGAGTTTCTGATCGGGAAACCACCCATCTCCTTCTTCACCAGCTCTGTCCTTTCTTGAGACGGCTCCATAGAGGCCTTCCAGAGGATCTATGGGTTCTACAGCCCAGTCCGTTCCAAAAGCGATTTTTACTCCGGCATCCAATAGTTTCTGCCAGGCGTACGCCCCTTCGCAGCGTTCAAGTCCGATTCGTTTCTCTGCGAACCGCTTATCGGTTATGCAGTGAGTCGGCTGCATCGAGGCAATCACCCCCAATTCGGCAAAACGGGGGATATCTATAAGACGGAGAATCTGTGCGTGCTCAGAACGATGGCGGCTGTCACGTGCACCATTCACTTGTAGGGCTTTTTCCAGGGCATTTAAAACCCAGTTGTTCCCCTTATCTCCAATGGCATGTGTCCCGGTCTGAAAACCTCTCGCATCGGCCACGACGATCCGGCGTTCGAACTCGTCATAGGACATCATGGAAAGCCCGCTGGTCGTGGGATCGTCTAAGAAAGGCTCAAACATAAGGGCCGTTCCGGAGCCCAGAGTTCCGTCAATAAAGATCTTAAGATATCCAAAACGAATCCATTCATTTTCCGCAGGGAAATCCTTCCGCAGTTCCTCTAACCTCATCCAAGATTCCTCTACATTTTCTCCTTCAGAAGGCAGCCCCACGTTAACCGTAGCCCGAAGAGTAAGCCGTCCTTCATCTTTAAATCTCTGGAGGAGGTCAAATCCGCCGTTGAGCTGAGAAATACTGGTCACACCGGTCTTTCTGGCTGCTTCCAAAGCCAGCTCGAGAGCCTGGTCAGTCTGGATCTGTCGTTCTTCCGGAGTCAGTTCATGTGTCGTTGTCCGCCTGATGAGTCGAGACGCCCCTTCTTTGAATATGCCTGTAGGTTCCCCTGTCTCCGGATCTTTGACAATGGTCCCATTGGGAGGACTAGGCGTATCTTTTGTTATTTCCGACATTTTTATGACATAGCTGTTGACCCAGATAGAATGGCCGTCTGCACGGCTGAGGATAACAGGATTATCGGGAGCGACCGCATCGAGTATTTCCTTAGTAGGCCATTTCTTGTCGGGAAAGGTCTCGTGTTCCCAACCTCTTCCTGAGATTAAAACTCCAGGTTCGATCTTGTCCACCTTTTCCTTGACCATTTGAGCGATTTCCTGCGGATCATGGACATAGCGGAAATCGAGGTTCATTAAGGATCGGCCGCCGCTTAAAAAATGAATGTGCGCATCGTTAAATCCGGGGATCAAGAGACGTCCGCCTGCATCGATAACTTGAGTCGCGGCCTCATCGATGTATTTTTTGATTTTGCTGTTCGATCCAACGGCAAGAATTTCCTCCCCTTTTATGGCAATAGCTTGAGCTCTGGGGTTATCTTTATCGATGGTGACAATATTAGCATTTTTGATAACAAGGTCCGCCGGAGGCCCGTCATAAGACTTGCTGCATCCAATATTAAGTAGAATAAAACTGAATAAAACAAAAATTCCAAATATTTTTTTCAGCATTTTAAACTCTCCCTGTTAAAGTAAAATTCTTTTTAAATATCCTTCCTTTTATTTTTGAACGGAATAGATATCATCCATAGCATACATCCCACGGCCGTTTGTGGCGATGACCACGATATTATCTCTCGGATGGATGATGAGATCCCAAACAAAACAGTTAGGTAGACTGCTGCCCAGGACCTGCCATGTCTTCCCTCCATCAATAGTCACATACACACCCAGATCTGATCCTACATAGAGGATAGTCTCTTTTGTCGGATCCTCTCTGATGACATTGATAGGTCCACCAGGAATATTTCCTGAAATATCAACCCACGTTTGGCCGAAATCTGTGGATTTGTAGATATAGTCGTCAAAGTCGTCATCTCTACGGCCGTTTAATGTGAGATAGACCGACTCCTGGTCATATTTGGAAGCGACAATTCTTGAAACCTGCTTATTAAAGGGAAGCCCCTTCGTGATTTCTGTCCAGGTCTCGCCTCCGTTTTTTGTGATATGAACGCGGCCATCGTCCGTGCCGGCGTAGATCAGACCAAATTCAAAAGGAGATTCTGAGAGCGCCGTAATTGTGGCAAAAGGAATAGCAAAGGGAAGTTCTCCCTGCTGCTCGGGATTGTTGTAGCTCAAATCAGGGCTGATCCTCTCCCAGGTCTCTCCCTCATCCATGGACCTGAAAAGATACTGCATGCCGTGATAGACAACTGAAGGATTATGTTCAGAGACTATTGTCGCCGCCATCCACTGCCCGCGCAGAGGAGGTTCACCCTCCGGCACCGTAGGCAGAATGTTTTGGCTTGTCCATATCCCATCCTTAAACTCAGATCTCATCAATCGACCGTAAAAACTTGAGGAATAAGTGACATTGGAGTTTTCCGGATGAACAGCCACATGTGTACCCTCTCCTCCGGGAGCGGATTCCCAGCGAGTAGCCGCCCGAGGTTCTCTCCGCCGTCTCGGCATGTTATGAGCTACGCTCCCTTTGTATGTCCCATGGTCTTGAACTGAACCATAGACATTAAAAGGTTTTTCCATATCATAAGCTACGTTGTAAAACTGGACGAGCGGGTGATTTGTGTGAAAATTTCTCCAGATTACTCCCCCATCATAGGAAACATTGATGCCACCGTCATTGACATTGATGACATAGTTGGAATCTGAAGGATCAATCCAGAGACCGTGATGATCTCCATGCAGACCGGAATAACTAAGACGTCGGTATGATTTACCGCCGTCTGTGGATTTCGATAATCCTAATCCCATAATATAAATAGTGTTTTCATCGCTGGGATCCACACGGATCTGCCCGAATACCCAACCATATGTTCCGCCAAATCTTTCCATCATTCTGTCATCCGGACTGACTTTGCGCCAGGTCTCGCCCTTATCGTCTGTCCGATAGACTTCCGCGCCCTTGATCGCCCGGCCACTTTTCAAGCGGCCATAGGCATCCCTCTCTCCCTCTCCAACCTCCCGTCCGGGATTATGATTATCGACAAATGCGTAGAGGACCTTAGGGTTGCTTTGAGCGATGTCCAGGCCAATCCGCCCGGTCTTTTCCAGAGGAGGCAGACCGATTGTTTTCTGCACCCATGTTTTACCTCCGTCTATGGTCTTGAAGATTCCATCTCCGGGGCCGGGCATGGGATCGCTCCAGCGCTGGCGTGTGCGGTTCCACATAGACGTATAGAGAGTGTCCGTATCTGAGGGATCCATGACGAGATCATAGGCACCAATAAAATCACTGATGTAGAAAACCTTATCCCAGGTTTTTCCTCCATCAGAGGTTTTAAACACTCCGCGCATTTCATTGCGTGTCCATTCGTGACCGGGAGAGGCCACATAGACAATATTGGGATTACTCGGATGGATGATTATACGTCCAATCGTATGTGTGTCGGTAAGCCCCATGTGCTGCCAGGTCTTGCCGGCATCTACGGACTTATAGACACCCGTTCCGGCTACAGAGGCACGGAAGATGTTGGCTTCCCCGAGTCCAACCCAAACAATGTCCGGATCTGAAGGGGCAATGGCGATGTCGCCTACCGACATTGAGGGAGCTTCATCCATAAGAGGTTCCCAGGTGATACCGGAATTTTCCGTCTTCCATACTCCTCCGGTTGCTGCTCCCACATAGATCGTGTGTTTACTCCCTTTGGGAACGGCTATATCCGTACAGCGGCCGCTGATAATATCCGGCCCGATAAACCGCCATGTCAAATCTTTAAATGAAGAAGACTCTTTCATCTCCTGATGCTGCGAGTACCAGGCAAGTCTCTGGGTAGGATCGGTATTTTCAATCTTCTTTTGATCGACGGCATATAGACTTAGGCCCGCTATCAGTAAAATCCCCACTATTTTATAAAATCTCAACATAAATGCCTCCAATTAATTGTCGTACCAGAGGTCCGGAAGGATGGACGCGTACTTGGTAAATGTTTTTCCGTTGACTGTCAGGACAAACCGGTATTCTCCCAGAGGTGCGGCTGGATCCCTCGACCCGAACCGACCGCCAAAGCCCATCTGCCTCATTCTTGCTTGCCGTTCTTCCATCTGTTTTATCTGCTCCGGAGTTCTTTTCGGTGCTTTTGTCATGGGCCAAAGGATCATGTTGATTCCGGGATCAGTATTACCCTTAAACTCACCGACAACTACGTTTCCCTGATAAACGGTCAGCTTGGGAGCCTCGGCCGCTTTATCTTTTAAGTGATAGTAAACTGAAATGGCCGTTGGTTCGCTTTCTCCGGCAAAGTTCGATGAACTGGATGCATTTGAAACGTTGTTGATCCAGCGTATTTTAGATTCGATATCAAAGAGATAGGCATCCTTGGCCATAACATCAGCAGTACATTCCACGAGAGGTGAAATATCGGCGATATAGATCCCACGGCCATGGGTGGCGACGATAAGATCGTTCTCTCTTGAATGGATTTTCAGGTCATGAACAGGCTGAGTAGGCATGTTGTTTTTCATCTTTGTCCAATTCTGTCCCCCATCCAGCGAGACATAGACCGCAAATTCCGTTCCAACAAACAGAAGATTAGAATTTTTATGGTGTTCGCGGATAACATTGATGGGTTCGTCCGGAAGATTGCTGGCTATCGAAGTCCAGGTCTCACCGAAGTCTGTTGTTTTATAGGCAAAAGCTCTAAAATCATCCCTTCTAAATCCTGTATAGGTCACATAGGCCGTTCCCGGTTCGTGATGAGAGGCGATAATCCGGCTGACCCAGTACCCGGGATTTCCAGTGATCTTGTCGCTGCAGTTTGTCCAGTTTTTCCCTCCATCCTTAGACACCTGCACATTGCCGTCATCTGTTCCAACCCAGAGCACTCCTTCTGTTAGAGGAGATTCATCAAAAGCCGTGATGGTACAGTACTGGATGTTTCCGTCTCCACCCTTTCCGGTTGTCAGTTTTTCCGGGTTATTTGTTGTCAAATCCGGGCTGATCACTTCCCAGTACTCTCCGCGGAAAGGAGATTTTACGACTTTATTGCCCGCGTGGTAAATGACATCGCTGTTGTGGGGAGAGACAAGAATGGGAGCATTCCAATTCCAGCGCATGTCCCTATCCTGCCGGTTGTAGCCAATGCTCTTTCTCTCTCCTGTTATTAAATCCACTCGAGAGAGTGGTGCGAACTGGGATTCGTTGTAGAGATACCGGTTTGTCACTTTGTCAAAAACATTGTGCATTCCATCCCCGCCTCCAACGCTTTTCCAATCTTCAAGACGAATTGTCCCTCTTCGTGAGGTGCTGGGCGCCATGTGTGAGCCGTTATCCTGAAGGCCGCCGGCCACCCTGTAGGGATAGGACATATCGTATCCCACGGCCACAAACTGGGCCAGGGACAAGAAGTCAGGATGATACCAATTTTTTCCGCCATCGAAGGTTACACCCAATCCATGGTCATATCCAAGAAGAGCATGGTTGGAATTGTCCGGATTAATCCAAAGCGCATGATCGTCACCACCAAATCCAAGAGGACGGCGCAGCCAGGTTTTTCCTCCATCCCGAGTGCCCCAAGATGCCGCACTCAAGACATGCACAACCTGGTCGTCATTGGGATCAATAATAATCTGACCGTAATAGTAGGCCGGCCCTCCGCCAATGCTCTGACCATCCGGGCTGGCCTTCTTCCAGGATTCACCTGCATCGTCTGAACGATAGATTTCTCCATCGATCATTCCACGGCTAGATTTGTCCGCCAGAAGTTCTTGATACCGTTCTTCTTCGGACATATCAGGTTTATTGGCATTTTCAATGCATACGTAGAGAATTTTCGGATTTCTCAAATAGATGGCAATACCGATCCGTCCCAGCATGCCTCCGGGAAGGCCTCCCTCGAGTTTCTTCCAGTTTTTTCCGGCATCCGTTGTTTTATAAAGCCCGCTTCCGGGGCCTGCAAGGTTATATGTGTAAGGTTTTCTCACCTTGTCAAAGGTGGCCGCATAAAGGACACTGCTGTTGTTTGGGTCCATGGCTACGTCAACAACACCGATATTTTTTCCTTTGATGACTATATCCAGGACCTTATCCCAGGTTTTTCCACCATCTGTCGTCTTGTACAAGCCTCTTTCAGGATTTTCCGAATAAAGGTGTCCCAGAGCCGCCACATAGAGAATATTTTGGTTTTTTGGATCGATAACAATACGGCCGATGTGATGGGATTCTTTTAGCCCCATATTTGTCCAGGACTTACCTGCATCGGTGGATTTATAAACTCCATCACCCCAGTATGTGGTACGGGAATTGTTAGCCTCTCCGGTACCCACCCATACGATTTTTGGATCCGAAGGGGCAACAGTCACATCCCCGATAGAAAATACATTTTCATAATCAAAAATGGGCTCGAATGTCTGGCCGTTGTTCGTGGTCTTCCACAGCCCACCGGAACCCGTGGCTGCATAGAACGTGTAGGGTTCCTGTTTTGGAACGGCAAAATCCACAAACCTGCCGCTCTGCCGCGTCGGCCCTATGTTGCGGTAATTCATGCTCTTAAGAGCATCTTCATTGGCCTTTTGACCAAACGTATCCGGCACCACAAGCAGTGCGCAGATAAGCACGACAAAACAGGTCAAAAACTTAGAAAAGTAGTGAGATAATTTCATACGTTTTCTCCTTGAAAAGCTCATTAAAATTATAAAAGCAAATTAGTGAATATCACAGAAACCTCTTTTTATCAATGAAAAAAAGAGCTAATTTCTACAATAAAACCTGGGAAGGGCGAAGCGGTGTATCTCTTTTCTAGGATTTGAAGCCGAAGAGATGCCAGTAATTGAGAAACCAGATGAAGGCACAAGCAGCCAAGAAAAGCAATGTGTAATGAATCCTTCCATAAACAGTCCAAAACCCCCTCCCCCAGATCAAAAGTAGACACAACAGCACTCCAACCGTAAGGATGACAGCTATCATTGTCAGTATCGAAAGAGTTTTCAGCATAGGGGGGACTCCGAACATCAGCTCCATATAATTGCTCATCACGCCCACCATTCCAAATATAAAAATCAAAAAAAGCCCGCTCATCAGTCCAGCGATCCATTTGGGAAATGAGGGGAACTTTTTCCTGTCCTGGTCTTTATAACTGAGCCTTCGCGAAATCGCTCCAAGCGGCCAACCTAGAGCTGCCGAAAGAAACATAACTATACAAAAGCCAAGGAGACTGTAATGAAAAAGTGGAGTTCTGTACCACTTCAATTTTTCTAGAACCATAAAAAATTCAGGCATGTAGGCATGACCGATACGGCCTTTTGCATCATCCATAAAAAGCAAAGTTCCCTGGCCACCCACTTCTCTAAAAAGCAGCGGGGACACTTCTATCCATCGTTTAGTTCCCAATCCCATGGGAAGAGGCATCACGAGTGATCCATCATCATCCATTTTAATCTTGGATGTCATAATCAAATTGCCCAGTTTCTCATAAGAAGAAAAAACTCCTCTTAGGGCACCATAACTCCCAACGTATTTCTTGGAACGGATAGTAGGTTCAGACAGAGGTTCCCATTCCGGAGAATCCGGCAAAGGAAAATACCGGTTCAGAAAGGCTTGAAAAAGCTGATCTCTTGTGAAACCGGAGGCCCCCGTACTGTTGTAAGAGACAAAAAAACCGATATTGTGTTCCGGGATAAGCGCAAGTAAAGAATGGAAAGTCAACGTGTCGCCTATATGTCCGATGATGCGGAGATTATTGAGTTTTTGTTCCCAAAATCCATAGGCATTGCCTGGAACTCTTGAATCGTGAGAAAAGAGCAGAGTGTGCATTAGTTGGGCTGTTTTCTGTGCTAAAATACGATTTTCACCATACTGTCCGTCCTGAAGGTGGGCAATCATAAATTTCGCCATGTCTCCTGCCGTCGAACTCATGGAGCCTGCCGGACTCATTCCACTGATCAGTTCAAACTCTTGGGCCTTAAATGTTCCATCCTCATAAGTATATCCGTTTGACATAAAACCAGCCAGATGGGCAGGCAGAGGCTGCCGAAAGGTGCTTTTCTCCATGCCGAGAGGCAGATAAATAAACTCCTCTATATAATGTTCAAATGATATTCCTGAAACCAATTCAACAATATATCCAGCCAGTGCCGAACCATAGTTGGAATAGGCTGTGTATTTTCCCGGTGGAAAAATTCGCTCGGGCATTTTCTCGTTGATAAAATCACTCAATGACAAAAGATCATCCGGTGTGCGCGCAGCCATTCCACCGATAACATCCTCGAATCCCGGTCTATGGGTAAAAAGATGCTTTAAAGTGATGGGCTCATCGAATGAATCGGGAATTTGAAAGTCCTTTAGATATGTATTGATATCCGTGTCCAAATCTAACTTTCCCTGTTCATACAGCTGCATAACAGCCGTCCAGGTGAAAAGTTTAGATACCGAACCCGGCCTGAATAGGGTTTCATCCGGGCTTACCGGATTCTTTTTCTCCACATCCGCATATCCGTAGCCTTTAATAAAAAAGATTTCCCCATCCTTGACCACGACAAGTACAGCCCCGGCAATATGAGAGGCCTCCATTTGGGCTGTCATGATTCCATCCAGAAAGGCTTCCAGTTCAGCCGGGTCTGTCGGACCGGTTGCAAGAAAAACGCTCTCAACCTGAAGCTCCTCCTGAGACTCGTCCTGCACGGACTCTGACATCAATGGACTCATCCCAAATATAAGGATTGCAATAATAATAAAGAAGATTGACTTTTTCACTTGAAACTCCTTAATTCAAATGAGTAGTTTTAAGGTATATGAATCCCTTTAAAACGTCAACATTGAAAATTTTTCAGAGTTTGCAAAAATAGAGTTCTGGGATCTTGACAGACTGATATCTAAATCCGTTGCTCATCCATATTTATTTTAGAGTCTGACGGAACCCTTTTTTTCTCAAAAACAAAATAATTTGCTTGATTATATGTATCTTAAATTATTTAAAAAAACACTTGACCCCTTGACCCCTAGAATCCTTATGACCTTAATTTATTTGAGGCCGAAGTTTCTTTTCAACAACTTCTCGACAACTTTGTCCGGCAATAGCCTTTTTAAAAAAACCATAAGCGGCCCAAGGCCGCCAACCGTATAAAACGGCCTCGGCTTATTCTTCTTTAAAATTTTAGCCACTTTTTTGCCCACAATTTCCGGACCGGGCGCTTGAGCCATATTCTTATCTCTCACACTCTTCATCTTAAATACAGACTCGCGATAGACTGAATTGTCTTTCAGGACAACAGTAGGTTCAATGGTGGTTTTAATATCATTGGGTTCGATGACAACAACTTTAATGCCGAAATTCATGACCTCGTTACGCAGAGCCCAGCTGAAACCGGCGACGGCGGCTTTTGTGGCCACATAGATCGACTGAAAAGGTATAGCAAACTTCCCGGCCATCGATCCGATATTGATGATGGTCCCTTGTTTCCGCTCCCTCATTCCGGGAAGAAAGGCCTGGGTGATCGAAATCATCCCAAAAAAATTAACCTGAAAATCCCTCCTGATCTTATCGATGGGAGTTTCCTCAACAGGACCAATCTGGCTTTGACCAACATTGTTGATCAGAATATCGACGTCCTTAACTTTTTGGGCAAGGGCAAAAATGGAATCTTCGTCATTGAAGTCAAGAGGGAGGTACTCGATATCTTCAACTCGATCGTCTGTCTTATCAAGCGGGTAATAGGTTCCAATAACATGGTAGCCCAAGTCATGCAGGGTCAATGCGATCGCACGCCCAATCCCTCTCGAGGCTCCTGTGATCAGAACTTTTTGTTGTTGTCCCAATCTCTTTTCTTTAACCGCGCTTTCCGGTCTTTAAATCGAGCTTCATGTCATCTCTAACTTTGCGAAAGGCATCTACGGTTATTTCAATATCTTCATCTGTGTGGGCCGCCGTTGGGATCATTCTGTACAACAAAACCCCTTTGGGAACAACAGGATAGGCAACTCCGGTTACAAAAACTCCAAGGCTTCGCAGCTTCATCAAAATCATCGCAGCCACATTGATATCCGTAATAGAAACATAAAGAGGTGTAATCGGTGAAGGCACATCGCCTATATTATATCCCAGTTCAGAAAGACCTTTTTTTAGTTTTCTGGACACTTCCCACATCTTATCCCGTCTTGCCGTATCTGTCCTAATAATCTCCAATGTCTTGTGCAGAGCTTCGACAAACACCATGGGAAGACTCTTGGCAAAGACCTGTGTGCGGGCATTGTAAAGGATCCACTCACAGACATTTTTTTTACCGGCAGACACACCTCCGATGGAGGCAAAGGCTTTGGCGAATGTTCCAAAATAGATATCCACTTTGTCTTGAACACCAAAATAGGAGGCTGTTCCCCGACCGTTTTCCCCCATCACTCCAAAACCATGGGCATCATCGATAAATAGCCGTGCATCATACTTGTCTTTCAATGCACAGATTCCCGGAAGGTCAGCCAGATCCCCTTCCATACCAAAGACACCCTCTGTTACGACAAGTACACCGCCCTTTCTGCTTTCATTCACTTTTTTCAGCTGCTTTTCAAGATCGTTCATATCGTTGTGTTGAAAAACACGGTAATTTCCACGTGACAAGTGCGTGCCGTCAATCATGGATGAATGAGATCGTTTATCAATAATAATGGTATCATTTTTTTCAACAAGGGAGGCTAAAGTTCCGAGGACACCCAGATAACCATAATTAAAAAGGACAGCCGCATCTTTTTCACAGTAATCCGCAAAAGCTTCTTCGAGTGCAATATGCCGAGTTGAGTTTCCTGTCATCAACCTTGATCCCATGGGGCCACTCGTGCTGTATTTTTCCAGAGCTTTGCGGGCAGCAGCTTTGATTTCCTCATTTCCGGCAAGTCCTAGATAACTGTTTATGGACCACATCACACATTCTTTTCCCTGAAAAACCATACGCGGTCCAGGGACTGTATCGAGAATAGGCCGTGAAAAAAAATGATCACCTCGAGCGCGGAATTGGCCGAAATTGCCTCCGTCCGTGTCGCATTTCGCAAAAATATCCATACTCTCCCTCTCTTTTTTAATCGCCAAAGGAATGGGACAGTTGTCCCTTTGATTTCAAATACTGAGGATCGGGGAAGTCTTCTATAATCATTTGATAATGTATTTAATTATTTTAACTTCTCAATTTCAAATAAATTGAAATTAATACTAGCACATTGCATCCATTAAGTTAAGAAGAAATTAAGAAATATCAATATGAAAATCTTGAGTAAATTGCATTCTATTTCTATAATGTTGATTTGCCTGGATTATTCACGAGTCGAGGTTGCTGCAGATGCGAGGCATCGGCCCATGAAGCTGTGGTTGTCCACTGCGAATGGGTCGTAACGAAGCAGATGTGGTAAGATCGGTTCGCCCCTAAGGGTAAAAAATGCTGAAATTAGATAGAAATTACCAAAAAAACAAAGTGATGGCCTTGATTTTACTGAAAACAATACTATAAAGTTGATATTCTTGGAGATAAATAAAAGTGTCAGTATATTTTATGAATAAGTCAGGCATAGGAGAAGAAGATGACAGATAAAGATAAAGACAAGGATATTTTTAAAGACATCGGTGACCAACTTAAGGACCTCGGGGAGGATCTAAAAAAGGGGCTTGAAAAAGGCGAAAAAAAAATTAAGGATTTCGAGCAAGCCGTTCACCCCTCTCTCTCGGAACTCGGGGAAAAACTCAAAGACCTGGGAAAGGTTCTCACTCCTCCAACTGATGAGTTTTCACAAAGGCTGAAAGAGTGGAAAGATTCGGTCAAACCAGTTGTCAGCGACATGAAAAACCGTATACAGGAATGGAGAAAAAAAAATAAAGAAAACCGTGACGAGGAATAATAAGAAAAGATAAATGACAATAAAGAGAAGAAATTTTCTTAAAACCATGAGTTTGGGAGCCGCTACGGTGGCCATTCCCAGTCTGTTTTCAAGCTGTGCTCAAGAGACCACAAAGCCCAATATCATCTATATCTTGGCTGATGATCTCGGATATGGAGAACTGGGATGCTACGGGCAGGTCAAAATCAAAACACCCAACATCGATATAATTAGGGCCGAAGGGATCAAATTCACACAACATTACTCCGGAAGCACAGTCTGTGCTCCCTCCCGCTGCTGCCTGCTGACCGGAAAACACACAGGACATTCGTACATCCGTGATAATGACGAACTCCCGGAAAGAGGTGACGTCTGGAATGATCCGGACCTTGAAGGTCAGCGTCCGCTGCTTCCCAACACTGAAACCATCGGTACAATGCTCCAGAAAGCCGGTTATACAACTGGAGCCATCGGGAAATGGGGGCTGGGAGGTCCCGGAAGCACGGGTGATCCAAATAAACAGGGCTTCGACCTTTTTTATGGGTACCTCTGTCAGAGAGAGGCTCATAATTATTACCCTACACATCTGTGGAGAAACAGCAAAAAACATATTCTCGAAGAGAATGAATACTTTCGTCCAAGCCAGAAGCTTCCTGAAGATAAAGATCCCTTAGACAAAGCATCCTATGCTCCATATTCAGGCAAACAGTACTCCATGGATTTCATGGTCGAAGAGGCGCTGAATTTCATAAAAAAAAATAAGAACAATCCTTTTTTCCTCTATCTTCCTTTCCCCGTTCCCCATGTGTCTCTTCAGGTTCCTGAAGATTCACTCCGGGAATACGAAGGTGTTTTTCCGGAGACTCCTTACAAAGGTGAAAAGGGCTATGTTCCCCATATCGCACCCAATGCTGCCTACGCCGCCATGATTACACGCATGGACCGTGAGATCGGAAAAATTATGGCGCTGCTGAAAAAACTGGGTATGGATAATAACACAATCGTTATCTTCACCAGCGACAACGGGCCCACATACGCCGGAGGCGTGGATGCCGAATTCTTTGAGAGTGCAGGACCTCTGAGAGGCCTGAAAGGCTCTCTTTATGAAGGGGGTATCCGCGTGCCTATGATTGCTCGCTGGCCCGGAAAGATCCAGCCCGGAACGACCACCGATCATATCTCTGCATTCTGGGATGTTATGCCCACGCTGGCTGAGATAACAAACACTGCGGTTCCTGAGGATACCGATGGAGTGAGTTTTCTACCCACACTCCTCGGAAAGAGCGCTCAAAAAGAACACGAATATCTCTATTGGGAACATCACTCCGGCGGCGGCAAACAAGCCGTACGGATAAACGAATGGAAAGCCTTACGCCTGCAAGTAAGAGGAAATCCGGATGCCCCTATTCAACTGTATCATCTTGCCAACGATATCAGTGAATCAAAGGATGTCTCTCAAGTCTATCCCGGAATCGTCAAAAAAATCGACACTATCATGAAATCCCGCACTCCCTCAGAAATCGCCCGCTGGAACTTTAAGTAAGCTGCGAGTGTCCCCCACCACAATCCTATTGAAGGATAGAAATACCTGACTCCAAGACCATAGACGTAGAGGGAAGTCCTGCGAGAAAAGTGGTCAGTAAAACCCAAAAACTCCCTACAATAAATGAGAGCGCAAGTTGAACGAGGAAAACACCTTCCGCCATTTCGGCAGTGCGTAAATTTTATTTTTTCTTCTCTATTCCTCTGTTGATCTCATCGATATCGACGCTTTGTGAATAGTCTCCGATGAGGTGTTTGCAGAAATAATCGGATAACAGCCAGAAGAAGTACTCGCTCATTGAACCATATCCGTGCCTCTGCCCGGGAAAAAGGAAGAAGTCGAACCTTTTATTGGCCTTGATCAGGGCATTGGCCAGTCTGATTGTGCCTCCAGGATGAACGTTATTGTCGATATCTCCGGTTGTGATGAGCAAGCGGCCCTTAAGATTGCCTGCAACTTCGGAGTTCTTATCGATATCGTATTTGAATGTGATATTGCCGTCCCTATCGACGATTTCTTCAACGCCGTGATGTTTCTCACTCCACCAACGGTTGTAGATGTTGTTCTCGTGGTTTCCCGACGAAGAGACCGCCACTTTAAAGAAATCAGGGTAAACCAAAAGGGCGGCTGTCGACATAAAACCGCCTCCCGAATGACCAAAAATACCTACTTTGTCGATATTGATAAAATCGTGTCTATCGGCCAACTGTTCAATAGCGGTTTTTTTATCGGCCAGGCCGTAATCTCTCAAATTGCCGTAGCCGTAATTATGGTACCATTTCGAACGGCCGGGATGTCCCCCGCGATTTCCAACAGTAATGACTATAAAACCAAACTGAGCAATTCTGAAATTCCTGTCTCCTCTGGAAGAGAAGGATTTGGAGACCGATTCGGTCTGCGGCCCGGGGTAGACATAGGCGAGGATCGGGTAGCTTCGTGTCTCATCAAAATCAAAAGGCTTGTACATGACTCCATAGATGTCGGTGATGCCATCGGCGGCCTTGACTTTGAAGGGTTCGGGGTACTTAAAACCTGCATTAAAAAGAAGAGAGAGGTCGACTGTCTCCAGATCCACTATTTTATTTCCGGAACTGTCCCTCAGTAAGGAGACGGGAGTTGTATCCACTCGAGAAAAATAATCAATAAAATATTGGCTCGAATCGTTTGACGAAACGCTGTGATTAAAATTGTCTTTGTTGAGCAGCTTGAGTCCTGTACCGTCAAAATTGATCCGGTAAAGATGGAGATAGTAGGGATCTTCCCCTTTTTCCCGGCCGTTGGCCGTAAAATAGAGAATCCTATTCTTTTCATCGATGCTTGTGATATTTTCACAGTGGAAGGGGCCGGATGTCAGCTGCTTTTTCAGGTTCCCGTCGCCATCATAAAGATAAAAGTGGGCCCAGCCGTCCCTTTCGGACCAGTGTATGAGCTCCTCGCCGTTGTTGATAAATCCAATCCGACGTGTTTCGACATAAGTGTTGAGCCTCTCCTCGATCAACACCTTAACTTCGCCGGTCGTTGTATCGGCCACGCAGATGTCTATCCGTTTCAGGTCGCGGCTGGTCCGGGAAAAATAGAGTTTATCCGGAGAGTCGGACAGCCATTTAGACGCTCGGAAACGGTCATCTCTAGTGTTGACAGGATAGGCATAACTAAAGAGTGAAAGTGTCTGATCCTTGAACGCATCGGCTTCAATTTTGACCATTTCTTTCTTTTCGAGGTCATAGACAAGAGCTTCAACCTGAGGGGCTTCAGCCTCTCCCGGCATGTGATATTTGTATGTCTCCAGAGTTGGGCGTGGATCTGATACGGAGTTGATGACCCAAAGGTCTTTTACCTCGCGAGAATCCGTTCTGGTCGTAGCGAATTTTTTTGAATCATGGGACCACATCACATAGGCCGATTTTCGCTTGTCTTTGTCCTTTTCTTTAGTGACATTGTTTTCTCCCCTGCCGCCCCTGTGATAGGAGTAGTATTCCTCACCATCTGTAGTCAACTGGACCTCTTCAATAGTCTCATCATCGGGATTTTTGAGCCATTTTTCAAAGTCGGCCTTGGACATGGAGTAAAGATTGTAATTTCTTCCGAAGACAATAGTCTCTCTGTCAGGAGAAATGCTGGCCCAACTTGCCCTGATGGGTTCGTCCATAAAGTCCTCCAACATGGTCAGCTTTCCTGTGGCCAAGTCATATTCAAAATGATGGAATTTCTTGGCATCCTCTTCGGCTTTTTCGAATTCGCTCTTTTCCTTCTTCTTTTTTTCCTTATCCTCGACTTCTTTCTTTTCTACGTCTTTTTCTTCATCTTTCTTTTCTACATCTTTCTTTTCATCTTTCTCTTTTTCCTCATCTTTCTTTTCCCACTCGGCTTGTCTTTTCTCAGCTGCCAGAACATCTTCATTTTTACTGACTTTGAAGTAGATGACCTTTTCGTTTTTTATGAATTTGATGGTGTCGACAGGGAGATGCTGCGCATCGTAAGGGTCCTTGGTCATGTTAGACAGCATGGCGGCCATTTTGACAGAATCAAATATGGGCTTCTTCTTTCTTTTTGCCGGATCCACTATATAAAAAGTCTTGCCTTCACTGGTTTCATAGACATACCAAAAACGTTCACTCAGTTTCAGCCAATGAGGGCTGACACTCTGTGAAAAGACCATCTTTTTCAACTGGTTTCCTGAAAACCTCTCGGCCAGCTTATAGTTGGCCTTTGTGATTGGAATGTTTTCTGCTATGGCTTGTGTGGTAAAGGACAGCAAAAGTCCCCCACACACAAGCAACACAAAAACAAGGTGTTTCGAAGATAATTTTTTTTTCATTCAATTCCCTCCTAAAATGTTTCTTTTTGTGGAATAATATCCGGCCGTCTGAAGACGGATGAGTGTGAATGGTGGTTTTCCAGATTGGAAACAGACATTTCTCATTGGAAGAATTTAGATTATATGAATTAGAACACACAAAAACAAGAAATTATTATGATTTTAGGATCATCTTCAAGGATCCTAAGGATTCTAGGGGTCAAGGGGTCAAGGATTCGAGCAGAAAATGCATAAGAATAAAGATAAGAATAAAGAAAGGAGTCCAAAACCCTTGAATCCTTGAAAGCTAGAATCCTTGAACCCTTTGCATCAATAATGTTGTATACTTGTCCAAACAGATGCAAAAATTCTCTATGGGAGATTAATATGAGCAAAAAGCTTCAAATTTATCTTTCTCTATTTTTTCTGAGTTTCTTTTTTCTATTCTCGGGGTACATGTCGGGAGAGGAAGAAGAGAAGGAGGCTTTAGCCATAACACATGGACCGTATCTCCAAAATATTTCAGATAATTCTGCGACCATCATGTGGTTCACAAATAAAAATTGTGTGTCGAGAGTTGAATACGGCACAGGCGAAAATCTGCGCACTTTCCCTCAATGGGGAAGCCTTGTCCAGACTGCCGTCAGCAGCGCTTTTGGTCTTATAGAGGCCAACACAAAAAACCACAAAATTGTCATCTCCAATCTGGAGCCGGGAAAATCGTACAGATACCGCGTCATCTCAAAAGAGATCGTTCAATTTCAGCCCTACGAAGTCCTTTTTGGGAGCACGGTCGCCGGAGACATCTTTACCTTTCAAACACTCAATCCTCTGCAGGAATCCACGTCATTCTATGTCATCAACGACATCCACGAAGATGCCGCAAGACTGGACACACAAATTCAATCCGTATCATGGGATAGTATTGATATGGTTTTTCTGAACGGTGACACCCTAAGCCATTTTGAAGACGAGAAACAAATTTTCGAAGGTTTTCTGGATATCTGTGTTAAAAGGTTTGCCAAAGACATTCCCTTCATTCTAATCAGAGGGAATCACGAGACCAGGGGCATTTTGGCAAGACATCTTCCAGACTATGTTCCTCCAAGAGACGGCAGGTATTACTATTCATTCAATCAAGGACCCGCTCATTTTATTGTTTTGGACACCGGAGAAGACAAAGCCGATTCCCATCCTGTTTATGCGGGTCTGGTCGATTTCGACAGATACCGCGATTTACAGGCCGAATGGCTGAAAGCCAATGCCAAAAGTGAAAATTTCTTAAACGCATCTTTTCAGATTGTCATCGGTCATATTCCCCCCTATACAGGAAGAACGGATAGATTCAGGTATGGAGAGCAGTACATCAAAAATTCATGGGGTCCAATTTTTAACGATTCCGGGATAGACCTTCTCATCTGTGGACATACCCACCGGTTTGCCATCCTTCAAACTGATAAAGAACATAATTATCCGATTGTTATAGGGGGCCGAGATACACTCATAAAAGTTTTTGTGTCTCGGAACGAATTAACGGTGGATGTACTCGAACTAGATGGACAGATCAGAGAATCCTTTTCTATTTCAGCAGACACTTTAAAATAAGAAGAGAGGGTTCAAGGGGTCGAGCAGAATTTCTTGTAAAATGGAGTAATAATACAATACACTTATTAATCTGGAATTGTCCATGAAATACACTATCGAAATATCCCCATTAAAAAAAGTCATTACCGTCGAGGAAAATACTATTCTTGCCGACGCCGTTCAAAAGGCAGGGATTCATCTCAGGGCGGACTGCAGCCAGCTGGGTTTGTGTGGAAAATGTCTGGTCAAAATTTCCGATGGATACCTCCCCCCTCTCGAGGAACATGAAGAATCTTTCCTTTTAGAGAGGAATCTGGATAAATCTTACCGGCTTGCCTGTCTTTTCCATATTAAAAGCAACCTTAGAATTGATATTCCTGAGGAATCTCTTTTGCAGGAGCAGTATATTCTAAAAACCGGGATCACGACACCCGTGACTTTGGATCCATCGGTAAAAAAGTTTTTTATTCAACGGCCAAAATCCACCATTGGAGAACCTCTGTCCTTCACTGAACTTCTCCAAAAAAGCTTAAAAAAACCAAATTTGTCGGTTCCTTTGGAAGTTCTCAAAACAACGCGTTCAATCCTGGGAAAAAACCACCACAACATGACAGCCGTTATTCACAGAGACAACGAGATTATTGCCATTGAAGACGGCAACACATCAAATCAGTGTTATGGACTTGCGATCGACCTGGGTACGACAACACTTGTTGTTGAACTAATCGATCTCAATTCGGGAAAAAGTATCGATACGACAGCCTCAAAAAACAGCCAGACTCAATTCGGAGCCGATGTCGTCTCCAGGATAGGATTTTCCATTTCCAAGGAGTCCAACTTGTCAGTACTGAAAGACACCGTCCTGGAAAATCTCAATCATATGATTACGGAGTTATTGTTGAGGACCAGTATCCCCTCGTCTTCTGTCTATGAGATCGTTCTCTCCGGCAATACAACTATGAACCATATCCTGCTTGAACTTCCTCTCTATTCCCTTGCCCGGACACCGTTTAATGCGCTTTTTACATCATTACCCGAATTATCTGCAGCCTCATGTGGATTCGGCATCCATCCCCATGGCAAACTGTATGTCGTCCCTAACATCCGGAGTTTTGTAGGTGGAGACATCTCGGCGGGACTTATCGCATCAGACTTTTTGAATAAAAAAGGCAATCAACTGTTTATCGACCTGGGAACAAACGGTGAAATTGTCCTCAAGACAGATACAGGGAGTGTGGCCACATCCACAGCCGCCGGGCCTGCCTTTGAAGGGATGAACATCAGCTGCGGTATGCTGGCCCTGCCTGGAGCCATATATAAAATTGAGAATACCATTCCTCTCAGGACAGAAACAATCCAGGATCAATCTGCCCTGGGCCTCTGCGGGACCGGATTAATCGATGCCGTAGCTGTCGCCCTCAAACAGGAATTACTTTCTCTGAAAGGTAAAATTCTGGATGAATCCGGTAAAATCACTTTGACTCAAGAGATTTCTCTTACTCAAAAAGATATCAGGGAACTGCAGCTTGCCGTGGCCGCTGTCAGATCAGGGATCAGGATGATCATGGAGAAAAAGAGTCTTTCTCTCGATCAGATCGACGGAATTTTGATTGCCGGAGCTTTCGGGAACACCTTGAACATTCCCAACAGCATCCAAATCGGTCTTCTTCCGGCCATTCCGGAAGAAAAAATTCATTTTGTCGGGAATTCTTCGATAGCCGGTGCAAAAGCTCTTCTTATTTCATCCCCACTTCGTGCAGAAGCAAAGACTCTCTCAAAAAGAATTGAGTTTTTTTCCCTGGCCACCAATGTTCAGTTCCAGGAATATTTTATAGATTCTTTAGACTTTCCCAGCCAACCTTAGCTGCCCATCACTCTTTTAACCAGATCCACAGCCGATGCGGCGTCCGGTGCATATCCGTCCGCTCTTATTTCATCGGCGTAAGACTGGGTAATGGGGGCTCCACCGACAATAACCTTGATTTTGTCTTTGAGTCCGGATTCCTCGAGAGATTGGACCAGATCTTTCATAAACACCATCGTGGTTGTAAGAAGAGCCGACATTCCCAAGACATCGGGATTTTCTTTTTCGGCAAACTCCAGAAATTTTTCTTTAGTGACATCAGCACCCAGATCCAGAACCTCAAATCCCGCTCCTTCCAGAAGCATAGCGACAATGTTTTTTCCGATATCATGCAAGTCGCCCCCGACAGTGCCAATAATGACCTTTCCAAGGGGCTCCACATTGGCCTCTGCGAGAAGAGGGCGGATGATTTGCATTCCTGCCTTCATGGCCCTGGCCGCCACTAATACCTCAGGAATAAAAACCTCATTATTCTTAAACTGCTTACCGATGACATTCATTCCGGCAACCAAGCCCGAATTCAAAACCTCTTCGGCCGATATATTCTGACTTAAAGCTTCTTCCGTAAGGTTCTTTACCACACCTGCATCTCCTTTTATGACTTCTGCTGCCAAATCTTCTAATATTGCCAATGGTTCCTCCTCATATTGTATTTATTTTATTTATCTCTCTTCATCTATCATATCCAAATTTTAAAGTAAAGAGAGAGTGCAAAATTTGCTAATATTTGATTAGTTTTCTAGAATAGATCTATGAAGATCGCGATCACTGGTAAAGGAGGCACGGGAAAAACCACCATTGCGGCCGTTCTGGCCCATTTCTTTAAAAAGGACGGATACGAGGTGCTCGCCGTCGATGCCGATCCAGACGCCAATCTCGCTGAAGCTCTAGGAGCTTCAAAAAAAGAACTGGAGGGGATTATACCTATTTCTTCTCAACGGAGATTGATTCAGGACCGCACAGGGGCTAAACCGCAGCAGTTCGGCCAGCTATTCAAACTCAATCCTACCGTCAAGGACATTCCTGATAAATTCTGCGTTCCCATCCGTGGAATCAAACTGCTTGTGATGGGAAGCATTGAAAGTGGTGGGGGTGGATGCGCCTGCCCGGAAAATGTTCTTCTCAAGAGCCTTCTCTCCGAACTTATCCTCAACCGCCGGGAAGTCATCATTGTGGATATGGAGGCCGGCATCGAGCATTTAGGAAGAGGTACCGCTCAGTCCATAGACACCATGCTCATCGTTGTCGAACCAAGTCAGAGAAGTATCCGGACAGCTGAAAGCATTTTTAAATTGGGGAAACAAATTGGCATACAGTCGTTTAATATCATCGGGAATAAAATCCAAGGCAAAGAACAGGCTTTATGGATACAGAAACAGTTTGCTCAAAACCTCTATATGGGCAGCCTTTCCTACAGCTCACTTATCGGCCAATCCGATAGGGACGGCCGACCTCTCATCGACAGCCTGGATTCAGGGATGAAAAAAGAATTCCAGACCATTTATAATAAATTGGGGACAGGCCTCAATTAATGTAATTTAAGTGGGGACTGTCCCCTATTATTGGAGATGATAATGACATTTAATCCAAAATGTTTGGCGACAGGCATCGGCAGTTTTCCTGACCTGGATGCCGGAAAGGCATGTGATCTGATTCTCGATACACTTCCCGAAATTCCCTTCTGGCCTCAGATGCCCAACATTGATTTTCGCGAGCAGATGGAAATCCAGTACAGTGAGGGCTTTCCGTGTGTCGTGCTCGATGAAGCCAAAAGTAAGATGATTTTTGACACGAGTGGGGATCCGACAAGTGAACTGGAAAAATTTTATGAAAACGTCGTTATAGATAACTTAGACTATTTCCATATTTCTCCTGGATTCAGCCGCGGCCTCTATGCCATGGAAGAAAAATTAAAAGGATCACTCCCCTCTTCCCTTCTTTACTTCAAACATCAGGTCACAGGACCTATCACATTCGGATTGGCCACTGTCGATGAGAATAAACGAGCCATCTATTACAACGATGTCTTCAGGGATACGGTGGTCAAGGGCATTACGATGAAAGCCCGCTGGCTCTTGGATAAATTCAAATCCTTTGGATTTAAACAGATCTGTTTTGTCGACGAACCCATCCTCTCGGCATTCGGTTCTTCGACCTATGTCAGTGTCCAGAGGCCAGAGGTTGTAGAGTACTTGAGGGAAGTGGTCGAGGCTATCCATAAGGAAGACGCTCTGGTCGGCACACACTGCTGCGGGAATACTGACTGGCCCATTCTGATAGATGCAGGAGTGGACATCATCAATTTTGACGCCTACGAATTTGGAGACACAATCAGTTATTATCCCGAGCAGGTTAAAGGTTATCTGGAAAAAGGAGGTGTTATTGCTTGGGGAATCGTTCCAACATCGGATAAAATTTTGGACGAGACGACCGATTCATTAAAAATAAAATTAGAAAATAACATCGATAATCTGGCCCGAAAAGGGATCGATAAGGACCTGATCTGGCAACAATGTCTGCTCACCCCCAGCTGCGGCACCGGCTCACTTTCTGTTGAATTATCAGGTAAAATTTTCCATGAATTATCCCGCCTAAGTCAGGAGCTTCGTTTTTAGAGATATTTTCCACTTTTATTCTAAAAAGATTGAGCAATTCATAAAAAATAGGATATAATTGGCCTCATTCAATTTACAGGATTAGACGGAATATCTTCATGACAGAGAAAAAAAGCATAGATAAAGCAGTCCTACAGGCCCTCGAAAGAGCGGCCGAAAAAGGGATCGAAACAATCTGGGATCGGGCGGAAAAACAGTCTCCACACTGCGGTTTTGGTGAGATGGGGCTCTGCTGCAACAACTGCTACATGGGCACCTGCCGCATCCATCCAAAAGGAAAAAGCCCTCAACAGGGAGTTTGTGGAGCGACCGCCGAGGTGATCGTAGCAAGAAATTTTGCACGGATGATCGCAGCCGGCACTGCGGCCCACTCCGACCACGGAAGGGATGTTGCCAAAACACTCCTCGAGGCGGCCACAAATCCCGATTCTCCCTATTCGATAAAGGACACGGCCAAACTCAACAAAGTTGCCCAGACACTGGGAGTAACGACAGAGGAAAGATCTGTCAAAGATATCGCTCGTGATGTCGCCGAAAATGCTCTTAATAATTTTGGGAGGCAGGAAGGAGAATTGGATTTTCTCAAGATGGCTCCCGAAGCTCGTCAGGCTTTATGGCATAATTTAGGTGTATCTCCCAGAGGAATTGACCGGGAAGTCGTCGAGATGATGCACCGGACCACCATGGGTGTGGATCACGACCCAAAAAATATCATGCTCCAGGGAGCACGAACGGCTTTAGCCGACGGATGGGGCGGCTCCATGGTAGCCACCGAGCTCCAGGATATCCTTTTTGGAACACCCTCACCTATTCGAGGAGAGGTCAACCTTGGCGTTCTCTCTGAAACTGAAGTCAATATCGTCGTTCATGGGCACGAACCTGTTCTTTCCGAGATGCTCGTCCTTGCAGCCCAGGAAAAGGAACTAGTAGATCTGGCTAAAACCAAAGGAGCATCAGGCATCAACCTGGCCGGGATATGCTGCACAGCAAACGAAATTCTGCTCCGTCACGGCCTGCCGGTCGCAGGAAATGTGCTTCAGCAGGAGCTGGCGGTCACTACGGGTGCCGTGGATGTGATGATTGTCGACGTGCAGTGCATAATGCCCGCACTCCCGGAACTGTGCAAATGTTTCCACACTAAAATTATTACGACATCGAGCAAAGGCCGGATCGAAGGTGCCGAATATTTTGAATTATCGGCTAAAAACGGTTATGAAACAGCCAAGAAGATTGTCAAAATTGCCATTCTCAATTTTCCCAACAGGGAGAATGTCGAAATTCCTCAAGAAAAGATGGATCTGATCGCCGGATTCAGCCATGAGGCCATTATCTATATGCTTGGAGGCAAGTATCGCGGTTCCTATTCCCCGCTCAATGACAATATCATCAATGGACGGATCAAGGGAGTGGCCGGTGTCGTGGGCTGCTGTAATCCCAAGGTCACTCATGACAAGGCCCATGTAGATTTGGTCCGGGAACTCATTGCCAATGATATCCTGGTCATCCAGACGGGATGTTCGGCCATTGCCTGCGCCAAAGCCGGCTATCTTGTCCCCGAGTCAGCAGAAAAGTATGCGGGAAAGGGTCTGGCTGAAGTCTGCAAGGCCGTGGGCATGCCTCCCGTACTTCATTCCGGTTCCTGTGTGGACAACAGCCGCATCCTTATGGCCCTGTCCGAAATGGTCAAAATCGGCGGGCTGGGAAATGATATCAGTGAACTCCCTGTAGCCGGTGCCGCTCCGGAATGGATGAGTGAAAAAGCCATCGCTATCGGTCAGTATTTCGTCGCCTCGGGCGTTTTTACCGTTTTTGGTGTAGGACTTCCTGTCACCGGAAGCGATAAATTCTGCCGTCTTCTCTTTGAGGATTTTGAGAAAATGTTTGGGGCTACATGGGCCGTCGAACCCGATCCTAAAAAAATGGCCGAACTGATGATCGACCATATCGATAAGAAAAGAGAAGCGCTTGGTATCAGTAAAGGTAAAGAGCGAGTACTCTATGATATGGATATGAGAAGAGATCTGGAGATTTAAGGGATTAAACGATGTCAAAAATCATTGCCACTAAAGCCATCCGCGGCGCTCACAGTCTGGTCATCCGGGCGGAAATAGAGCTCAAGTTAGCTATCGCAAACCATGGACCTGAGACCAAAGTCGAGTTTCCCAATACAGGTTACTTTTTACCTATATCGCATGGAATACTCGGCTCAAAAATCGAGACCCTGGCAGGGCTCAAAGAACTGCTCCAGCAGGCCCAGAATCTGCTCCCCCCACTCCCTGACAAGGAAAAATGGCTCCCTTTTCTTGGACATACGCTGGATGCCGGGATGGCTGCGCTGTTTGCCGATGAAATCATCGAGGCCATCAAATACACACAGAGTCCTCTTCCCTATCTTACTGCCTCCAATCCGGACGACAGCAACCTCTGGTTGGGAGCAGCCAATGATGTGATCATGCGCGAGCGGGGCATCGAGTTTGTGGACGGAACGGCACCCGGATTTGCCGCCTGTGTGGGCTACTGCCCCACAAACGAGTTGGCTGTCAAACTCGCCCGCGAACTACAGGAAAAAAACCTGTATGTCTTCATGTCGGCAGGGGCTGACGGAAAATCCATGGCCTCTCAGCTCCGAGAAGAAGGCATCCAACTGGGCTGGGATACGCGACTCGTCCCCTTCGGCGATGATGTGACAGCCACCATTCATTCCCTGGGTTTTGCCACACGAGTCGCCCTCTCGTTCGGAGGGGCTCAACCCGGCGATTTCCAGAGAGTTCTCCGCTACAACAAAAATCGTGTATTTGCTTTTGTGCTGGCACTGGGACCGGTGGACGATGAAAAACACGCTCAGGCTGCAGGCGCCATCAATTTTGGATTTCCCACAATTGCGGAAACAGATATCGATCAAATCCTTCCTTCAGGCATCTGCACCTACGAACATGTCGTCTCCCCAGTTTCTTTGGACAAGATTGTCGCTAAAGCGATTGAAGTAAGGGGGCTCAAGCTCAACATCACGAAAGTCCCCATTCCTGTCCCCTATGGACCAGCTTTTCAGGGAGAAAGGATCAGAAAAGAAGACATGTACGTTGAATTGGGAGGCCAAGAACGACTGGGATTTGAGTATTTGACGACCAAGGAACTCGATGAAGTTGAAGACGGTAAGATCGAAGTGATAGGCCCTGAAATCGATGATATCCCCTCAGGAAGTAAAATCCCCATAGGCCTTTGGGTCGAGGTAGCGGGACGAGACATGCAGACAGATTTTGAGCCCATTCTCGAGCGCTACATTCATGATTTCATCAATGCCGCCAATGGTGTGTTTCATATGGGGCAGAGAGATATCAACTGGATCCGGATTGGGAAAGACACCAAGGACAAAGGATTTAAATTTCGCCACTTCGGCTCCATCCTCCATGCTAAACTCCATGGAGAATTCGGGAAAATCTTCGACAAAGTTCAGATCCGAATTTACACTCTGGAAAAAGACATCAAGGCTCTCATCGGAAAGGCCCGCGAAGTGTATCTCAAGCGGGATGCCCGCCTGGCCGATATGACCGATGAGGCCGTCGAAACATTTTATTCGTGTGCGCTGTGTCAGTCATTCGCACCCAATCACATCTGTATCATTACGCCGGAGCGATCGGGATTGTGCGGCGCCTACAACTGGTTGGACGGCAAAGCGGCTCATAAGATCAGCCCTGCCGGCCCCAACCAGCCCGTAAAAAAAGGAAAAGTCATCGATCCTGTCAAAGGACAATGGCAGGACATCAACACATTCGTTTACAACAATTCACACAAGACCCTGAAGATATTTAATGCCTACAGCATCATCGAAGACCCTATGACATCATGTGGGTGTTTCGAATGCATTTCATGCATCCTGCCCTCCACAAATGGAATTATGTCGGTCTATCGGGATTACATGGGCATGACACCCGTGGGCATGAAGTTTTCGACATTGGCGGGGACGGTCGGAGGCGGAGCCCAGACACCCGGATTTATCGGCCACAGCAAGCAGTATATTGCAAGCCAAAAATTCATAAGCGCAGATGGAGGCGCTCCGCGGATTGTCTGGATGAACAGGGCCCTCAAAGAAGAATTGGAGCCCATTCTCCGTGAAATCGGAAAATCCCTGGGAATCGACAACTATTATGAATCGATCGCCGACGAAACTGTGGCTGTAACCGAAGAAGATGTACTGGAGTTTATTACGCAGAAGAATCACCATGCACTGTCTATGCCCCCTCTATTTTGAGAATAATGAAAACGATTGCCATATCCGGTAAGGGGGGAACAGGAAAAAGCACCATTGCGGCTCTGATGGTCCGCTGGTTGAGCCAGCATAACGCCCGTTCTGTTCTCGCTGTGGACGCCGATTCAAACGTCAATCTCAATGTCCTTCTGGGACTCGAGATCAAGGACACCGTGGGCGCGATCAGAGAAGAAATGAAACAGGCTTCACAGAATCTTCCTGGGGGAATGAGCAAGGGCCAGTTTCTGGAATATAAAATTCAAACCAGTCTCGTGGAAACACCGTCATACGATCTTATTGCGATGGGACGCCCGGAAGGACCGGGATGCTACTGCTATGCCAACAAT
>SDBU01000384.1_pt1 | contig 62713 bp, 62 predicted proteins | sample 2277071 | NCBI WGS metagenome assembly SDBU01 (sample SAMN10397929, study PRJNA504765) | marine sediment metagenome | isolation source: marine sediment core GS08_GC12, 126 cmbsf | place: Arctic Ocean: Gakkel Ridge, Loki's castle | collected 2008 | reverse complement strand
GAGTGGCGTTTTAACACTCCAGACCCAAAAGCTCAATTAGTTATTTTAAAACAACTAGTTAAAGAACATATGGGCTAGTTATCTAGGACAGCCCCTTATTTGGTAAACTATATGGACACGAACAAGATGATCCAATTTCCGAGCCAGCGTATGGCGTATCAAGTTGGGTTGCACTTTTTGGACCATAGAACTCTTATGATCAGAAGAGCGGACTAAGTATGAGCAAGAGAAAGGGTACACTTTATCCGGATTTTCAAAGCAGGCGGGATCTGATTCCATGCCAGGGAGCATGTCCCGTAAACACTGACGCCCGAGGTTATGTCACTGCAATAGCTGCAGGTGAGCCTGAACAGGCCTACCTGATTGCCCGGGAACCTAACCCCTTTGCGTCTATCTGCGGCCGGGTATGCGCTGCACCATGCGAGGCAGCCTGCCGAAGGGGAAGCATCGACGATCCGATTACGATCAGAGCCCTCAAGCGTTTCGTGACGGAGCAGTTCGGTGCTGAGGCTGGTTCCGAACACAGTCTGGCCTCCAGGATTCCCGAAGAGCAGATACCCTCGATAAACACAACAAAGTGGAACAGGAGCGTTCTGCAAAAACTCCAGATGAATGAAGCCAGGGACCGAAAAATAGCGGTAGTTGGATCGGGCGTTGCGGGGCTTACCTGCGCGCACGATCTCGCCCTGCTTGGATACAATGTCACAGTCTACGAAAAACAGGATGTAGCCGGGGGGATGCTTCATCTTGGCGTTCCTGAATACAGGCTGCCGAGGGACCTTGTTCGCGCAGAGATCGAATCCGTGCTCTCCCTCGGAGTGGATCTTAAGCTCGGCAAGGCTCTGGGAAGTGATTTTTCACTCTCTGAGCTTCGGCAGGAAAATGAAGCGGTTTTTCTGGGAATTGGCGCCACCCAGGGGCGGGACCTGGCTATTGAGGGGGCGGATCTGGACGGCGTGCTCAAGGCTGTGGAATATCTCATTAATGTCCACCTGGGATTCCAGGCTGAGCTGGGCGAAAGGGTAGTCGTGATAGGCGGTGGTGATGTTGCCATGGATGCCGCTCGAACTGTCCTGCGGCAGAAAGGCCTGCCCCAACCTGATATTCCTGAACAGGTCTCGAGTGAGATGTACGAAACCCTGGATGCGGCCCGTGAAGCGTTGAGAAGAGGCGCAAAGGAAGTTACAGTCCTCTGTCTTGAAAGCTGGGATGAGATGCCCGCACAGAAGTTCGAGATCGATGAGGCCATTGAAGAGGGGGTAAGGATCATTCCCCGGAAAGGTCCGAACCGTATCATCGGAAGGGACGGGAGCGTGGTCGGTGTAGAGACACGGAGTGTGATCTCTGTTTTCGACACTGACGGCAGGTTCAACCCCTCTTTTCAGGATGGAACTGAAACAATATACCCGTGTGACTCCATAATTCTGGCCGTTGGCCAGACTGCTGACCTGAGCTGTTTTACTTCCAAAGATGGGCTCAAGACAACTCTTCAGGGAACCATACAGGTCGACCCGGAGACCCTGGTAACCTCATTGCCCGACGTATTCGCCGGCGGCGATGTGGCCTTCGGTCCGCGTATATTCATAGAAGCTGTAGAGAACGGGCATCGCGCCGCCATATCCATTCACCGGTACCTGTCGGGACAAAAGCTGCTGTCGGGAGGCGACGGTGTTTGGTCAAGGCTTGACCCGTATATTGCCTTTCTTGGGGGTCGGGGTGATAAACCAGGACAGCTACCCTCTGCGTGGGTGAGACAGTTCGGCAGGCAGGAGCCTCAAACAATTCCTACACATCGCAGGGTTGGCATTGCCGAGGTGGAGGTATGTTACGCGCCGGGGACTGCCACCGAGCAGGGGGAACGATGCCTCCGCTGCAGCGTGCACCCAATATTCTCAGCTTCCCTATGTATACTGTGCGGCGGCTGTGTGGATGTCTGTCCGTCGCGCTGTTTCCGGATTTTATCGAGAGAACGGCTGGAACAGACAGATCCATCTTTGGTACCTGAGGAGATCCACGCGATCAAGGACTCGAGCAACCAGGCGCTAATGGTTATCGACACTGGTGAATGTATACGCTGCGGTCTCTGCTCCGTCAGATGTCCCACAGATGCCATAACCATGGAGCGCTTCGACTTCACCGAAACTTTAAGCTATGGGCAGTCGAGTTAAGGAGGATCGACCATGGAAAAGCCTGAATTTACAAGACGATCAATACTGACCTTCGGGTGGATGGCATTTCTGGTCACCCTGGCAGGTGTACTCTTCACATATATCCGTTCACTTATGCCCAACGTTCTCTATGAACCCCCCACAAAAGTAAAGCTGGGTCGGCCGGAGGAATACGCTCCTGGAACGGCAACTTTCGTGCCGGAACAGAGGTTTTTTCTCTTCAGAGAAAAGGATGGTTTTACCTGTGTCTCGGCTATCTGTTCCCACCTCGGCTGCACAATTAATCCCTTTGATCCTCCCGACGCTGAATTTTCAGAACCCCATTCCCACTGCCCCTGTCACGGTAGTGTATTCGCTAAAAAGGACGGTCGGGTTTTGAGATCGCCCGCGCCTCAATCCCTTGGTTTTTACCACATCTCACTCACCCTGACCGGCAGGATCGTTGTGGATACCAACCGGAAGATCGGCCCGGATTTCATCCTGAAGGGATAACGGAGGATCGCAGTCATGGGTGTTGTGGAAAATACAGAGGGTAGATTGAGATCGCTAATAAAGCGTATCTGGAGATCTGTTTTCCGTCACGGGCTGCCGGATACAGATCTGGATCGGATGACTGCAGTTGTCTCCAATTTCTTCCTGCATATAGTGCCGGCCAAAGTTCACCCTAACTCACTGAGAGCTTCATACACACTGGGACTGGGTGTGATCAGCGCTTTCCTTTTCGTTTTTCTGTCTATAACCGGCATCATATTGATGTTTCACTATGTTCCCTCAACCAGACTTGCATATCTGGATATCCTGGACCTGAAATACGTAATTTCGTACGGTCAGCTTCTCAGGAACGTCCACCGTTGGGCCGCCCACGCCATGGTTGCCGTGGTTTTTTTGCACATGGTCAGGGTTTTTTACACGGCTTCCTACAAGCCTCCTCGAGAATTCAACTGGATGCTGGGAATGGTGCTTTTGCTTGTCACGTTATTACTGAGCTTCACAGGATACCTGCTCCCGTGGGATCAGCTGGCTTACTGGGCAATAGTAGTGGGAACGAACATCGCTAAGTATACGCCCATTATAGGAGATAAAATACGGTTTCTGCTGCTGGGAGGTAACACAGTGGGCCAGGGGGCTCTGCTGAGATTCTACGTGCTGCACGTGGCTTTACTCCCTGCCTTTGCTTGTATCCTTATTGCTGTCCACATCTGGAGAGTCAGGAAGGACGGAGGTCTATCCAGACCCGATGACTTTGAATTGTCCGAAGTGAACGGGGATAAAAACGGGGATAAAAAGAATAGTAAACAGATTCTGGTGGCCGCTGTTCCCGGTCCCTCCCTTATGGTGGACGTCCAGGACCAGGATGTGTCAATGCCCAGTTGGCCCCATCTTACGTGGCGGATCACTCTTGTATGTCTTGCTGTCTTTTTTCTGCTCATGCTTTCGGGTTACTGGTTCGATGCCCCGCTGCTTGAGATTGCTAACCTTGAACACCCTGAAAATCCGGCCAAAGCGCCCTGGTACTTTCTCGGTCTTCAGGAGCTCGTGAGCTACTCTGCCCTGACTGGTGGCATTCTAGTACCCGGACTTATCCTTATTGGCCTGATACTGATTCCTTTCGTAGATTCAGATACCAGGGGGACGGGACGGTGGTTTTCACAGGCCGGCGGTGCTGGAGTCGCATTCCTGAGTTTTGCCGGAGGAGTGGTTGTTGCCCCTCTGTTGACCTGGCTTCAAATCAGTTACGGGATTCGGGTTTTGTTTCCTGATGCTCATCAGTTATGGACAGATCTCGTCAACCCGGCGTCAGCTTTTGTGTTCCTGATCGTCATCATTTCTCTTTTCGTCATGCGTATAACGCGATCCACAAGATTGGCCGCGTACGTTGTTTTTTCGGCCTTTTTCGGTGGAGCGTTAACCTACACGGTGATAGGAGTGTTCTTTCGCGGGCCCAATTGGATGCTGGTGTGGCCGTTTTGAGAGATATTTCGCCTGCACAACCAGATAGGGCTAATGTATATGGATAATAAATCTCATATTTTATTCGCTTTAATAAGTCTCTTTTCGGTTGTACTGCTTTTATTCACAATTAACCGTGAAAATGACAGGGAGTGGAAAGTCTACCAGGCCGAGTATGTTTCACTTCTCGAGACTTATGCCTCAACTCCCGAAGAGAAGACAAGGATCAGGGATATCAGGCCGGAGGTCCTTCAGGTTGTTGTCAATGACAGATCTCGTACAGACCGGTGCACGACCTGCCACATTGCAATAGAGGATACCAGGTTCGCCGAGGTGCCGCAGCCATTGCGATCGCACCCTGAAATTCCAGATCATCCCTTCGAGCGATTCGGCTGTACTATCTGTCACGGAGGTGTTGGTCAGGCGACAACTTTATCCGGTGCACACGAAGGCATGCTTCGGGAAGTGGGGATGGTAACCCCATCGGGGGATATAAAATATGTGGAGGAGCGGATAAGCCCCGTTGTCAGTGGAGATCTGGTGTACTCCTCCTGCTTGTCGTGCCATTACGGTGAGGGACGCAAGGACGAAAAGATCCTGGCGCGAGGTAAATCGTTGTACAGGGGGAAAGGCTGCATGGGCTGTCATAGTCTCGGTGGGGTTGGCGGCAAGGTCGGCCCCGTCCTTGATTTCATCGGTGAAAAGCGAACAGATCCTGAGTGGCATCTCAGGCATTTCACCGAGCCCAGGGAAACATCCCCAGGATCTGTCATGCCTTCATATAAAAATCTGAGTCCAAAACGGCTGGAATCCCTCGTTGCACTGATGATCGGGTTGCGTCGTGTGCCCTTCGAAATGATGTCGGGCATACCTCTGGATAAGAAACGCCTTGGGGATATAATTCCACCCCCGAAGAAAAAGGACCACTGGGATCCACCCAAGGGCCTGAAACTGGAAAAGAATCCACACATAGCGATTCCTCAGTTCCTTGTTGAGGGGAAAGAGATATTCATGAAGTTCTGTTCTCAATGTCACGGAGTAGACGGCAAGGGCCGTGGGACCGGTTCACCCAACATCGAGCCCAAACCCGCTGATTTCACAAACCGCCACACCGGTATGGAACATCCCATTGAAGGAACTTTCTGGAAAATATCCAATGGCAGGGGATTAATGCCCGGCTGGGGATCGACATTTGAGAAGCGGGAGATCTGGGCCCTTGCCGAGTACGTCAGCTCCCTGGGCCGCTCAGGCGCTCATGAGATGAAAGATGATCAAAATATGCAAATGGATCCGGGCATGGAGAGCGGAAATAAAGCGGACAATGGCGACAGTAAGAAAATGGACATGGAGTAGATGGCAGACAACAGTATGCAGAACTCAGCAAGTAGAGAATGAAGGGCCATTAAACATAAAAACCCGGGCGAAGGAAACTGAAGCTGGTTATAAATAACACGGCACTTAAATGTACTGAACATATAATACGGAGGTACGAAATGAGAGTGAAATTGTTAATTTCAATCCTGGTTGTCGCAGTCATTCTCTTGTTTATCCCATACGCAGCTATGGCAAGTGAAGGCCACGGAGATGATGCTCCGGTCATTGAGATCGTGGAGCAGGCTATCGAAAAGCTGGAAGACGGAGAGTTTGTCGAGGCCGAAGAGGATCTCCAGGGGGTTGTTGTATCAGAACACCATGAAGGTGTCAGGATCGATCTTGTGAAACAGGCTCTGGCGGCCCTTGAGAGCGGGGAAGAGGACGAAGCGATGGAACTTCTGAAACAGTCTATTGAAGGTGTGGGCAGCGGGAAGCATTAAGTAGGGTGTATTTCAACTTCTACAAAAATCCTTTAAAGCAGATGTTTGAAGTTTTGCTCGATGCAAACCCTTGGTCAATGTAACGGAGTCTTATCATGGTAATCGCTTTTCTCACAGTTACACCACTTGGAACCGGAACTCCCAGTCTCAGCACATACGTAGCTGATTGCGTCAAGGCAATCGAAGAATCCAGTGTCAAACACACGTTGACACCCATGGGAAGTATATTGGAGGGTAGTCTGGAAGACATTCTGGAAACGGTCCGGACAGTTCACAACATACCCTTTGAAAAGGGAGTACAGAGGGTCTCAACCCGACTGGTTATAGATGATCGACGTGACAAGGATGCTTCCGCAGAAGGGAAGGTCGAGTCGGTTCAGGCAAAACTGGGTGAGTAGCCTGTAAATTGGTTCCAGGTTCCAAGTTCCAGGTTCCAGGCTGAAATCAGATTGAGATACCCTGTTCAAAAGAACTCTACGTCGGTTGTGGCTGCAACAACTACGAAGATCCTGCTGTTGTTCGACTCCGGATCCGCGGGAATTACGAAGAAGCCCTGGCGTTTTGGATCGTATCCCAGGACTGAGCCCACTATTGCCTCCCCGTCCTGGAAAATTACCCTTACCTTCCTTCCCTGGATATTCTGATCATCAAGAAAGCCCTTCCTTTCCTGGTAATCCGACTTACCCTCGAAATCCTTCACGAAAAAGATCGCTTTGAGGTCAGATACATCAATATCCATTATTTCGTCGGAAGAATGTTCCGTTAGATGAAATTGCTCTTTGTTGGGAAAGAAATCGTTGGAGAAGCCTTTGATCAATCCTCCATCGGTAAAATGAACAACTATTTTGACCGGTTCCATATTCGCTCTCCATCAACTGGTCGATATCCTCAAAAATTTCAATTTTGTAACCATATCATATGGTTCGGCACTATGTGTAGCCTGAATTTGCAGTAAAAAGATGCTTTGACCCCATTGCACCCTTATTTGAAACAGGGAGAAGGGAAGAGGAAGGAGGGTTTAGTGCAGTGCGAAGGGCGTAGTGCGTAGGGCGTTTATAAATAAGCGAAGTGAAAATGTTGAGGTCGGACCTCACACTATGTCCTCTAAGCAAGACAGGTTGACTATATCCGTTTATCCGGATATATAGATGCTATGAAAGAAACAGCTCAGCTTTTCAAGGCTCTTTCCGACGAGACCAGACTCAGGATCATAGCGCTTCTTGCGTACGGTGAGCTGTGTGTCTGCGACCTCATGGAGATCATGGGGCTGCCCCAGTCCACAGTCTCCCGCCACCTGGCCACCCTGCGCCAGTCGGAACTGGTGGAGGATCGGCGTCAGGGCGTCTGGATTTTTTACCGACTTATGGAGAGCTCTGAATCAGTTTACAGGGAACTGCTTGACATCCTTTCCGAAAACATGGGGCACATGGAGCAGGTTCAGGCAGACCGGGAGAAGCTACAGGCACTGCTGCAGCAAAAGAAACCGGACAGCTGCTGATAACTTGTAAAATATGCCAATGTGTCAAGGCACCAGGGAGGTTCTATAAATGGCGAAAGTAAAAGGGCGTTTGAGTCTTATCGATCGTTATCTGACCCTGTGGATCTTCCTCTCTATGGCCGCGGGTGTGCTCATCGGGTACCTGGTCCCCGCAGCCAAAAACCTGGTTCATTCTTTCCAGGTGGGAACCACCAATATACCAATCGCTGTCGGGCTCATCCTCATGATGTACCCGCCTCTGGCCAGGGTCCGATATGAGAAGCTCCATGAAGTTTTCAGGAACGGCAAGGTCCTCGCGCTTTCCCTGGTCCAGAACTGGGTGGTGGGCCCGGTCCTAATGTTCGGCCTGGCCATCACTTTCCTGTCTGGCCACCACGAGTACATGGTGGGTCTCATCCTCATCGGTCTTGCCCGGTGCATAGCCATGGTCATAGTCTGGAACGACCTGGCTGACGGGGACCCGGAATATTGCGCTGGCCTGGTGGCTTTCAACTCCATCTTCCAGGTTATCTTCTTCCCCCTCTATGCCTGGGTGTTTATAACAGTGCTGCCCGGGTGGTTTGGATTAGAAGGCCTGGCCGTGGACATCTCCATGACCCAGATCGCCCAGTCGGTTTTCATTTACCTTGGGATACCATTCATCGCCGGCATCCTGACCAGGATCATCGGCCTGCGCTTAAAGGGTGAAGAGTGGTACCAGGAAAAGCTGCTTCCAAGGCTTAGCCCCCTGACTTTTATATTCCTGCTTTTTACCATCCTGGTGATGTTCTCCCTGAAAGGGGACGTCATCGTTCAGCTTCCCCTTGACGTGCTGCGAATCGCCATTCCGCTTACAATCTACTTTATCGTCATGTTCCTGGTATCATTCTTCATGTCCTACAAGGCGGGGGCCACGTACGAGCAAGCCACCACACTGAGCTTTACAGCGGCGTCCAACAATTTCGAACTGGCCATCGCCGTGGCTGTGGCTGTTTTCGGTATCGATTCAGGCCAGGCGTTCGCGACGGTGATAGGTCCTTTGGTTGAGGTCCCGGTTCTTATCAGTCTGGTCAACGTGGCTGTTTGGATCAGGGGGAGGTACTTCCCGTTCCAGGCAGCGACGCCAACAGGGATCTGTCATATGAGCTGCGAACCATAGTTTTGCCGTCGGCCCTTCACAGGCCTGGTTTGGGAGCGGCACTGACAGCCGTGGTGGGGGTGCTCGTGGAAGTCCAGGACCTTGCCATTGACACGCCAGCGTGTACACTTTTCTTTATAGACAGAACTGGTTTAGGAGAAGGGATAACGAAACAGAAAAGCAGGAGGTACCAAATGGGCAAAACACTGAAGTGTAAAGACGTAGGGATGATCGACTGTGCCTGGGAAGGACGTGCCGAGACTGAAGAAGAGCTCATCAAGTTGGTTGAAGAGCACGCCCCGGAGCACGGTCTGACAGAGATCACGCCGGAGCTGATGGAACAGCTAAAAGCTGCGATCAAGGACGAGTAGAGAAAAAGGCCTCCCCTTTGTGGGAGGCCTTTTTCAGTTCCGAGTTTCCCTTCGACGGGCTCAGGGCCCGAGCTTGCCGAGGGCTGGTTTCTGGTTTACAAATTTCAATCCGAGTTCGCCAGAGTCTTTCAGCCGAAAAATCACTGCGCACACACATTATCCTTGTCTTCCAACTCAGGTAACAGTAATAATTATCTGAAGAGGAAATCATCTGAGGGTAGATCAGCTAAATGGAAGTTTCATAATTGATTTTAAGGGGGTGAAAAATGCCTGTTTACGAATTCTCATGTGCGGCGTGCAAGAAGATCTTCGAGGTGACTATGTCCATGGTTGAAGCAGGAGTTAAAAAGGTTGTCTGTCCCGAGTGTGATAGCGACGATGTGAGCCAGCTCCTTTCATCTTTTTCCGCGGTGACTTCCAGAAAAAGCTGAATACAAAAAATTATCAACATTTGCTATTAGTACATCCATGAAAATCGTCCTCTGTACCCGCAACCAGGAAAAAGTACGCGTTATGACGGCCCATCTGAAGCAGGCTGATCATGAGGCGCTGACCTTGGATGATGTGGAGGGGGATCCCCCTGAAATACCCCGAGAGGGGTCGACATTTTCAGAAAACGCCCGGGTAGAGGCGCTTGCTGTGGCAAAATGGTCAGGGCTTCCTGCCCTGGCGGAAAGCTCTGGCCTTGTGGTTGATTCTCTGGGAGGGGAGCCAGGTGTCAGTTCGGCCACCTACGCTGGGGAAGACAGAAATGCCGAGGCCAATATGGTCCACCTTCTAGCGAAGATGGAGAAGGTTCCGGGCAATGAGCGGCAGGCTCACTACACATGTGCCGTATGTTTGGCGTCACCTGACGGCGGGATCTGGGAGGCTGAGGGCAGCGCCCACGGAATGATCACCACCCAGATGAAGGGTCCGGCAGGTTCAGATTATGAACAGGTATTTTTCTTTCCCAATGCGGGAGCGACCTTCGCCGAAATGCCCCCACTTATAAAAAACAGGGTGAGTCATCTGTTTCATGCCCTGAATGACCTGGCTCGGACGCTTCCGGGAATTGAGAAGGAGCTTGGTGGTAAAGATTAGGGTTCAGGAAGGAGGAAAGAGGGAAGAAGGGTGTTGATAAGTAACGGAGTATCGGGGTATGGGGGTGTGGGAGTAGAACACTAGAGCATTAGAAATTGGATTACTTATTTTCACCCCTCCCTTGATGGCCTTTCGACAGGCTCATGGCCCTGACCGCGGCCGAAGGAGAGGGACAAGGGGGAGGGTGGTACTATGATCTTGCCCGAGTATATCCCCCTCACCTCTGTCCTCTCCCACCAGGCACCTTCGCATAAAGCTACGTCGTCCCAAGGGGGAGAGGAAGAATAAGATTGTGGTACTGTTTGTTAACCTAGAGCCCAACGCCTAACGCCCAGCGCCTTTTTCCACTAATCACCGATCACCAATCACGCGTCACTCATTAAGATCTTGGTTCCTGGATCAATAAACCTGGGTCCGGGCTTTAAACCTTTTACAGAAAGTGGTGTCTATCCTGATGACGAATAAATCACCTTAATAAAGGAGAACACCATGAAAAAGGTAACTGTGTGGACTGTAGTTCTGGTAGTGGCTCTCGCCGGTGTGGCGATGGCCAAGGGACCCGGAGGGGGAGGCTGGGGTTATTCGGGTAAAGGCCTGAACGATTACCGCGGAATGTGGTGGGATCGAGATCAGGTGACCGAAGATATCGGTCTGACTCCCAAGGAGATAGATAAACTTGATGATCTTCATCGGGGCCACCAGCACAGCATGATCGATCTGAGAGAAGACGCCGGGGATCTGCGCAGGGATCTTGCCGAGTACCTGGAAAGCGACAGCTTTTCTGTGTCAGGAGCCAGGGAAAAGTACAAGGCCCTGGACAAGATCCGCTCGGAGATGAGCGAGGCCATGTTCAACTACCGGATAAAACAGCGCGAGATCCTGGGTACCGATCGCTTCGGCAAACTAAGAGACGGATTTGGTGAGCATCGGTACGAAGGACGTGGTGGCTACGGAAGGCATATGGGAAGGTATTAAGCAGTGCGTAGGGCGTAGTGCGCAGGGCGTTTAATAAAATATGAGGTCTGACCCCATGGAGAAGGAAAGAGGGAAGAGAGAGATTACACGTATCGGTCATAAGACTTATTTTTGTTGATCCAGGGTCCAAAATCCAAGATCAACTAACTATAAGATTACTTCGTTATGCTACTTCAGGCGACATTCCTCGCAATGACTGCCGGGCAAGCCCCGGCAGTTTCTTGTTTCATGAAAAATCCAGGTTCAAAGTCTTACTCTGTGTCCTCTGTGAACTCTATGGTTCAAACCAAAGCTCTGGTTTTTCTCCGTGACCTCCGTGGTAAAATCTTTTTTTTCCTCTATAATATAGACGTGCGAGAATGGCGGAACTGGCAGACGCGCTGGGTTTAGGACCCAGTACCTTTGCGGTGTGGGGGTTCGAATCCCCCTTCTCGCACCACTTTTCATGCGGAATCAGTACCTGTTTTCCGATTTCCTGTTTCCTGTCAAAATGCTGCTGAATATGCCATGTCGCTTATCTCAATATCAGGAACCGCCAAGACATGGAGATTTCCCGGGTCAAACATAAAATCAGACAGGATTTCAGATATTTACGTGTTGCCCAAATTATTGTTTTAGGGTAGATTCAGGTTCCAAAATCGGCCTGTTTAAGACCGGTTCAACGTGTAACGTTCAAGGTTCAACGTTTATTTCCACAACAATACGTAATTCTTTACTTCTTCACGTTGAACGTTAAACATTGAACGTTGAACACGCAAATCAGAAACGGCAAGGAGAATCAGTATACACATGAAGATCAATGTTGAAGAAACAAGCTCAGTTGAGCGCAAGCTCAACGTAGAGATCCCCTGGGATCAGGTCAAAGAAGAGATCGACCGCGCCCTTGTACAGATCCAGAAAAGGGCAGACCTGAAGGGGTTCCGGAAGGGAAAGGCGCCGATGGAGATGGTCAGGCAGGTATTTGCTGAGGACGCCAGGCAGGAAGCTGTAAATAACCTGGTGTCAGTTGCCACGCGCAAGGCCCTGGATGAAAACAACCTGGATCCCCTGGGAAATCCCTACCTTACGGACGTAAAATCAGAGGATGAAGAACCTCTGATCTTCGAGGCTATGGTTGAATTAATGCCTGAGTTCGAACTGGCCGATTACGAGGGGCTGAAACTGGAAAAGCCTGTCAGCAAAGTGACTGAAAAAGAGGTGTCACACTTCATAGACAGCATGAGAGAGCGTCGCGCCGAAGCAGTTCCTGTTTTTGAAGACAGGACCCTGAAAGGTGATGATGTGGCTGAAATAGACTTTAAAGGCAGCCGTGGAGGAGAGCCCGTTGCGGGGATGGATGTTTCCAACTACATTGTCAGGCTCGGACGGTCCGAGCTGCTCCCTGGTTTTGAAGAACAGATAGTGGGCATGAAGCCGGACCAGAACAGGACTTTCGATCTACCGTTCCCCGAAGAGTTCCCGAACCAGGAGCTTGCGGGACAGACAGTTTCATTCGAGGTTACACTGAAACAGATCAAGGAGCTCAAGCTGCCCGACCTGGACGACGAGTTCGCGAAGTCTGTCAGTGAACATGAAACAGTCAAGGATCTCACTGATATGATCCGGCAGGATCTGGAGAAATTGAGGGAAGAGGAATCTGAAAAGGCTCTCAAGGGTAACCTCTCGGCGAAACTGGTTGAGGATAACCAATTTGACGTTCCTCCTTCCCTGGTGGACAGTGAGCTGCGTTATCTGATCCAGGAATACGGTGAGAACCTTGTCAGATCCGGGATGCCCTCTGATAAGGTCAAGGATGTGATCCTTGAACATGAAGATCATATGAAAACAACAGCTGCTGACCATGTCAGGCTGGTCTATGTGATAAACAATATCGCGGACTCGGAAAAGATCCAGGCAACAAGAGAGCAGGTGGAAGATCTTATCAGGGAGGCTGCTTTAAGGACCGGCAAGGATTTTGATGACCTGCAGAAGAAATATACAGAAGATGGTACAATAAGGGACGTTGCTTTCGGTATTGTGCGGGAAGAGGTTTTTAAGCTGCTGATCGGGAAGGCCGACATCAAAGAGGTCAAGGTAAAACCTGAAGGCGAAACCGAAAGCAAAAAAGACAAGGTCAAACCCAAAAAGAAGGCTGCAAAAAAGAAGAAAGGCTGAAAAATTACGAGCTCTTGATTATCAGTACGTTTTCCGGGGTTTGAAGTCGATGATTTCGTAAAAAGCCACGGATGGACTTTTTACGACCCTGATAAATCGCGCCCGTGCATGGGCGCCCGAATCAATAACCTTAATATATAGTTATGGATTCGTGAGGGAAGGGAAAACGACGCTTTTCACTTCCCGGGGAGCAACAAGTCGCTCACGAACTTGTTGCGACAAATAACAACACCACGTGAGGGAAGCGGAAACCACGCTTTTCGCTTCCCGATGAGCAAAAAGCCGCTCTCGGACTTTTTGCGACAATAACAACGATTCGGGAGGAAGAAATGCATCTTATTCCCATGGTTATAGAACAGACTGACCGAGGCGAACGAGCGTACGATATCTATTCGCGCCTGCTGAAAGACAGGATAATCTTCATGGGCACTGGAATAGACGATCAAGTCTCAAACGTACTGATCGCACAGTTGCTGTACCTTGAAGCGGAAGCTCCGGAAAAGGATATCCACATATATATCAACAGCCCCGGGGGTTCTGTTTCTGCTGGCCTTGCCATATACGATACCCTGAGTTACATTAAATCGGAAATAGAAACTATATGTATTGGCCAGGCAGCCAGTATGGCGGCTCTGATCCTTTCAGCAGGCACTATTGGAAAACGTATGGCGCTGCCCCACGCACGGATCATGATACATCAGCCCATGGGAGGTTTTTCGGGTCAGGCTTCTGATATAGACATCCACGCCAGGGAAATTATCAGGATCAAGAATGAGTTGAACCTGATACTGTCCAACACGACAGGACAGCCGTTGGAGAGAGTAGAGACAGACACAGACAGGGATTTCTTCATGTCTGGCGATCAGGCAGTAGAATACGGTATTGTAGACAGAGTGATCACAACTCGCACGGCTCAGGAGAACGAAGAGTAGGCCGCTTTACTCTGAAGCAGAGTAAACCAGCAAGGAGGCGGGATGAGCGAGGAAAAAAACAAGGACAGCGGGATTCTCAGATGCTCGTTCTGTGGCAAGACGCAGGATGAGGTCCGCAAACTGATCGCAGGGCCCACAGTTTATATCTGCAACGAATGCGTTGATCTGTGTACTGATATCATTGAGGAAGAGTGGGAGCAGGAAGAGACTGAGCGCATATCAAAGGGGCTTCTCAAACCGGAACAGATAAAACATGCTCTTGACGAGTATGTGATCGGGCAGGATAGAGCAAAGAGGGTTCTTTCCGTTGCCGTATACAACCACTACAAGCGCATAGAGGCCACCTCGGACGATGTGGAGCTTCAAAAAAGCAACATCTTCCTGATCGGACCCACCGGTTCGGGCAAGACCCTGCTCGCCCAGACCCTTGCAAGGATCCTGAATGTGCCCTTCGCAATTGTCGACGCGACCACACTCACTGAAGCCGGATATGTAGGTGAGGATGTAGAGAATATCATCCTGAGGCTCCTGCAGAACGCGGATTACGACGTGGGCAGGTCTGAAAAGGGTATCGTATACATCGATGAAATAGACAAGATCGCGCGAAAGAGCGACAATCCCTCAATTACGAGGGATGTCTCCGGTGAGGGAGTGCAACAGGCCTTATTGAAGATCATTGAAGGAACTGTTGCCAATGTTCCCCCCCAGGGCGGCAGGAAGCACCCGCAGCAGGAATTCATACCCATCAATACGACCGACATCCTGTTTATCTGCGGCGGGGCTTTCGTAGGCCTCGACTCCATCATCGATAAGCGAGTCGGCAAGAAGAGCATGGGCTTCGGTGCGGATGTGAAAGCTAGAACGGAAAAGGATATTGGCGAGATCCTCTCACAGATGCAGCCGGAGGACCTTATCCGTTACGGTATGATCCCGGAATTTGTAGGCCGGGTCCCAGTTGTTTCTACGCTTCACGATCTGGATGAAGATGCTTTAATGGAGATCCTTACCGAACCCAAGAACGCCCTGGTGAAGCAGTATCAGAAATTCTTCGAATTCGAGAATACGGCTCTGAAGTTCACAGATGGAGCTCTAAAGGCGGTCTCTAAGGAGGCTATTCATCGCAAATCAGGCGCCAGAGGATTGAGGGCGATCCTTGAGGACGTCATGCTGGATATCATGTATGACCTTCCGACGCAGCCCAACGTCAAGGAATGCATCGTTAACGAGGATGTAGTCCTTTCTGAAGCGGACCCTATCCTTCTTTATGAGTCAGGGTCCGGAGAGGAAGAGAAGAAAAAGGTCTCGTGATACTTACCTGAACCAGACCCCGGGCCACCGGGAACCCGAAAGTTTATAACCGGGGTTTTTCTCTCAGGCGATCCAGGGCCTAGTGCCCTCTGCCTGTATTCATTATTGATTGGAGAGTGATTATTCATGTCAGAACATTCCGACAATACGCTCATAAATCAGGTACTACCCGTTCTTCCCCTTCGGGATATTGTAGTGTTTCCACATATGATTGTTCCCCTGTTTGTCGGACGGGATAAATCCATCAGGGCCCTTGAGGAGGCAATGGAAGGCGAAAAGAGCATCCTCCTCGCAGCCCAGAAGGACGCGAGGACCGACGATCCTGGACCAGAGGACGTCTATGATATGGGGACCCTTTCCACAGTGCTTCAGATGCTGAAACTGCCAGACGGTACGGTTAAAGTCCTGGTGGAGGGGCAAAAAAGAGTCAAAATATCCTCGTACATTGAAACTGAGGAATACTTCGCCGCTGACTACGTGGAGGTGGACTTTGTCTGTGCCCGAGGCCCTGAGCAGGAAGCGATCATGCGCAGCGTTATTGATCGTTTCGAACGCTACGCAAAACTGAGCAAGAAGGTTCCGCAGGAGATACTGGCCAACATCAGCACTATCGAGGATCCCGGGCAGTTCGTGGATACCGTGGCCGCCAATTTGATCCTCAAGGTAGAAGATAAACAACAGCTACTGGAGATAGTGGAGACCCCCAAGCGGTTCGAAGCCCTGCTCCAGGTCCTTGAGTCTGAAATAGAGATATTGCAGATTGAGCGAAAGATCAGAAGTCGCGTCAAGCGTCAGATGGAGCGCACCCAGAAGGAATACTACCTGAATGAGCAGATGAGGGCGATCCAGAAGGAGCTCGGAGAAAAGGACGAGAGCAAGGCCGAGATCCAGGAGCTCGAAGAGAAGATCAAAGAAGCAGGCATGCCTGAGGACGTTAATGAAAAAGCTGAAAAGGAACTACGCCGCCTTAAAATGATGGCTCCCATGGCCGCCGAGGCGACTGTAGTACGCAACTATATCGATTGGCTCATATCGATCCCCTGGAAAAACAGGACCGATGATGAGGCTGATATCAACAAGGCTGAGCAGATCCTGGAAGAGGATCACTATGGGCTGGAGAAGGCCAAGGAGAGGATCCTTGAGTACCTGGCCGTACATCAACTGGTTGGTAAGCTTAAAGGCCCTATCCTCTGTTTCGTAGGACCGCCCGGAGTGGGAAAAACTTCCCTGGGTAAATCGGTGGCTCGTGCCCTCAACAGAAACTTCATACGCCTGTCTCTCGGCGGAGTAAGGGACGAGGCCGAGATCCGCGGGCACAGGAGAACCTATATCGGAGCCCTTCCCGGCAGGATCATACAGTCCATGAAGAAGGCCAAGAGCGTTAATCCGGTTTTCCTTCTGGACGAAGTGGACAAGATGAGCATGGATTTCAGGGGCGATCCTTCGTCCGCCCTCCTGGAGGTGCTGGACCCTGAACAGAACTTCGCCTTTTCCGACCACTACCTGGAAGTGGATTACGATCTTTCAGAGGTGATGTTCATAACAACAGCTAATTCGCTGGATCCGATCCCGGCGGCTTTACGTGACCGGATGGAGATCATACGTATCGCGGGTTACACCGAGCCTGAAAAGCTCAATATCGGGAAGAATTTTCTTGTGAAAAAACAGGTTGAAGCTAACGGTCTGACACCGGAGCAGGTGCATTTTACGGACAACGGGCTGTTGTCAGTCGTTCGCCATTTTACGAGAGAAAGCGGTGTGAGAAACCTCGAACGGGAGATCGCTTCCATCTGCAGAAAAGTGGCTCGTGATATTGTGAAGATGGGCAAGAAAAAAACCAAACAGATCAGGATCACCGAAAAAGCGGTCAATAAATATCTGGGTGTCCACAAGTTCAAGTATGGAATGGTGGAAGATAAAGACAGGGTCGGCCTGACTACCGGTCTTGCCTGGACAGATACCGGAGGAGAACTGCTCCAGACTGAAGTGTCTATTGTAGACGGCAAGGGTAACCTGACCCTGACAGGTAAGCTGGGCGATGTGATGCAGGAATCCGCAAAGGCGGCATTGAGCTATATCCGCTCCAAGGCAGATGACCTTGCTATACCCAGGGATTTCTACCAGAAAGTTGACATACACGTACACGTACCTGAAGGGGCCATTCCCAAAGACGGTCCTTCTGCAGGTATCACCCTGGCGACCTCCCTCGCATCTGCGCTCACAGCGCGCCCGGTCAGACATGACCTGGCCATGACTGGTGAGATCACCCTGAGGGGCAGGATCCTTAAAATCGGTGGGCTCAAGGAAAAACTTCTCGCTGCCAACAGGGGGGGAGTCACCGAGGTCATTATTCCAAAAGAAAGCGAGATGGATCTCGAGGATGTACCGAAAGAGATCCTGAAAGGGCTTACTATCCACAGCGTTGAGAACATGGACGACGTCCTTGAGATGGCACTCAGGGAACCAATTGAAAAAGAGTTGATTCCACCCCTCAGGGACAGGAAAACAGATGGTATAAGTCCGGATCCGGATTCCCTGCAGCCCCATTAACAGTCAGGTCAGCAGACCTGACTGTGCGAGCAACTAGTGTGTTGACAACACAGGATCAGATCATTATAAGTATGAGTTCCGAGGGCGGTTAGCTCAGTTGGGAGAGCACCGGCCTTACAAGCCGGGGGTCACAAGTTCAAGCCTTGTACCGCCCACCATATGAACAACCCCGGATAACAGCGGGGAGAAAATACAGGGGTCGTAGTTAAGTTGGTTATAACGCCGGCCTGTCACGCCGGAGGCCGCGGGTTCGAGTCCCGTCGACCCCGCCAGAAATTGAAAGGGCTGCATTTTATGCAGCCCTTTTTTTTTGGTTTGTATCGAAGTATAGGTGTAGAACATTAGAGCATTAGAAATCCTTCGATCCCGCCACAGGCGGGACTCAGGACCGTGAGCGTGCCAAACGGTTAGAACATTATCAAACCACGTTGGACGCCTGCCACGCCAGAGGCGTGGTTGAACGTTCAGCATTGAACCTTGAACGCGGGCAAAAGGCCTGTTAACTCCCCGGCGGTTCCTTGCCGAATCCAGCGACGATGTAGGTGCCGCTCCTCTGGTCGGAACGCAGATGTATGAGCGAATGCCGTGCGGCATCTTCTAACAACTCTGAAAAGGTCCTGTATCCGTAAGCCGATTCGGAAAACGCGGGACGCTTTCGCTTCATGGTCTCCTTGACCATGGACGACCATAATATTTCCTTGTTTTCCCTCACAAGTGCAATGATGGAATCCACAAGCAGCTGGAAGACCTCACGGCGATTTTTGGGAAGAGATGCTCCAATCGTGGGCGGTATGCCCACGGGGTTGTCAAGTTCCTCGTAGTAGATAAACTCGTCACAGTTCTCCATCAGGAGGTTGGAAGCCGCTTCCTGCAGGCTGAGTCCGATAACACTCTTCCCGTTCTCCTTGAGTTTTGAAACAAGGGGCGAAAAATCCGAGTCGCCCGAAACTATAACAAAGGTGTCGATGTGCTCCTTTGCCCATGAAAGGTCAAGGGCGTCAACGACCATCCTGATGTCGGCCGAGTTCTTCCCCGCCATGTGGCGTTTGGGGATCTCTATGAGTTCGAGGCCCGCCTCATGGAGGGAGAGTTTGTAATCGGAGTATCGTGACCAGTCAGCGTAAGCCTTCTTTACGACTATCTTTCCCTTCTCAACAAGCCGTTCCATGACCTTGTTGATCTCGAACTTCTTATCCTTACCCTTTTTCCCCTTGAATCCAAGGGCCACATTCTCGAAATCCACAAAGACTGCAAGAGTGTGTCCGTCACCTTCTATCGGCATAATTATCTCCCAGGGTTTGATTTCCTGACCTTTGAATTGCACTTCACGGCAGTATTTTCCAGCCGTCGCCCAGTGTCAGTGAGATATTCTATACACTATTTGATTTTTCGGTCAATCCTGATTTCACAGGGAAAAAATGGTCCTGTTGCCTGTATTTACCAATGAGGATATAATTGCTACTGTTTTGAGTTACGATAACCTTACATAAGGAGGGTCATATGAAGAGGTTTTGCATTCTGCTTATTCTGGTGCTGGTGCTGGCATTTTCAGTTGCTTCAGTGCATGCATTCCCCTTTCCCCATACGGATGTTCGCGGGCAGGCAATGGGCGGGGCTTACGTAGCTGCCGCTAAGGGGGTTGGATCTGTCAACTACAACCCTGCTGGTCTTGCACGGGGAAGGATGTTTGAATTTGTAGCTCCCGCAACGCTACGGTTTTCCGATCACATCGACATCGATGACAAGCTGACACAGATTGAAAACATCACCGGAGGGTCGACCTTCGCCACCTGGGCTTCAGATACGGCCACAGTAAGTCAGCGTGCTCAAATAGAGTCTTTAATTAACCAATTAAATGTATCCGGTGAAAATTCAATAGATCTTATGATGTACACATCCGGCGGTGTGAGCGTGAATGTATTCGGTATTGCTGGCGCTGTGAGCTACAACTACGAAGTTATTGCATCAATGATAACATCTATGGACACTACAAATGTTACCACGACAGATCCTACTGCCAGTGATTTTATCGGCGGTAACACATCTACTTTGCAGTTCAGGGGTATCGAAGACAGGCAGGTCGTTCTCACCGGAGCCAAGGAGTTCGGTTCACTTGCTCTGGGGGTCAACCTGAGGCAGATCCAGGCCACGGCTTATGCTACATCCCTGGTCCTGTTCGACAATACAGATCCTGATATCAGGGACGAACTGACAGTAAACGGGGTGAGTGAGACCGCATCAGCCATCGATGTGGGTCTCCAGTTAGAGCTTGCTCCGACACTTCGCGGAGGAGTGGTAGCCCGGAATATCAATTCTCCTGAATTTACGCTTCCTGGAACAGCTGGGACCCTGAAACTGGAATCCCGATACCGGGCTGGCATTGCCTGGGATCTTCCCATAGTAATGGTGGTTGCCGACATAGACCTGACCACCACTGAAAGCCTTTCCGGAGCTGAGTTCAGAGAGATTGCTGTGGGTGGTGAAATAAACCTTGTGGGTATACAGCTCAGGGCGGGCTATTCAAAGAATATCGCCCTTGACAGTTCCGATGCCATTATTCACGCTGGCTTTGGCCTGGGAGGATTCCTGGATGTTGCCGCTTCGGCGGATGCGGATATGAAAAGCATCTCGGGGGGTGCAGCGATTTCGCTTAAGTTCTAGTTGCGGTTTAAACAGATCAAAAAGGGGGACTGGTCATCGACCGGTTCCCTTTTTTTGTTGTCGGTTATTGATCCAAGATCGTAATGCGTGACGCGTGATGAGTAATTGGCGAAACTCGAAATGCGAGACACGAAACTCCATGCCATCGGCGCAGCCCCTCCTGCCTTTCGGTTTCTGTATTCTGAATTCTGACTTCTGGATTCTGCATTCTAACTACAGTAAGGTTTCATACCCGGATAATTCTTCGATCACAATCTGGTCTTCAGTCGCCCCCAACGCCTTCAGATCTTTTTCGATACACGATACAAAGGGGGGTGATCCGCATATATAGATCTTTCCTTTGAGGATGTCGGGTGCCATATTCTTGATCATATTCTCTGAAATAAGCCCTTGAGGTCCCTTCCAGTCTTCGGACGGATTTTCAATGATATGCTGAATCCTGAAAGTGGGATCCTTTTCAGCGATCCGGTCCAGCTCCTCCCTGAAGGCGATATCTTTCTCGGTCCTGTTTGCGTACAGCAATACCCTGTCGGTAAAGATCTCTTTATCGGCCGTATGCCTGATTATGGATCGAATGGGTGTGATCCCTATCCCTCCGGCAATAAATGTGACCTTTGGGAATTCCCCCTCGTAGACAAGACACCCGGCCGGTCCCCTGAAGGTAATTGGATCACCAGCCTTGAGACCGGAGAAGGCTTTGCTGAAGTCGGATTCGGATATCTTCTTGGTGAATTCGATAAAAGGCTCTGACGGCGACGAGGAAAATGAGAGAAACCTGCTCACTTCCCCGTTTTGCGAGCTGATAGATAATTTAACGCACTGCCCTGGCTGGTAATCCAGGCCCTCGGGCTTTTGGGCTCTGATACTGATGACGTTGTAGGTCCGCTGAATATTGTCGGTAACTACTGTGCTGTATTCTTTCTGATCGCTCATTGAAATAGGATCCTTTTAATAGGATATTTAATTGATGGGATCCAAGGTCCAAAATCCCCTTAGGCTAATATATCTACGCTCAGGGCAGGCAAGACCCAGGATCAGGTTAAATACATAGATATTATTTATAAGGTAGTAAGTTAAATGTTTTTCTGACTTGGAAAATCCCTCCTGATAAATCCCATAACTTTATGATCTTGGACCTTGGATATTGGATCTTGGACCCATCCATATTTATGCTAGCCTTTATAACGGGCCAATAACAAGACAGCAACGAAGATCATGGTGGCCAGCAAAACGATAGCCCCGGCCGCCGGAAGGTCCAGGTAGTATGCGGCAAAAAGCCCTCCGAGAACGGATATCATGCCGGTTAATCCGGACATGGCTAATGCGGTTTTGAAATTTGACGCAAACTGAAGTCCTGTGGCCGCCGGGATGACAATGAGCGCGGCAACGAGAAGGAGGCCGACTACCTTCATCGCAAGGACCACCGTAACGGCTGTCAGTACTGCAAGAAGTGTGTCAAGGTTCCCGACATTTATTCCGGATGTCTTTGCCAATTCGTGATCGAAGGTCGTGTAAACAAGGTCGTTGTAGTTGAAGATAACGGCACAAAGTACTGCCACTGTAAGTGTGGCTGCCACCCAGACCTCACCTGTTCCAATCGCAAGAATATTACCGAAAAGAAAGCTGAAAAGCTCAACACTGAACTTTCCGGAAAAACTCGCGATAAGGATACCCATTGCCATTCCGGCACTGGCAAATATACCGATTGCGGTGTCGGCATGAACCCCTGCCCTGTCCCGGAGCTTGAGGATCCATATTGAGCAAATGACAGCCACCACGAGAGCTGTGCCAAGGGGAGATATATTCAAAAACAGTCCCAGCGCAACGCCGCCAAAGGTTACATGGGCCAGTCCGTGACCGATCATCGCATCCCTCCTGAGTATCAGGAAAACCCCCAGGATAGAGCAAACGAGACCGATAAGTGTCCCGGAAAGGATGGCCCGCTGCATGAATGAGTATTGTAGTATTTCCATCTATTTTCTGGCCCTGCAATCGAAAGATGAATTGGGAAGACAGGTCCAGGATCCAAGGTCCAAGAACCAAGATCCAAGATCAACATAATATCTTCTCTTAAACACAGGATTAAACATTGTTAAATGACTATTTCCCGGATTCTAATTATAGTTTCAATCAATCTGATCTTGGACCCATGATCCTGGACCTTGGATCGCACTTAATGTTTATGACAAATAATATGCACCTCTGGCCCGAAGAGGCTGGCAGCCTGAACCGAGTTGCAGAACTCTTCGTGATCGCCATGAAATACAAGACTACGGTTAAGACAAGCCACCTTGTTAACGTGTTTTGTAACAACTCCGATATCGTGAGTGACCAGTACCAGAGTGATCATCTTCTCCTGGTTGATGTGGTCGAGCATGTCGTAGAACTGGGTCTGGGTGTTCGCGTCAACTCCAGCAGTGGGTTCATCGAGGATCAGGATAGACGGCTGCGAAGCAAGGGCCCTTGCGATAAAAACCCTTTGCTGCTGTCCTCCAGAGAGGGTGCCTATGCGCCGCGATCTGAATTCCTCCATGCCCACCAGGGTCAGAGCCTCATCAACAGCACCCATAGCCCCTCTTTTCATGAAGCGTGGAAACTTCATGGAAGACAGCAGCCCCATGGCCACTACTTCACGAACTGAGGCGGGGAAAAGAGGGTCAAGGTCGGTAGCCTTCTGCGGGATGTAACCGATCCTGTTCCACTCCCGAAAGGCTTTTACATCCTGGCCCAGGAGCTTAACGCTTCCCCTGTCGGGAGAAAGGAGCCCAAGCAGGATCTTGACAAGGGTGCTCTTCCCTGAACCGTTTGGGCCTATTAATGCCAGAAAGTCCCCTTTCAAAACCTCGAAGGAGATATCCTCCAGCACCAGGTTGCCGCTATAGTTAAAATAAAGATCCCGCACTTCGATCTGAACGTTATTATCACTCACATTCAAGTCCCTTCCTGAGATTCATGAGGTTGTCCTCCATCAGTGATATGAAGGTTACACCCTTTTTCCACAGGGTGGTAGTGAGATTACCCCCGGGATTCAGCATCGCAGTGGTGGCGCCTGTTTCGTCGGCGATCACCTGTGCGAGCCTGGGATTAACAAGATCTTCGAAATATACTATCTGAATTCCGTTCTTCCTTATCGTCCTGACTATTTCCGCCACCTGCCTGGGGCTTGGTTCCGAGTCCGGGCTTATGCCGTAGACGGAAATCTGGATGAGACCGTATCGCCTGGCCAGATGTCCGAATGCCGAGTGACCTCCGTAAATAAATATTTTCTTCTTACATGTGGATAGCTGTGAAAAGAATTGTCTGTCCAGGTCCATGAGCAGATCCTTGTAGCGGTTTGAATTTCTTGAAAACAGATCACTATTTTGCGCATCGGCAGCTTTCAGGGTTTCGGTAATCAGATCCACTACATAAACGGCATAGGATAGATCCAGCCATAAGTGAGGATCGCTGTGTTCCTTACCTGAACGAATATTCTCAAGGTCCTCAAGAACCTCTATTACAAGAAGGTTTTCATTGTCCACCGAACCGAGGACGTCGGATACCCACGGTTCCATCTCAGGACCCATGTATATGAATATGTCCGAACGACTTATTCTGATTATGTCACTGGGACGGGGCTCCCATGTGTGTGGTTCAGTGCCGGGAGGAAGAAGGAGTTTCGCATTTACAGCTTCGCCACCGACCGACCTTACAAATTCATAGAGGGGAAACAAGGATGTAACAATGGATATTTTCTGCTGCTCTGCGGTTCCGGTGTGTGGAATACCCACTACTAGAAGCAGGCATAATAGTAAAATGAAAGCTCTTGGTTTCATCGTCCCCCAGTTGTTAGTTGTTGGTAAAATCGAAAATCGAAATTGGAAACAACTACTTTATATTAACGAATCTCGAATATCGACTTTCGAATCTCCATGAACTATCAGCTAGTTTATCAGGCGTGTAACTCAACCACATCCCCATCCAGCAGTTCATAGTCGTGGGAGACCCTCTGGCCGTCGAAGACACTTTTTCCCCATACTTTGGCGAACCTGAGCTTCTCGCCAATATCCTTGTGGACCATTCTGGCCAGTTCGGAAACGGTGGAGCCTTCTTTCAGGACAAAAGGCGACGTCATGTCAGGTTCCTTTCCGGGGCGTTTGGAATATACTCGAATAAGGCCAAGTGATTCAACGATCAACCTCTTGAAATCCTCCAATCCTGTTCCTACTTCCGCGGATACCAGATTGATCTCAGGCAGATCCTCGATAAGTTCTCTCAAAACCGAGAGCCTCTCGTCGATATTTTTGGACTCACATTTATTGCCAAGATATATACAGGGTATTTTCGCCCAGCCGTCGTCGGTGAAGAGTTTTACCCCATCAGGACCCAGGAGCTCGATCCTGAGATCATCAAGGATTATCTGGCTTGCCTCAAGCTGCTCGAGGAGGTCGTCTCTTGATACGTCAAGAACCATTACGGCCATATCGGCGTTGCGTATGAGTGACGAGATCCATCGCTCTGTGACAGACGGATCGAAGGCGGGGCTGTCCACCATCTGAACCGGAATGTCGTTATGAAACATCATGCCTGGTTGCGGTATCCTGGTGGTGAAGGGGTATTCCGCAACCTGGGGAGATGAGTTCGTCAGAGCGGACAGGATGGCTGACTTTCCCGTGTTGACCGGCCCTATCAACACGACCTGGGCTCCCCCCTCGCGAGGAACGTGGGAAGGATCTGTTCGTTTCGCCCCTCCCTTTTTCTGGCTTTCAGTCTGATCCTTCCATTTGGTTATACGCTTCTTTATCTGTACCTGGATCTTTTCCGTTCCCTTATGCTTGGGGATCACGGCCAGCATTTCCTCAAGAGCTTCGAGTTTTTCTGCCGGAGATGCGGCTTTGCGGAATTGTTCTTCCGCTTTTATATACTCTGGGGGTAAGTTAGCTGATGACATCTTATTTTATGCGGCTATCAGTGCACACTGTCTACTGCGTTATCGCCCCTCGGAAATCCTCGATCACGCCTTTGGCGTGGCTGCCTTGTATCCAGTGCACCCTGATGAGCCTCTTTTTCCTCGCAGTCTCGGGTTTCGGATCTCCAGATTTGGCCATTACTAACAACCAACAACTAACAACCAACAACTTCGAATCAACATATTATCCGTTTCACACCCACAATTGCAAACCTCAATACCGGCAATTTACCAGGAAAATATGCTAAATTTTCACACAGGAGGTTCGGATGGTGAAAAAAAGGGTAGTGAACGGGCTCGAAGAGATCGCCCTGCTACTGGAACTTGCAGGTGAGAGTCCTTTCCGTATCCGGGCATACGAGAATGCTGCAAGGACAATAAAAAGCCTTTCCTACGACCTTGAGGAAGCGATCAGGGAGGGCAGCCTTCAGAAGATCAAGGGGATCGGGTCCAACATATCAGAGAGGATCCAGGAACTTGCTCAGGATGAAAGCCCGCCTTATCTGGTGGAACTGAGGTCGCGGTTTCCCGATGGTGTCCTGGAGATGTTCAGGATCCCCGGTCTGGGGCCCAAAAAAATAAGGGTTCTCATGGATGAGCTGGAGGTCAGGTCCATCGGGGAACTTGAGTACGCCTGCAGGGAGAACAGACTGCTGGACCTTTCAGGATTTGGTGCTAAAACCCAGGAAAATATCCTTAAGGGTATCAAGAGTCTTTCAGACTACGCTGGTTGCTACCTTTCATTTTATGTTGCCAGGGAGGCCGGGCAGCTGGTTGAGTCGCTCAAGAAGGTCAAGGGCGTTGTGTATGTCGAAATTGCCGGCAGCCTGAGAAGAAAGAAGGAGACGGTAAAGGATATCGACATTGTCGCGGCGGGTGAAGGCGAACCGCTCATGGATGCCGTTCAAGATCATAAACTTGTCAGGGAAGTAAGCGCAAGAGGGCCAACAAAGCTTTCGGCGATACTGGGATCGGGCGTGAACCTGGATCTGAGAGTTGTCCCCCCGGAATCGTATCCATATGCTCTTCAGCATTTTACCGGCAGCAAGGATCACAATGTGACTCTGAGGGGAAAAGCCGTATCAGTGGGATTGAAATCCAATGAATATGGCCTTTTCAGAGGGGAAAAGAATATACCCTGCAGAAGTGAAAAAGATATCTACGGTGAGCTGGACCTGGATTATATAGAGCCGGAACTAAGGGAAGATATGGGCGAACTGAAGGCTGCCGAAGAGCACTCACTTCCGGACCTGGTTGAGGAGGGTGATATATCGGGAGCCCTGCACCTCCACACGGTGGCAAGCGATGGGTCAGCGACACTGGAGGAGATGGTGGCGGCCGCGCGAGAACTCGGGCTTTCCTACCTGGGGGTGACCGAGCATTCCCAGTCAGCCCGGTACGCCAGGGGGCTTGAACCGGAAAGGGTCGAAGCGGAACATGAGCATATAGAAAAACTCAACAGCGAACTGAAAGACTTCACACTGCTTAAGGGTATTGAGGCGGATATACTTTCCGACGGTTCCCTGGATTACCCCGATTCGATCCTGAAGTCCTTTGATTTTGTGATCGGTTCAGTCCACTCCGGATTTTCCATGCCGGAGGATGAGATGACCGAAAGGATCTGCAGGGCCCTTGAAAATCCATATCTCAACATCCTCGGGCATCCCACAGGGAGATTACTTCTCACCAGGGAACCATATGCCGTTGACATGGAAAAAGTCCTGGCCTGCGCGGCAAAGAACGGAAAAGTAATTGAACTCAACTCCCACCCATACCGTCTTGACCTGGATTGGAGGCTGATGCCCTTGGCGAAGTCCCTGGGAATAAAAATAGCCATATGTCCGGATGCCCACAGCACTGAGGAGCTTGCATACACCCTCTCGGGCGTGGGAATAGCCAGGAAGGGGTGGCTGACGAAGGACGATGTGGTGAACTGCATGTCGGCCGAAGAGCTTAGGGAGTATTTTGAAAAAAAATAGGGAGGAGGGAAGAGGAAAGAGGAGTTTTTTGAACCACAGAGGTCACAGAGCAGCACAGAGGTTTGTGATAGGGAGAAGGAAAGAGGGAGGAGTTTGAGTTCGTTTATCAAAAGAGATAAAAGCTTTTAACGCAGAGGGCCGCAGGCCGCCCACATGGGCGGACCGCAGGGGGCCGCAGAGGAAAACCTTAGGCTTGGGTTTTATCTGAAGAGATAAGAGCCTTTAACGCAGAATGACTAAAAAAAATAACTAGCTTGGGCTTTAATTACAATCGCAATTACAAACAATTCTTCTTTTTTATTTTTGTTGTTTACCAGAAAAAGCTTCTTTACTTGTGGGTTTTTCAGCGGCCCCCTGCGATGAGGGCTGACTAGCCCTCCCAGCGGCCCTCTGCGTTAGGAGTTTGTTCTTGCTCACCAATCACCAATCACTAATTACTCATCACGCATTACGCATCACGATGTCGGACTTTGGATCTTGGATCAACAAACATGGAGTTCAATAACACCATGAAAGAGACTATAAAAAAGAAAACTGTCCGTATCGAGAAGATCGACAGCATTCTCAAAGAATTATACTCAGAGGGGACGGCGCTCAGGTACGATAGTGTATTCCAGCTGCTTGTGGCCACTATTCTCTCTGCCCAGTGCACGGACAAAATGGTCAACGAGGTTACCAGGACCCTCTTTGCAAAATTCCCTGATCCCCGTTCAATAGCGAAGGCCGAACTTTCCGTTTTGGAAAACGAAATATACTCCACGGGTTACTTTCGCCAGAAGGCAAAAGCGCTCAAGGGGTGTTCAACTGCAATTATGGAGCAGTTCGGCGGTGAGGTGCCTCTTATTATGAAAGATATGGTGACCCTGCCGGGTGTGGGGCGCAAGACGGCCAATCTGGTCCTTGGTATTTCAGAGGGTATTCCGGGCGTTGTAGTGGACACTCATGTTTTGCGGCTGTCAAAACGAATGGGATTTACCGAAAGCAAAAACCCTGACCGGGTGGAAAAAGACCTCTCCCAGCTATTGCCACCGGAAAGATGGACGCCCTTTTCAGGTCTGCTGATAGGTCATGGCAGGGCAGTGTGCACCGCCAGGAAAGCCATGTGCGAGGTGTGTGAGGTTAATAAACTATGCCCTAGGGTCGGAGTTAATTAAGATTGTGTCCCTTGTCCCTGGTTCCTCCAATTTCCAATCTCTAATTTCCAATTTCCAATTTTGAATTTCAAAATTCAAACGGCAGAAATCTGTCATCGTTTAACATCCAATTGACCGTAAACAATGCAACTGTTCGAGTAAAGCTGGGGTTTTGCCGCTGTAACCATTAATGTATGCCAATGCTGTGCCACCTCTTTGTCAAATCCTGCGTGCGACGACCATTTTTTATATTATGCTTGCAAGAGCTTCAGCAAATAAACTTATGGCGATGATCGCGAGGAGGGTGCCCGCCATAAGGCGCAGTGTAGCGGGTTTGGCTACCTTGGAGGCCCAGATCCCGCCAAGACCAGAGCCCACCACCACTGAGACAGTAAGAACAGTTGCCAATAGCGGATCAAGTTCAGCTGTTGGCAGGTGAGACAGGAAGCCTGAAAGGGTAGAGAAACCAACTACCGCGGATGATGTGGCGACAGCCTCCTTGGTGGGGAATCCAAAATGCATCAGGGTAGGCAGCATGATAAAACCGCCTCCAACACCCAGCAAGCCGCTGGCGAACCCAATGATCAGTCCCAGGCCCAGGCCCACAACAGTTGCGGTTGAGGCCTTGAGGGGCCTTCCCACTTCCGGTTCCTTGCCTCTCAATATTCTGTAGGCTACGAAAATAACAACGATGGCAAACAGTAGTTTCAGTATATGCGTGGGAACTATCCTGATTGCCCTGGCGCCCAGAGGAGCGCTCAACACAGCAGTGAGGATGGTGGCGCCGCTTATCCTTAAGTGAACGAACCCTGCCCTGAAGTAGGCTACGGCAGCTGAAAGTGCCGTGGCCGAGCCCAGAAGGAGACTCAGAGGAATAGCTCCGGTCTTGAAATTGAAACCCCACCAAGAGAGGAGCGGTACATATACAACAGCGCCGGAAAGACCCAGCATGCCGAAGAGCCCGGCACCCAAAAAGACTACCGCAACCAGCATCAAGCTCAACTGATCTTTTCCTCTTCCAGGGCAACTCTCATGGCGACTGAGAGTTCATCGGCCAGGTCGGATAGGGGGCCAACCCTTGATAGCCTCTTCATGTGATCCGTCATTATGGACCAGATAGTCCATATCGCCGCGAAATCATCGGACATAATGGCGTCGAAGAGGTCAGGCGCAAGATCAGTGATGGAATAAGGATGAAGACGCCTCTCCAGTCCTTCATCCAGGATCCTGTAGTAGGTCTTTGCTATAAGCCTGGCAGCCGGGTGGGGATTGACTGAGAGCGCTTCTATTAATGATTCCAGATTCTTTGTCATGGCTCAGATCCTGGTTAAACAGTTGATGACTTCGTAAAAAATGTTCAACGCGCCCATTCAGGGGCGCCCAAATCAATGACTTACTGTGCAAGTCATTGATTTGAGAGGAAAGTGAAAATGACACTTTTCACTTTCCGCGGAGTAAAAAGCCACGAATGGACTTTTTACGACCCTAACAGCCATGAATGCTATCACAGGTATAGAGCTAGTAGAAGCTGAAAGGGGTGCTCATACTGGTTTCGTAGTCCGATGGTATTGATTGTGAAAGTGAACACATATATCAGGTTAAATGGCGTAAATATAGGATTGTGTAAATAATCACAAAAAAACACTTGACATTGGGTGTATCGCTTGTTATATTTTGCACAAGCACTAAGGATAACCTGGCGTAAGGAGGTGATTGAAATGTTGGAATTCGTAACAGTAATCGCAGTGATAGCATTGGTTTTCTGTGGAGCTACAGTTTTTGTCGCCCTTTTTGTCGGTGGTCTTTTCAAGGCTCGGCAATATCTTATGGAGAGGGCAGAATCGGAGGTTCAAGGTTGATGACTTCGTAAAAAGTATCAACGCGCCTATTGAGGGGCGCCCAAATCAATGACTTGCACAGCAAGTTGTTGATTTGGGAGGAAAGTGAAAATGACATTTTTCGCTTTCCGCAAAGTAAAAAGTCATGAATGAACTTTTTACGACCCTAGCAAGAGTACTGTTTTTGAAGGAGGTGGCCAAAAATGATTGAATTTCTAATAATGATGGCTGTTATAGCCCTGATATTCGTTGCTGCAACTATAGTAGTAGCGTTGTTTGCGGGCGGCCTGCTTAAGGCACGCGAAGCTATCCTCCTGAAAAAGAAGCGCAAGGCCTGATAGGCCAGGAGCACAATTGCCGCCTGAAAGGGGAGCTTTTAGCTCCCCTTTTTCATTGAACTTCTTTAACCACAGAGTCACCCTTCGACGGACTCAGGGCAGGCAGAGAGTACAGAGGTTTGGGATAGGGAGGAGGGAAGAGGCAGAAGGCAGGAGCTTGATTTCATCTGAAGAGATAAGAGCCTTTAACGCAGAGGGCCGCAGGCCGCCCATTCGGGCGGACCGCAGGGGGCCGCAGGGAAAAACATAGGTTTGGGTTTTATCTAAAGAGATAAAAGCTTTGAACCACAGAGCACAGAGTTTTAGGGGGGGGTGAGCTAAAACAAATCCTTGTGAGTAAGATGATGATCTAAGGTCTTTGAAGACTTTAATATCAGAACATCTTAAAAAGAAATTTCTTGTACCAGCTATATTCTCTTATTTCTATACTTCACACTGATTTAACCCAAAGTCAGAGGTCTTCTCTGTGCTCTCTGTGTTCTCTGTGGTTCAAAAAGGCCTTTAACTGGATGACATGACATTAATTGTCAAATTTACGACTATTCAGTCGTAGTTGGTCATATTACGAAAACAGAATAAATTTCCCATAGTAGATTTCTGTATATATTTCAATGTATTAAACTCCTGTTATTATTTTCATGTCTTTGGCATTGTAGTTGCAGTTATATTTAGCAGTTATGGCTAATTTAAATTAATCGGTTCTAAATGGGGAAGGGGGAACATTCAAATGAATAGAATTCACACAGGATGGATACTCGTAATTAGCGCAGTACTGATCATCGGAAATCCTTTCCTTATACCGGCTGCACATGGAATTGACGTTATGGAAGGGGGAATGGCCCCTGACTTCACTGCTATGACACTGGATGGGAAGAAAGTTGCTCTTTCCGATTTCAGGGGAAAAACGGTCTTTGTGGCATTCTGGTCTTCCTGGTGTTCAAGGTGCAAGGAGGAGATAGAATATATGAAGACGCTCAAGACCAAATATCCGGAGCTTGTTTTCCTGGCGGTAAACGCGGAAAGCGAAAACTCAAACCATGAATTGATTGCAAGGGTAGAACAGGCTGTCAGGGACTGGGAAATTCCCTTCACTACACTTATCGATGACGGTCTGAAGATCTGGGATACATATAAAGTAAACGCCTTGCCCACGAGCGTGATCGTGGGAGCAGACGGAAATATTTTATTTGCTGAGCCGAATTTCTACTGGGGCTCGGCAGAGAAGATAGAAAAAGCACTTTCGGGAGATCGTCTCTCCTTCCTTAAGTGATCCATAAGCCCCATACCCCCCCCCATCTCACACCCGGCCCGGGACCGATCCTTTCGATCCCGGGCCGACCGTCGTTTAAGGCTCGGAAATATTTGTTGATGAAAACACATTAATTCCGAGCCGGTCTAATATCTACGAACCAGTCCAAGGTCTAACGTTCAAGGTCCAAAGTCTAAACTATCGGATTTAAACAGAGAGTTAACAATATCATTGTATTTGTTTACTGTCAGGTTCACTAGAAGAGACTGGCAAAACTTGTTTTATTCGGTCGTTTTGATCATAAGTTCCCTTGATTTTGACCTTGGACCCGGGACGTTGGACCTGGTCCATTGGACCTGGGCGCAAGTCCAAGAGCCTGCGCCCATCCCATCCCACCAAATTCCACTTCCCGGAAAAAAAGACCGATTTCAACATCTGGTATCCGCCAAAAACACCCTACAATATGGTGTGCCGAAGACGACCACAGGTTCCGATAACCCATAGAAATCTAAATACTTTTTCTTGACAGGGAATATGCTCGTGAATATACTGTGGGGCAATGTGGGATAAAGTGGGAAATAATTTATTATGAGCGCTATTCTTTTCAGAGGCAGATTCGAACATTCCATTGATGATAAGGGCCGCCTTAGTATCCCGGCAAGGTTCCGGGAGATCATCGTGGACAACCATAACGGACGTATTGTCCTGACTAATCTGCCGCGCTGTCTTGTAATATACACTCCCGAGGAATGGGAAGCAATAGAGGCAAAAGCCAGCAATCTTTCCGCGCTGAAATCAAACGTCCAGGCATTTCTCCGTTACTTCTACTCAGGTGCCACTGAATGTGACCTGGATCGCCAGGGAAGGATCCTTATACCACCGACCCTCAGAAACGCCGCAGCACTGGACAGGCAGGTAGTACTGGCCGGGATGCTCAACAAGATCGAAATATGGGGTCAGAATCAATGGAAAGAAGAGATCCAGCATGCCATGGACAACTTCGATCAGATTTCCGAGGAGCTGTCTGAGTTCGGACTTTAGTCCGGCAGGCGGCTATCGGATGTAAAGCGATAAAGAAAGATGGCCGGAAACGTGGGAGCATTGGGTCATATTCCTGTCCTTCTGGAAGAGGTTCTGGAGGGGCTGAAAATCCGGGAGGGCGGGATTTACCTTGATGGGACCCTGGGTGAGGGAGGTCATGCGGACCAGATCCTGAGCCGATATGAGGGAACCCATGTGGTAGGCCTTGACAGGGATGCCGAAGCGTTGGAACTGGCGAGGGAAAAACTCGCGGCCTACGGGAAACGTGTGGAACTGGTCTACGGAAGCTTTGCCGATATAGAGGATCTCATGGAAGCTTCCGGCTTTGAGCTGGTAGACGGCATACTCCTGGATCTGGGTGTTTCCAGTATGCAGTTGGACGACCCGGACAGAGGTTTTTCCTTCATGGCTGACGGGCCGCTGGACATGAGGATGGACAGGGAAGGAGAACTGACCGCAGAAGATGTGATCAATAGCTACTCTGTTGATGAACTTAGAATGATCTTTTACAGGTACGGAGAGGAAAAGCAGGCAAACAGGATCGCGGCGGCCATTGTGGAGGAGAGGGCTAAAGGCAGGATAACAACTACAGGCAGACTCAGCGAAATAGTAAAAGGAGTGCTCAGGAGAGGAAAGCCGGGCTCCATAAACCCGGCAACAAGAACTTTTCAGGCATTGAGAATAGAGGTCAACAGGGAACTGGAAGCCCTGGAAAAAGTGCTGCTTCCAGGTGTAACACGGCTGACCGAAGGCGGAAGAATAGCCGTCATCTCCTTTCACTCGCTGGAGGACCGGATAGTGAAGAGAAAGTTCAAAAAATTAGAGGCTCCGTGCACATGTCCTCCCGACTTTCCCATATGTGTGTGCGATGAAAAGCCCATGGGACGGATCGTCACCAAAAAGCCCATAACCCCTGGCAATGATGAGGTCAGCGTAAACCCCCGCAGCAGAAGCGCGAAGCTCAGGATATTCGAAAGGGGTCCCACGTGGGCGCAGTAGCCGACGTAAAAGGCAGGGAAAAACAGTCGGTGGCATCTTTCGGCCTCCGGGAAACACTCCTGGCTTCAGTTGCCGTAATGCTGATCGGCTGTGCCATCTTTCTTACAGTCTGGCGAAGAGTGGCCTTTGTAAATGCGGGGTATGAGATCAGGGTTCTTGAAAAGAAGACGGCCAAGCTTCACGACCAGAAACGCGCTATGGAGATTGAGAAGGAGATGCTCAGCAATCCGGTCAGAATAGAGGAATTTGCGAGAAACCGACTGGGTTTTGCAGAACCCCTTCCTGGACAGATAAGAATAGTGAGATGAGCCAGAAAGCAGAAAAAGGATGCCGACAGACCCGGACAGTCAAGGGCCGCATTCGTTTTCTATCCATTGTACTTCCCGCCCTTCTGATAATCCCGGCCGCAAAGGCTTTTCATTTACAAGTACTGACCAGAGATATGCTCAGGGACAGGGCGGCTCGTCAGAGCCAGATGGTTGTCAAGATCCAGCCGCGCCGGGGAGCGATACTGGACAGAAACGCCAACCCCCTGGCTATCAGCGTTCCGGTTTCATCAGTTTATGCCTTTCGGGAACAGGTTGAGGATAAACGGCAGGCAGCAAAGGTCCTTGCGGGGGCGCTTAATACAGACTGGAAAGTACTGGCCCGGCGGCTGAAGAGCGGAAAAGGATTTGTCTGGCTCAAGCGCAAGATCTCTCCCGAAGAGGCGAAGATCGTTGCTGAGTTGGATATCAAGGGGGTCGGGATTCAGGCAGAGTCTCGCCGGTATTATCCCAACAAGGGGCTTGCGGCGCCTGTTCTGGGTTTCGTGGGAATCGATCGCGGACTTGAAGGACTGGAATATTCCCTTGATGAGCAGCTCAAGGGTGGTACGGGAGAGCGGATGCTTGCCAAGGATGGGCTGGGAGCCTCCTATGTCCCCGACAGCAGGTGGGCGATTGAGCCTTTCAGAGGGTCAACGGTAAAACTGACTATCGACAGAACGATCCAGCACTTCGCGGAGCAGGCCCTGGAGGCAGGTGCCGGAGCAGTGGATGCGGCCGGCGGAGCCCTGGTTGTTATGGAAAGCGCTACCGGCAGGATACTGGCCATGGCAAGCTATCCGGGATTCAACCCCAACAACTTTCAGGATTACGGATCCTCCGAGTACAGAAACCGCACAGTAAATTTTGTATATGAGCCCGGTTCCACATTCAAAATTGTAACCATTGCCGCTGCACTGCAGGACAAAGTTTACGATGACAAGGACATAATTTACTGCGGAAACGGAAAATTCCAGGTTGCTGATGCCGTTATTAACGACCAGATCCCACACGGCTGGCTGACCTTGAGGGGTATCCTGCGCAAATCAAGCAATATAGGCGCGAGCAGGGTCGGTCTTCAGGTGGGAAGTGAACGGATGGAAAAATACATAAGGGACTTTGGATTCGGTAAACGGATGGACATCCTGCTCCCGGGAGTGAGAAGCGGATCAGTCCGTGCTGCATCTGGTTGGACCCAGGTCGATACAGCTAACATCGCATTCGGGCAGGGTCTGGGGGTGACACCTCTTCAGATGGTAAACGCTGTAAATACATTAGCGACGGGCGGCATCCTTCTCAAACCCTATCTTGTGGAGGAGATCACATCCTCGTCAGGAACAGTGATCATGCAGAATCATCCGCAGTTACTGCACAGGGTTATCGATGAGGACACAGCCAGGAAAATGGTGGGAATGCTGGTTTCGGTAACTGGACAGGGCGGTTCGGGTTTCAGGGCCGCTATTCCCGGTTACAGGGTCGCCGGCAAGACGGGGACGGCACAGAAATTTTCAAAAGAAGAGGGATCCTATTCCAATACTCATTTTGTGGCCTCATTTGCGGGGTTTGCGCCTGCTCAAGATCCTGTTCTGACTGCCATCGTCGTAATAGATGAACCTGCCAGAGAAATTTACGGTGGTGTAATTGCTGCTCCTGTCTGGGCTGAGGTCATATCCAAATCCCTGAAATACCTGGGTGTCGAGCCGGAAATAAACCAGGATAACAACCATCCTGATCAGGAACGAAACAGGGCAGAACCGGTAATTGCTGACAGCAGGCAGAATGTAGAACCTGTCGGCGAGCAGGTCATGCCGGATCTCACCGGATTGACGCTCAGGGAAGCTCTCATAAAACTTGCGGGATTCGAACACAGTATCGAAGTCAATGGTTCGGGAGTTGTGGTGAGTCAGAACCCGTCTGCCGGAAAACCTGTACAGAAGTTCATATCGGTCACACTACAGCCCAGAATAAAGGACCGGCGTGTGGCCTCGAGCCAGAGAAACGGGACGCCGCTGAAAAAGGAAAGTCTGGATTTTCATGCTGCAGGTGAAAGACCTCTGTAGCATGAACGGTTGATGACTTCGCAAGAAGTCATCAACGCGCCCATTGAGGGGCGCACAAATCATTGACTTGCGTAGCAAGTTATTGATTTGTGAGGAAAGTGAAAATGACATTTTTTGCTTTTCGCGGAGTAAAAAAGCCATGAATGGACTTTTTGCGACCCTGACAACATTGCCGACTTCGCAAGAAGTCATCAACGCGCCCATTGAGGGGCGCCCAGATCGATGACTTGCACAGCAAGTTATTGATTTGTGAGGAAAGTGAAAATGACACTTTTTGCTTTTCGCGGAGTAAAAAGCCATGAATGGACTTTTTACGACCATATCAACGATTGAACCATGAAATTAAGGGAGGTTATGGCCGGGATCGAAGGACTCAGTTTTCTGGGGCCACAAAACGTGGTTGTAGCCGGGATCCGGTATGACTCACGAAGGGTCAAACCCGGGGATCTGTTCGCAGCGGTGAGGGGCCAGGCTCACGATGGCGCCGATTTTGTGCTTGATGCAAGAGAAAAGAGAGCCGGTTCATTCCTGCTTGAGAGGGAAATTGGAGGGCTCAAAGGGAGTTCTATCGTTGTTTCAGATGACATCAGGCGTGCCCTGGCTCTGGCTTCGAAAAATTTCTATGGCGATCCGTCAAGCAGGCTGAAAGTAGTCGGTATTACAGGAACGAACGGTAAGACTACTACGGCATATCTTGTCCATGGAATTCTGGAAAATGCCGGTGTAGACGCCGGGTTGGTGGGGACTGTTCAGTATCTGGTTGGTGGAGAAGTCATCAGCGCTTCCAGGACGACCCCGGAGGCCCCTGATCTTGCCGCTATGATGACTGACATGGCCGACAGCGGCAGCACAGCATGCATCATAGAAGTTTCATCTCACGCTCTCACTCTGAAGAGGGTCACCGGAGTCAGAATGGAAGTGGCAGTGTTCACAAACCTTACGGCCGACCATCTGGATTTTCACGAGGATATGGAGGATTACTTCGCTGCAAAGGTCAGCCTCTTCGAGGAGAGCGAGGTTGCTCACTGCCTTATCAATTACGATGATCCCTTCGGCAGAAGGCTGATAGAGAAGGCTAAAAGCAAAACCCTCCTTTTCGGTATGGAGAAAGGAGAGATCAGGCCTGATGGGAAAGTTGAATTGGGAGATTGGGGCAGCCGCTGTTCTCTTAACACGCCCTGGGGGAAGGTGGATGTAGATTCCCCGCTTCCGGGACTCTTTAATGTTTCAAACATTATGGCGGCAGTGGGCGTCTGCGGTCTGCTCGGCCTGGATGCAGACAGCATTTCAGAGGGTATTTGCCAGGTCCACAGGGTGCCCGGCCGTTTCGAGAAGATCGATCGCGGTCAGCCATATATGGCCCTTGTTGATTATGCCCACACTCCAGACGCCCTGGACAATCTGCTGAAAAACGTACGGGAACTGGCCCAGGGAAGAGTGGTCCTGATCTTTGGATGCGGGGGTGACAGGGATAAAACCAAGCGTCCCATTATGGGTGAGATCGCCGAAAGGCTGGCGGATATCATCTTTGTAACTTCCGACAATCCCAGGACTGAGGATCCGGAAAAGATCATTGACGATATATTCAATGGTCTGACAGTGGGCAATCCGGCTGTGAGAAGAGTTTCCGACAGAAGGGAAGCTATTCGACTCGGTGTAGATAAGGCTGAATCGGGGGATGTGCTGGTTTTGGCCGGAAAAGGGCACGAGAACTACCAGATAGTCGGGGAGCGGACCCTGCCCTTTTCAGATGCGGATGAGCTGGCTGAGGCGATAAGGAAATCCGGGGAGAGCGAACTGTGATCCAGTATCACCTCAAGGATATAATCGCTGGAACGGGAGGCGCGCTCATCACAAGCGCCGATGGGCCTTCCCTGTTGACCGGCATAAGTATTGACAGCCGGACAGCAAAGTCCGGTCAGGTGTTTTTCGCGATACGCGGTGAATTCCACGATGGCCACGATCATCTTAAGGAGGCTTACAATAACGGCGCTGTTCTGGCCGTTGTGGACAGCAATTTAAAAGCTTTGGCCGACAGGATCCCGCCCTTGGCGCTAATTGTGGTGGGGGATACGATCAAGGCCCTGCAGTCGCTGGCCGCGTACTGGAGGAGCCGTTACGACGTCCCGCTGGTCGCGGTGGTTGGAAGTGTGGGCAAGACGACGACCAAGGAAATGGCGGCCCAGGTGATATCTACCATGGGGCCGTGCCTGAAGAATGAGGGCAACATGAACAACCATATCGGGCTTCCACTTTCACTGATGGACCTTTCCGATTACCACCGTTATGCGGTTCTGGAACTGGGCGCCAACATCCCGGGAGAGATCAGGCTGCTCTCCTCTATAGCAAGGCCGAATGCAGCAGTCATCACACGGTTGGGCTGGGCCCACCTGGAGGGATTCGGCGATCCGGAATCTCTGGTTCAGGAAAAAAGCTCCGTTTTAGATGAACTTCCTGCCTCGGGATGGTGCGCTCTTAACACCGACGATCCAAGGTATGACGAACTCAAAAACAGGGCGAACTGCGATGTTATCGGATATGGGTTGGAGTCCGGTGAGGTCAGGGCTTCCGAGATCTCTTTGGGAGAGGTGACTTCCTTTGTCCTTGAAACTCCCTCCGGCAGTGAGCGGGTACACCTGAAAACCTTTGGTAGGCACTTTATCGAAAATGCCCTGGCAGCCGTAGCTGTCGCATTGCCCTTCGGGATACCCATAGAAAAGATGGTCAGCGGCCTGGACGTGTGGGATCCACTGGAACAGCGAGGGAGGATTATAGAACCTCAACCCGGGGTGTTCTTCATAGACGATACTTATAATGCCAATCCCCTGTCTATGGAGACGGCGCTTTCGAGCCTGTCTGCCCTGAGATCGGAGGGAGTGACTGTAGCTGTCCTCGGTGAAATGAAGGAACTGGGGAAGTTCTCGGATGAAGGACATGCCTACGTGGGGGGTGCGGCAGGGAAGTTGGGTATAGATTACCTGGTCGCCGTTGGGGAGTCGGCGGGCCTTGTGGCAAAAGGAGCGTTATCAGCCGGTATGGAAGCTGAAAAAGTCATTGAATGCCAAAACGAGAATGACGCGGTAAAAGCCCTCACCGGGCTTCTGGCCCCGGGGGTCTGGGTCCTGTTCAAAGGTTCTAGAGCTGCGAGAATGGAAAGAATAATGGCGTATTTTACCGGCGATCAGATACCAGCTGAAGCGGGAGGATTCTGACTTGCTCTACAAGTTCTTTTTCGCATTAAAGGCCGTCGACCCCGGCTTCAACGTCTTCCGGTATATAACCTTCCGAACGGCTCTTTCGGTGCTCACCGCCCTGCTTGTCAGCTTTATCCTTGGACCCTGGATCATAGGGCGGCTCAAGACGGCTCAGCCGGGTAACTATGTCCGGGAGCACCTGCCTGAAAGTCACATTCTCAAAGCGGGCGTGCCGACAATGGGCGGCCTGCTTATCTTCCTGGCGATCGTTCTATCAACCCTCATGTGGGCAGATCTTGGAAACCGACTCGTATGGCTTGTTCTCATAACTTTTACAGGCTTTGGGCTGGTGGGACTCGTGGACGACATAAAGAAACTCTATGGTGCCAAGGGGAAGGGGCTTCTCATCCGAACGAAGTTCGGATTTCAGCTTCTGATCGCCCTGGGAGTGGCTACCTATCTCTACCTTTATCCATCAGATAAATTCGGGCCGTTTCTGCAGGTACCGTTCTTCAAGGAAGTGCTTCTGCCCCTTTCCGTCTTCTACATACCCTTCGTGGTCCTGGTGATCATAGGTACGTCCAACGGCGTGAACCTTACCGATGGTCTGGACGGCCTTGCCATCGGGCCGGTAATGTTCGCTTCTGGTGCTTTCGCGCTTCTGATCTATCTTTCGGGGCATATCCGTTTTGCCGAGTACCTGCAGATAGTTTTCGTTCCTGAGGCCGGTGAGCTTGCCGTTTTCTGCGGCGCTATGGTTGGAGCCAGCCTCGGATTCCTCTGGTTCAACACCTATCCTGCCCAAGTCTTCATGGGTGACATCGGTTCACTGTCCCTCGGCGGGGCCCTGGGGCTGGTGGCCGTTATCGCCAAGCAGGAACTGCTCCTGGTCCTTATAGGCGGACTTTTCGTCGTGGAGGCACTGAGCGTGATCATACAGGTGATCTCGTTCCGCCTGTTCGGGAAGCGGGTATTTCTCATGGCGCCCCTGCACCATCATTTTGAAAAGAAGGGTTGGCCTGAGCCCAAGATCATAGTGAGGTTCTGGATAATCTCCATCATCCTGGTGCTGATCTCTCTGGCTACCCTGAAGATAAGGTGAGGATGTGAAAAGCCGTTTCAGAAATCCGAAAGATCCTCTCAGGAAGATAATAGGGAGGAAAAAACCGGTTCTGGTTGTGGGTCTGGGACAGTCAGGCACAGCCGCGGCTAATCTCCTCGCTGATCTGGGCTGTAACGTGGTGGTCAGTGAGATACTTACGGAGGCCGAAGCTGGACAGAGTTTAAACGGACTGAATCCTGATATCAAGGTCAGCTGGGGAGGGCATCCGGCAGCCCTCTTTATAAAATTTCCGCTCATCGTACTTAGTCCGGGTGTGCCGGTTGAAACAGAGGCTGTCCAGTCGGCTCTGAGGAAGGGAGTAAGGGTGATCGGTGAGATGGAACTCGCCTTCAGGCTGTCTTTACTGCCCTGGGTGGCAATTACCGGAAGCAATGGCAAATCCACGACTACAACCCTTGTGGGCAAATTCGCGGAAAAAGCCGGACTTGCCGTGAGGGTGGGCGGGAATCTCGGCATTCCATCTGCTGAACTGGTTCGTGGGGAAAAAGGCGCTTCATTCATCGTGGCCGAAGTCTCAAGTTTTCAGCTGGAGACTATTGAGACCTTCAAACCCGCTATAGGAGTGATGCTGAACATATCTCCCGACCATCTGGACAGATACAAAAGCGAGGGAGATTACATCAAGTCCAAGGCCGCAATATTTTCCAATATGGATGAATCGGACGTTGCAGTTGTAAACCAGGTTGATCCGGAGGTAAGGAAAATGACTGACCGGATCACTGCGCAGATTTTCTCCTTCCGCAGAAAGGCACTATCAGGTGACGGTGTAGTGCTGGATGGAAACTGGATAATGATCCGGGAAGGGGACAGTTCGCACAGGGTGTTAGAGGCCGGCAAGGTTGCCATGGCGGGCACTCACAATCTGGAAAATGCTCTGGCTGCCGTAGCTGTCGGCCATAAGATGGGGATATCTCCTCAGAGTATGGCAGATGTGCTGAAAACTTTCAGGGGTCTCCCGCACCGTATGGAACTTGTAGATTATTACAGAGGAATACCCATCTATAACGACTCGAAAGGGACGAATGTGGGGGCGACCCTAAGGTCCCTTGAGAGTGTCCGTGGACGCGCGATCCTGATCATGGGCGGCAAGGATAAAGGAGCTCCCTATGCGCCAATGCGCAGGATCGTTAAGCAGAAGGTGGGCTTGCTCATCCTGATAGGAGAGGCAACCCAGAAGATGTACGAAGCTCTGGGAAATTCGGTGGAGACAGTTGTCTCGGGCAGCCTCGATGAGGCTGTCAGGACAGCTCTTAACAGGGCGCGGCCCGGCGATGAGATCCTTTTCTCACCTGCCTGTTCCAGTTTTGATATGTTCTCCAGTTTTGAGGAGAGGGGAGAGGTCTTCAAGAAGCTGGTTCACAGATATATGGGGGTCGCAGGGTGAAAGCCATCAAAATGGATGCAGCTTTAATAATAGCCGTGATGGTTCTGGTGACCCTGGGTGTCACCATGGTCTACAGCGCCAGCGCTCTTAATGCGGCCCGCTACACTGGTGATGGTGCGTTCTTTGTTAAAAGACAGATCCTCTTTGCCCTGCTGGGCCTGATCGTGCTGGTGGCTGCATCGATGATCCCATATGAGTTCTGGAAACGAAGCGTCATACCCATGCTGCTCGTTACCATTGTGCTGCTTGCCGCGGTTATCGGCCCTCTTGGACACAGGGCAAACGGTGCCTCGAGGTGGTTCAGAATAGGACCTTTCTCCGTTCAGGTGGCCGAATTCGCAAAACTGGTTGTGGTTATGTATATGGCCCGATACCTGGGTAACAGGGGCGAATTGGTGCAAAAAGAAGGGACTTATCTCATAAGACCTCTGTTTGTTGTCTCCATAATGATCGTTCTGGTGCTTATGGAACCCGATCTCGGCACGGCGATCTTTATCGGTCTTCTGGCAGTGTGTATTCTTTTTGCGGCTGGCGTGAGGATCTCGGCACTCTTGGGCCTTACCCTGGCAACTCTGCCTGTCATTGTGTTCCTGATAACGCGGGTGGGCTTTCGGATGCAGCGGATCAAGGCCTTTTTAAATCCATGGGAGGAGTACAACGGACCGGGCTTCCAACTCGTGCAGTCTTTTGTGGCCTTCGGACAGGGAGGGTTTTTCGGGACGGGACTAGGCAGCGGCAAGAGTAAACTCTTCTTCCTCCCTGAATCACATACGGATTTCATCCTTGCGGTAGTCGGTGAGGAACTGGGTTTCATAGGTGTGGCGATCACACTTTCATTATTTGCCGTCATCCTGGTACAGGGGATGAAGGCTGCCAGTAAAGCCCCCGATCTCTTTGGAACCCTCCTTGCTGCGGGGCTCACCATAATGATAGGCCTTCAGGCCCTGATCAACTGCATGGTGGCGCTGGGGCTCCTTCCAACAAAAGGGATACCGCTGCCCTTTGTCAGCTACGGGGGCTCATCGCTGATCGCCAGCATGGCCGCGGCAGGAATAGTGCTCAACGTCTCCTGGGCGGGGAGGACTGAGTGAAGGTCGTGATAGCCGGTGGTGGAACAGGAGGCCATCTCTTTCCGGGAGTAGCCCTGGCCGATGCTTTCCTGAGAGAGGACGCGAGTTCCGGAATTGTTTTCATGGGAGCCGACAGAGGGATTGAGGTGCAGATCATCCCCTCGCTGGGTTTTGAGCTTATCACTTTTCCTGTGGGAGGTGTGATGGGTGCAGGCCTGCTGGGCGGTGTTTTTCGAAGCCTGTCTCTCGCTATAGGCGTAATAAAGGCTGCGGGGGCTCTGCGCCGTATTTCCCCTGACCTTGTGGTGGGAACCGGCGGTTATGGATCAGTGCCAGGGGTGGTTGCCGCTGCTTTGTTGAGGATACAGCGGAGCATCATGGAACAGAATGTAACACCCGGAAAGGCAAACAGGTTCCTGGCAAGGTTTGTACCCAGAATATACCTGGGTCTTCCAACTGCTGAGGGCGTTTTCCCGTCCGGAAAAGCTGTTTTGATCGGTAATCCCATCAGGAAAAGCGCGCTGATCGAAACCGGAAGTACCCGTGCTGACACTGGTGACGGAAAAACAATTCTTATTCTGGGCGGCAGCCAGGGAGCGGTACAGTTGAATGATGTTTCCATGAAGGTAGTGCCCGAGTTGTTGAGGAAACTCCCGGGATTGAGAGTGATACATCAGACCGGGTCGGCACACAGCGAAAAAATAACGGCTCACTACAGGGAAGAGGGAGTTCAAGTCGAAGTTGTCCCCTTCATGGAGCGCATGGGGGAGTACTATCAGGAGGCGGACCTGTGCCTCTCCCGGGCAGGTGCCATGGCTGTATCGGAATTTGCCGCTGCGGGCTTGCCCTCCGTTCTGGTTCCCTACCCTCATGCTGCCGGGGGCCATCAAAGAGATAATGCCATGTGGTTGGTAAAGAAGGGTGGCGCCGTGCTTATCGAACCTGATGAGCTTGTGCCTGAAATTCTCATCGACACACTCGAGAACCTCATAAGGTCCCCGGTGGAGCTGCTGCGGATGGCTGAAAATGCACTAAAAGCAGGTACACGTGATGCTGCCGGATTGATAGTGAGTGAGGAAATTAAACGAATGTCAGGAGGAACTGCTTCGTGATCAAGCTGAGGAAAACGGGGCACCTTCATTTTGTCGGTATCGGTGGCATAGGGATGTCCGGGATTGCCGAAGTGCTCCTTAACCTGGGGTACAGGATAAGCGGATCGGATCTGGTAAAGAGCGATACAACCGACCGGCTCGGTGAACTCGGAGGAGAGATCTACAAGGGACACGATCCCGGAAATATCGAGGGGGCCGATGTGGTTATTATTTCGTCTGCTGTACGTCCCGATAATCCGGAGATAGTTGCCGCGAGGCTAAACGGGATACCGGTGATACCCCGGGCAATCATGTTGAACGAGCTGATGAGGATGAAATACGGCATCGCTGTGGCTGGATCTCATGGCAAGACGACTACTACGTCAATGATCGCGACCATAATGGCCCAGGCCCAGGTGGACCCAACGATAATCATTGGGGGAAAGCTCGACATCCTGGGAACAAACGCCAGGCTCGGAGAGGGAGACTACCTTGTGGCGGAGGCCGATGAAAGCGACGGCTCCTTTCTCCATCTTTCTCCCACCATCGCGGTAGTGACGAACATTGACAATGAACATATGGACTACTTCGGGACTTTCGAGGAGTTGAAAAAAGCATTCAGACTGTTTCTGGACAAGGTCCCCTTCTACGGCAAGGCGGTACTGTGCCTGGATGACGAAGAGGTGGCGGGACTCCTTGCGGAGCTTGAAAGACCATACGTGACTTACGGTCTCACAACCCAGGCGACAATTATGGCAGACGATGTGACGTATTCAGGATTTGCCAGTTCCTACAGGGCGTATTCCCGGGGTAATGAACTGGGAGAGGTAACGCTGAACGTGCCCGGACAATACAACGTGTATAACTCTCTGGCAGCCATCGCAGTTGGCCTTGAGCTGGATATTCCATTCAAAGAGATTTCCACGGCTCTTGCCGGGTTCGGTGGGTTACAGCGCCGTTTTCAGTTGATCGGCGAGGCTGGGGGAATAAGCGTCTACGATGACTACGGTCACCATCCCACCGAGATCAGGGTGACTCTGGCTGCGGCCAGGGAGGGATGGAAAGGCAGGGTAATAGCAATATTCCAGCCCCATAGATACTCGAGGACCCGTGATCTGCTCAATGAATTCGGAACAGCTTTTCACAATGCCGATGAAGTTCTCGTGTGCGATATATACGCGGCTGGAGAAGATGCCATAGAGGGCCTCACGGGCCGGGATGTGGCTGAAACTATTGTGAAGCATGGTCACCACAGCACCAAGTACGTGGGGAGCAAGGAAGAGGCAGTTGATGCCGCTCTTGCGGTGACAGCTCCCGGTGATTTCGTTATCACCCTGGGGGCGGGAGATATATGGCAGACGGCGCAGACCCTTTTGAACAAACTTGGAGAAGGAAGTTGAAGGAAATAAGAAAGGTCCTTGCTGACAGGGGCTTTTCAGGGGAAGTAGCTGAAAGCGAGCCAATGGCAAGTCACTGTTCTTTAAAAGTGGGAGGCCCGGCAGGCCTTTTCGTAGTGCCTGGAGACATCGGAGAGCTGAACCTTCTCGTGGATGTACTGGAATCAGGGGGTGTTTCGTGGCGCGTGCTCGGCGGAGGCACTAATGTCCTTTTTGCCAACGGAGGCTTTGCCGGGTGTGTCGTCAGGCTTGGTGAGGACTTTATGGATATTCAGGTGAATGATCAGGGCATCCTGGAGGCAGGAGCCGCGTCAACCACCGCCGCGGTACTTGCAGAATGTGTCAGGACGGGTCTGTCCGGACTGGAGTTTCTCTCTGGGATTCCCGGAACCATAGGGGGAGCGGTCAGGATGAACGCGGGAACAAGGGAGGAAGATATAGCCGGCGTAATAGCTGAGCTAAAGGTTCTTGCTGACGGAAGAGCGTCATGGATAGGCAGAGATGATCTGGAATTCTCCTACAGGGATCTTACCCTTCGGACCGGGACTATCATACTTGGTGCGAGATTCAGGATGAATGAAGATACTCCGGACGCAATAAGATCCCGTATTGATGAGCAGAGAAAAATGCGGAGCCGAACCCAGCCGACGGCCGAACCCAGTGCGGGCTGCTGGTTTAAAAATCCGGAAGGAGACAGTGCCGGAAGGCTCATTGACAGCGCAGGCCTTAAAGGACAAGCGGTTGGAGGAGCAATGGTCTCCAAAGTACATGCTAATTTCCTGATCAACACGGGCGGTGCGAAGGCCCAGGATTTCATGCAGCTCGCCGGTAATGTCAGGGAGGCGGTAAACAAGGCTTTCGGAGTGATACTGGAGGAGGAGGTCCATGTATTCGAAGAGTAGGGTAGGTGTTCTTCTGGGAGGAACATCTGCGGAAAGGGAAGTCTCGCTGACTACCGGCAACGCCATCCTTGAGGCCCTTTTGTCAAGAGGAGTGGATGCAGTTGCGATCGACACTGCCGAAGATTGGCGGACCGCTATTCATAAAGAGACGGTCCAGGTTGCGTTCATTGCCCTCCATGGACGTGGTGGAGAGGACGGGACCATCCAGGGGGCCCTGGAAATGATGGAGGTTCCCTATACCGGATCCGGTGTTATGGCCTCGGCCATCGCCATGGACAAGATACAGACGAAAAGAATACTGATGGCATGCGGTCTGGATACACCCCCCTTCGTTGCACAGGGTCCCGGTCAGTATGACGAGGACATTCCCTTTGCGCTTCCGGTTGTCGTAAAACCCAGCAGGGAAGGCTCCACCATAGGTATCACTGTGGTACGGGATCAGTCTGAACTGGCTGGTGCTATTGAGACTGCCGTTAAACACGATCCATACATCCTGATTGAAGCCTTTGTTGAGGGAGATGATTACACCGTGGGCGTTCTGAACAATGAGGCGCTGGCGGCTATACAGATCGTCACGAAAACAGGATTTTACGACTACCACACAAAGTACGTTACCGGGGCAGAGGATTATCGCGTGCCCGCTCCGATCAGCGATGAAGCAACCGAGAGGTTAAGAACCGGCGCGCTCGACGCATACCTTGCTGTCAGGTGCGCAGGTGCGGCCAGGGTGGACTTCAGGGGAAATGAAGAGGACTTTTCGGTGATCGAGATAAACACAATACCAGGTATGACAGCCACCAGTCTGCTGCCGATGTCGGCAAATGCGATGGGGTTTGATTTTGAGTCGCTGGTCATGGAGATACTTAAGAGCGCTGGAGAGGGAAGCCGTTGAGAGGCAGAAAAAAAAGCAAGGCAACTGCCAAACGCGCAACTGCCAGAAAAGGTGCTCAGGCAAAGAAGAGCAGGAAGAAAATATCCCGTTCCGCAAATATCCGCCTTTGGTGGGTTGCCAGAGGGTTGTTGGCGGGAATCGGAGTAGTGGCTGCCGTCCTGGCCCTGGTGTATGGGGCGGACAAAGTTATGAAGCTGCCATCACTTTCGGTCAAGAACGTGAAGATAACAGGGTATAGCGAGATTAAGCCCGAACAGGTAGTCAAGATCAGCGGTATCAGGACCGGCGAGCCTCTCTTGAAGGTAGACCTGGATAAAGTCCGAAAAAGAGTGGCCAGCCATCCAAAGATCTCAGATGCCGTTGTAGGAAGGGAATTGCCCGACACTGTACATATAGATATCAGCGAAAGAAAACCCGAGGCGATCATCATGGATAGAAGCTTTTTCACCGTGGATAGTGAAGGTGTTGTGCTGGCCAACAGCAAGCGTTATCCGGGGACTTTTCCAATCATTACTGGAGTCAGGGGACCATGGAAATTTGGCGAGAGGATAGATGATGCGCTTCCCGGGCTGCTCGTTCTCAGGGCACTTGCCGAATGTTCCCTCCCGGAGGTGCAGAAAATATCCGAGGTAAGGCTCAAGCGGGACGGAAGAGTGATCGTGTCTCTGATGGAAAGGGGAACAGTACTCATAATGACTCCCGGTGGGTTGGAAAATGAAGTCAAGCGCCTGGTGAAGATGGTTGAGTCAGGCAACTTCGATTCAAGTGCTGCCGGATATGATCTCCGGTTCAGCGGAAGGGTAGTTAAACTGCCTGGAAGAGATGAGACCACCCGGAAATTGAATAATTCATCGGGTGCAGGAGGGTCTGCTAATGGCCAAGGTTAAAGAGCAAATTGTCGTAGGGCTGGATATCGGTACAACCAAGATCTGCGCCATTGTAGCCGCCGTAAATGACGGGGAGCAGGTAGATATCATCGGTGTTGGCACGACTCCGTCCAAAGGGTTGCGCAAGGGTGTGGTGATAAACATAGACACGACCGTGGATTCAATAAAAAAGGCAGTGGAAGAAGCGGAACTGATGGCGGGGGTTCCTATCCAGGGTGTCTATGCGGGAATTGCCGGAGGGCATATCAAAGGGTTTAACAGCCATGGAGTCGTTGCGGTCAAATCACGGGAGGTAACCAAAAAAGACGTTGAGAGGGTTATCGAAGCGGCCCAGGCAGTGGCGATGCCCCTTGATCGGGAAGTCATACACATATTGAAGCAGGAGTTCATAGTTGATGATCAGGATGAGATCACCGACCCCCTGGGCATGTCAGGGGTGCGTCTGGAAGCGAAAGTCCACATTGTGACAGGTGCAGTAACCTCGGCGCAGAATGTCATCAAATGCTGCAACAGGGCGGGACTGGATGTGCTCGATATAGTCCTTGAGCCGCTGGCATCCAGCGTCGCAGTTCTCACGGAGGAGGAAAGGGACCTGGGAGTGGCCCTTGTTGATATAGGAGGCGGAACCACAGATATAGCGATATTCAGAGGCGGTACCATCAAACACTCTGCCGTCCTGGCTCTGGGCGGGAACAATCTCAACAACGACATCGCCTATGGCCTCAGGACCCCGGCTTCGGCGGCAGACAAGATAAAAAGACAGTTCGGATGTGCCCTTTCCGAGATGGTTGAGAAGGGGGACGAAGTAGAGGTCATCAGTGTCGGGGGACACAAGCCGAAACATATCTCCAGAAAATACCTTGCGGAAATCATTGAGCCCAGGGCAGAGGAGATCTTCAGTCTGATCAACCAGGAGATCCTGAGGTCTGGGCAGGAAGACAGGGTTGCCTCGGGAGTTGTCCTCACAGGCGGCACGGTGATCATGAACGGGATGCCGGAGCTGGCCGAACAGGTCTTTGACCTGCCGGTGAGGCGTGGTTACCCACAGGATATCGGCGGCCTGGTCGATATAGTTAACAGCCCCATGTTCGCTACAGCTGTAGGACTTGTCAAATTTGCCTCTGAGCACAGGGGTGAAGGCAGTTTTGGGACAAACGAATCCAGGATCTTCGACAGGATCCTGTATACGATGAAAGGATGGCTAAAAGAGTTTTTCTAGAATCCGCAGCGAGGGGAAGCTGCGAAAATCAAGGGAGGTGGCGTGATGTTCGAATTCGTAGATGAAAACCGTGACCTCAGGGCCAGGATCAAGGTAATTGGAGTCGGCGGAGGCGGCGGCAATGCTATCAATAACATGATAGAGTCCCGCTTGAAAAACGTTGAGTTCGTTTCAGCCAACACCGATGCTCAGGCCCTGAAGATCTCTCTTGCTCCCACCAAGATACAGATGGGTGTAGATGTAACCCATGGTCTTGGTGCCGGAGCGGATCCGGATATTGGACGAAAAGCCGGTGAGGAGAGCGAAGAGTTGCTGAGGGAGACCATGGCTTCGGCGGATATGGTGTTCGTGACTGCCGGCATGGGCGGTGGTACGGGAACGGGGGGAGCCCCGGTTGTGGCCCGTATTGCCAAGGAGATAGGAGCCCTCACCGTAGGTGTCGTTACGAAGCCCTTTGACTTCGAAGGCAAGGTGAGAATGAAGAACGCCGAGGTCGGGCTGGAGGAACTCAAAAAGTGTGTTGACACACTGATAATCATTCCCAACGACAGGGTGTTTTCCGTCATCAAGCATGGCGCACCCGCATCTGATGCGTTCCAGATAGTAGATGATGTACTGCACAGCGCCGTCAAGGGTATCTCTGACCTGATCACAAAGCCCGGCAAGATCAACCTGGATTTTGCTGACGTCAAGAGGGTGATGGAGGGCCGGGGTCGTGCCTTGATGGGTACGGGTATAGCCAGCGGCGATGATCGGGCTATCGAGGCTGCTCAGACCGCCATTTCCAGCCCTCTTCTGGAGGATAACAGCATAGATGGGTCGATGGGCGTTCTTATTAACATCACAGCCGATTCCAGCGTGGAAATGGCCGAACTGCAGCAGGCTTCTACGGTCATTCAGAATGCTGTACACGAGAGCGCCGAGATCATCTTCGGATGGGTTGAAGATGATACGATGACCGACAGAATGATGGTAACAGTGATCGCCACGGGATTCGGCCAGGAAGGTGAAAAGGAGAGTCTGGATACCCTGCCTCCATGGAAAGGCCAGCTCGGTGATGATGACATCCCCGCATTTGTTCGCAAAAGCGGCAGCGAGCAGTCCAGCGAGCAGTCCAGCGAGCAGTCCAAGGAGAAGACAAGGCGGCCTGCCATAACTCTAATAGAGGATGAGGAGGAGTTTGAAGTCCCGGCATTTCTCAGGCGTCAGGCGGACTGATTGAGTGTATGAGAGGAACCCGAAAGATGAGACCTGGATCTGCCCACCCCCCGGGCGGGGCGGCAGGCTGCGAGTCGCCGTCGCGTATCCCAACACCTATTGGGTGGGGATGTCCAACCTGGGCTTCCAGGCAGTTCTGAGGGCCTTTCTTGAGAAACCGGGATTTGATGTAAAAAGGGTGTTCTGGGATGGCTCCGGTCTTCAATTCCCCGATGGAGGCCGAGCCCTTAATGAATTTGATGTTGTCGCTTTTTCAGTTTCCTACCAGCCGGATATTGTTCACCTCCCCCGGATGCTGGAAGCTGGAAGGGCAGCGGTACCTGCTCCCCGAAGGAGTCGTCCACTTCTGGTAGGCGGAGGGGTGACCCTGACACTGAATCCGGAGCCAGCTGCACCTCTGCTTGATGTAATAGCTATAGGTGAATCTGAGCCCTTTCTGGAGAGCTTGACGGAGCTTCTCCAGTCCAACAGCCGGGGGGGAGGATCTGAGGACCTCACCCATCAATTAGCCTCCCTCCCCGGCGCCTATATACCCTCACTTTATACAACAGAAGAGTCCGAAGACGGCCTGATGCTGCCTCATCCCGTGGGCAGCGCGGGAGCCACCGTCCGCAGGGTGTTTCTAAAAAACCTGGATGATCATCCGGCGCGGCCGGCAGTGGTCACTCGTGGTACTGAATTCGGAACTATGTACCCCCTGGAGATCTCCAGGGGTTGTCCGGCAGGATGTGCTTTCTGCGCGGCCGCCGCCGTCTGCAGTCCCGTGCGCTTTCTGAGAAAAGAGCGGTTCATCGAAGAAGTGGAGATCGGTTTGAGGTACAGGAAGAAGATAGGCCTTGTGGGAACTGCTGTTTCCTATCACCCGGATCTTTTTGATTTCGGAGCAGAGATCCATAAAAGGGGAGGCAGTTTTTCTCCATCTTCAATACGGCTGGAGCGTTTGAATCCGGAGTTGGCAGGGCTTCTGGCACAAAGCAGACACAAGACGGTTTCCATAGCTCCGGAATCGGCAAGCGAGAGGCTGAGAGCTTCCATTGGGAAGGGAGTTGCCGATTCATCTATCATAAATGCGGTGGATATTCTCCAGGATGCCGGGCTTCCCAACCTGAAACTGTATTTCATGGTCGGGCTGCCGGGGGAAGAAGACTCTGACGCTCTGGGAATCATTGATTTGGTGGACAGGGTCCGTTCACGCATGATCAAACATGGTCGGAAAAAGGGCCGTATGGGATCGATTTCCGTCAGTATCAATCCATTCGTTCCAAAACCCCACACAGCCCTTGAACGATCTCCCATGGCAGAGGAAACTGTACTTTCAGGGCGGATCGGGAAAGTCAGGGATGGACTGAAGCGTCTCGGTGGCGTGAAAGTTCAGGCTGGTTCAGTCCGGGCCGCGTACCTGGATGGATTGATCTCCCTGGGTGACAGGCGGATAACAGGTTTCCTGGGAGATATTCCCAGGTCAGGTTTGTCTATGAAAAGGCTGGATAAATTGATCCCGAGCGCGTCACAGATCCTCCTGTCAGAACGGTCCGGGAAACTCCCCTGGCATTTTATCGAAAATTAAGGTATTTCACCCCAGTACCGCAATTAATGCTTGATTAAACGTTCCGAGGCAAAGTAGCCCTGTTTCGGACCTCGGGTTGGCAGACACCCCTTGCCAGTCTTGAAAAAATACCAGATAATTCCCTTTTCACTGTTATGTCGGATTCTGAGGAGAACAGATGAGCCCATTCAGGGTAGCAAAGAAACTGTGGCCCAGGCGGAGGCAGATAATCCTGGCGTCCGGTTCACCAAGGAGAAAGGAACTTCTGGAGCTCACCGGCCTGAAATTCGTGGTCGAGCCCCCCGACATCAACGAGAGCATGAACGACAAAGAAACCCCCAAAGAGCATGTGGAAAGACTCGCTCAGGCAAAGGCGGCCAGTATTGCCAAGGAGCATCCTGATGCGATTATTCTGGCGTGTGATACATGCGTCATTCTCAATGGAAGAATAGTATTTGGAAAGCCCGAGAATAAAAAGGACGCCAAGGAGATGCTGGAACAGTTGGCCGGCAAGGAGCACACTGTTGCTTCGGCCGTTGCCATCATATGGCTGAAGAAGAACAGGCAGCATATTGTTACGGTAGAGACCAAGGTCCGGATGAAGCAGCTGGAGGACTGGGAGATCCAGTGGTACCTTGCCTCGGGAGAGCCCCTTGACAAGGCTGGAGCCTACGCCATCCAGGGACGCGGCTCTATTTTTATTGAGGGTATTATTGGATCCTATACTAATGTTGTGGGATTGCCGCTTATGGAGGCTGTGCTACTCCTCCGCTCTTTCGGCATCAAGCTATAGGCTTTATGAGTTGATAGTTGTTAGTTGTTGGTTGTTAGTAGGAAAATGATCGATCCTGCACAAAACTATCAACTTGCAACTAACAACAAACAACTTGCTTAACCCGATTTCCAATTTCTAATCTCCATTTTCCAAGCTATTTCTTACTTAGGTTCCCATATTTGGCGCGCAGTTGCTTTTCAGTTTCCTCATGATCAGGATCTGGCACACAACAATCCACCGGACAGACATCAGCACACTGTGGTTCGTCGAATGATCCAACACACTCGGTGCACAGGGCCGGATCAATAATATATATTTCCTCTCCTTCGGTTATTGCCTGGTTGGGACACTCCGGCTCGCAGGCACCGCAGATTATACATTCCTCGGTTATGATCAATGCCATCGTTTGCTCCTTGGTTTCTTGATTGTTCGTGCTAATTATATTCTAACAGAATTATTTCCCGGGATACATTTGGGTATTTCATACTGCGGAGCAGTCGAAGACGAAGTGCGTAGTCGAAGGTTAAATGAGATTCGACCCCAATCGTCACGTGGTGCAGCATATGAATAACGTGATGCGTAATGCGTGATGTGTAAGGAGTAATTGGTTGTTAGTGATTGGTGATTAGTAATTTGTGACTAGTGATATCAAGTTGTCGGCGTTGGGCGCTTGGCTCTGGATATATTTCGTCCTTCGTCTAACGAAGATCTTGGATCCTGGATATTGGACCTTGGATCATTCTATTCCAATTTCCAATGTCCAATCTCCATTTTCCAATATTGGATTCAACTGGTATAAATAGAAGCCATGCAGACCATTAAGGAAAACATCGAACAGCTCAAAGATAAGATCGCGGCAGCAGCCATGAGAGCCGGTCGTGATCCCGAAGACATCATGCTCCTTGTCGTAAGCAAGACAATTCCAACAGACAGGATCGAACTTGCGAGGGACGCCGGGCAGACGGACTTCGGTGAGAACCGGGTCCAGGAAGCCAGAGAGAAAATACCGAAGCTTCCGGAAGGTATAACATGGCACCTGGTCGGGCATCTTCAGCGGAACAAGGCAAAATACTGTCCGGCGCTTTTCGACTGGATCCATTCTGTTGATTCCGTTCCCCTGGCAAGGGAACTTGGTAAGCGGTACAAGGACAAGGGAAAGACGTGCAGGGCTCTTGTTCAGGTGAATGTCTCAGGCGAAGGGTCCAAGTTTGGATGCCATCCAGACCTTGCCGAGGAGATCTTTACAGCGATTCTGGAAGAGAACGCACTTGAAGCTGTCGGTCTTATGACCATGCCCCCATATTCCTACGATCCGGAGGATTCCAGGCCGCATTTTGAAAGTCTTAGAAATATAAGAGATGAGCTGGCTGGCAAGGGCTATGGCCAGGACAACCTGAAGGAGCTTTCCATGGGAATGAGTGGAGATTTCGAGGTTGCCGTAGAGGAAGGAGCTACGATCATAAGGATCGGAACGGCTGTTTTCGGTGAACGGGATGGCTAGTCCCGTCGGCGAAATGTCAGTTGAGCCTGAAGCGATCTTGAAATTCCAGCTCGACAGGAAGGACTTTCACATGATTGTTCGACTAACGGCCGCTCAGCGTTCTTTTCGTAAAATGGCCCCTTACTTTATCGCAGGTTTCGTGTTCCTCGGTCACGCGGCCGACGGTAATTACCTGAAGGGTCTGGTCTGGGGTGTTGGTGTTGCTGCACTTTTCCTGGGTCTGTCCCGATTCCTCTACTTTCTCCATGTGTATCTTGGAAGGAACGAAAGCTTCCTGGTACAGCAGCAACTCTCCCTTTTCCCGGATGAACTGGTTGTGGAGAGTGAGAGCTCCAAAGAGGCATTCCCAAAGCCTTTGTTCAAGGATGTAACCGAAGGGAAAGGCTACCTGATATTGAAGAGAGATGACGAAACCAGCCTGATCTTCATCGAAAGAAGCTTTGAAGAGCCAGCGCAGTATCAGGAACTGAAGACGTGGATGCGTGGTGGGTGAAACCAGGCTATAGGCTATAGGCGGTAGGCTATAGGTTTAAACAAAACTATCAACTAACAACCAACAACTTTGCATTGGCTCTGGGCTTTGGGCAATGGGCTCTGGGCTAAAAACAGCACCGGTTCTTACATTCACCAATACATGCTTTTTCGTTTGCTCCTGCCTCTTGCCTTCTGCCCCCTGCCTTCATTATTCACCGATCCCCCAATTCTCTGGATCTACGGGTTGCCGCTTCGACAGCATTGATAAGAGTCTTAGAAAAACCTCCTTCATCAAGCGCCTTCAGGCCGGCGACTGTTGTGCCGCCGGGAGAAGCTACCATGTCTATCAGCTCTTCCGGCGATTTGTTTGTCTCCGAGAGCATCTTTGCCGCACCGTAAATCGTCTGCAGTGCCAGCTGCCGAGCCTCCTTTTCCGGAAGTCCCATCCTGAGTCCACCCTCGATCAGAGCTTTTGCGGCAGTAAAGATATAGGCCGGACCGCTTCCGGACAGACCGGTGACGGCATCCATCTGCTCTTCCGGCAATATTAGGCAAAGACCCACCGAATCGAATATTGTTCGGATCCAGGCCAGCATCTCGCTGTCAGCTCCCTTTCCGGGACTGATAACCGTGGCTCCCACTTCCAGCAGGGCAGGTGTGTTGGGCATAGCCCTTATAACAGGCGTTGATTCAAGGTGTTTTTCAAGAAAATCAATAGTAACACCGGCAGCAATTGATACGACCAGCTGCCCATCTGATGTTGTCCCCCGAACGATATCGAGCACATCCTTCATATCCTGGGGTTTTACGGCGATGATGATAGTTCCGGCCTTCTGTGCAACCTCCCTGTTGTCATCCGTGATCATTGCTCCGTAATGTAGCTTCAGAAGATCACGGCGCTCCTGCCTGGGTTCCGATATCAGGATTTTTTCTGCTTCGATAATATCGCTGCGTATTATCCCCGCAAGAAGAGCTTCGGCCATATTCCCCCCGCCTACGAATCCTATTGAATCCCTGTAGCTCACTGGCAACCCCTTTCCGGCACATTGGTTTCTTTTATGAAGCCTAATGTATATTCCGTAAGAACTTTCGTCAAACTTGGATAATGGGGTCAGGACATGAATTGTGGCATTTATACCCCCCCTGCCGAGGAGTGCCTCAATTCACGTCCTGACCCCAATCATGATTGGAAATTGGAGATTGGAAATTGGAGATTAGGAAATTGACAATTATTCATAGTCCACCTATACTTATGGCCGTTAGCTGAACAATTACTGGAGGTTTGCGCATGTTCGTGGTAGGAAATTTCGTCTCGGCTCTGGCCACTGTCATGGATATCGTCCTGAACATCTTCATGATACTCATCTTTGTCAGGGCCATTGCTTCGTGGTTTTCACCCGATCCGTACAACCCACTGTATCAGTTTCTGATCAGGGTTACAGAGCCCTTGCTCCGTTACATAAGAAGATTCATCCCCGTCAATTTCGGGATGATGGACATCACCCCGGTTATAGCTATCTTGATCATTATTTTCCTCAGGGTCTTTCTCGTTCAGACCCTGCACGGTATTGCGATCTCCCTGAGGTGACCACTGTTCACCACAGGGTTGCGGCATGAATGAATTTGTCCCCGCGGGGATTTGAATAGAAGTTGATGACTTCGCAAGAAGTCACCAACGCGCCCATTGAGGGGCGCTCAAATCAGTGACTTGCACCGCAAGTTATTGATTTGTGAGGAAAGTGAAAATGACATTTTTCTCTTTCCGTGGAGTAAAAAGCCACGGATGGACTTTTTACGACCCTATTATAATTAATGGGCTGCCGAGCAGGCAGGCCAAGAAGAAAGGGGGAACAAAATGAGACTTTCACCCCTGGATATCCAGAGCCAGCAGTTCAGGGTCAGGATAAAAGGTTTAGACCCGCGTGAAGTTGAGATCTTCCTGGAGCAGGTTGCCAACGAGTTCGAGGAGCTTGTCCGTGAGAACGGTAAGCTGAAGGAGAAACTCGCCAGACTTACAAACCAGTTCGAGGAACTCAAACAGCGGGAGCAGACCCTGAAAGAAACGATGATGACCGCGCAAAAGGTTACCGAGGACATGAAGGCTAACGCGAGGAAAGAAGCAGAGATGATCATGTCCGAGGCGGAACTTAAAACGGAAAAGATGATCGAGGATTCTCACAGGAAGGTTGCGAGTATCAGTGATCAGATAATTGAGCTCAAAAGGCTTCGTGTTCAGTTCGAAATCCAGATCCAGTCGGCCGCGGAAAGTCACCTGAAAATCCTGAAGATCACCACGGATGCTATTGACGAAGAACTGGCAAGGGGCGACAACATCAAATATCTGGTGAGCAAGGATAAAGAATAATCCCCTTGTAAGGATGGTTCAAAGTTCCACGTTCAAGGTTCCAAGTTAATAAAACACAGACGTACAGCAGTGAACATCGAGACGGCTGCGCAACGCGTGGCCGTTTCTTTATTGTATAATTCCTTAAAGCCCAAAGCCCAAAGCCCAAAGCCCAAAGCCCAAAGCAAGTTTTAACTATCAACTTGACTTAGCCCACCCATCCAAATAAATTCAAGAGACTTTAGCCGGGGGGAAGGTACCAGTTATCTGTCAATTAGATCGACACTGCTGATGAAAATGAAAAACAGTATCAGGATAACGGTTCAGGTCAAACCCCGCGCTTCCCGAAACAGAGTGGAGGGATGGAAGGACGATGTACTTGTGGTCAGGCTGACGTCTCCTCCCGTTGAGGGTGCGGCAAATAATGCTCTTTTAAAACTCCTTGCGAAAGAACTGGGTATCGCAAAAGGCAGGCTGGAAATAGTAGGGGGACAGAGATCGCGTTCGAAGATCGTGGAAATAGTCGATATCACTCATGACCGCTTGAGAGAGGTTTTTCCTTGAAGCGGTCCGCGATCCGGATATTTATATATCTCCTTACCACAATAACCCTGTTAACCTTCTTTGTCCCAGACGCAAATTCGGCAGAATCAGATTGGCTGGTGTTGGAAAACCCGCCGCTAAAGGTTCGATACCATGAGCCAGCCGAGGCATTCGCCCGGCAGGTTCTCTCCAAATCAGCTATCTTCCTCGTAGAAGTAGCAAAAGTTCTGCGGCTTCCCGCCCAGGGGCCGTATATAATAGTCCTGGCCGGGAGCAGGGATGAGTTCGTGAGGCTTCAACCTACGGCTACGCCGGGACCCGAGTGGGCTGGAGCCTTAACATATCCACAACTGGGCGTGGTTCTCCTCATGACCCCCGGGGCACTGGGAACTTCTGGCAGTGGGTACTGGTCCTTACTTCAGCATGAAATGGTACACCTTGTTGTGGGAGAGGCCGAGTTCCAACAGGGAGGCCGACTCCCTCGTTGGCTCAGTGAGGGAGTTGCCACATATATTGCGGGTGAAATGAGGTTGCCGAGACTTCTTCACCTTTCATGGGCCCAAGTGACTGGCAGCGCAATTCCCTTCGAAGAGCTTGAAAGAAATTTTCCCGAAAACTCGGCTCTGGCCGAAGCAGCGTACGCACAGAGCTACCTCTTCGTGCAGTTCATAATGAGAAAATACGGCCGTGACGCCGTTGGCAAGCTGGTTGCATCTGTCATCAGGGAAAGTAATATGAATGAGGCTGTCTTTTCAACCTTTGGTGTATCATTGGCCGAACTGATGGCGGGATTTCAGGATTACGCAAAGGTCAAGGCAACCTGGGTCCCGGTCATTACCAGTTCGGCGACTGTATGGGGGGCAATAACTCTGCTGTTTCTTCTCACCTACGTCCGCAAGCGAGTTGCGGGCTACAGGGTCCTCAGGGAATGGGATCTGGAGGATGAGCAGGACAGTGGACATGATCTCGTGGAGGATAATGCGAGTGAAGAGAAACGCCCCACTATCCATTAGGTTAATTTCCGCGCTTCTGATCCCTGTTTACGCTTCCATAAATATAATACCTGGGCCGGTCTGTGCGGGTGAAAACTCCATAGCGGTTCTTGAATATGGAATAGATACTGGCAGTCCGCAGTCCGATCTCTGGCACGAAACACTGGAGTTAATAGAAAACGATCCCCTTCTGCTGGTGAAGGACGCTGATGTTATCACCGGAACTTTGAAAAACTGGAAACAGGAGGCTTCGGAGAGGAAAGAGGCCAAAAGAGCTCTTTTCCTTGCATATCGCGGGAAGGTAAGAGGTCTTGTGGATTCGGCATGGGATCGTTACTTCGGGTTCAGATTCAACGATGTCCTCAGCTCTGTAAGGGAGGCCAACGGGCTTCTGGACATGGTGTCTGATACGGCGCTGCAGTCGGAGCTTCTCTTTGAGCTTCTGCTTCTGGAGGCGATGGCTGTAAGGGCTATTAAGAATGACACTTCCAGTAAACCCTTTACCAGGGCGGCCAGGTTAAAGCCCGACGCGCGGCTATCTGATGAAAAATATTCACCCCAGATCGTAAGGGCCTTTGAAAAAGCGGTGAAAAAGGAATTATCCGGAGCGCGTTCTGCCGTTTCCATTAATGGCCTGCCCTCCGGGGCAAAAGTGGTGATAGATGGTGAGACGGCAGGTGTATCGCCCCTTTCAGGATATGAAGTCACACCTGGCAGCCATTTTCTGGAGGTTGGCTTTGAGGGATTCGAAACATACAGGATGAGGATCTCTGCAAAGGATTGGGAAGCAATAACTGTTAGCTACACCCTCGAACCATCAGGGCCCTCAGGGAACCCGACAGAGTACTTTTACGAGAGGCTCAAAGCCGGGAACACAGCATCTCTTAATGAACTGCTTGCCCGAGCAGATGTCGGTCATATCCTGTTCACGGCAGAGGAAAATGGAGTACTTAAGACATGGCTCATCGGGTCCGGTGGTGGAATACTGGACAGCAGAATTACTCCAACAGGGCCGGAGACGGAGCACTCACCAGAGGATATTTACTCCATGCTTCATCCTCTCAGGATCCAGCGGGAGGAAGTAGCCGATCTGAACAGTCTGTACCTTAACGCGCCTCCACGCAAGGCCGGGTTTGAGGAAACTGAAAAAGGGGGAAATTCGCTCAAGTGGTACACATTGCTGGGCGGGATTATCCTGATCTCACTTGCGGCAGGTGCGGCCCAGGGTGAAGGAACCAGCCAAGTGGAGGTTTCATGGTGAGACCGGTCCTGTATTTCCTGCTTACAGTATTGACATCCGCGATCCTGCTGACCCTTGCTTCGTGCGGCGGGGCCGAATCCGGCGGCAGCATCCAGCTGAATCTCAACCTTCCCACTGATTGGGAGAACCGCCTGGATATGGGTGTTCTGTCTTCTTCAGTGGGAACTCCATATATAGGATCCATCAGAGTTCAGGTAGCCGGTGCCGGAGGCAATGAGTCGGTTGAGGTGCCCTACATCGACAGGAGAACTTTGGTGAGCGGTTTAACGCCAGGTGGGGGATACACTATTACAGTACAGGCGGTAACCGAGGGAACGGTTATTATGGAGAAAATCCTCCAGGGAGTGACCCTGCCCAAAGAGCATAGCCTTGCCCTGGATGTAAACCTGATCGAGTCCGGCGGCTTTTCCTACGCAGGTTCGCTACTGTATACACGCCTGCAGCACTCCGCGGTACTGTACAGCAGCGGTGTGCTCGTTCTGGGGGGAAACCTCTCAACTGGAGTAATGGAGAGTATTGGTTTTTCCGGCGAGGGATTCAGTATGTCGGCATTTGCTGACAGCCTCACATATCCCAGGACAGGTCAGAAAGCTTTCCTTAGTTCCCAGGGTGAAGAGGTTCTGGTCTTCCTGGGAAGCCAAGGCCAGGAAGACAGTATCTACGAAGTGATCGACTTGGTGAACTCAACAAGTTCTACAAAGCTGCTTGGTACCATCAGAACCGGTTATTTCCCCGCCCACTATGGGTCCAGTATTTATTTGGTGGGAGGTTATGACACAAACTCTGCTTGGCAGGGAAATACAATTAAGATTAGTGATGAGACATTATTTGAAACAGTACTATCTGGTATGGGTAGTTCATTTGCTCAATCTAATGCTCAATGTACGGTTTCAAATACTAAACTTGCATGTTTGGGGGGGTCTGTATTAGGGGCATATTCAAGCACACTTGAAACTTATGATCTTTCAAATGAAATATATTTGTATCAATTTCCAATAACAAATCTAAAGTCAAACTTTGCAACCACATCACTCCCAAACGAGAAGATTTTGATTACAGGTGGGTTGTCAGGGATTTTTTATTTAAAGGATGCCGAAAAAATAGATTTATCTACAAATCAAAGTGATTATTTTGGCACTACTTTAAATAGATTAAGAGCAGGTCACACAGCAACATTGCTGGACGACGGTAGAGTCCTCATTGTAGGGGGTGGTGCGACCCAACAGGTCATGGAATCTGCGGAGATACTTGATCCTGTCACTGGAATTTCAGTGAATATTCCGTGGAAGATGAGGGTACCCAGATACGATCATACTGCTACTAAACTGCCGAATGGAAATGTTCTTATAATCGGGGGCAATCCAGGGGATAAAACTTTTGAAGTATTTAATCCTAATTAAACTTGGTTTCTCGTTGCAGTTGTGTTTTTTTGCTTTCAACTTTTAACTTTCAACCTTCAACTATCTTGACGGTACCGAGCACACCCTCTAGTTCTTTGGATCGAGGCTTTTTTCGGCTGGGACTTGACCGGTTCTGCCTCTGCAACGACCCTCTTCCTTTTACCTTTCAATGTCGCGTCGATCACTGAAGCTATCAGTTTTTCGTCTCCCTCGTAGAATCCTATTTTTCGGTAGAGTTCGTTTCCCTTCCTGTCCAGGAAGATCATCGTTGGGACTGTTTCGGCAAAAAACATCCTGGGGATAATCCTGGTTTCATCCACCAGGAACATATCCAGCTTGAATTTGTAGAAATTCAGGTAGTTCTCCACCTGGGACCAGCCCCTCCTGTCGGTAAAGGCGACGGTAAAGGAAACCCGGTCCCCGTATTTTTTTCGGATGGACTCTAGAGCCTTGAGTTCCTTTATGCATGAATAACAGGTTGTCTCAGTGATAATCAGAAGGTTGAGCTTTTTTGTGAGGATGTCCTTGAAAGATTTCTTCTGTCCGGAGATAAAATCCCTTAATAGAAAATCTGCTGGCTCCTCCTCTCCGAAGGAAACGCCAATGGAAAGAATAAGCAGAGTGAAAACAAGAAGAATTAAGCAGGATGATCGCAGGATTTTCATTTTTTTATCTGATACCTCTTTTGTGATTTGCAACCGTTGTTTTTATAGCACAGAACTGTCCATCTAGTGAACAAAAACACAACTGAAACCTTTTAAAAGTGTGGTTCATCTCCAGAATAGTTGGTGATCAATATAGAATGAATGGGTCCGGTGAAAGGCCCTTCGCCGGCCGGCCTATGGCCGGGGTCCGGCTGGCCTATGGCCAGGGTCCAACGACCAACGTCCAAAGTCCAACGTGAGTCACGTGATGCGTAATGCGTAGAACAGGCTATAGGCTTAAAACAAAACTATCGACTAACAACCGATGAGCTGTGAGCTATGAGGTTTGTGCTTCGGTCAACATCCATGAATAATTGAGATTTTA